>Ga0209720_1001294_pt1 | contig 21760 bp, 14 predicted proteins | sample AD_JPNMR3_MetaG_FD_184426 | JGI IMG/M metagenome (GOLD analysis project Ga0209720, IMG submission 184426) | Active sludge microbial communities of municipal wastewater-treating anaerobic digesters from Japan - AD_JPNMR3_MetaG (SPAdes) (version 2) | ecosystem: Engineered > Bioreactor > Anaerobic...
GTATACTTCATATTGGATGCCTCCTGTTTTATTTGATTTGTGGTTACTCGCGGCAACTCACATTTCAAATTCTACAGCCTGGCATCTTCTTTTTCAAAGATCATTTTGTTTCATTACAGGAATGCTCCATATATTATTGTTGCCGTATATGGCAGCAATATACATGAAGATGAAAAAATATTTAATTTTTAAAGTTACTGGCTGGATGCTTCAAAATTTTCGATGGTGTCAAGGTATATCCCTGTATAATAATGCTTTAGAATCTCCTCGTAGGTTCCGCCGTTTTTTGCCAGGTTGTTTGCTCCCCATTGGCTCATACCTACTCCGTGACCGTATCCAATCGTTGTTATTACAACTTCTCCGTTCTCTCCCTTTTCTATATTGAAATTTGTGGATCTTAGACCCAAAAGACTCCTTAACTCCGTACCCTTGATAACCACATCTTCTATTTTGATTTCCTTCACCCTTCCCGCCTTGGTTCTTTCCAATATTTCAATCTCATCTACCAGGTCTTCCGGCTCTAAATCCATATCCGGGTATTGATCCTTGAGCTTTTTCGTTATATCCTCTTCCTTAAACACAGCCGAAACCTTATATCCCTCACTTTTATCTTCGCCTTCACTCTTTACACTCTTTAGATAGGGTACTTCAACGCCTTCCCAGACATCTTCCGAATTCTCGGTCATTCCTCCGCTGTTTGCATGAAATACCGGATTTACCACCTTTTTGTCGTACAAAATGATTACTCCCTCGGTTTCCCTAACTGCCCTTTCAATTTTGCTCCAATTGTCAAAGGCTCTGAGATTTCCCCATTTTGCCATTGCATCCCCCTTTTTTGTCCATGCCTGGCAATGGCCCGGGTCGGTACAGATGTCGGCCCCCTTGTGGGTATCTTCTTTTGGCGAATAGAATTTTTTCATTCTCCCGTATACATAGGTACGGGCAGCAACTGCCTGTGCCTTAAGAGCCTCCAATTCAAAATCCGCAGGCATTTCAGCAGCAACCACACCTTTAAGATACTCTTCCAGGGACATTTCTTGAACTTCATCCGCGTCTTTTATATATACCTTTAGCGTCAAATCCTCTTTTTCCTCGGGTACAATATCCTCAATCACTGTACTGCACCCTTTTACAATAATCAGAGGAAGTATAACTACTATTATTGTCATTAACAGAACATATCTAACGAATCTTTTCATTGTCCGTACCTTTTCCCGAAGTTTAGTAGATTCTTCCATGTAATGCATGTCAGTAATAATAAATATGATTGCAAATCGCAAGTTATTCTTCTTTTACGGACAGTGAAAAGTATTAGAAGGGATAATTAAAGGACGAAAGGGTTAACCTTTACGTCCTTTAATATGTACTTCATTTTACTTTATAAAAATTTTATTAGTCTTCTTCCACTCTTTGAATGTTTGCTCCAAGGGAATTTAATTTTTCGTGTATTCTCACGTACCCTCTTTCAATATGCTCTATTTCCGTAACCTCGGTAACGCCTTCTGCTACAAGGCCAGCCAAAACAAGGGCAGCACCGGCTCTTAAGTCCGTTGCCCTTACCTTTGCCCCAGTAAGTCTGCTGTTGCCTTCAATAATCGCGCTTCTTCCCTCGATTTTAACGTTTGCTCCCATTCTTTTGAGCTCGGCCAAATGCATGAACCTGTTTTCAAAAATGGTCTCAATAACCATGCTGGTCCCGTCTGCCTTGGTCATCAAAGAAGTCATCTGTGCCTGCATATCCGTCGGAAAACCGGGATACGGATGGGTCTTTATATCAAAAGGTTTTATTGCATCGCCGGCTTTTACATGTATGCTTGAGAGCTCCTCAGATACTTCAACGCCCGCTTCTCTAAGCTTTGCAGTAATCGGCTTTACATGGTCGGGTACAATATTCTCAATAATTACATCTCCGCCGGTCACTGCTGCGGCCACCATAAATGTTCCCGCTTCGATCCTGTCGGGTATTACCGCATGATTGGTTCCTCTCAGTCTGTGGACGCCGTTTATCTTAATGGTATCTGTACCTGCTCCCTTTATATCGGCACCCATGGCAGTAAGATATGTGGCAAGATCCACAATCTCCGGTTCGATAGCTGCGTTTTCAATAATTGTCTGGCCCTCTGCCAAAACTGCAGCCATCATAATATTTTCCGTGGCACCTACGCTCGGAAAATCCAAATATATCTTGCTTCCTTTCAATCTTCCGTTTACTCTTGCTTCTATATAACCGTGACCTTGTTCTATTTCAGCTCCCATTGCCGCAAATCCCTTTAGATGCAAATCCACAGGCCTTGTACCTATAGCGCATCCTCCCGGGAGGGAAATTTTGGCTATTCCTGTTCTGGCCAAAAGCGGACCCATAACAAGAATTGATGCCCTCATTTTATTTACCAACTCATAAGGCGCTGTTGTATTTGCAATATCCTGTGTGTTAATGCAAAGCTTCGCCTTCTCTTCACAAAATCTAACGTCTACTCCAAAGGACTCTAAAAGCTCACACATAATTTTTACATCAGTGAGGTCCGGAACTTCCTCAATAATGCTTTCCCTGTCCCCTAAAATTGAGGCGGCAATAATAGGCAGAACAGAGTTCTTTGCGCCGCTAATCCTTACCTTTCCTCTTAAAGGCTTTCCTTCAGTTACAATTAATTTGGGCACGTCGATTCTTCCTTTCGTTTTTTTGTAATTTATCTTTTGTATTGACCTTGCGCGGCTGCTTTCATTAATATTCAACAGTTATCACAGGTGTCGCAAGCCATATGTATGTCCTGTCTTCGTAAGAATTATACCTGATTGCAATGTTCATATTCACCTTTTCGCCGTTTACCAGTATTGAGTTGTCAATACCGGGAGCAAAGGCCGAAACACTTATTAAATTGTTTTCTGCAATACCGTTTACCTTTTTAGCCCCTGCGCTTTTGAGTATTTTCTTGCTAATTTTGTTTAAATCCTTGTAATCCATCCTTCCTTCAAAATATCCGGTCATACATATATTTAATTCCGACTCAATTTTATACTTGTGAAAAACATTAATCAAATCATCATGTATGTCCTCAAGTCCAAATTCGTCAGGCCCTGAAGTAAGACTTAAAGAAATATAAGCTTTTTCCGGGTCTTTCTCACTTCTATTGGACTGGGCGCATATGTTTATCATCTTTCCTTTGCCAATAGTCCCGATTATCTCTATCTTGTCAATCCGGTCATTTGATATCAGCCTTCTTGAAAAAAGTTCGTTATTCTCCACATTTATATCTTTCGCAAGACTGTCAATGATTTTTGTCAATTCTTCAAAACTTTTTTCTGTTTTTGTCCATGCATAAAATTCGGTATTGGCAAGGGTTGCCCCCGACGCTATAAAAGCTTCTTTCAAGGCAGTTGAAGATGACCCTTTATTATAATATAGCTTTGCATACCCAATTGTAAATAGTATAATTAAGATTATTATCAAATAAAAGTGTTTAGACGAAAGTTTCATATATATCCCCCTCTTCTGCCATTTTGTACAGCTTCTTTAGAAATGGACGCAGCTATAGTAGAATTATTGCCTTTTTAAGATGGGGATATACATATATTATTTTTTAAGAACTGTTTGAAATTTTCAATTGCAAAAGAAGTGCCCTTTTGATTAACCACCTCCCAAAAAAGCGGCGTTGAATTATTGTAAACTTCTTTTGACGTAATGCAAAATCGTAAGTTAAATAGTTTAATGCAACAAAGGAGCTGGTTTCTTTTGATGTTTAATACGTGGAAAGTGCCCTGCTTACCATCATTGAACAGTTGGCCCTGTCTATTGGGGCTTCCTCGTTAAAATTCTTGTACAGACTGTCATTAACCGATAGAATACCTACATCAAACATTTTTTTTACTGATTTGCTGTACCATTTATCAGGATTTAATTTTGAATAAATTCCGTTTTTTGTGGTTTTAAAGTTAAACGCTCTCGCTATAACGGAACAGGCCTCAGCCAAAGTTATAGGGCGATCGGGTCTTACCGTCCCGTCCTCATAACCTGAAATCAATCCGTGTTTTGCTGCCACAAGTATTATATCCCTTGCCCAATGCCCGTCAATATCCGTAAATCCGAAAGTATCTTCTGCCGTTCCTTCCAGATTTAATGCCTTTACCAGAAGAACCATAAACTCTGCCCTGGTAATATTACTTTCGGGCCTGAAGGAACCGTCCGGCATTCCGTTCACAATTCCGGCATCATGGAGATGGGTAATATACTCCTTGGCCTCAATGCCTTTAATATCGTTAAAAGGTACCCAATCAGCATCGTCAATGTTTGAAAGGATTATTCTAAGCGGCGGAACTGCACCGGTCAAATCGTAGTCAAGATATGACCGGTTTTCTGTGTCAACCGTCTCATAACCTATATACAGCGTTTTGCCGTTTACCAGGTAATAGTAGGCAATGGCAATGCCTTTGCCTTTGTTTTTTTCTTTGTCTTCATCGGACCACTTTAGTGTTATCCTTATTTTGTTTTCATCAATTTGCCGTGTCTCATACACAGCTCCGTGAGCACTGACATTTTGAACACTCACAAGCAAAACATGCAATATTAATATTATGCTCACACACACCGTCTTTATATTCATTATTTCCTACCTCAAATCCTCTTTTTTAAAGTAGAAATCAACCTTGTTTTTTATTCCAATTCTCCAACATATACCAATAGTTTTTCAATAAGCACAAGAACTTCATGTCTTTTTATCGGCTCATTGGTCATTACCGTTTTACCGCCATCTCTTACCAACTCAAATCCATTTTTTTCAATGAACTCCGACTTGGTTTTTGCGTCCAACAGTTTTCCGGTTTTCAGCTCAAACAGCCTTATTATCATTTTATAAGCCTCACCCACAGTGCAGTTCCTGCTTGAAGCCTTGATGTCATTGGATGTAATAAATCCGGCTTTCAAAGCGTTGTTCATAAAGTCGCTTCCATACTCGTAATCCAACACATCCAGCATAAACTTTACTGTGTCTCCCAAAGAAGCATAATTGTCGGGTCCAAAAAGTCTTGTCGGCACACTTTTTAGCTCATGCAAGGATGCAACGTTATTTATGCTGGTCTCATAAGGATGATAATATATGTCGTCAAAAAAGTCCTTGTCCAACTCGGCTATCGCGGTATTTCCAAGTTTTAAGGTTTCAAAAGCAAGAGTTCCTATATTTCTGTCATAGTTGTAATCATATGCTGTTTGAAGCCTTTTCCACTTGCCGGTTTCTCCGTCGTATAAAAAGCCGGATGTCTTGCCTTCGGTGAACCTGTCGGTATCGTCATATTCCGAAAGAACCTTAAGAGGCTTTAGGACGGAACTTACAGGTATTACATTGCCGCCATCGACTACACCTATTTCTATTTTTATGGTCTCGGTTTTAAACATCATGTTCTTTACATTTGTTCCGGTATTACCCAGATGCGAAATGGTTATCTCGTAATTTACACCCGAAGCCTTTCCCGCCAAAGGATTGAAGTTTGCCGTTGTTATTGTTCCCGGTCTTATAACAAGGGAAAAATCTTTCATTTTAAAAGTAACATTTTCCGAAAGCTCGGTCAGGGATTTAAACACCTTGTCGGAAACTAGTATTCTCAGTTTTTTATATGCCTGGGGCGGATCATTGAGTTTGACCGTGACATCTAGTTTATTGTCATTTATTACATATTCTACAAATCTATCCGCATCAACCCCGACTATCTTAACATCCCAGACTCCATCTTTGACGGTTTTTGCTTTATTTACAAAATCACCGATTATGACAGTATCAATATCCTCGTCGGAATCATAGTCATCACTGCTTCTTCTAGTTCTCACAGTCACACTCTGGGTAGGATTGGATTTCAAATTTTTCGAAGGATCATAGGAATACAGCCTTGCATAATACCTGTGGTTCGACAAAAGTCCCCCCACGGTAAACTCCGAGGCCTTTCCCACCTTGTATTCCACAGCATCCTTGTAATCTACGTCACCGGCAACCTCAAGAATATACTCTAAATCCTCTTCCTGCATCCATTCATATGTAATACTGTTCTTTGTAATTGCATCGGAAGTGTTTTTAATACCGAATCCCTTTGGCGTATCCGGCGGAATATATGCAAGAGTCCTTACCAGATAGGAATCGCTCCACTCGGACTTTATTGTCTCTCCGTCTTTGCCGACAGCTTCCGCCTGTACCCAAAAATAATACAGGGTGTTTGGAGTTAAGCCTGTTATTCTGGTGTATATAGAATTTTTTAAATCTTCCGGAGTTACTTTCACACTTCCCGTTGCCGTATTTATATTGTCGGAAAGTCCGTATTTCAGATAGTAATTGTGTTCCGGGTTAAACTCCCAGCCCAAATCAATGTATGTGTCCGCAGCCACGTGATAGTTGAATGAAGGCACCACCGGCTTTTCCAAAGGAGGTATTATAACCGGGTTTGTTGTGACTATTATCGGGTCCGAAGGTTCGGACACAAGGTTTGCACTGGGTCTTGCCGCTCTCACCCATATAACATACACTTTATTGGGCTCAAGACCGGTAACTGTAATATCCACGTTGTGTTTTTTCCCGTCAGGATTGAGGTCCGGGTTTTCCCACGGGTCATTTGGATCAACAGGGAAATTAACTACTTTATCTGCCGGAAGATATTTGAGCTCATCATAGGACATGCCTTCCCTATACTCAACACATCCGACATTTATTTTTACACCGGAATCATAAGACACTTTTCTGTAATAAACATCATCCACAACGGACGGCTGAGGGTCAAAAGGAGGTACATCATTGTAATGAAGTTTTTCAGTGCGTATGTATTCCCATTTGTTTTCACTAAAATTATATTCTTCATACCACAGGTTTTTAATCTGTATTGTCACCGAACTTTCCGTAACCATGTTCTGCCCGTTCGAATCCTTCTTTACTTTAAGAGGCGGCTTTGCCGGCACATTGGGCTGATTTATCGGCTCATCGGCCGGAGTAATAATAACCTTTATGGCAGGGTCGGATATATATTCGACATTTTGGAGTATATCGTCAACATATTCAACAAACTGCTTCTTTGCAACTATTTTTAAATAATAGGTGGAGTTGGGAGTCAAATTCGAAACAACGTATTTATAGCCAATAAGGGCATCTCCGCTAATTATACGGTTGCTGCTTCCCATTGACACGCTCCAGGCAATTTTTTTGCTCTCCGGCGGGTTGTCAATAAGGTTCGGATCGTCTATAATCCATATGTCATAGGTAATATCATTGTCCACCTGCCCGTCCCCGCGGGTGGGAGCTTTCCACAAAATTGTCGCACTATTGGGTTTGAGTTCTTCATCATAGCTTATAATAGTCTCTCCCGGAGCTTTTTCAAATTTGTCCACCAATACGGGAGCCGCGGGATAAGAAGGAGCTTCCTGCTCTCTTACTATTATTCTTTCGGATTCTATCTTTATGCCTTCATATACATCAAGACCATCTCGGGTTACAATTGCCCTGATTATAAAGTAGTGTTCAGCCTCTCCGGGCGGAAGCGTGACAAAAAAATCGGTACCGTCCACAGCCGCCATGTATTGAGCCAGGTCGCTAGAGTCCACTCGCCCCCTATAAATCTGATATTTGACTTTTATGTTACTGTCGCTAAGTCCGGTAACAACAGGGCTCCACTCCAGCTTCCAAATAATCCCAGAGTCAGCAGAAGCTATTTTTGTGGTCTTAACCAAAATGTAGCTGCTGACAATAACGGTTGGGCTGTACGGATTCTTTTTGAGTTCGGAATCATTAACATCCGGCTCAATTCTGATGTAGTAAACCCTTCCCGGGTCTCTGGCTGTATGAATATACTCAAGCTTTCCTGTAGACTCATTCACCTTTACCGGCTTGTCCGGTCCTATCTGGTCTTTGCCTATGTATATCGGCGGTGTATTGGTGAAATTGCCGTTTTCGGAAATATAAAGCTTGTAGTCTATTCTGCCGTTGGTGTTCCAAACATCATCCCATTCTATCTTAATCTTGTTTGTAGAGATGGAATATGCGTCAACATCTATCTCGGTCAAAACCTTCACTCTGTTTGAAGCCGGCGATTCCGCGCTTCTGTACAATTTGCTGTCTTCGGCAAATGTGTGATAGGCAGTCGCATCCACATAGTAGATGGTACCTGAATTCAGATCCTTTAAGCGATACGAATCTAAATTTCCGGAAACATCCTTTGCCTTCAATGTACGGGGTTTGGCCGCCCTGTAAGGCTTTGATATTTCCTGCACGTAGAAGTTAAGGTATTTCGAAATGGAATAAGAGGGAAAGCTCACATTCCATTTAAAATCGACATAATATTTATCAAATTCACTATAGCCAATGGCAGGCTCCCCAGGATTTTGCGGTTCAATCCTAAGCTTTGAAGGAGCCGATTGAGGTTCTGTATCAATAGCCCAAGCTGTATTTATGATATTTAGTTGGATAATCAGGCTTATTAACAATATTAGTCCGATAGCTCTCTTAGCTCTTGTCATTTTCATCATGTCTCCTTATATTTCCTTGGTAATCTCAAGTATTTTTACAAAAGACTCTACCAGTTCTGCCCGGGTAACAGGTTTTTTAGGCCCAAATGCGCCATTTTCGCCAACTGTCATTACTTCCAAATCCAATACCAGCAGAACGGGTTTTAGCAAGCTACTGTCAACATCTCTTTCATCGCTTATATAGACATATCTTTTGGGTATCAGGCTCTGAATATTTACACCTGTCTTTTCACAATACACTTTCATTATTATTAAGGCTATTTCCTGACGGGTTATATCCCTTGTAACACCACCAACACCCACGAGGCTCTTAAGACCGTACTTTTCGGCCTTCTGGCTTATGGTAAGTCCATGACTTGTTCCTTCTTTGTTTGTAACCTTTTCATAAAGCAAAATTGCTTCCTTTACTTTAACATTATCCTCCGGATAGAAGGAGTCCAGATTACCGAAAACATCTCTTAAATCATATTTTGACATAAGAATTTTTATGTCCCCGGAATAGGAGTACCCATCCGGCACATCCGATGGAGCTGCCGCAAAAACGAGCACGGCGTATTCACCGGTTTTTATAGTGTTGAACAATGCGCTGTTTCCAATGTAAACCGTATTGGATGAAAGCTTTTTCCATTTTCCTTCTCCTTCGTACCATACTCCGGGAGTCTTCAAGCCTGGTTTATCGGTAAAGGTCAGCTTCGTCATCATAGGTTTGTCAAAGTCCTTTATTACTTTAGTGCCCACCACTATGGAGTAAGAGCCGCTTGTGGTGTCAATCCTGTTTTTGATAAATACTGACAAATCCTCCTCAATCTCTCCTATAAGCTCTAAAATCTCTTCATCAATATTAGTATATTTGCTTTTTTTGTTATCCCGGCTCAAAAGCTTATTAAGTTTTTCCTGAACGAGCCCCGATTCTTTGTTGTACAACTTGTTGTGTATTTCATCTCTGATTTGGGAATAGGTAAAGCTTGTCCCCACAGCTTCCAGGCTGACACTGTTTATTTGGGATGCAGCCTCGGCTCCCTCCGGCAAGCTCTTGGCCGATTTTTGCAAACGCTTTATGGTAAATTTATAGTATATTCCCTTGACATTTGAGTTGTCATGAAGAGCAACAACTTCTTTGCTTTCGGTATCAATAGTTCCCGGCCTTAAGGTGTACTCCGCACCTATGGTCTTAATTACAAGACTTGTGTTGTCTGTCTCCAAGACCTCTATCACACTGCCCGGAACATATACTACGTCCGTGCCGGCACCTTCATTAATATTGGATATATCCAAGGTAAAGGGATATGGTCCGTTGTTTTGAATTGCATTTACCATCCGGTCTTCTTTTAGAAGAAGCTTGTTGTAATTTCCGTTTCTTATATCAATTCTCCAGTACAGCGCCTCCTCAAACTCTCGGATTTTATCCAAAAACTTTGCTTCTTTTTTATTGTTGTTGTCCTCTTCGTCGTAATCATCCTGGTTGAATTCCGTTCTGACTTCAACAGGCCCTATATATTTTGAGTATGAGACAATAGTTGAATCCACAGGGTCAATCCTTACTGCGCGTACCTTGATATAATATTTTGTGTTGGACTTAAGCTCCTCATGCTTTATACTTCCGTCCTGCATTTTTACAGGATACGTCTTTATTCTTGCATAGAAGTATTCATAGTTCATGGTATTTGCTTTGGGGTCTTTTTCTTTATAATACGGAAGTATCTTTCCGTCGTAATTTATATATTCCTCCAGGTCCTCATCGGAAAGCTCAATATAGTCATCGTCTGCCAAGGTTTTTATTGCAAGCTCGTACTTGTATCCCGGAAGACCTCTCCACTTGGCTTCCAGCTCGTGGCCTCCGTCCCTTGTTTTCAAGGATTGGGCCGTAAAGACCGGTTCGCTTTTATTTTTCTTATATACATTTATATCGTAAGCTGTATCAAATTCAAGGTTTGAAAGCCTTACATAGTTGATTGCTCCCAACCTCACTATGGTGTACCTGTTTCTTGCCACCTGGCCGAATTTCAAGTCATCTTCCGGTTTTATGTATATACTGTAGTCTTCCGTCCTTGCATTAATATCACTGTCATTAAAGTAAAATCCCAACTGTGCGTCTTTAACCGCCTCCAGCATGGACGGCTGTTCTATCAAAATTGTGGTAACCGGGATTGAAACCCACAAGCTGTAATTTGTGGGATCACTACTCTTTACCGCTCTTATGCTAAAGTAATAAAGCCTATTCGGAAACAGCCAGGAATCTACTGTATACCTCAACTGTTTGGTTAGGGGATCAAGCTCAAAGTTTTTGGCAAGCACCGGCAATGAAGGGTCTAAGATTACATTTCCGAATTCAGCATTAAAGCTTTGGTATATGGCATCCTCCGAGCCGTCATAGTCCCCTTCGTTGGGCTCGACTCTTCTTGAAGTGCATATTATTTCATAATATACGTCATTTTCCGCCCAGTTCCATGAAAATACCACGCTCAAGCTGTCAACCAACGGATTTCCCTTTTGATCTTTTGCAATATTAAAATCCGTTGGTGTAAGAGGTCTCTTTGCGGATTCATCCGGTTCTCCCATCACGCCCCGAACCGTAGTCACCGCAAGAATTGCCGAAGGCTTTGATATTTTGTCCTCGGACAGTGTACTTATCGACAGCCTTGTCTTTATTACAAAATAATATGTGGTATTGGGTCTTAATTTTTCTCCAAAAAGCGTATAACCATCCGTTCCGGGAGAGAAATTGCTTATGGTGGCTCTTATCGAGCTACTGTCGTCATTTGTCCCTACAAATAACACATCACCTTTCGGATTTTCAGTACTTCCCACAAACTTAAATGAGGTTATGTCCGTTCTTGTGCTCATGTATAAATCATAATAAACAGCTTTTGAAACCGAAGTGTCCGCCACATAGTTTTTCCAATTGATGTTGAGCTTGTCAAACTGCAGCTCTATGTAATTTGATACAATAACCTGCTGAGTATCCTGGTCAATCGTAACATTAGCATCATTTTTTGTAACCACAAAATTCTTTGGAAGAGGAACGTCCATTTCTTGCGCTGCACGGGTTGTAAAGCTTACTATTACAGATTTGTCGGACATTTCTTCAATATTGGTGGTGTTTCTGTTGGCTGCGCTTGTTGTATACATCTGCATATAATATACTTTGTTGGGCAGCAGGAAGTCAGGATAACCTTCGGTATTATCGATACTCTCTTCTACGATTACAGGATTGCCGCCAGCATCATATCCTGTAAAATACTCACCTTTAAAGAGCTCAAATCCTTTTATTGTATACTCCAGGCGGTTTCCCACCTCTTTTACAGCTTTTGAAGAGAAATATATCACCCTTCTGTATTTTAGTGGGAAATACCCATAGGAAGTATCGTCATCCCTTAGTTCCGGATACGGTTCGGTGGTTATTTCCTTCTGACTGGTATTTAACAGTACATGGAAAACCATATCCTTGTCAGTATCGGTATTTGTTTTGATTTCATTCCAGTTGGCCGGTTTTTCCCAGGAAATCGTAATGTTGCTGGACTTCTGGAGCACCTCTTTACCGTTGGCATCTATAACTTTTCTGGTCACCAGCTCTCTGTCAACTATTGTTATACCGCTGGGTACAGACCACTTGCTTGAGTCCTCCCCAAGAGCATAGGGCAATTTTCCGGACTCAATTCTGTCAATGGATGTCTCCGTTTTTACCACTATTCTATAATAAATTGTATTGTTTTGGCCGGTACCCGATATGACAGTCAGAGCACTGTCGGACCCTTGCACAAAAAAGCTGTCGTCCAATGTCTTCCTGACAGTCCAGTCCCCCGGTATCGTTGGGTCATCACTGGACTGTATTTCATAGAACATCCTTGGCATATTAAGGCTTCCCTGATTTACCTTGTATACCTTTACATAAATGTTGTTTGAGGAATCGCGAGACAGCTGAAATCTTATTGGAGTATAGGTATAAGGAAAGCTTCCCGAAAGAATACTTCCGTTCATGTCCGAAGGTTTACCCACAGTAACGGCGTATTTTGTCTCTTTGGCATCATTATAAAAGGCAGGTTTAATATTCATATAATAAACCGTACCGGGGAGAATATCCCCGTCCGGAAGACCGTTTGTCTCCAAAGGAGGAATTTCGGCATTTGCGTCTTTTCTTCCAATAAGGTCAACACTCATATAACCGTTTGAATCGGGTCCCAAAACAGAGGCTTTTACGCTATCATTACCCGAAACATGGGCAGTATAGCCGGAAGCCGAATACTCAATTATTATCGCAGACTGGGAAGATCCGCTGTTTAGATTGCCTGCGTTGGTGGAAATGTTTATCCTAAAGTTCAGGCTTGTAATGTCCAATCCATTGCCGTACACACTATTTAAGCTATTCTTTATGTAAGTTACCGCACCGGGTTGGCCGGCATTAACAACACCGCCGCCATTCCAGACCTTCGGCATCATCCACTTAAGGTTCAGTCTCGGCTTGTCGCCAATCTCAAAACCTCCGCCCGGAAGGGCTGTCCTCGTCTGCTCAACCCTCGATGCCATAAATGTAATGCCCGGAAGGAAAAACAAAAGACCTTCGGCTATTACACTTGCAGAATTATTTAATAATTCCACACGAATATCATATATAAAGTCGCTGTCCAAACCGGTTATTGTATATTTATTTACGCTGTCATTGATTTCGATGGTCTGAGATCCCCCATCGGGCATGTGATAGCTTATGCGAAATGACTTTGTGCCCGCCACATTATCCCAGCGTATATTTAAATCTCCATTTGAAAAATCATCAACATAGATATTTATCGGAATCGGGGCAGCAAAAACATTCAATTGTGAAAAGGGTAGAAAAATATTAAGCAAGCATACTGTAATTGCCATGGCAAGAATTTTTTCAAATCGCTTCATAGGAACCCCCCGCCTTGCGGCCTGTAATAATTTTACACAAGCTATTTATATTGTAAGTAAAAATTACTGTTATTTCCTGCGAAATTATGCCTATAATAGCTTTATGTCATATTATTTATCGGCTAATTACAGTATACATTTAATATTGATTGAAAGCCTGTTCCTATCTTGCCGTACGAATTTCTTTCCAGCTGTTCTCCGCCGCAATAACCTGCTCTAATATTCTGTTGGCCCCGTCAAATTCCGAATAGACAACAGGAATATCAGTTATCTCTTTCTTTACTCTCCACATATTGTCATGAGATATATGGGAGGTGACCACCACTACCACATCGGTATCCCTAAGCTCATTGCTGATTTTTGCCCACGGTTCAAACCCCTCCAGTACCTCTGCCTTGTATCCGAATTTTAAAAGGCATAATTTATATGAATTCTCGTAGGCTTTATTTCCCAATATCAAAACCTGCTTTGTTACCTCAATCCTTTCCTTTTTGCTTACCCTCTTAAAGGTACTGATATTGGAAACATTTCTCTTTACAGTGTCGGCCTCCTGGCCTTCTCCGTCATCTTCTATACCGCAGAAATTGTTATTTTCGTCCACATAGGCCACCTGGCCCGGCCTTAAATAATCCGGCGCATCATTTATTATCACAATCTCGCCGGACAGTTTTTTAAGAAAGGTCAGTCCATCTTTTATTTCCACAGTACCATATTCAAACTTGTCGTAAAACGAAGATAGAGTATAGAATTTGCACGAAGTCAAGGTATGTACTATACTTCCCTCTTGAAGGCATAAAATCTGCTGCTCTTTAAAGGTGACTCCTTCAGTATCCATATCCTTGAAAAATTCCTTCCCGGTTTCAATATCCCGAAGCAAAACTCCATTATCCAGAATTTTAAGTACAAAGGCCAGTGTGTGTCCTTTGGCTTTTGCCGACATCATAAAGCTGTCGGCATTGTGCTTTACCTGTTTGTAGAACCTCAAAAAGTTGTTTTGACTGTCGACAGATACAATGTTTTTATCCCTAAGCTGCACATTGGAAGGAATATTATTAAGCTTTACCAATACGTTATCGCCCTTGTCGATAAAGACCTCCGAATCTTTCAGCATAACCACGGCAAAGCTTGCAGCATTTGAACTTGCTGTCTCATTGTCATTTAACCAATAGGGAAAAGCATACTGAAACCGGTTGTATTCGTCAACCAGCACAAACTGATTTTGAGCCAGATATATGGAAACGGGTATGTCAAGTATCTCTCCTTTTTCCTTGCCGGGGAACACCACATAATGCTTGCCGTCCTCTATCTGACAATAACCGATTCTTGGAGTCTGACTTACTTTTATATATTTTTTTGCTTTGGTCTGTTCAACATTTGAAGGTGCTGCCAAAGGCAAAGCCGCAGGCCTTGGGAACTTCACAACTGTCGGTTTGTAAACTGTCTCTATGACCAGAAGGTCCCTGTCATATTTTTTACATTGAATCAATTCAATGGGTCTCTCTATTTTGAGCACCATGTACCGGTCATACCTTGAAAAATCCCAGCCGATACAAAAAACACCAGCCTTTTCCCAATCAATGCTGTCAATAACCATATTGGGAATGGCTTTTGACACCAGTTTGATAATCAAGTTCTTGTTGTTTGTTATCCAATCAAGATAAAATACGGCTTTTGCTACCATACTTTCTCTTGGCACTGACTGAAAAAGGACAATCAAAGGGTTGTTTTCACTACCTAAGGCAATAATATCCACCCGCTCATTTTCTCCGGTATGGAAGTCCGACTCTATAATCCGTATATTAAGCAACGACTCCAAATTGTCTTTTATCTTGTCTCTAATCGAACTGTCTATATGCATATTATGCTCCGTTATCTCTTTAAAAGTTTTAATGTCAAAAAGTCTTGCTCCATCCATATATATCCACCTTTCACATCTATTAACCGCTTCTGTAAACCGTAGGCCGATACACTACGGCCAAATTTCATATATTATCTCGATTACTTTATAAACCTTGCACTGTTTTGAGTTTAATTCCAAGTTAAATTTCTTTCTTACTACTAATATGCTATTTACCGGCCGAGTCTTTCATTCTATAAAGTATGTAGCACATTTGATATAAGTTGCATTATTATCCCATAATATTTATTTTTATTATCAAAATGTAAAAATTGTAAGTGAGACTTAAATATATAAGCACAAACACATCAAGAGACTTTTCAAATTGCATCAGTTGTCCCTTCCCAATGCTGCTTGTGCAATATGACGCCAGCCGTTTCAAAGGAGAAATTTTGTTTTTAATCCCACTTGGTGAAAACTTCGAATCGGTACAAAGATATTATTCCCTGAAATGTGAATAGTTAATCCAAGCAAGGTAAAAAAACCTTGCTTTCTATAGAAAATTTACAAAAAGACAAAAAAGAAGGGCATTATAAAATATTGCTTTCGATAAGTCATTGTTTTAAATTATAATTTTCCTTTTACCTTAAGCCTTGCCATTGCTCTTGCCAAAGCAGCTTTAGACTGAATATACTCAGCCTCACTCCGCCGTCTTTGGAGTCTTTCTTCAGCCCGCGCTTTCGCAGCCCTGGCCCTGTTTACATCTATTTCATCAGGCCATTCTGCCGTATCCACAATAATAATTGCCTGGTCCTGCTTTACTTCCATAAATCCTTCACTTAGGACAGCTTCAAACCATTTGCCGTCCTTCTTGATTTTTATTGAGCCAATATCAATAACTACAACAGTAGGAATATGTCCTTTCAATATTCCCATTTCTCCGGTAGGGGTTTTTACAATAACGCTCTCCACATCACCCCAAAAAAACTTTCTTTCGGGTGTCAGGATTTCCAAATAAAATGTTGATGACAAAATAACACCCCCTACATTCCCTTTGCTCTTTCGTACACTTCATCAATGGTTCCGGCCATATAGAATGCCGCCTCGGGAATATCATCCATTTTACCCTCAATGATTTCTTTAAAGCCCCTTATTGTGTCCTTTATGCGGACAAACTTGCCTTTATATCCCGTGTAGGTCTCAGCCACAAAGAACGGCTGGGAAAGAAACCTTTGTATTTTTCTTGCCCTAAATACTATGAGTTTGTCTTCTTCCGACAGTTCATCAAGCCCAAGTATCGCAATTATATCCTGAAGCTCCTTGTATCTTTGCAAAATTTCCTGTACCTTTCTTGCAACCGTGTAGTGTTCATCGCCGACAATTCTTCTGTCCAATACCCTTGAAGAAGAGTCTAAAGGGTCAACGGCAGGGTAAATTCCCTGTTCAACAATATGCCTTGACAATACAGTGGTAGCATCAAGGTGAGTAAAGGTTGTTGCCGGAGCAGGGTCCGTCAGGTCGTCAGCCGGCACATAAACCGCCTGTACCGAAGTAATTGACCCTTTCTTGGTAGAGGTTATTCTCTCTTGCAGGGCACCCATTTCCGTAGCCAAAGTAGGCTGGTATCCCACAGCCGACGGAATTCTCCCCAAAAGAGCCGATACTTCGGAACCTGCTTGAATAAACCTGAATATATTGTCAATGAAAAGAAGCACATCCTGGCCCAGTTCATCCCTGAAATACTCTGCCATGGTAAGTCCGGCAAGGCCCACCCTCATTCTTGACCCCGGGGGCTCATTCATCTGTCCGAACACCAAAGCGGTTTTTTCTATAACTTTAGATTCATTCATCTCATTCCAGAGGTCATTTCCTTCTCTCGTTCTCTCTCCAACTCCGGTAAATACGGAATATCCTCCATGCTCTGTTGCAATATTTCTAATAAGCTCCATTATAAGCACTGTTTTTCCGACTCCAGCACCGCCAAACAAGCCTATCTTTCCTCCTTTGGCGTAAGGAGCAAGAAGGTCAATTACCTTTATTCCCGTCTCCAAAATCTCCGTTACAGGTTTCTGCTCATTGAACCCCGGTGCCTCTCTGTGAATCGGAAGATAGTCGGTTGCTTTTACTTCTCCCTTGCCGTCAACGGGCTGGCCCATCACGTTAAATACTCTTCCCAAAACCTCTTTGCCCACCGGAACTTTTATCGGCTCTCCGGTGTCAATAGCCTTCATTCCTCTTTTCAGCCCATCGGTTGAAGTCATTGCCACGCACCTTACTGTGTCATTTCCCGTATACTGCATCACCTCGGCAACAACGTCAATTCCTTCTGAATTGATTTTTATAGCATTGTATATCGATGGAAGTTTTTCTCTCTCAAATCTTATATCTATAACAGGTCCGATTACCTGTACCACTGTGCCTACGTTCTCGGCCGCCATATTGCTTCACTCCATTCGTTCCTCTTCTAGTATGAATTCGATTATATAAAATTTAACCGTTATAAAGTTTAATCGTTCTTTCTATTTCAAGGCTTCCGCCCCACCGACTATTTCGGTAATATCCTGCGTTATTTTTGACTGCCTTGCCCTGTTGTATAAAAGATCCAGCTTCCTTAGCATATCGTTTGCATTGGAAGTGGCATTATCCATTGCGCTCATTCTGGAATTCTGCTCGCTTGTAAAGGATTCCACAAAGGTTCCGTATACCACTCCTTTAACATATTTTTGAACCAATATGTTAAATACAAATTCAGGGTCCGGTTCATACTCCATGCAATCGTCCAGTATCCTGCCGCTATTTTCACCGATTTGAAGCTGTTCCTTCAAAGTATCCAGCTCCAAAGGCAAAAGCTTTATGATTTTCGGTTCCATTCTCACACTGGAAAACATATGAGTATAAATTATATATATTTCATCGAAAACCCCTTTGTCAAAAAGGTCCAGAATGATTTCCGTTATTTCTCTTGCCGTATATATACTGGGATTTTGAACCGGATAGTCAAATTCCATATATACGTTGTACTTATTTTTTACGAAATGGTTTCTACCCACATTTCCGGCAATGAACAGCAAAGCTTCTTTGTCTTGTTTAAGATGCTCTTCCGTAAACTTAATTATGTTGTGGTTGTAACCTCCGGCAAAGCCCTTGTCTCCCGTAATAACGATATAGGCCTTTTTTATGTCTTCTGCGCCTTCCCTTTCATGAAAGTACTTGTTTCCTATTTTCCCGCTTCTTAAAAGAATATCCGCCATAGTGGACCTGACCTTTTCAAAGTAGGGGCTTGCCTGTTCTAACTGCTTCTTGGCCTTTTTCAGTTTTGCCGCCGATATGAGCTTCATTGCGTTTGTAATCTGTTTGGTCTCCTTAATGCTCTTCATCCTGAGCTTTATTTCGTTTATATGAGCCATCTTAAATCACCGTCTCTATATTTTTGAAATCCAGTTACTTCTTTGTTCTTACGTACTGCTCCTTAAACTCCTCTGCGGCTTTCTTCAGCATACTCTCTATTTCCTCACTGAGGTCCCCTGTACTTCTTATTGCATTAGCGATTTCGGGATAATGGCCGTTTACAAACTTTACAAACTCCTTGTTAAAGCTTCTGACTTCCTTTACCTGTAAATCCATCAGATACTTGTTTGTAGCCATATAGAGCACTATTACCTGATCTTCCACCGGCATAGTTGCACGCCTTGACTGCTTCAAGCTCTCTACCAGTCTTTCTCCCTGTACGAGTTTATCTTTTGTGGCCCTGTCAAGGTCTGAGCCAAACTGTGCAAACACAGCCAGCTCCCTGTATTGGGCAAGGTTGATTCTAAGTGCCCCTGCAACCTTTTTCATGGCCTTGATCTGTGCCGCACCGCCAACTCTCGAAACTGAGAGTCCGACATTTACGGCAGGCCTCTGTCCGGAATAAAACAGCTCCGTTTCAAGATATATCTGACCGTCGGTTATAGATATTACATTTGTCGGAATGTATGCCGAAACGTCTCCCACTTGGGTCTCAATTATAGGCAAAGCGGTTATTGAGCCGCCCCCCAGTTCGTCGCTAAGCTGTGCCGCCCGCTCAAGAAGCCTCGAATGAAGATAAAATACATCACCGGGATAGGCCTCTCTTCCCGGCGGTCTTCTCAAAAGCAATGACATTGCCCTGTATGCAACGGCATGTTTGGACAAGTCGTCATATACTATCAACACATCTTTATGATCGTTGTACATAAACTCTTCCGCAATGGAACAGCCGGCATAGGGTGCTATATACTGCAGTGTGGGCATCTCACTGGCTGTAGAAGACACCACCACTGTATATTCCATGGCTCCTCCTTCCTCCAAAGTGCTTACCACCTCAGCAACTGAAGAAGCCTTTTGACCTATGGCAACATAAATACATATAACATCCTTGCCCTTTTGATTTAGTATTGTATCCACGGCAATTGCAGTTTTACCGGTCTGTCTGTCCCCTATAATAAGCTCTCTCTGTCCCCTTCCTATGGGAACCATTGAGTCAATTGCCATAATTCCGGTTTGAAGGGGTCTGTTTACCGGTTTTCTGTCCATTACCGACGGGGCCGGATATTCTATTGGTCTAAACTTTTCCGTATCAATTTTCCCTTTACCGTCCAAGGGATTTCCAAGGGGGTCAATTATTCTTCCGATAAGGGCCTTTCCCACTGGAACCTCAACTGTCTTTCCCGTCCTCTTGACCAATGTCCCCTCTTTTATCTCTCTCTCTCCGCGAAACAGCACGCAACCTATGTTATCCTCCTCCAGGTTCATCGCCATGCCGAATACACCGTTCTCAAACTCCAGAAGCTCTCCCGACATGCAATTGTTCAGCCCGTATATCCTTGCAATGCCGTCCCCTGCCTGCAATACATATCCCACATCATCAACATGAGATTTATTGCCATATTGATCTATCTGTTGTTTTATTATCGAACTTACCTCTTCAGGTCTCAAATCCATTGTCAATCACCCCAAGCCAAAAAGCCTTTCATTAATAATTAAACGCTTTTTATATAAAATTTATTTTAGCATCATTTCTTTCAAACTCGTAAGTCTTGCCTTAATTGAATCATCAATAACCTTGTCGCCTATCTGTATTTTGATTCCGCCAATCAAGGATTTGTCAATTACCACTTTGGCTTTTGCACTAGCCTTGTTGTAAAGTTTTTTATACTTTTCTTTTATTTTATCAATCTGCACATCCTCCAGCGGAAATGCAGAAATTATTGTCATAATCAGTATATTTTTCCTTTCATCTGCAAATCTAATATACTCATCCGTTATTCCCTTGATATTCTTAAGTCTTTCTTTATCCATAAGAAGCATTAAAAAATTTACAACCTCTTGTTCAACCCTACCTTTAAGCACATTAGTTAAGGCCTTTTTTTTACTTTCCATCTTTACCTTAGGGTCAAGTAAAAAGGTATAAAATTCCGGGTTTTGTTCAAACAATTTTAAAATTGCGTTAAGACTATTCAAAACCTTGTCTGTTGAACTCTTTTCTTCGGTTACATCTATTAATGCCTCTGCATACCTGGTATTGACCAGCTGCATTGTCTTCACCTTCCTAGCAATACACAACATTAATCCCGGCAAAAATTTTTATATAGCTTATGCCACACCCTGTTCATCAATAAATTTGTTTACCAGCTTCCTGTTTTCTTCAGTGTCCATGTTTGCTTCCAAAACCTTTGATGCTGCCTCAAGTGCAAGGCTCACAACTTCATTTCTGATTTCCTTGAGAGCCTCATTCTTCTCCCTCTCAATATCTTCCTTTGCCTTTATCTTTAGTGCCTCCGCCTCATCTTTGGCATCGCGGATTATTCTTTCATATTCCTGCCTTGCTCTTTCCTCTGCTTCTTTAATTATCTTCTGTGCCTTTGCACATGCCTCATTAAGCTCGCTTTCATATTTGTTTTTGAGCTCCAAAGCATCGGATTTTTCCTTTTCTGCTTTTTCCATCGATTCTTTTATGGCATTTTTTCTATTCTCCATAAACTCCCACATCGGCTTGAAAAGGAGCCTTTTTAATATCAAATAGAGTATCACAAGATTTAATGCTGTATAAATAAATGTGGGAATGTGTATAAACTCCGATATCACAGGCAATAGCACCTCTCTTTCTTTGCTGCAAGAGACTGTTTCTCTCTTGCAGCATTGTATTTCCTACACATCTTTTAGCTCCCTTTCTTATTTCAACAAAACCATTAACAGCGCTATTACAAATCCGTATATTGCAGTTGCTTCTGCCAGCGCCGCACCCAAAACCACAATATTTCTTATCTTGTCTGCAGCCTCAGGCTGTCTTGCCACAGCATCCACTGCCTTGGATGTTGCCACGCTTATACCTATTCCCGCAGCCACTCCTGTGAGTACACATATACTCGCCGCAATTGCTACTATTCCTGCCATATAATCACCTCCCTAATATTTCTTCATTTTTCTCTCGTTTTCTCACTCAATCATAGAATTTCATTATTTTCATAGCGAGCCATATGGACAGATATTGAATTGTTGCACAATAATGGATGATGTAGTGTATCCCA
>Ga0209720_1001303_pt1 | contig 21658 bp, 18 predicted proteins | sample AD_JPNMR3_MetaG_FD_184426 | JGI IMG/M metagenome (GOLD analysis project Ga0209720, IMG submission 184426) | Active sludge microbial communities of municipal wastewater-treating anaerobic digesters from Japan - AD_JPNMR3_MetaG (SPAdes) (version 2) | ecosystem: Engineered > Bioreactor > Anaerobic...
CCGTCGCTGTCCTTTCAATCCTCACCCCCTTCCCCTCTCCTTTACAAGGAGAGGGGTGGCCGACAGGCCGGGGTGAGGATGAAACTGCAATCCATCATCGCCTCGGCAACTATTTCCTTTCCCCTACTTTCTTGTCTTGATACAAGAAAGTAGCAAAGAAAATCAAGCACAAATGATCCCCTACCCGCTCTGGTCAAAACGGAGTATGGCAGGCAGGGTAAGTCAAATCGTTGGCCATGGCATTTATTGTGGTCTGTACTTTACGGAAGAGCTGTAGCGTTTCCATTCAAGGCTTTCCTCCTGCCAACGCTTTGAAACGACAAGCGCCCCTGCGGCCATACTTGCCGTTTTGACCATTCACTGCTCCACACCGTCGCGCATTTGTGCAGCCCACCGCACAAAGCTTAGATGTTGGCCTGTGCTAATTTTCAAGGCTGTTAAAACTCCTTCTCCCCAGGTCTATCTACTTTTTAATTTCAACCCCTGCCGCTGTCCTTTCAATCCTCACCCCCAGCCACTCTCCTTACAAAGGAGAGGGGTGTCCGATAGGACGGGATGAGGGCATAGATGAGGGGTGCCTGGCAAGGTAGGGTCAGATTTTATTGCAACCAATACACTAACTGGCACAAGCCCTAAAATTTTTTCTCTTCCAACCCCGTAGGGGTGGCTCTTTTGGTAGCAATTGAATGGCCACCTCACCCCATTCCCCTCGCCTTTAGAAGGAGAGGGGTGTCCGATAGGACGGGGTGAGGATTACCTGATAGGGGTAATCATCGGCCGTATTGAGTTGGTAATTTCAATTTAGGAAAAAGGAATAAAAAAAGCCGGTAATTAGTGCTTTATCATTTCAGCGGGCAAGCAAGTATATTTTTCTACGCATTATTTAAATAGCCTATACATTGGTTATTTCGCCCCAAAGGTCAAAGGCATCGGCATCGGTAATTTTCACTGAATAAAAGTTGCCAACCTGTATTCCAGCTTGTTTTTTAATAAGCACTTCGTTATCCACCTCGGGCGAATCGAATTCGGTACGGCCAATGAAAAATTCATCCTCCATTCTATCAACAATCACTTTCAGTGTCTGGCCAATTTTTTGTTCGTTCTTTTTCTCCGATACCTTTTGCTGTATTGCCATTAGCTGGTCGGCACGTTTTTTCTTAATGCTATACGGGATGTGATCGGAGTAATTGTTACCTGCATAAGTGTTTTCTTCGTGCGAGTATGTAAAAACACCGGCACGGTCGAATTGAGCAGTTTCGACAAAGCGGCAAAGTTCTTCAAAATCCTCATCCGTTTCACCCGGAAAGCCCACCAGAAAGGTAGTTCGCAAACATATTCCGGGAATTGTCTGACGAATTCGATCGATAAGTTCGACCAGGTGTTCTCGGGTATGACCACGACGCATCCTTGCCAGTACATTATCGCTAATATGCTGCACTGGCATATCGATATACTTACAGACTTTGGGATTATTCTTAATGACTTCGAGCAAGTCGTCGGGGAAGTCGACAGGATACATGTAATGAAGTCGAATCCATTCAATGCCATCGACCTCTGAGATTTTCTGGATCAGATGCGAAAGTTGACTTTTCCGGTAAAGGTCGTACCCATAGTTGGAAGTATCCTGGGCAATAACAATAAGCTCCTTAACACCTTTTGCCGCCAGTAAACGGGCTTCGTTTACAAGCTGTTCAATTGGGAATGATTGGTATTTTCCCCGCATAGAAGGAATAGCACAAAAAGCACAGGTACGATTGCATCCCTCCGATATTTTAAAAAAAGCGTAGTGGGATGGCGTGGTGAGCCAACGTTCGCCCAGAAGGTTTTCCTGATAATTGTACCCCAACGATTCTACAATGGGTTTCAACGAATTAGCACCAAAATACTGGTCAACCTCGGGAATTTCCTGGCGAAGTTCATTGGCATATCGTTCCGAGAGGCAACCCATCACAAAAAGGTTGTCTATCCGGCCCTGTTTTTTGGCTTTTACATACGAAAGAATGGTATCGATCGATTCTTTTTTGGCGTCGAGTATAAAGCCACAGGTGTTGATAATCACTGTTCTTGCCTTGGCATCATCCCTTTCATGTGCTACCTTTAAACCATGAGCGGCCAGTTGACTCATTAGCCTTTCACTGTCGACAACATTTTTGGAACAACCGAGTGTTACAAACAAAATAGTATCATCGGGCTTAATTCTGGTTTTCATTCTCGATAATTTTACAGTAAGATTCTGGTGCCTTTAACACATTACGCTTAAAAATGTTGTTTAAACATTTTTCCCCTTACTTCCTTAATTGGTGTGGTAATAATAAAAGCCTCTGGGTCGATTCGATAAATTTCATCGTACAGACGGGATAGGTCAAGACGAGTCACGACAGTGTAAATAATTTCAGTATCATACGCAAAAAGATGTTCAGCATCTGCATACTCGTTTTTCCCCTGATATACAGTAATATCCTTGTGAAATTTGTTCATGAGCATGAGCTTAATAGTTTTAGAACGTCGTGACAGAATGGTTACCCCTGTGTATTCGTCTATTCCTTGTAGGAAAAAATCGACTGTTTTTGATGCGGCAAGATAAATGAGGATTGAGTACAGGGCAGTTTCAATTCCCAAAAACCACCCAGCAAAAGAGAAAATGATGATGTTAAATATAAAGATGATGTCACCAACGGTAAAGCCAGTTTTTTGGTTGAGAAATACGGCAAGAATTTCGGTACCGTCAAGTACGCTGCCACCCCGAATAGCCAAACCTATTCCAGCGCCCAGAAAAAATCCTCCAAAGACCGCAATCAATAATTTATCATTGGTAATAATTGGAAAATCGATTAGGGCAACAGCCACCGCCAACCCTACTATAGAACTTATAGATTTTAAGGCAAAAAGTTTACCCGACTGAAAATACCCCAGGATAATAAAAGGCGCATTGATCAAAACAAGTAAAATTGATAAAGAAATGCCTGACAATATATTTACCAGCAGCGAAATCCCTGTAACCCCTCCATCGATTAGCTGATTGGGTATTAAAAAACCACGCAATCCAAAACTGGCTGATAGAATACCCAGCATTATCAATACCATGCTTTTCAGCTGCCGACGAATAACATGTCGGCGATCCCGAACATTTTTTGCTTTTTGATATGGGGAAAGAAATTTTTTTCGACGAAGTCGATTACCGTCTTTATATCGTTTTAAGATGACTAACTGGATTAATGGATTCATTAGAACGATTGCTTGAAAAGCGATTTTACAAATGCCTGTTTATCGAAAATCTGCAGGTCATCAATTTTTTCACCCACTCCGATGTATTTAATGGGCACTTTAAACTGGTCGGAAATGCCAATGACCACCCCACCCTTAGCTGTACCATCGAGTTTGGTCAAAGCAATAGCATTGACTTCGGTAGCATTGGTAAACTGTCGGGCCTGTTCAAAGGCATTCTGTCCGGTTGAAGCATCGAGGACTAACAGAACTTCATGAGGGGCCTCGGGGATAAGCTTACGCATTACATTTTTAATTTTGGTAAGTTCGTTCATCAGGCCTATTTTATTGTGAAGTCGGCCAGCGGTATCGATGATAACCACATCCATTTGTCGAGCTATTGCTGCCGAAAGCGTATCATAGGACACGGAAGCCGGATCGGCACCCATTTGCTGACGAATAAGTTCGACCCCTGCCCTATCGGCCCATATCGAAAGCTGTTCGATAGCAGCCGCACGAAAAGTATCCCCTGCACCCAAAATCACGCTTTTACCGGCTTGTTTAAACTGGTAGGCAAGCTTCCCAATGGTGGTGGTCTTCCCTACCCCATTGACCCCAACCACAAGAATCACATAAGGTTTAGGTAAATTCGAAGCAAAAAAACCAGCATCGACTTGCGTTCCATTCTCACCCAGCATCAACATGATTTCGTCTTGCAAAATATTTTGCAATTCTTCCAGTGAGGTATATTTGTCGCGCGATACCCGTTTTTCTATCCTATCTATAATTTTTACCGTTGTGTCAATACCCACGTCGGACGAGATAAGAACCTCTTCAAGTTCGTCGAGAATATCACTATCAATTTTCGATTTTCCAACTACCAGTCGAGAGATTTTCTTTAAAAAACTCTCCCGTGTCTTTGCCAGCCCTGTATCCAACCGATCGTCCGATTGCGATTTTTTAGTAAAAAGTCCCATAATGCTATATCTCCACTAAATATTTGATTCTGATGACAAAGGTAAGCAATTTTGTTTTTATCGTCGGCATATCTGATTGTAAGAACAGCGTTTGCACAACTTGTTTTCTTGAGTTTGAGTAAACTTCACATTGGGGTCAAAAATCTCGTTGATTACTTGTTTGATAGATTCTTCAATCGTTTCAAATTCATTTTCTTCCAATTCAAAGTTTGTATTTTCCGATTGATTTTTGTGTGTTTTGTTGGGTAAATCGACCTTAACGATATCTTTTTTCTCGGCGAGTCGCTGGATGTTATACAATACGGGTTGCGATTTTTTATGTTCGTTTTTGTAGAACAACCATGCATAAACCATTGCCTGGAGTAATTCTCTTTTTTTCCAGTTATTCGGGGAAAACAAATCATTAATATCCTTATAACGACTACTTCCGATGTCTCCTGTTTTGTAGTCAACAATACGGATATTTCCATCTGGTGTGCAATCAATACGGTCCATGCGTCCGCCAATTCCTACCTTTAAACGTTCATTTACTTCAATAACTGCTTTATACGGTTGTTCAAGGAACAATAGTTTATTTTCCTTACAATGGCTCTGGTCGAAATCTATAATCAACTCGCAGTACTTTTTGACGATAGGGACAATCATGCTGATAGAAGCCGTAAGCTCACTATGAGGGCTTAAGCCAAAATGTGTACGGGTGATTTTTTCGATAAGCGAATCGAGATTTTGCACATCGATGGTCATTTCACCAATTGTTTTCCCAATGTAGGGATAATAAAGTTGGTGCATCAATTCATGGAGAATGCTGCCCAACGAAGCCGAATTAATTTTCTCCTGGATTTCCTCCTCTGGCTTCAGGTCGGCAATATAACGGAAATAGAATTGTAGTGGGCAATTGAGATATGTTGCCAATGCTGAAGGGGAAAGATATGAACGAGAGGTTGCCCATAGCTCGCGAATTTTATCGATAATTTCGGCATTTTTAGCAATTTCAATCGGTGCAACCCCAATGGTTTCCAGCGAGTAAGCAATATTTTTAAACGAAACTTGATATCGTGAATCCCATTCAAGTTGTCGGATATAGCGACTTTTTTCGGTAGCCTGATCGCCTGAAGTGCTGTATAACATCCAAACATAGGAGCTTCGACTGAGCAAACGATAAAAATAGTATGCATACATTGCATCCCTATTTCTAAAAGTTGGTAAGCCATTTGCCGCACGTAAGGTATAGGGTATAAAACTTATCGGTTGCTGTGTCCTTGGCAAATAACCTTCATTTGCACTCAAAATAATTACTCGATCGAAATCGAGAGAACGGGTTTCCAAAAAGCCCATAATTTGAATACCACGAAGTGGTTCCCCTTCAAAAGCCAGTTTAAGTTCACCCAGTCCTTTCATCAGTATACGCATCCCCAGGGGGAGTGAAATAGGCAGGTCGATAGAATCGATTACGGTTTGCAATTGACCTAAAAATGTACGAACTACCTGCAAGCTTTCCTTTTCAATAACCAAATGTTCGTCCGCTTCCTCATTATTTTGTTCATCATTTTTAAATAACAATCCATATAAGTCGTTGCATAAGATCCGCAAAATCTCAATGAGTTCCTCCATATCCTTCATTTCTTTAAAGAGATATGGAATAATTGGCAAAGGCAACTGGGAAAATGTTTGTGATGGAATGTAAATCTGATTGGTATTGTGTATTGTTTTGACAAACTCGTGTACCCAATCGGGCATAAGTTTTAAGAAAAAAGGATGATAGAGAATCGACTCAACCTGCTTATAGTAAAAACCTTGCGAATGTGTTCCCTGTAAATGGAGTTCAATAATTTGCTGAAATAGCGTATAAATGTTGGTCAACCTGAGTGAATAACCCATGGTCACATTCACATCAGCAAATTCGGGAGGTATACCACGTAAAAGTGGTAATAACAAATTTTCATCGGCGAGGATTATAGCCGTATCCTCAGGTTTTACCCCATCGAGGGCAATCTGGTTGAGAATGTTTTCCACCATTTTGGTCTGTCCTACACGATAAGGAACAGATATAACCTCGATATGCTCTGGCGTTCCGTCGTTAATCCATTCGCGGGGTAACGAGGAAGGGAAAAATTCCAAGTTTTTTCGAATAAAATATCCTGCTTCATGTCCTTTGTCAGCTACAAAATAGGGATGATAATCCCAGTAAAATAGTCCTTTTCCAGTATTTTTAAAATAGTTAAGAACGATTCGGTCGCATTCGGTGAGTGCATGCAAACCAACAAATCCAACCCTGCTGTAAGGAACCTGTACCGAACCACTTTCGAAGAGGTCTGCAACGTCCCTGAATAACATACCTTCGTATGCAATTTTCTGTTGACGCAGGGTATTTTTAAATTTTTCGTAAATGGGATACAGTTTTTCCCAGAGACTTGCAAAATGTTCCTTTTCTTTACTATTTTTTGATTCATGAAAATTGTGCCAGAAACGAGCAATGAGTTCCTGCTGTTCGGGAGTAAAGTGAGCAAAAAGTTCATCAATTTGTTTGACTTTAGCAATGTGGCTAAATAACAATTGAGCATCAACACGATATTTATCGACATCGTCAAAATCGGCAAGCAACACATTGCCCCAGGGATAGAAATGGTCGAAAGTTTCGGCAGTTGGATGTATTTGTTGATAAATGTTGAAAAGCTGGGCATTAAGCCACAGGTCGTTCGCAACGTGTAAGACGGAAAATTTCTGGTAAAATTCATTAATGGTAAAACATACGGGTGACCAGACTGGTTCGGAAACACATTCGGAAAGATATTTATAAAAGTAAGTTATGGCACGTCGGCTCGGAAAAACAAGGCAAATCTCATCTAAACTATTTGGATAATTTTGCTGCAAATGTTGAGCAACCAGTTTCAGGAAAGGTGTTTTCTTCATCCGAAAGTAATTTTAAATGTTTTTTAAATCGGTTGGATGGAACTCGCATGTAATAAAAATATTTATCTACCGTAACAGTTTGTCAGTTAAAAGTTTAGCATACTAATAATGCCTCACCCCATCCCCTCTCCTTTTCAAGGAGAGGGGTGTCTGGTAAGGCGAAGTAAGGTGCTGATATCATGCGAAAATAATCTTTAAATGTTTTTTTACATTGGTCGACATAAACTCACATGTAATAGTATTGAGCCACATTAACAGCATTTTGGCAAATGATTTCTTTATTCACATCACAGTTCAGCTTCGTTTTTAATTGCGAGGGTGAAGCAAACAGCAAGCGCTGCCGTTTCGGAACGAAGCCGAGCGTTGCCTAAGGACACTGGAATAAAGTTATGGTCAAGAGCTAATTTGACTTCCTCTTCCGAAAAATCGCCTTCGGGTCCAATTAAACAAAGTACCGTTTCCCCAGCATTACATACTCTTGCCAGGGACAATCGCTCAGTAAGGTTAGCATAACAATGGGCAATATATTTTTGTGAAACGGGGGGATGGTTCTCCAAAAAATTGGTAAAAGGAATAAGCTGGGGATGTATTTTAGGCAGGAAAGCTTTCTGCGATTGTTTCATGGCCGAAATGGCAATTTTTTGCAATCTTTCAACATTGAAATGCTTACGTTCGGTATAACGCGTATTAAGGAAAGAAATTTCGTCTATACCAATCTCTGTAGCCTTTTCGACCAGCCACTCCATCCGTTCGTGATTTTTCAGGCAAGCCATTGCCAGATGAAGATGGTATGGACGTGGTTGGATTTGCTCATAACTGTTTATTTCCATGTAACATTCTTTCCCTTTATTTATACTAAGGATACAATGATATAAGTTTCCACGTCCATCAACCACAATAGCTTCCTCACCCTGTTTCATGCGTAAAACGTGAAGACAATGATGCGACTCATCGGGCGGTAAAACAATGGTAGAACCGTGGATATGGGTTGCATAAAAAAAATTCATATGCCAATACGATTAGTAACAACAAAAGTAGCTGAAATTTCCTTATTTGCTGAAAAGGAACTTAGACAGTGTTTGTTTTATTATACAACGGACAAACAATCGGTTTATTTAAATCAGATGTAAGCACATGTTTAGCATCAACCTACAATAAAAAAGGGGACGAACATTCATTTTTCGCCCCCTGATAATATTGCTAAGAATGTCGTTAATGACTACAGACATGTGCTTCCCCGTGATGTTCGTGGTGGTGGCAACTTGTGCCAGAATCATGGACTTCGCCTTTCAAATACTTTTCTACCAATTCATTGACATCACCAGAACAGCCACGAAAAACTTGAATGCCATACTTACTGAGCATATTCAAGGCTCCACTTCCCATATTACCTGCAAGCAATACACTAACCCCTTTTTCTTTCAAGATAGCTGCAATATTGCTTTTACATCCACAACTTTGAGGCGAAGGCAATAATTCGACATTTACCACCTTATCGTTTGCATCAACTGTAAAAATGGTATAAAATTCACAATGGCCAAAATGATCGTCTACAACATTGTTTTTAGTGGGAACTGCTATCTTCGTAGGAAGTAGTTTTTTTTAGATATTTCTATATTTTACTTGAATTTAAGATTTCTTAATAGCCTTAAAAATCTCGTCTTTGCTAATAGATTTTGTACAGAAGAACCAGTCGTAACATTTCACCCCAGTTTCTTTGCCTTCAACTCTATCTTTAGCTGCCCCACAAGAGCCAGCAGGAGGTACAATTACATCATCACCTGGTTGCCAATCAGCGGGTGTAGCAACATTAAATTTGTCAGCTGTTTGAAGGGCTATGAGTATCCGCTTCAATTCGTCAAAATTACGTCCAAGCGATAGCGGATAATAAATAATCGCTCTTATTTTACCCACAGGATCAATGACAAATACAGCCCGAACTGCCTTAGTATTACTTTCTCCTGGTTGTATCATCCCATATTTTTTGGCAACTTCCATCGTAATATCTTCGATGAGCGGGAATTTAACTTCTACATTTTTCATTCCCTTGTATTCGATTTTTTCCTTAATCGTTCTTAACCAGGCAATATGGCTATATAAACCATCGACCGATAAACCAACCAACTGGCAATTTAACTCATTAAATTCTGCTTCCATACTGGCAAACGTCATAAACTCCGACGTACATACCGGGGTGAAGTCTGCTGGATGGCTAAAGAGTATTACCCATTTTCCTTTATAATCCTCGGGAAAATTAATTTTTCCTTGTGTAGTAACTGCTTCAAACGAAGGTGCATTGTCACCAATACGTGGCATTGAATAAACTTCCTGTTCCATGGTTTTAGTTTTTAGTGTTTAATATAAAGATACAATATTTTACATTTTTTTAATGATTTCGTTAATAGTTACTTGCGATTCAGGAACTATCATCTGCACGTTATTAGCTCTAAATATTTCGACCACTTTAGCACCGAATCGACCGGCAACAGCAATGCTTAAACCTTTGTTAATAAGAAAGTTAGCTGCTTCCAAGCCAGCTTTTTCGATATTATTACGAACAGGATTTGCTATAAATTCTGCTTTTTTAGTTTCAGTGTCGAAGATACAGAACCAGTCGCATCGCCCAAAATGAGCTGCTACATCCGACTTTACGTGATTTTCATTGGCTGCAATAACAATTTTCATAGTGTTATTTATTTTCAGTGATTAAGCTGTTTTTACATAAGGGACAAACTCTGGGTGCATTTTCAACCAGCGTAAAAGATATTTTACAATGCTCGCATTTATACCATTGTGCAATATCAAAATTTCCTCCTTCGAAACGGATGCAGCTCCCTTCAATAAAAGCCTTAGCTATTTTACGGCGAACACTTTCGTATATCCTGGTAAAAGTAGGACGAGATATTTTCATCATTTTTGCAGCCTCTGCTTGTGTAAGTAGCTCGTAGTCGCAAAGGTTTAATGCTTCATATTCCTCAAAATTTATGATTACTTCGGTACCGCCTTTACATTGTAATCCCTGAGGTATAAAGCCACAAAAATGAGGCGCCATCTGTATTAGCCGTGTTTTTTTGATACGTGCCATATGAATTTATTTTTTATCAAATATAATGAACAAATGTTCAAAAAACAAAATATTTTCGTTAAAATTTTGAGCGTAATGGACAAAATTTAGGTTATTTTTAGATGATTAGTCGAAAAGGCTGGTTTTTGTTAGCTTTTACTTATTGAAGATTCTATATGTAGGATACTTTAAAAACCCACTGATAATTTCTGCTTGCGTTTACAGCTTTTATCTACCTCAATATTACATCTCATTTCCAATTCTTAAAAATCTTGTAGCCACGTATTCCGATGCCTTTGGACATGCTTGTTCAAGCGACAGACCTTCGGCTAATAAGCAAGCAATAGCTGTTGAGAGGGTACATCCTGTTCCATGGGAATATTTAAAAATATATCGAGGATGTGAGTACATCAATACTTTACCGTCATTAAAAACCAGCGCTTCGTTCACAGTAGACTCATCAAAATGCCCGCCCTTTAAAAAAACAGAAGTTCTAAACTCTTTTGCATACAGTGAAGCAATACTTACTCCTTCACTAAAGTTTTTTATTCTACAATTGGTCAATAACTCCAATTCCAGTTTATTGGGTGTTATTAATGTGGGGATTGGTAAAAAGTGTTTGTTAATGTAATTGATTGCCTTAGTGGGCAAAAAAGGTTTACCACTCGATGATAATAGCACAGGGTCAAAAACAATAGGTAAATTTTGGTTTTCACAAAGACATTCTTTTATAGTTTTCAGATTATCCATGCTGCATAATGCCCCTATTTTTATTGCTTTGATATTAAAATCATTTAGACATACCTGTATTTGTTGTTTAAGTAGTGAAGGTTCTACTGGTTTTACCTTAAAAACATGATTAAAATTTTGTACTGTTATCCCGGTGAGAGCCGACAGCGGCCAGTAGCCAAAATCGGATACAACCCTGATATCGTTTTGCATACCGGCTCCGCCGCTTGAATCGGACGCTGCGATTATCAAAAGGAAATTCATATGTTACAAATCCATTTTAACAGCACATAGTTTTCCACACATGGTACAGTAGTCAGTTTCCTTACTTTCGGATTCATTTTTTCTTTTCTCGGCCATTTGGCGATCCACTGCAAGGTTAAACATCTCGTGCCAATTAAGCTTTTTTCTGGCTACAGACATGTTCAGGTTTAAGTCTAACGCATACTTCATTCCTTTTGCGGTATCGGCCGTAAGTGCTGCTATTTTACTGGCGATTACACCATTTTTTACATCCTCGATGTTGGGCAAGCACAAATGCTCGGCCGGGGTAACATAGCATAGGAAATTGGCTCCATGGTAGGCTGCCAATGCTCCACCAATAGCCCCAACAATATGATCGTATCCGGGAGCATTATCAATGGTTAATGGACCTAAAACGTAAAGGGGCGCATTGTTGCACAAGTTCTTCATGATTTTAACGATAGTTTCAATTTGATTTAACGCTGTATGCCCGGGACCCTCAATCATCACTTGTACCCCTTTTTTGTAGGCTCGTTTGGCTAACTCGCCAAGAATGACAAGCTCGGCAATTTGGGCACGATCGTTTGCATCGGCTCCAGCACCCGGCCTTAATCCATCCCCCAAACTGATAGTTATGTCGTATTTTTTACAAATCTCAAGTAGCTCATCATATCTTTCATAAAGCGGGTTTTCTTTTCCTGTTTCAATTATCCATTTCTTTAAAATAGACCCTCCTCTGCTAACAATACCACATGCTCTTTCTGATTCTTGAAGTTTTGATAAACTTTCTTTTGTTACCCCACAGTGCAGCGTCATAAAATCGACACCTAATTTTCCCTGATAGTCAATTTCATGGAAAAGATCGTCGGGATGCAATTGGGATATGGATAAATCATTTTGAATCAACTGGGCAGCAACGGCATAAATGGGCACAGTACCCACAGGGATATCCGTAATTTGGATTATTCGTTTAAGATTATCGTGCAAATTCCCGCCAGTTGAGAGATCCATAATCGTATCGGCACCGTACTTTTTTGCCATGATAGCTTTTTCAATTTCTTCGTCCAGATTACAATGTTGGGGCGAAGTACCTATATTGGCATTAATTTTCGTTCGCAAACCATTTCCTATGCCCAATGGTTTGATCGAGTGATTTATATTTCTGGTAATAACAACTCGTCCCTCGGCAACTTCTTTGAGCAGCCAGTTAAAATCAACTCCTTCGGCAATTGCCACTTCTTTGATTTCTGCAGTAGGAATATGTTGTTTTGCAAAATCTAATATTGTTCCCATGCCAATGAATTTTTTTACATTTCTACATTTGATTTTGATTGCTGAATAATTCTGGCAACTTGGTCAATTCTCTCATGTAAATCGGGTGAACTCATAAAATGTCGTATAAAAGCAAAATTAGTAGCGCCAGCATTGATAATTTCGGGTAAATTCTCAGGAAAGATACCGCCTATGGCTACAACTGGTATTGGCGATATTTTAACGACTTCTTTCAGAAGAACGGTCCCTACAGGTGGATCGGGCTTTGCTTTTGCATTTGTTGAATAAATTGGACCAAATGCAATATAATCAGGATTTTTTGCTATAGCATCTTTCGCTTGTTGAATTGAATGTGTGGAAAGACCAATTTTTAAGCCAGGAAAAAGACGACGAACATCTTCAATGTCAATATCATCCTGTCCAAGATGTACAAAATCGGCCTCACAGATTGCTGCTATATCAGGTCGGTCGTTAATGACAAAATTGGTTTTACTTCCTTTTGTAATACTTCTAATCAGCTTACCAATTTTTATGATTTCTTTGTCCATCAGGTTTTTTTCCCTGAGTTGAAGCATGCGAACTTCTTTTTCAACGCATATTTCGGCAATTTTTTCGTAGGGTAAAACCGGCCTGGTTATAATTATGTAAATTCCAAAGTTTTCCATCATTATTTTTTTAGGTGGTCAATTACCAATTGGGCTACTTTCTTTCCCGATAATAGCATCCCTCCAAAGATGGGACCCATGCGAAAACTTCCACACACGCCATTTGCTGCCATTCCAGTAATAAATAGGCCTGGAAATATTTCTTTAGTGTTTTCGATGGTAGTTTTTTCGGCTTCTTCGACCGATAATGATCTTTCCCCCATCACCTTGCCAGTAACAGTATTTAATTGTACTCCGTTTTTTCGTTCAAGCGTACGCACTACTTCACAATCATGGCCAGTACCATCAATTACTGCTTTTGCAAGTATAATAATAGGATCCACATGCATATGTTCTCTATGCACTGGTGCCCAGTTTATTACAAGTCCATTCACAGCGTTGTTTTTTAGCACGACGTCTTCAATTGAAATACAGTTAAAAATGGTACAACCCGCTTTTGAGGCATGATATATTAAAGAACCTGTTGCCTGAACAGAATCAATGATATAAAGATTGCCTTGGTACATTTGGTAATCAATACCAAAATCCTGAATTATCCCCAGTGCCTCTTTTTGAACGACGATTTGATTAAACATCATGGCTCCTCCCCACATTCCGCCTCCGGGGGCTAATTTTCGTTCATACAAACACACTTGATAACCAGATTTAGCAAGATAATAACCTGCCACCAAACCCGATGGCCCCCCTCCAACAATAGCAACATCTACTTGTAAATTGTTTCTTAGCTTTTCAAAATACGAGCTAACGATTCCCAAAGAAATAAGCTGTTCCATACCTTTAGTTTTAAAATTTAACTTTTAAAACTAAGGATGCGATAAATACAAGAAAGGATTAAAACCAAGGAGAGTTGTTCTTTGAAACTTCCCTTCGCAGGCATTACCCTGATCAGGTTTTGAGGGTATAATCTCAGCCTTTCTTATTTTAGGCACCCCTAGCCATTAATTTCACAACAAAAGTATAAATATTTATAAGAATGCAAGAATTATCAAATTGTATTTTTTCAACAATTGTCTAAATTGTATCTACATAAAACATCAGCTTAAAAATCGGTTATGAAAAATAAAGCAATTATTTTGCCGTCCAAAAGTGAAAACAATGAATTTAGCCAGGTAAGAATGGCACTACAGGGAAATTTACTACTTGGATAATTTATGGTTACGATATTCCTTGGGCGATAGCCCAAAACGTTGTTTAAACAAGCGGCTGAAGTAGGCTGGATCGTTGAAACCACATTCCAATGCTATTTCGCTGATACTTAGACGAGTATTTTGTAAGAGTTCTGCCGATTTTTGCAAACGATAATTTGTGATAAGTTCGTTAACCGATTGATTGGAGAGCGATTTTAGCTTAGCATAAAAAACACTCCGGCTTAATCCCATTTCTTCGATGATATGATTTACATTGAAATCAGGATTGGTACAGTGTTGGCGAATAATTTCCATAATTTTTTCCAAAAATGCATAGTCGAGCGAACGAACGTCGCTATTCCGATTTATTTCACCATTATTTAGCAATAGTTGTTGGCGAATACGTTCTTGTTTTTCAAGAAGATTTTGTATTCGTTTGTGAAGTAACGTTTCGTCAAAAGGCTTTGTAAGGTAGTCATCAGCCCCTGTTTCATACCCCTGTATCTGGTCTGATAAAGTAGTTTTTGCAGTAAGCAAAATAACAGGAATATGGCAAAAGCGCATATCTTTTTTAATTTGCGCACAAAATTCGAAACCATCCATGCTGGGCATCATTACATCGCTAATAATAATATCGGGCATATGTGTGCTTAATTGTTGCAAGGCCCTTACAGGATCGCTTTCAACAATTATGTTGTAGTTGAATGATAGTGAAGAAGCCAGATAATGTCTCATTTCCTCATCGTCCTCGACAATCATCACCAGGGGACGTTCTTTGTTATACAAACCGTTTTCTTCGCTTTCAACTGATACACTCGATGATGGGTTTATTTCATAACTCATTGGCGAAGCATCCACATCGGTAACTGCAATAAGAGGAAGATATATTGTAAAAGTACTACCCTTGCCCCATTTACTATCAACCTGAATAGAACCTCCCAATAATTCAATCAATTTATGGGTTAAATTTAGGCCAATGCCAGTACCGCCTTTGGTGAGTGTTGTATTGGAAGAGGTAAAAAATCGATCAAAGACATGCTTTATTTCATCCTCTGCTATACCTTGCCCCGTATCGGTGACAATAAGCGAAAGCTTCTGGGGGGCATAATGGAGCTTTAGCTCTACCCTACCACCCTGGGGCGTATTTTTAATGGCGTTGGAAAGCAGATTGGTAACTATTTTATCCAGCTTATCTTCATCAATTTTAGCCATACAGGAAGAAACATTGGAATGAAACAATAGCCAAACACCTTTATGCCGGCTGAAATCAGCGAAATTTTTTAAAATGTTTAATACAACCTCTACTACGTTTTTCTCTTCGAGTCGAATGGTCATTTTTTCATTTTCAATTTTGCTGAAGTCAAGAATCTGATCGACCAGCGTTTTGAGTCGAAAGGCATTTCGATAGGCGGTATGGATGGTTTCGTCGGCCTTATCTTCATCTATTAATCGTTTAAGTGGAGCCAGAATAAGGGTAAGTGGAGTTCGAAGTTCGTGGGAAATGTTGGTAAAAAATTGCATTTTCAAACGCCCCAGTTCTTCAATCTTTTGCTTTTCCTGATGTTCGAGCCAGAGCTGATTTTTAAGATGCACTGTTATTAGCGTATACCTTCTGAAAAAGTATAGTGCCAGTAAAAGTAGCAGTCCATATACAATTTTTGCAGGTAACGATTCCCACCAGGCAGGCACTACGGTGATTCGCAGAGAAGTACCCGTATTGTTCCATACCCCATCGTTGTTGGATGCCTTTACATGCAATACATAATTACCATGTGGAAGATAAGCATAACTGGCCGAATGCCTATTGCCAATGTAGTTCCATGTTTTATCTATTCCTTCGAGGTAATAAGCATATTGATTTTTTTCAGGGGCAATCAAATTGAGTGCAGCAAATTCGATAGTAAAGACAGCATCTCGCTTTTTCAGCCTAATCTCTCTTACGTAATTGATATTTTCTGCCAGTATTTTCGTTTCATCACCAGGCCGAACCTGAGAGTTAAATACATATAGATTAGTAAAAACAACAGGGGGAACAAAATTATTCGCTTGCATGCTATCGGGATGAAAAACATTATACCCATTGGGACCACCAAAAAACAGATATCCATCTTTATTTTTAAATACAGCCCGACCATTGAATTCATTATCCTGAAGCCCATCACTTGCCGTATAATGTATAAAAATAGGCTTTGAAGGAATTCTGGTGCCCTCGACAAATTTAATCAACCCGCGATTGGTACTTACCCATAAATTCCCCCGATTGTCTTCACAGATAGCTTTAATACTACTATTGGGAAGTCCATCTTTTTCAGCATAAAGATGAAATCCATCCGTTCGTTCATCATACACATTTAATCCATTGCTAGTACCTATCCATATGTTATCGCGACTATCCCTATACAATGCGAGTGCCCCATTGTAGCTAATGCTCGCAGGATTATTGGCTTGATGCGTATATTTTTTGAATCGATTTTTTTTTCGGTCAAATACATCGACAGCCTCGGTCGAGGCAATCCAGATATTTCCATGTCGGTCCTCGACAATATCAAATATCCAATTACACGACAGGGTATTTTTATCGATTTCAAAACGATATTGTGTAAATTTTTTTGTTTGAAAGTTATAGCAAAATAACCCTCTCCCCATCGTAGCCACCCAAAGCAAGCCATCACTACTTTCCAATATCCTGGTTACGCTGTTACCAGCCATCCCTGCCGAATCATCCGGGAAAAATTTTATTCGTTCAAAAATCTTTTGCTTGTCGTTCCATCGACTCAATCCCCCATTCCATGTCCCAATCCACAGGTTGTTCCGACTGTCGCGATAAATCGACCAGACTACATTGGAGCTAACCGTACGATCATCTTCTGGTATCGATGTATGATAGATAAAGCGTTTGGTTCGTTTATCCAGCACATTTAAACCACCTTCGGTTCCAACAAACGTGTAGGCATCCTCATCGTATATCGCGTTGACAAAATTGTTGTTTAACGACAACGGCGACCCAGGTATCTGGCGATAATGTTCAAATTTTTGAAACAAAGCATTGGTAAAGCTAATGCCATTGCCGTAGGTGCCTATCCACATTGTATTTTGCTGATCGCAAAATAAAGCGTATACCGAATTATTTCCCAGCGTGTAATTGTCGAAAGAGTGGTGCTCAAGGTGGATAAAATGAGGAAAATCTGAACGTAAATCATTTGCCCTTAAAATGTTGATTCCTCCATTTTCAACACCTATCCATAAATTTTTCTGGGCATCCTGAGTAATCGCATAAATGGCACCCTGAGCAATACTCGAAGGATTGCTACGACTATTTCTGAAATTTTTAATGATAAAGTTATTTGCTGCTGCGTTAGGATTAACGATAGCCAATAATCCTGCATTTTCAGTACCTATCCAGAGTTGCTGATAATGGTCAACATAAAGGGAACGTATGCGTAATTCCATGGGCAGTGGTGACACCTTCTGAAAGTAGAAGTTGCTATCAATTAAAAACAAACCATTACGTGTGCCTGCCCAAATTTTATTTTGGCTGGTCACCACAATCGCCTCAATACCTATATAATTATTCACCTGCCAGACATGTTCCGTTGCGGGATTCATCACAAACAAACCGCCTGGCGAACCAATGTAGAACTCGCCATTTTTTAACTCCAGCATACAACTAACATAATTGTTAATTGCGCTTATGCGATGAAAACAGTCCTTATTTCGAAGATATTTATTCAAGCCCAATTGTGTTCCAATCCATAGATTACCTCGACTATCCTCAAAAATAGCCGAGACAAAATTGTGACTGATACTGGTAGTATCGGAAACGGAAAACTTATAAACCCGAACATTAATACCATCAAATCGATTAAGGCCATCGGCAGTTCCTATCCACAGATATCCCATCCGGTCGCGATAGAGGCATTTAACCCATTTCGATGATAAGCCATCCGTTACCCTTAGATGCCTGAATTTGTAGACAGTCAAATTATCGTGTCCCCAAGTTACCAGCTGATGAATCAATAGTCCAGCTATGATTAAAACTTTAGGCACATTACATACCCTCATAGAAAGAAGTAATTGCTGTAGATGTTTCTTGTTATCAGCAATTTTATAAAAAATGTTGATATATATTACCAACAGAAAGGGTATGATTTTGCCGAATGATGGGGATAAATTTGTGAGAATGATTTTGTTATTGCTAAAATGTATGATTATAATAACGCAAATACATGAATACCATTAAAAACACATCAATTCAGCACAAAAAATGCGGTGGTGTGTTCAAATTTTTCTGACAAGAGGTCTATTTGCTTTGAACGCTCATGTAATTCGGAAGCCAATTGAGCCACATACTGAGTAAATTGGCTGAGTTGTTGTGCTGAATGATTGATGTGTTCGATGGTAACTTTTAATTCCTGATTTGCATGAAACATTTCATCGACCAAACGGGAATGATGAAGGATCTGCGGAATAATCTTTTGAATTTGATTGTTGGAGTTTTCGGAAATTTCGAAAGAAGAATGGGTTAGCGAAATGATTTCGTCGGCAGCGACACGGCTACGTTCGGCCAATTTACGAACTTCGGTAGCCACTACGGCAAATCCTTTTCCATTATCTCCTGCTCTTGCAGCTTCGACAGCGGCATTTAAAGCCAATAGGTTGGTCTGAAATGCAATATCGCTTATGATGCTTATTTTTTCAGCAATATTACGCATCGATTCAGACGATTTTTTTGCTGTATTTCCCACTTCTTCGAGTTCCTGCGATATTAAAATTGACATTTCGCGGATATGACTCGAGTGTTCAGCATTTTGGGCTGTATTTGCAGTCATTTGCTCGATCGAGGCTGAAATTTCTTCCACAAAAGAGGCCTGTTGTGTTGCATTAGACGAAAGCATATTAGCTGTATGCAAAATTTCCTCGCTCGATTTCGACATGCTTACTACCGCCTCTTTGATATTACCGATTATCCTTGCCAGTTGATCCTTCATCTGATTGAGGGTCTGCATCATATCCCCAATTTCATCTTTTCGGTTGGTATTGATATGCACATTAAGTTGCCCCGACTGAATTTTATGTGCAAATTGCATTGTGTGTTTTAAAGGCATTAAAAGTGTACGAGCCAACCACGATGCCACAATGATGGCAATTAGAACTATTAAAATACCTGAAATAATTGCCATTTTAAAAAAGCTATTGAAAAATAAGGTCATTTCTTCCCTGCCCTGATCTTCAGCCCGGGAAATCCTGCGATTCATTGTTTCAATTTCGCTTACTAAACTATCTGCCAGAACGAGCAATTCGCCCTTATATTCAACTTTCGGCACAATGAGCATCATTGTCAAAGGATCATTGTACATCTCTGTACTGTTAAGTTGCTGCATAATAGATTTGTACGATGCGAATAATTTATTACTGATATCTTGAGAAATCGACTCATACCATTTAGAAAAATGAATAGTATCGGAAGCGTCCCATCGCAACCTATATAATTGAAGTTGTTCGTCCAGGGCAGGAAATTGTTGTTCAATGATGCGCGCCAATGCCTGTTTATCAGGGGTATTGCTAACACGGTCAATAAAAACCCAGCTTCGAATGAGCATTTCGGTACTACGAATCATATCCGACAATTGAGACAATGCAATCCGCGTAGGCTGATATTGATTTGCTATTCTGTCATTGATCATTTTGTTTTTGTAAACAACATAGGATGTATAAAAGATATTGATCAATACTGCCACAAATATCACTATAATACCCAGAGAAAATCGTTTGGCAATGGTAACTTTCATGGAATTAATTTTTTACACAACGTACCGAAAAAGCATAATTTTTATTGAAATAGGTTTTGGTAAATGCATCATTTTTGTTGGTAAAGAAATAATACCAGGCGTGATTGTTATCGTATTCTGTTGCACTCCAGAAACCTCCCATCGATTCAAGGAAAAAGAAAGTTTGTCCATTGGTATAGCCAGCATAAAGGGCATTAAAACCGCTCGATCCTGAAGCTTTTAGTTGTTTTCCAGCCGAGTTTTCGTTTCCAAGAGCAGCAATTAACTCATCCCATTCGGCTGCTGTAGGCAGATGCCACCCGACAGGGCATGCATTGCGTGCTGCTTCCCAGGTATACAAGCGCCCGTATTTTTTGGCCAGTTCGGCCTGACCGTTGTATACATAACTGCCTGGAATATCCCGGTTGAGATTCTCTGCCATCCATACCTTATTCCCAATATGTACGGTTTTGTATTGACATAGTAAACCCATGCTTTGCATACAAAGCCCCACCAAAATCAAAACGAAACGCATATTGCTAAAGGTTTAAAAGCTACTATTTAAGAGGTACATATCCTACCAACAGAATATTGCGTTGGCCGGCATCCGACAGCACATACTGAATAAATGGTTTAACCAGCGATTCTTTGCTATCAATATAGTAATAAAACAGTGGACGAGAGATGGGATATTTGTGGTTTTTGCAGTTATCCACGTTTGGTGAAAAAAATGTTTTGCCATTATCATTTGAAACTGCTACAGTCTTTACTTTACTCTCAACATAAGCCAGTCCTACATATCCTATAGCACCCGGGGTTTGAGCAACAATATCGACTATCGATTCCGTATTAGGCATCAGTAAAACCGTTGATCCGTATTCCTTATCTCTAAGAACATGTTCCTTAAAAAAACCATAGGTGCCTGAGCTGGCTTCCCGCGATACCGCAATAATCTTTTTATCTTCTCCACCCAGCTGTTTCCAGTTGTCTATTGTACCCGTGAAAATAGCTTCAATTTGTTCAATGGTAAGCTTGTCAACCCTGTTTTGTGGATTTACTATCACTGCAAGTGCGTCAAATCCAATGATTATTTCTACCAATTTTTTTTCCTGTTGCTGAAATTTCAATTTTTCTTCCGCTTTCATGCTTCGCGACATCATTCCCAGGTCGGCATCGTCCGATAGTAATGCTGAGACTGCAGTAACAGATCCACCCCCATTAACAATTACTTTCCAGTCTTTATTATTTTTCATAAACTCGTCTGCTTCTTTTTGCGAAAGTGGCAACATCGTGTCGCTTCCTTTCACCCGGATAACTTTTTGTTGAGCCTGTACAGCTGAAGCAGCAAACCATAAAACGACTAATACTACTAGTGTTCTCATGTCATTATCATTTATATTTTCTCAAACAAAGGAAACACCAAGAAGTAAGCACATTCTTAATGCAACGTTAAGTTTTAGTTAAACCTGCGGTAAATCTATAATCAAATGTTGTTGTAAAAGTTTTAAGACCGTTATACTTGATAAAACAAAAAAGGAGGCGCGCCATCGCAACCTCCTCATGATTTAGGTTAATAATTGGTTAATAATTAATTGGTTACCGGAAGGTAATGGTTTTCACGTTTTCATCCGAAAATAATTTATTAAATCAAACATTATCAGCATATTAAAAAAACAGATAAGAAGTTAAAATTTCATCC
>Ga0209720_1001306_pt1 | contig 21637 bp, 21 predicted proteins | sample AD_JPNMR3_MetaG_FD_184426 | JGI IMG/M metagenome (GOLD analysis project Ga0209720, IMG submission 184426) | Active sludge microbial communities of municipal wastewater-treating anaerobic digesters from Japan - AD_JPNMR3_MetaG (SPAdes) (version 2) | ecosystem: Engineered > Bioreactor > Anaerobic...
TATAATGCCCCCCATTGTCAAGACAATTTTTTTAGCTTTTCTAAGTTAGATTCTCCTTTCTTTAAATTTTAAAATTTTGTATTAATTTACAACGACTGAGTATGTCGATTGCAAACGTAAGTAAGTTCATCTTAACCCTTCACATTCAATACATATACATTCTTTTTTTTCGATCTGCTATCACAGAATAGCTGCCTTCCAGTGAGGACAGGAATTAGGGCAAAACCCTAAGGCTTTATACAACTGCCTGAAACTGCTTGTAACACCCTGAATAATACTCTGCTGGCGTTTTGTAGCCTAGTGACTGATGGGGTCTATGATTGTTATAATATTCAACATAATCCCTAGTAATATGCCAGAGTTGGTGACCTGTTTCGCAATCCTCAAGATAAAGCTTTTCCCACTTGCAAGTTCGAAAAAAACGCTCTATCCTTTTGTTATCTAGTGCTCTTCCTTTCCCATCCATCGAAATTTTTATATTGTTACTTTTTAGTAAGTTTATGCAATCATCATTTGTGAACTGCGAGCCTTGATCACTGTTAATAATTTCCAACCCACTACACCGTTTTATCGCCTTCTGGATTGCCTCTATTACGAATCTCCTATCTAAAGTGTTTGATAGCTCGAAACCAACAATATAGCGGGAATACCAGTCTATTATAGCCACCATATACATAAAACCTCGTTTCATACGACAGTATGTTATGTCTATAGACCATACCTGGTTTGGATGCTCAATATTTAAGCCTCTTAGTAAATATGGGGACATATGCTTGCTATGCAAACGTTTGCTAAGATTAGGCCCTGGACAAAAACCACGGATTCCCATTTCCCTCATGTAACGCCTGGTTCGCTTTTGATTGACATTAATGTGATAATCCCGCTTCAGGATATTCGTCATTCTGCGATAGCCATACTCCGGATGACACGTATAAGTCTCATCGATAATACCCTTAATCAGGTATTCCTCTTCATTCACTGGAACTGGCTTGTAGTAAAGGCTTGTACGGTTAATTCCTAACAGCTCCGCTTGCTTCGTGATGCTAAGCTTCTTTTCTTCTCTGTCAATCATCTTCATACGGTCTTTTCGAGACTTAGATTCGGCCAGATTTTTTTTAAAGCCAGGCAACCTCATATGAAAGTTGCCCTATTTGCTTAAGCAGTTCGTCCTTCTCCTTTTCATACGACTGTTTGACCTTCTCTATTTCATCAGTTTCCTTGCTGAAAATTCTGCCTGCATTACTTATGAATTCTGCTTTCAAGCGACTTAGCAGGTTCGGATGTATTTCGTATTCGGCAGTAATTTCATTCAGTGTTCTTTCTTTTCTTAAGACCTCAATAACTATTTTTGCTTTTTGTTCTGGTGTAAAATTTCTTCTCTTTTCCATAATTCCATTCTAACTTATTTCTGCTGTTTTGTCAGTCTTAATTTCTGGTATCATTCTGGTATCATTATAGTAATACAATTTATTACTTTTTAGTGCACAACACTAATTATATAAAATCTATTTAAGCCACGCAGTTGATAAAAGAAAAGATAAAAAGGTAACCTTATTACCATCTTAAGGTCACCCAATTATTCTTTTAACCATTGTATCATGGGCCAAGTTTTCAAATTTATCATCAATAATAGATAGCGACTCAAAATCCTTGTATTTTTGTTTTAGGGCAATAGAAATAAGATGGTCGGCCAAAGCCGGGTTTTTAGGGAGCAGACTTCCGTGGGAATAAGAGCAGTAAACATTCTTGTAAATAGCTCCTTCAAAACCATCTTCTCCATTGTTTCCGTACCCTTTTACAATCCTGCCGAGAGGCTTTACTTCAGGTCCCAAATAGGTTCTTCCCGAATGATTTTCAAAGCCCACGATTTTTCCGTCATAGTTGTCATTCTTAAGAAAATCACATTCAAACACAAAGTTTCCGATCATTCTTTCCTTGCCGCCTATCGTCCACAAGTTAAGAGCATTTAGAAAATGAATTTCTTTACCGTCCCAGGTCTTGTAATAACTGCCTAAGAGCTGATAACCTCCGCAAATAGCCAAAAATACCTTGTCATTTTTTACGGCATTTCTGATTTCCTCTCCTTTTTCGTTTAGAAGGTCGTTTTGGATCATTTCCTGCTCATAATCCTGACCGCCGCCCAAAAATATAATGTCGTAGGCTTCGGCATCAAACTTGTCTCCGATGGATATGTTTGAAACGTTTGCGTTTATTCCACGCCAATTGCAGCGCATTTTCAAAGCAATTATATTTCCCCTGTCGCCGTACAAATTTAAAAGGTCGGGGTATAGATGGCAAATATTTAACTCATACATATTATTTCCAGAACTCCTTTAAACCGAATTTTTTCTCCAAAAGGCTTCTTACTTCAAGCATTGAAGTATAGGTGGGCAGGATGTAAAGATTCTGCCCTTCTGAAATTGCGTCCAAAGCTTTATTTAAAAGCGTTTCATAGTCCTTTTCAATCTGAATTTTATCGCTGTGTATTCCTGCATATTTAAGCCTTACAGCCATGTCCTCCGCCCGGATTCCTGAAGTATAAAAGCAAGATACATTGCCCTGCATTTGCTGAAGCTGCTCAAAATCAACATCCCAGAGCCAGGAAATATCGGTACCGTCTGCAAGACGGTCATTTATAACAAAGGCTATCTGGGTATTTTGCTTTTCCGTAAGAAGATAGCTCAAAACCTGATTGAAGCCTGTGGGGTTTTTAACCAGAATCACCTTTATGGTTTTACCGTTGGTTTGGATAGTTTCCATTCGTCCAAAGCCACATTCAAAGCTTTCCATGGCTTTTACAAGGCTGTCCGGCGAAAAAACTAAAAGATGTCCCAATGAGGCTGCAGCCAGTGCGTTGTATATGTTGTAAAGTCCCGGAAGATTAATCCTGGCATTGTAAGATACCGGCTCGCCGCTTTCTTTTAGAGGGCCCAACGCAAATATGATATCGGAGTACGAAGTATTAAGCTCGTTAATCTTTACGCAGGTTACCTTGGAAGTAGGGCGCATATATCCGCAGTTGGGGCAGGAAAATCCTCCAAGGTGGCCGTATACATGATAGGAGTATTCATATTTGCTTTTGCAGTAAAGGCAAATGCTTGCATCACTGTTTACCACAGTACTGTTACCGGTGTATGCTTCATCGGAAAAACCGTAGTATAAAACTTCTCTGTCCATATTGTGACCTAGGGACGCGCACAAAGAATCATCGGCATTTAAAACCAACTTGGCATTGGGTGATTTCTCGATACCTGACCTGACATTGTTTAAAGTGGTATAAAGCTCACCGTACCGGTCCAACTGGTCCCTGAAGAAGTTTGTCACTACCAAAATGTCCGGCTGAACATAGTCGGTTACCACATTAAATGCTGCTTCATCAACTTCCAGCAATGCTGTGGAAGCCTTGCTCTTTCCGAAAACATTCACAGATTCGATAAAAGTGGTAATAACACCGCTTACAAGATTGGCTCCCGATTTGTTGGTGATGTACTCAATATTGTTTTCATCTAAAAGTTTTCCGATTATACGGGTAGTAGTGGTTTTGCCGTTGGTTCCGGTAACCATTATAATTCTAAAATCTTTTGAAATTATTTTCATTATGTCCGGATAAATTTTACGTGCAACCTTTCCGGGAAGGGAGGTTCCTCCGCTTTTTAAAACTCTGAGCATAAAAATGAGGAATTTCGTAATTATTATTGTAAAAGTAAGTCTTATATTCATTTGAATCCCTGCTTTTTTAATGTATTTTTGCTTAATTTCCTTAAAATTATAACACAAAGAATTTTAGTTATGAACAAAATTTTTCTTGAAGGAAGTATTTCCATAAACAATTATTTGATATACTTATCAAAAGCGCCGCCATTAAAAAACATTTGATACATAATTTTTTAAATGTTAAAATAGTGAGTAAAGAGTATATAATAATTGTATTTCATTTAAAAGTTGATTTATAAATCTTTATCTATGGTACAATAAGGTTAGCCACCCGGGTGGTTGCGAAATAGGTCCGCGTCCGATTGACCTTCATCTCAAGGCTCTAAAACGGATGGGGGTCAAGGTGCATGATGCACATCACGGTTTTTTATACTGCGAAGTGGATAAAATTAAGGGATGTGAGATTCAACTGGATTTTCCCAGTGTGGGAGCCACGGAGAATATAATGCTGGCAGCGGTATTTGCCGAAGGCGAGACTGTTATACGGCATGCGGCCAAGGAACCTGAAATCGTAGATCTTCAGAATTTCCTTGTAGCAATGGGTGCAGACGTATCGGGGGCAGGAACCAGTACCGTGACGATAAGAGGAACAAACAGGAAACTGAATAATGTTGAGCACACTGTTATACCCGACAGAATAGTAGCAGGTACATATTTAGTGGCGGCAGGGATTACCGGTGGAGATTTAAATCTCAAAAATGTTTCGGCAGAACATTTATCGTCCGTAGTGTCATATCTTCGGGAAAGCGGCTGCAGGATTAATATAAAACGAAATAATATACATATTTCCGGTCCTAGCAAGCCGAGGGCCATAGACATAATCAGGACTCTGCCTTACCCCGGATTTCCCACTGATATGCAGTCGCAGTTTGTTTCTCTGCTTTCGGTTGCCAGGGGAACCAGCATTATTGTTGAGACCATATTTGAAAACCGATACAAGCATGTTGAGGAATTATTGAGAATGGGAGCCGACATAAAGCTGGAAGGAAGACTGGCAGTAATTAAAGGGGTAAAAAGGCTTACCGGGGCAACTGTTACAGCCAGGGACCTAAGAGGAGGAGCTGCATTGGTTCTTGCAGCACTTGCCGCTGAAGGTACTTCTATAATAAGCGGAACAAAGCATATCGACAGAGGTTATGAAAATATTGAGGGAAAGCTTTCCATGGTTGGAGCTATAATTAAAAGAGAAGAATAAAGGGGTAAGTCTATTGAAGGTACAGGAGATAACAATCGGTTCAGAGTATCAACCGCCAAAAAAACACAAAAGAAAAAAGAAGAGAAGAATACTGTCTTTTTTTAAATTTCTATTGTTTTGTGTAATTCTTGCGGCTATTTTGGTAGGTTTGGCTTTATCACCATTATTTTCTGTAAAGAGCATTGAAGTTTATGGCAATAAGCATTATAATAGCAGTGAAGTGATTGAAGCTTCAGGTTTGATAATAGGTAATAACTGGTTTAAGTCCAACAGTGTAGATCTAAAGGGTATTCTTACTTTCAGATCGATTGATGCGGAGAAACTGTTACTGCAAAGATGTCCGTTTTTAAAGAGCGCGACAGTAAGAATAGACTTTACTGGTGTGGTTCGAATAGAAGTAAGCGAAAGAAATGCGGCTGCTTTGGTGCCCTATATGGGTTCAAACATAGTGATTGACAATGAGTGCTTTGTGCTTACTCTAAGCAGTGATGCGGAGGATGGAAAACTGCCTGTCATAAAAGGAATAGATTGTGACGGCTACGCCTTAGGACAAGCTTTACCGGTTCGTGATGCAAGGTACATTGAGGCTTTCCGCAGAGTGTTGGAGGTTGTTACGTCGGCTGATGCCAATGCAGGAGAAAGAGGCAGAGAATTTAGCATTAAGAATATTATAAACTATATTGATGTATCTGATATTGACAATATTAAACTCTATCTTGATTCCAGGGTGCTAGTTAATCTTGGGAATTACAAGGAGATAAGTGAATATAGAATCAATTTCTTAAGAGAAATTTTTTTCTTCCAATTAACAGAGGAAGATAAAGGGTTGTTGGATTTTGCATCGGGTGAACATCCGAGTTTTATACCAGATTAGAGAGGGAGGAGCGGAATGATTCCATTATTGGGCTTAATAGTTGGAATTTTGATTGGAGTGTTTATACCATACAATATTCCCGAACAATACTCAAGCTATGTAGCGGTAGCAATTCTTGCAGCGTTGGACTCTGTTTTCGGCGGTGTGGTATCCACCATGCAAAAGAAGTTTGACATGGGGATTTTCCTTTCGGGCTTTTTCGGTAATGCTCTCTTGGCTGCCGCACTTACTTATATAGGGGACAAGCTTGGGATACAGATTTATTTTGCTGCGATATTTGCTTTCGGAAACAGGCTGTTTTTAAATTTTGCCGTTATTCGAAGATTACTATTGAATAAGTACACCAAAAAAGATAATATAAAAGATAATATGATAGATCCAAAAGAAGTTTAACAGAATTTCATATAAAATGTCATTAAATATAAAATAGTATAAAGAAAATGTTCGATTTTGAAAAAGTAAAATTTTGTAGAATGTCAAGGTCAATGAGAATAAAGAATTGCTAATAATGTATCGCACTTGATTGTATTCGTGCTTTGGCATATAGGAGGTTTACATAAGTGGACGATATAATTAGTTGTATTGATATAGGTACTACAAAGGTATGTGCCATTGTGGCGAAAATTGATGAGAACGGTGATGTTGAAGTATTGGGCAAGGCAATGGAGCCGTGCAGTGGTGTCAAAAAAGGGGTAATTGTTGACATAGACAGTGTTTCCAATGCTTTAAGAAGTTGCATTCAAAAGGTGAGAGCCTTGCTTAATATTGAAATTGGGAATGTTTATGTGAATGTCATGGGGTCCCATGTCGACGTATTTTTTAACAGGGGTTCCGTTGATATTTTAAGGCAAGACCGTCAGATTACATCCGATGATGTCGAGAAAGTATTAAAAAGAGTGGAAGATGTGAAGCTTCCCGAGAATGTTCAGATTATTGATGTTATTCCGAGGCAGTATATTGTGGACGGTTGTGATGAAATAGTTGATCCTGTCGGTATGGCCGGAGTAAAGCTTGAGCTTGAAGCGGATGTTGTGGTTGGTAAAATCACCACATTTAATAATATTGTTAAAAGTCTCGAGAATGCCAATGTCAAAGTGAACGGTTTTATTGCAGAATCATTGGCGGTGGGAGATTTGGTTTTAAATCCTGAAGAAAAAGATATGGGTGCAATTCTTATCGATGTAGGTGGAGGAGTTACAAACATATCCGTGTTCAAAAACAAGTGTCTCGTCCTGTATGATTGCATACCCGTTGGTGGAGACCATATAACAAACGATATATCCATCGGGCTCAAGGTATCATTGAGTGATGCTGAAAAACTAAAAAGGGAATACGGTTTGGCTTTAACATCCCTTATTAACAACGACCATGACATTACAATAAATGAGCTTAGCGAGAATACCAAAAGGACAATTAAAGTTTCCGAAGTTGTTGAAATAATCGAGGCCAGGGTTCAGGAAATATTTTCACTGTGCATGGAAAGGCTTGAGCAAGAGGGAATATTAAACGGGTTTACCGGAGGAATTGTACTGGCCGGAGGCGGCATTTCATATATTGACGGTTCTATTCAATCGGCAAAGGAAATTTTTGGGTTGCCCGTCAGAATTGTGTCTTACAAGTCGCTGGGAGTAAAAAATGCCGAGCATGTAACTGCAATGGCAACGATTAGATATGTTGCAAACAGGATTAAGTCCGAGGCAAAAAGCGGCGGTACCAAGAGCAACAGGCACAACAAACAGAAGTCAAAAAGGGAATATGGCTTTTTCAAGAAGCTTGCCAGTCTTTTCAACGGATTATTTTGACAGATTAGTTCTATTTTTTAAATACACATTTTTAACGATTTCTAGTATAATTATTTTTAATATGAGTATTTTTAAAATTTGTATATAAACTTTTTTTAATTTTTACCGATTAATATATCAAATTAAATCCAAAATGTGTATTTCAAGTTATAAGTATTGGATGGGATAGTTAAAATACAATCTTGCACAATCTCCAATATTAATATATTATTAAATATTGAGGGAATAAATGTTACCCAATAATTGACTTTTGAATGATATCTTTATAAATTGGCATAGAAACTCAATATAGGTTTGTCTATTACGAATGAAAAAGGGGGACTTAAGTTGCTGGAGTTTGATATTGATATGGAACAATTTGCCCAGATAAGAGTTATAGGTGTTGGTGGTGGAGGAAATAATGCTGTTAATAGAATGATAACTGCCGGATTGCGTGGAGTGGAATTTATTGCAGTAAATACTGATAAACAGGCTTTATTTTTATCAAAAGCAAATACAAAGATTCAAATTGGAGACAAATTGACAAAAGGTCTTGGAGCGGGAGCTAATCCCGAAATCGGTGAAAAGGCTGCCAATGAGAGCAGAGATGAAATTGCTCAGGCAATAAAAGGTGCAGACATGGTTTTTGTAACTGCAGGTATGGGTGGAGGTACGGGAACCGGAGCTGCTCCTGTAGTTGCAGAGATTGCGAAGGAAATGGGAATTCTGACTGTCGGAGTAGTAACAAAGCCCTTTATGTTTGAGGGCAGAAAGAGAATGCAGCATGCAGAAAGAGGTATAGAAAATCTTAAGAATACCGTTGATACTTTGGTTACCATACCAAATGACAGGCTGCTTCAGGTGGCGGAAAAGAAGACTTCCATTGTCGATGCATTCAAGATTGCGGATGATGTATTAAGACAAGGTGTACAGGGTATATCCGACCTTATTGCGGTACCGGGTCTCGTAAACTTGGACTTTGCAGATGTCAAAACCATTATGCTTGATACCGGTCTTGCCCATATGGGTATCGGACGGGCATCCGGCGACAACAGGGCCGAAGAGGCTGCAAGACAGGCTATCCAAAGTCCCCTTTTGGAGACATCTATCGAAGGAGCAAGAGGAGTTCTCCTCAATATTACCGGCGGTGCCGATTTGGGATTGTTTGAAGTAAATACTGCGGCCGAATTGGTGCAAAAGTCTGCTGACCCTGATGCAAATATTATTTTCGGAGCTGTTATCGACGAAAATCTAAAAGATGAGATTCTAATCACTGTAATTGCTACAGGGTTTGACAAAGTTCCATCAATTAAGAAGCCTGACAAGCCTGTTGTGGCAGAAAAGGCACCTTCTTCTACATCTTCAAACGAACGGGCTTCATCAAACCAGCTTGGATCGGATGAATTGGAGATACCGACTTTCTTAAGAAGAAACAGATTTAAATAAACACATTTTAACAATAGAGCGCAGGAGTATATCGAAAAGGATATACTCCTGCGTTTTTTTGTCATAAGATTTTTTTTGTTCTATACTTTCGTTTTACAAAATAAATATAAATTTATTTGTATAATCAATAATAAAAATACATGCTTTTGCATATATGTTATTTAGGAAAGTGTTTTATGTAAGGTACTATAAAAATAATTTTCTCTAAGCTTTTGCCTGATTTGGGGGTCGAGAGAATGAAAATATACATTGATGTATTGGTTATGGAAAACATTGTCATGAATTATCTTATCCTATTGCTTACAGCCAAGTTTATGAGGCTCAAAGTATCTCATTTGCGATTGTTTTTGGGCTCTGTTGTGGGAGCGGCATATGTAGTTGTGCTGCTTTTAATGCCTGATTTAAAGATATATTATACTTCTTTAGCCAAATTTGCTTTATCCCTTTTAATTATTGCAATAGCTTTTTCTCCGGCAAAGCTGGTACCTTTCATCAAAACACTGGCAGTATTCTATGTTTCAACATTTATATTTGCAGGAGCCGCATTTGCATTTCTTTACTTAAATCAAACGGGGGGATTTGTCAGGAACGGAATAGTGTACATATGGAATTCAAAAGGAACCACCCTCTTTTTTACCGTGGCAACTGTCGGCATAATTATTAGGATTTTCTGGGACATAGTACAGCAAAGAATCTCGAAGGAAAAGCTTCTGATACCTTTGAAGATAGCTTTTGGAAACGGCACTACCGAACTGTTTGCTTTGGTGGATACCGGCAATTCCCTTTATGACCCCTTAACCAATTCTCCTGTGGTGGTTGTAGAGTTTAATGCCATAAAGAATATATTGCCCATGGAGATTCAAAGCATTTTCGATGAATCCAAGGAAAACGACCTGGACAGTGTGACTAAAATTGTATCCGACTCCAGGTGGATATCAAGATTCAGGCTCATACCCTTTACATCACTGGGAAAGGAGAATGGAATGCTGATTGGATTCAGACCTGACTATATTGAGGTGGGAGACAATACGGAGAAGAAGGGGATAACGGATGTAATTATCGGTATTTACAACAGGGCGCTGTCAAAAAACAATAACTACAACGCACTTCTTAGCCCGGAGTTGGTTTAGGTTATAGTTTTTATTCTGCGAACATAAACTTTTTATGAAAGGAGTATATTGTATGGTGTTTTTTAGGAAGTGGAAGCTTTCATTGATGGTGAGGTATATTAATTTTTTAGGTAAACTAAAGCTTTACAACAATTATCCCATTTACTACATAGGAGGCAATGACTCTCTTCCTCCGCCGCTTAGCAGCGAAGAGGAAAACTATCTTTTAAGCAAGCTGGAAGAAAGTGAATTTGGAGTAAAATCTATTTTGATAGAAAGAAATTTAAGGCTTGTGGTGTATATTGCCAGAAAATTTGAGAATACCGGAGTAGGGGTGGAGGACCTTGTTTCCATTGGTACTATAGGTCTTATTAAAGCTATTAACACATTTAACCCTAACAAGAACATAAAGCTTGCCACATATGCGTCAAAGTGCATTGAGAATGAAATACTTATGTACCTTAGGAGAAACAACAAAATGAAGACAGAGATTTCAATAGATGAACCGCTAAATGTGGATTGGGACGGAAATGAACTGCTTCTTTCGGATATTCTCGGAACAGAGAACGACCTTATTCATAGAAGCATTGAGGACGAGATAGACAAGGAGCTTCTTGCAATGGCAATGACAAAGCTGTCCGTAAGGGAAAAGAAGATAATGGAGCTTCGGTTTGGACTTACAAACGGCGGAGTTGAAAAGACCCAGAAAGAAGTGGCCGATATGCTTGGAATTTCTCAGTCATATATTTCCAGATTGGAAAAGAAAATTATCAGTAGACTAAGAAAAGAGATAAGCAGGATGGTCTAATTGTAAAAAAATACAAGTAAAAATTCGGTGTTAGAATTTGCAATAACTACAGGGTTTGTCAAGGTGTTTTTATGAAATTTTGTAGTCTTTTTAGCAGTATAAAAATGACCTCTGTGGCAATAATGATACTGACTTTAAATTATTGCCGGGAGGTTTTTTCTATGCTAGTCAATAAAGTTGAAATATGTGGTGTAAACACATCAAAACTGCCAGTACTTACCAATGAACAAAAGAAAGCTCTCTTCGAAAGAATGCATAATGGAGATACCTCGGCAAGAGAGGAATTTATAAAGGGAAATCTTAGACTTGTGTTAAGTGTCATACAAAGATTTAACAATAGAGGAGAATATGTCGATGACCTTTTTCAGGTGGGATGTATAGGTCTTATAAAAGCGATTGACAATTTTGATGTTACTCAGAATGTCAAGTTTTCAACATATGCAGTTCCCATGATAATTGGGGAAATCCGAAGATATTTGAGGGACAACAACTCCATTCGTGTGAGCAGGTCTTTGAGAGATATTGCCTATAAAGCGCTTCAGGCAAAGGAAAGGCTTACCAACAAGAATTCAAAAGAGCCTACCATAGAGGAGATAGCCAAAGAACTGGGACTTCCAAAGGAAGATATTGTGTTTGCTTTGGATGCAATACAGGATCCCATTTCTCTGTTTGAGTCTGTATACCATGACGGTGGAGATGCAATTTATGTAATGGATCAGGTAAAGGACGAGAAAAATAATGATGAAAGCTGGCTTGAAGGTATAGCTCTAAGTGAAGCCATGAGAAAACTCAATGACCGGGAAAAGTTAATATTAAACTTGCGCTTTTTTGACGGCAGAACTCAAATGGAAGTTGCCGAAGAAATCGGAATATCGCAGGCACAGGTTTCAAGACTTGAGAAAACTGCGCTCATGCACATGAGAAAATATATTTAGGGCTTTCGTAAAATTACCTGTTCTATAAAAAAACAGGGCCGGAAATTTAGATTTTAACAAATATTAAGGAGTCAAGAAACAGTGAAAAGTATTTGCTGTTTTCTGGCTCCTTAATTAATGGGACAAAAATCCTTCTAACATATCATTTTTTATAAAGTCATATATTATCATAGAGGCTAAAAATAGAAATATACGGTGGTGAAACCATGAACAGGACGTCTGACTTTAGGGAGAAGGAAGTAATCAATATAAAGGACGGAAGAAGGCTTGGATTTGTGGGGGATGTGGAAATAAATCTCCAAAGCGGAAAAGTTGAAGCAATTGTAATCCCCAGCGGAAGAAGTTTATTGGGGCTTATCGGAAAAGACAACGAATGTGTCATACCTTGGGAAAAAATAAAAAAGATTGGCGAAGATATTATTTTGGTGGAAATGGATGACAGGTTTATAAGAAAACATTTTGATTAATCGCCAAATTAATAATGGTATTTATTTAAAACGGTTTATAGTGTATTATTATATATAATAAGATATAGAGCATAATGGAAAATTATTTACATAAAATTCAGATTTCAAATAATAATCGTCAAAGGAGGTATGAAATGAAGTGCCCATATTGCGGTTTTATTGAGGATAAAGTTATCGACTCAAGGCCGACGGATGAAGGTTCGGCAATACGAAGGAGACGGGAATGCTCCAAGTGCCAGAAAAGGTTTACCACTTATGAGAAGGTTGAGAGTCTTCCAATTATGGTTATAAAAAAGGATAAGAGCAGGCAGGTCTTTGACCGGGAGAAGCTTTTAAACGGAATCTTAAGGGCGTGTGAAAAGAGACCTGTATCCATTACTCAGCTGGAAAAACTGGTGGAAGACATTGAAAGTCAGATTTGCAATTCCCTGCAGAGGGAAGTTACCTCCAAGGATATCGGAGAAATGGTAATGGCAAAGCTGAAAAACTTGGATGAAGTGGCTTATGTGCGGTTTGCATCGGTTTACAGGCAATTTAAGGATATAAATACATTTATGGACGAGCTTAGAAAGCTTTTAAATGAGAAATAGGAGTATTTGGACTAAAGCAATAAATTCAATTTACAAAAGAGGAAAGAGGGATTGCCCATGAGTGAAGTGCTGGATAGAAATCTGTCTCTCTTAAAGGAGTATCAGCCTGATACATACAAAAAAATTGACAAATACATTAAGGGAGAGTATGTTCCGAAGGACAATTCGGTGGAAAAAATACTTTTAGCCCGCCAGGATGATCTGATAATAAACATTATGGTAAGATGTTCGCGACAAGACTTTTTGCTCTGTGACCATGAAAACCCGATTAATGAGGCCTATGCATGGATTGATAAATATATTGATCCTTCCAACAAGGCAGATATTGTTTTTGGAATGGGGATGGCATTTCACCTTGAAGTTCTTCTTACAAGCTTTCCAAATAAAAAAGTAATTATTGTTGAGCCCAATATTGATTTGTTTTATCAGATTGTCTGCATAAGAAATCTCGAACCGGTTATTAAAAAGGCAGAAATCATTGTGGATGAAGACCTGGATGTTATCCTTGAGAAGATAAACTCCCTTTTTTGGGATACGGAAAAGGGCGGAATTCAGGTGCAGCCTTTTGAGGTATATGGCGAGATGTTTCCCGAGAAGTGGGACAAGCTTCGGGACAGCTTTATAAAGCTTGCAAACAATTTTACTGTGGATATTGCGACCAGGAGAAAGTTTGGAGAGCTGTGGGTGCACAATAATATAAAGAATCTTAATAAGATTTCTGAAGCATCCGATGCCGGAGTACTGGTGGGTAAATTCAAAGGCATTCCCGGAGTATTGGTATCGGCCGGGCCTTCCCTTGAAAAAAACATCCGTCTTTTAAAGGGCCTTGAGGACAAATGTGTTATCATGGCGGCAGGAACAGCAGTGCGGATTATGGAAAGCTTTGATTTGTCACCGCATTTTATGGTGGGAATAGATGCGGGGGATAAAGAAGGAGAAATACATTCGAACGTAAAGAACAAGGACATCTATTTTATCTATTCGAACCAGGTTTCCATACATTCTGTAAAGGGTTATACCGGCCCCAAATTTGTTATGAATTATCCTGTTGACATGTATACGGCAGGTTTCTTTGAGTATGCCAATATAAAGTCGGACTTTTTCTTGAGCGGTCCGTCGGTTGCCAATACCTGCTTCGATATTTTGTTTAAAATGGGATGTGACCCGATAATAATTATCGGTCAAGACATGGCATTTACCTTTGGAAGTATGTATGCAGGTGAGGCGCCGGGAACAGTCGTAAACGATGTGGTAGATGTTCAAAAAAGAGGATATATTCTTGCTAAAGATATATACGGAAACGAAGTCTATACCACACGGCCGTTTCTTGCAATGAAAAACTGGTTTGAAGGATATTTTGAGAAAATAGAGGGCAGGACTGAAATAATAAATGCCACTGAAGGAGGACTCAATATTCTACATGCCCGAAATGAAACTCTTGAGGCTGCCCTAAAGAGCTGTAAATTATCCGAAGCCGGCATTAAGCAGCATATCAAGCTGCTGCATGAGGAAGGAAGATTTGACGATTCGACTGCTTCAAAAATTGAGGAGTACAAAGCATATGTTCAAAAAGAGATAAGAAGGCTTGATGAGGTGTCTAAAAGACAGCTTGAGACGGCGGAATACTTAAGGAGGGATGTTTATCATCCGTCAAAAAACCGCTCAAAGTTTATCAAGGCTGTTAATTCAATAAATGAAATGTCGGACAGGGTTTTTGAGTCTCCTATATACCATTCCCTTCTTAAAAATCTTGTGGAAATTGATTTCTATCTTATAAAAGCGGAGGTGGAAAGAGCGGTAAAGATATTAACGAAATATGACGATATAAAAAACATATATGTGAACGCCATCCTTAGTCAGAATGAAAAACTGAGCACAAGCCTTGACAAGCTAAAAAGATTCTTTGAGGGTGAGTAGTTTTTACTTGTCAATGCTGTGTCAAAGTTTTTACATTGTTGCATAACTATCTTACTTTTCAAAAAAATTATATTAGAGTGGGGTGCATAGGATGAAAAAAGCTTTATGTATTTTAGTTGTAATTGTTTTGGCAAGTACATGTTTAATTGCTTATGCTGCCGAAACAAATCAATGGACAGCATTAAGGGCAACGTTTAATGTTTTTGTAAAAGGAGAGGAGTTCCAATCTCAAGACCCTATAGTCGCTATCAACGGAAGAACATATTTACCGCTTAAAGCAATTGGCGACGTGCTGGGAGTAGATGTAGTCTGGAACGAGCAGCAAAGACGTGTGGAAGTGGCAATGACGGAAAATGACAAAGAAAAAGATGTTGCACCGGTTATTATAAACCATGAAGCAGGCACCGGAGAATATATTCTGGATGTTGCACTTGAATCAGTTAAAGCAAAACCCGGAGATACTGTGGAAATACCTTTGAAATTTGAAAATATACCGGCCCAGGGAATAGACTCTCTGAATTTGAGTCTGTATTATGACAGCAAAGCTGTAGAAGTTCTAAAAGTGGAACCGGGAAGTATAGTTACAAACCCCGATGTTAATTTCGCTTACAACGTAGCTACAAAAAATTCTGAAATAATTATGCTCTTTGTTGATGAAAGTCAAAAGGGCGAAGAATCAATAAAAACTGACGGTGAATTTGCAAAATTGGTTATTAAAATAAAATCTGATGTTTTTAATAAAAGCGAAGCATCAAAGATGTTTAGTTTAATTACTTTTGGCGAAAGCAATTTCTGTGATTATGATTTAAATACTATACTTGCAACATTTAAAGAAGCTAAAGTGGAGATTGAGAAATAGTTTATAATACATATGCAACAATTCAAAATTAAGAGAGGCTTAAAAGCTCTCTCTTTTTTATTTTTTTGTAACACATCAGCTGTAGTTAACATAAGATATAGAAAGACGGTTGCACATTGAAAGGGGAGAGAGTGATGTCAAAATTTGGAGGGTTGTCGGCGAACAGCTTATCAGCATTACTTTCAAATTATATTGGAGAGACTGTTACCATATTCACTAAAAGCGGAGGAGAGTCGGGAGCAGGTTTTACCGGAGTAATTCTTTCCGTTAACGACTGTTTTGTAAGACTGATAACAAGAATCGGTCCGCCTCCGGGATGTGCTTTAGGTAACGCATGTACAGGATTTAATGTGGGAAATCAATACGGAGGAGGCATTGCACCTTCGGGTGGTGGATGCGGCATAAGCGGGGGCTATGCTGCAGGATATGGAAAAGGATACGGCCCGATACTTCCTGCCAATGAAAACGGTGCAATAACTGCCGGCGGATGGAACGGTTATCCTGTATATACAGTCGGTTCGGTAACAGACATACCTATAGAAAACATAGTATCCTTTGTCCATAATGCAGTTTGATATATTAAAAACACCAAATCCGGGAACTTTCCCGGTTTTTTTTATTTATTTTATTCAAATTAATGTTTTAATTATAGTTCAATAGATGAATTTTGACGATAAATGATAGTAGTAATAAAAAGCAAAAGACAACTACAAATTTGTTGATTTTGATACCAAAGGAGGCAAAATTATGAAAAGTGTTTTTAATAAATTTAAGGGAAGTATTGCCAGAATTGTTCTGATGTATTTTATTGCTGCAGTTATGATTCTTGGTTTTACGATAAAAGAGAGCAACTCGGTTTATAATAAGAAGATGGCTCAGGGCGAAAGCGTTGTGAGGGAAACTCAAGATATAATTATAGAGCAAATGGATACTATTAATGAACTTTATTCCAAACTGGTAAAATCAAGTATGAATGTTTTGATAAGAACAGGCTTGTCAATTGGAACACCGAATATCAGAGAGGAGATTAGCTTTTCGGGAAAGACTGTTCCCCAATTGTTTTTAGGAGAAGAACCTGTAATTGGAAATTATGAACTGGTGGATAAAATAGCCGGTGAAACCGGAGGAACTGCGACTATTTTTGCCAAGGCCAAGAGCGGAGAATTTGTCAGGATAAGTACAAATGTAAAGCAGGAGGACGGTTCAAGGGCAATAGGTACTGTATTGGACCAAAATGGACAGGCCTTTGAAAATATAGTCAACAGAAAGCCTTTCTACGGAATGGTTGATATACTGGGCAAGCAATATTTTACAGGCTATGAACCGATGTATGATTCCAACAGTGAAATTATCGGAATATGGTATGTGGGTTTTCCGGCGGACCAGATGCAGGTGTTGTCAAAAATTATACAAGGCAAAAAGCAATTTGAAAACGATTGCTACATAATTATGGACATGAATGAAACAGTAGTGGCAAAATCGGGAGATATGAAAGATGAGGAAATATTTAGCGTGCTTAAGGGAGACAAGAATACAAAAGAGTGGAGTATAATAGAAAAAGAGTATGAACCTTGGGGATACAAGGTAATATCGCTAATAAAAAAATCTGATGTTGACGGTGTGGCAAGAAAAGAGCAGATGCAAATTGTCATTAACATTGCATTAGTATTTTTAATTTTCAGTTTTTTCATGCTCTTCTTTTTAGCTTCGACAAGAAAATTAAACAAAAAAATATTGGCTTTGGCTCAAAACCTCTATGAATCCAGCCGCTTAATATTGTCCACATCATCCCAACTTGCAATGACGAGTCAGCAATTGGCGGAAGGAAGTGCCGAGCAGGCGGCGGCAATTGAACAGACCTCTGCAACAATGCAGGAGAACTCAACCATGATAAAACAGAATGCCGAAAACACAAAGACAGCATCGGCTTTGTCCGAAAAAACCGCACGGGCGTCGGATGAAGGGTATAAACATATGATAGATATGAACAATTCGATGAATGAAATTAAAAAATCCAGTGATGAAATGGCAAAAATAATAAGAGTTATAGATGATATAGCTTTTCAGACCAATATTTTAGCTTTAAATGCCGCTGTTGAGGCTGCAAGGGCGGGAAGTGCCGGAGCAGGATTTGCGGTTGTTGCCGAAGAAGTCAGAAATCTGGCGCAAAGAAGTGCCAAAGCAGCAAAAGATACTGCGGAAATAATTGAGAAAAATATTTCTCTGTCCGCCAAGGGAGTGGAAATTAGTGCACTGGTTGGCAATTCATTCAAAGAGATAAACGAAAATGCGGAAAAAGTCAGCAACCTTGTAGCGGAAATATCCGTTGCAAGCGATGAACAGGCAAACGGGGCCGAGCAATTTGCCCAGTCTATAATTCAGATGGAACAGGTGGTACAGCAAAATGCTGCGGCAGCACAGGAAAATTCTGCTTCTGCCCAGGAATTGGAGGCTCAGGCGGAAAAAATATTGCGTATGGTTTCAGAGCTTAATATTTTGGTAAAAGGCAAAGACAACGGCATGGGAAATAAAACTAATAATGTCAAGGCAGATATCGATTTTGAAAGGCTAGTGTGATTTGAAATTAAATATTGTTATGTGCAAAGGAAATAATCTTATCTACGGGAATCACGGCAAATGCTCCGGCATTGTAAAGAGGGATGCTTGGGGGATGAAAGTGCCCGATTCCGCATGGAAAATCAGGATGGGTAATGCAAAGATTATTCAATGAGCATGCCGGTGGCGGGGCTATGGATATAACCAGCTCTATGTACACTTCATTTGCGAACAAAAGTATTCCTGTAAAACCGGCTCCTGAGATTCCTCCCGATTCAACAAAAACGGTTACTGTTTCACCTATGTAATTTGCCATATGGGCTGAAAAACGTGCATTTTCTGATAATAATGGATTTTTAATAGAAGGAATTGCTTCACAATCAGGCTTTGGCCTGATTTCTTTTATTTTGTTCTTTTTTCTTCTTGGTCTTCTTAAAAAAAACATCCAATATTCCTCCCGGTAGCAATATTTTAAACTCAAAGGATATGTTCAATAATGTGTTTTTTATATAGCGGTATATTTTGACCTTAATATATCATAGCTTTATATTCATAAAATGGTTACCGGTTTCCTATGGAAAATTCAAATGATGCACCGATTGCAAGAGATATTAATGTGCTTTGGGTAAAAAAATATAAGGTGACATTTTAAACGACATTTTCCTTTAAAGGGAATAGGTTTATAATACTTATACAGATTAATGGTATTATATTCTTCAAATTAAATAAAATGCCAATTTGATTTAATTGGTAATTGTGATATAATAATGTATATCATAATACATTTTGAAGGCTAACTTATGGATTTAAAACAAAAAGCACTTAAAGCAAAAGTATACGGAGAAAATTCCTCATATAGAAAAATTATTTGCATTTGTTGCAGATGCGAGATTATCAATTAGTAAAATTTATTGGAAAGGAAATTAAATTATGGATAGAACAATTAATACAAAATTTTTTACATTTAGACAAAATAATTCAGGAGGATATTTTATAATTAATGATTATGTTGCAAGATTTGTGATTATTGAGGCAAGAGATGCAAATGAAGCAATTAGTAAAGCAATAAAGATAACCAAAAATTATTCACAATCTTGTCCTTGTTGCGGCAAAAGATGGAATCTAAGGGTAAATGATAACGATGGCACGGATGAACCAATGGTATTTAATACAAAAATAAAGGAAAAAGAGCACAAAAGTGATTTTGGTTGCGAAACTATTATTTATTATTATAATGGGCAAAAAGAAAAATTATGGTATAAATCTGGAAATTAATACGAAATGTATAAAATTAACTTTTGAAAATGTCTAAAATTTTGTGTATAAGAAAGGTAATTTCCTTCTTGGCAAGAATTACAAAATAAAATCTAAGGAGCAGATTCTTTATTTTCTTATATATAAAGTTTTAGACATTCTCTAAGGTTATTCAACTAACTTCTGATAGAATCAATATATAAAAAAAGATGGCCTTAACAGGCTATCTTTTTTTATATATAGGACGCAAGGTATAGAATTTTTAACTAAATGTGTGTCTGAAAATATAGGACGTTTTGCAATAACTTTGATATTGTAAATTCACAAAATTATAGTTATAAATTATGAAATAAAGAAAACAAATTTTTAAAAAAGATGTAGAATTTGTACAGGTTGTGGTATAATTATGTGGCGATATTTGGATATAGGGTTGAAAGGTTGTGGGGAGAGATGCTCTCGAAAATAAAAAGTATGGGCTTAATGGGGATAGATGGATATGTTGTGATTGTTGAAACGGATATAAGCAATGGGATTCCGTCTTTTGACATGGTAGGGCTCGGGGATACTGCTGTGAAGGAATCGAAGGAGAGAGTTCGCGCTGCTATAAAAAATGCAGGTTTTGAATTTCCGATAAAGAGAATTACAGTTAATCTTGCACCTGCCGACAAGAAAAAAGAAGGCTCTGCTTTTGACCTGCCGATAGCTTTGGGAATATTGACGGCAACGGAACAGATAAACGCCAATAATCTTGACAGGTATGCTTTTTTAGGAGAGCTTTCTTTGGACGGTGAAATAAAATCTGTAAAGGGTATTCTTCCCATGGTTTTGTGTGCTAAGAAAAACGGTGTGGAAAACATAGTTTTACCCGTGGATAATGCGGATGAGGCGGCGGTTGTAAAGGATATTAATGTGCTTCCGGCAAAAAATATAAGGGATGTTGTGAACCATTTGAACGGAGCTGTGGAGATTGAGAGACATAAAGTAGATATTGAATCGATTTTTAGAAGCAGCCTCGTCTATGATGTGGATTTTTCGGATGTAAAGGGGCAGGAGACTGTCAAGAGAGCTCTTGAAGTTGCAGCCAGCGGCGGGCACAACTGCATCATGATAGGTTCTCCGGGATGTGGCAAGACAATGATTGCTAAAAGGCTTCCTACAATTCTTCCTCTAATGACGTTTGAAGAAGCTCTGGAAGTTACAAAAATTCATAGCATTGCCGGGACTTTGCCTAAAAATACTTCCCTTATTACCCAAAGGCCTTTTCGGGCACCACACCATACGATATCGAATGTTAGCTTGATAGGAGGAGGAAAAATACCGAAACCCGGCGAAATCAGCCTTGCCCATTACGGCGTACTGTTTTTGGATGAGCTTCCGGAGTTTAACAAAGATGCCCTGGAGGTGCTAAGGCAGCCTCTGGAAGATGGAGTGGTGACCATTTCGAGAATTAATGCCACTTTGACCTATCCTGCAAGGACTACATTAATATGTGCTGCAAATCCGTGCAAATGCGGAAATTACCTTGATAATGAAAAAGAGTGCACCTGCAGTCCGAAGCAGATTCAGCAGTACTTTGGAAAAATCTCAGGTCCCCTTTTGGACCGAATAGATTTGCACATTGAAGTTGCATCGGTAAAATACAAGGACTTAGAAAGTCAGGAGGAAGGAGAATGTTCAAGCGTTATTAGGGAAAGGGTAAATCGAACGAGAAAAATACAGCAGGAAAGGTATAAAGGGCTTGGCATTTTTTCAAACGCAGAGCTCACACCTTCACTTATCAATAAATTTTGCAGGCTGGATGAAAATTGCAAAGGAATTTTGCGAAATGCTTTTGACAAGTTAGGGCTTAGCGCAAGGGCGCATAACAGAATACTAAAAGTTGCCCGTACCATAGCAGACATGGAGGAAAGCGAGGATATAAAAGCGAATCATTTGTTGGAAGCAATACAGTACAGGAGCTTAGACAGGAGAAAATGGTTGGATGGTTGAATATATAAGATATAATGAGCATTCCTGTAATGAAACAAAATGATCTTTGAAAAAGAAGATGCCAGGCTGTAGAATTTGAAATGTGAGTTGCCGCGAGTAACCACAAATCAAATAAAACAGGAGGCATCCAATATGAAGTATAC
>Ga0209720_1001313_pt1 | contig 21498 bp, 14 predicted proteins | sample AD_JPNMR3_MetaG_FD_184426 | JGI IMG/M metagenome (GOLD analysis project Ga0209720, IMG submission 184426) | Active sludge microbial communities of municipal wastewater-treating anaerobic digesters from Japan - AD_JPNMR3_MetaG (SPAdes) (version 2) | ecosystem: Engineered > Bioreactor > Anaerobic...
TTCTTCTACTCATAATATCAGAGCCTTTCTATATACATATGTTCTGATATTATGATAACTCATAATACTATTGGTGTTATACAGGTAATATAATGTAATTATATTTATAAAAGTCTAAACTATATAGTTTTTATGCTTCCCTGAATACTTTTTCTGTTCGATAATCATATCCAAACTTCTTCATATCGCAGTAAAATTTCAAAAGTTCCTCTGCTCTGTTTTTCATCCTACTACAATGAAAACTTTTAGTTTTACCTGACAAGTCGGTCAGATTATCTGCTGACGCAGCACATAATTGGCAAAACCTAAATGCCCAGCAATTCTTACAGCTTTCTTCTGTTAATTTGCCAACATTCAAGAGATTTCTAATTTTATTTATATCGAAACCACTTTCAATATTTCCTATAATCATCATTTCAGATTCTTCACTTACTCTCTCACAAGGATAAAAAAGTCCATCTACATTCACAAACAGTCTCTGAACGCCAGGTATACATGGCCCTCCATGATGCGCTTTATCGGGAACTTCTTCAGTAGGTACAAGCATCTCATCTAAGCTTCGCAAATCAGTGTCAGCTTCTGTATCTATAACCGGCGATATGTTTTCTTTTTCCAATCTGCCGAGTTTCCATAATAAAAACTTAAATTTTTCATATTCGTACTCTTCATAAGAACTATTGTTAATATTTTCGGCAATATCAGTCTTCCTATAATTCTCTGTAACAGTAGATATAAGTAATTGAGCATTCTTTACCGTATCAAATTTAGTATAGAAATTGTTAATACATCCAAAATCATTTTTATCGGCCAATACTGTATTGAAAGATATTTTTCTGTAAAAAGCAGGATACTTCAAACGAATCCTTTCAAGGTTTTCAAATATTTTTTCAAAAGATCCTCGACCATTTGATGCAAATATTCTATTGCGGTCATGTACATCTTTTGGCCCATCAAGACTTATTAGCAAATTGATATCATATTTTTGAAAATATTCTATTATCTCATCGCTAACAAGTGTCCCGTTAGTTGTAATGCTAAATGTCAAATTCTTTCCCTCAGCCTTTTCTTCTGCATATGAAATACATTTTTTAATTAGTTCCAATTCAAGTAATGGCTCTCCGCCATAAAAAGCTATATTAATAGTTTTTACATCTTTAGAATGTTCAATTAAAAAGTTTATTGCTTTTTTAGCCAATTCCTCACTCATTCGCCTGTTTGAATGGCTCCTATTGTAATAATTACCCGAATATATACAGTAACTACATCTTAAGTTGCACTGTTGAGTAACTTGTAGTGTAATCATCCTTAGTTTTCTGTCAAGGTATTCAGATAATACTTCATCATCAGGGTGTACTATTTCTTTTATTCTCTTAGAAGAAAGAAAATTATTTCTTTTTAACAGCTTAATCTCATCGTTTTCCATCGTGGAATTTACCGTCATATCGTTTAACAATTCATACGTGTCTTGGGAAATTTCTAAAATTGAATTCCTGTTCACATCATATAGATAATACCCGCCATATGTTTTAAAAGTATGAATAAAAGGTTTGCTATTATCCAACATTCATTCCTCTTCCCCTCAATTTTATTAAATTGTACTGGTCAAGTAATCTTGACCAGTACAATAATTACCTAATTTACTAACTATGTACTTGACCAAGTACATAGTTAGTACTGCTGAAGCCTAAACTAGATCTTGAATTAGAATACGAAGTATTACCAGCGCAAGAACAAATACACTGGCATGAACATGGACATGCATATGCCTGCAATGTTTGCTTTGATGTATTTAACCTTTTGCCCAGTTTTTTCATATAAATACCCCCCTTTCTTATAATTAATTAATATTATTTAAGACTAGCCTTAATTTATATTAAATCCACCTTAAATTATCCTAGGCCTTAGGTGGGGATTTAATATACGCTACTAAAAAGATATACTCTACACAACCTGCCTTTCGTCTGAACTACATTTACTTACTGCTTCTCTATAACTGATATTATCTCTGTACAACTCATCATGACTGCCCCGGCCAACAATTTCACCTTTCTGAAGAACATAAATCGTATCCATTATCTTTAATATTTCCGGCTTGTGAGTTATCACAATAACTGTTTTATCTGTGTAATTTTCTTTTATATATTCACATAATTCTATTTCCGACTCTACATCATAATTCGAGGTTGCCTCATCCAATATGAGAATCTTTGAATCTCTTACAAGCCCTCTTGCCACTGCGACCTTTTGTTTTTCCCCGCCAGAAAGCTTCGAACCGTTTTCTCCAACAGAGTAATCATATTTTTCCGAAAGCCTGTCAATAAACTTATCAGCACCGCTTTCCTTTGCAGCCCTATGCACTTCCGAATCAGCTACAGGCAAAGAAAGATTTATATTTTCCTTTATTGTTGTATCAAAAAGGTAGACATCCTGACTCACAACGGAAATTAGACTCCTATAATCCTTTAAATTCAGATCTTCAATATTGACATCATCCAGCAAAATCCGTCCCGCATCAGGTTTGTAGAACCTTAGTATCAAGTTTATAATTGAACTTTTCCCCGAGCCATTTGAACCTATTATGGCAACTTTTTCACCACTATTTATTTCAAAATTAATATTTTTAAGAATGGTTTTATTTTTATCATAGCCAAATGAAACATTTTCAAATTTTATCTTCCCTTTAAGAGTCGATTTATCAATAGCTTGCCCTTTTTTTGCAAAGTCTTCACTCTTCATATCCATAAAATTGAACAGCCTTTTTGCAGACGGAATTATGCTTGCAAAGCTATATCCAATATTTAATATTGCGAAAATCGGCCCTGTAACATACGCGCTGTATGTTATGAAAGCAAACAATCCTCCTATTGTTAAGTCATCTTTGCAAACCATATATCCGCCAAGTATATAAATTGCATTAACAACAAACTCCATCATAAATGATTCGGAAAATTCATTAGCACTATCCGTGATATTCATTTTGATATTGCTTTTGATTAGATTTCGTTGTTTTTTTATAAACTGACCGATTTTAACTCTGTCTAAACCCCAGAGCTTAACCTCCCTAATCCCTCCGATGGTATCGCCATACCAAGAATAATAACGGCCCATATCCTCAATATATTGCTCAAATATCTTATTTCTTTGCTTTGCCAACAACCGAACAAACATATACCTGAAAGGAATTGAACAAACTACCAAAATCGTTAATCTCCAATTTATTATAAAAAGCCCTGTCAATCCGCCTATAACCCTGAAGAATTCTGTAAATATGTAAAAAGTAGTCCTGTCTGAAATTCTGCTAATATTAGAAACATCCGTGTTTATGTTGTTTATTATCTCAGCGGTATTTGAGTTGTTAAAAAACTGAATCTCCTGTTTCAGTAAATGTTTAAAAGCATCTTTGGAAAGATTATAAGACATATGTGAATTAATATGGGTTCTAAATCCCGCCTCCAGCATATTTATTATCCTCTGTAGAATAATTAAAAAGATGCTTATAAGGGAAAACTTTAATATAATGTCAAAATTATTTTTCAACAAGCCGTCATCCATAATTTTTTTGCTTATTAGAGGGATTACCATGCTTATTGCCAAGGAAAACAGCATACATAGCAGAATAAAAACTATGTATTTAATGAATGGTTTAAATAAAGACAACATTTTCTTTCTAATTGACGGTTCAATCTCGAGTAGCTTCATTTATTGCTCCCCCACTGTATCTCATTAAATATCCCCTACTGAAAAAACATCACACATACTATTGCATTAATATAATTGAATGCATTACAAAACATGTTGAAAATAATGTTTGATTTAGAAATTATTTTAATAAATTGACTAGATTGTTATTACAGTACAATTATAGCTGGACTTGAAGTTATATGTAAAGTATCTTTTAGTCACTTTTCGACATCTTTTAGTCATATATTTTTGACCTTTTTGATGTTTTTTGACTGTCTTTTAGTCACGAAAATTTACCCTAAATGCCAAACATCATACTCTTAAAAGATTGGCCTATAATCATAACATATCACCATATGAAATATAATTTATGGTAAGGATTATAGGCCGGTATCCCCGATATATTGTTGTTGGATTCGAATTGGAAACTAATTTTGAAAAGTCATTGAATCAGACACAATAAAAACTTCCACTTGTCTTTATTATTTTAGTTTTGAACTGCTTCTTCTCGCAGAGCAATCATATTTTTCTAAAGATATATCAGCAAACTTATTCGCACCATTTCCTTTGCAGACATATACGCTTGTGAATCATTGATGGGCAAAGAAAGATTTATTTTTTGCCTATTAGTTTGCAAAATCATTCATTTAAACTAATCCATTTCTCATGGCATAGACGACCAATTGCACCCGTCCCCTTAAATTAAGCTTCTTAAGAAGTTGTGTTAAAATATTCTTAACACTTCCCTCCGATAAATGAAAATACGCTGCTATCTCTTTATTGCTCAGTCCGTCTGCCAGTAGCTTAATGTACTCTTTTTCCCTGTCTGAAAGTTCAACATTACACTCCATCTCTTCTTTCCCAATGTCCAAGCCTTTTATATCAAGTTGCCTTAAAACGGAAGACATTAGGCCCTTTTGCATAACAGTTATTCCCGTATTCGCACACTTTATGGAGTTTATCAGTTCATATCCTTTTAAATCTTTTGACAAATAGCCGTCAGCACCATATTTCAAAGCTTGAAACAAATAACTGCCATCATCATCGTTTATAGATGTTAGCATTAATATCTTAATTTTCTTATTCTCTTCCTTTATAAGTCTAAGTCCTTCTATACCGTCATAATCAGGCATAAAGACATCCATCAATACAATATCGGGCGTATATTTCCTGCACATTTCAAACGCTTCTTTACCATTCCGTGCGCATGCAACAACACTTATTTCTTTATCTTGCTCAAGCAATACCTTTAAAGAATCTCTAAATAGTTCATGATCATCTGCCAATAAAACCTCGATCATAGTCTTCTCCCCCAGTTGCCGTATTCTTTGATATGACTTGCAAATTGCTTTTCTTGAGCTCTATCTTAGATATTGTTGACATCTTACAGGTTCAACATAATCGTTTCACCTTTATCTTGCATTAAATCATGTGTTTAGTCTAAATATAATATTATTTATTTCCACAATATGAATCTTTTAGTTGATTCTAATTTACCATAATATTGAACAAAAAACAATATATTTATTTAAACAATTAAAAAATGAGGGTTCAAACCCTCAAAAATAAAAAAGATACATATGTATTATGTAATGGTATATTTTTGATTTGTAATTGTACTCATATTTCTACTCGTTAAGTACAGCATTACTTTCATCCGATTATTTTTTGATAATAAATTTATTCTTAATCTATGCAAAGGACAATTCTCTATTTCAGATTTTTAACTATCACTCATTTAAAAATAAGGTAACCTTTTGCTGTACCAACTTTGCCGCGTCTCTAGCAGACATATTGCCTTTTTTATACTCGTTAAATCCTTCAATCATAAAATCAATTATTTGCTCATCAACCAGCACACATTCGGTTACTCCGTTTATTATTGAATTGTATTCCGCCTCTACAGACTCCGGTAACGGTACGGTATCCATAGTTTCGCTAATGGCGGTTCCAACAGGAAGCGTTGTTTTTCCCTCTTCTGTCGAATATTTCTCAACAAGTTCTTTTATCGCTTCATTATTAACTGGTATTCCCATCAAATTGCGAAATTGTTGCGAACTTTGGATTTCTTTTGACAAGAAAGCCTTCAACACCTCATATGCAGTCATTTTATTCTTACTGTTTTTGTTTATCGCTACTATATCTGTGGGATGTGCCACTATTTTCATAGAGTCCCTAAATGCAGGGAGTTTTGAGAGTCTTATGCTGTCCGGATTAAAGTAGTAATTTATGTGTGAATTGCGATACCATAATTCCCAAGGATTTATTGGATATTCAGTACTGCTTATAAGCGTAATTTTTCCGTTCTTTAATGCTTCAAACTCCATTCCCGAATATTCTCTAATAAGCTCTTCATTGCAAATGCCCGCTCTTTCAACTTGACCGGTAAATTCCAAAAGCTTAGCAAACTCATCACTGTCAAAGCTTGCCTGCTTTTTGTCATAGTCAACAAATTCTCTCCAGTTTGCATACATAATATTTCTGATAAACCCATCGCCGTAACCAAATAGGTATTTATCGGAATTTTCTTTTTTAAATCGAACTGCAAAATCAGCCATATCTTTCAATGTCCAGTTTGTTATTTTATTTTCTATATTATTTTTCTCAAGGATGGAATTGGCCGTCCAAAGAATCGGTACATCATAGGCTATGGGAATAAAGTATCTTTTGCCGTTTATGACACCGCTGTTTAAAACAGTCTCATTATACTCTGACAGATTCATTTCTTCATCCTTTGATATGTATGGTTCCAAGTCACATAAAGCTCCTGATTCCACCAACTTCCTCATGGTTTCTATCGTAATCGATCCCTTTTTAGTCGACGGGCTTAAAACAATAACATCGGGGCCTTCTCCCGCCATCAATTCAGTTAAAAGTCTGTTCTTGAATTCGTCAGCGTTATTGAACGAAACCACTTCAAACTCCACATTCGGATACTTGCTTCTTATTACACTTCTTACCTCTGGCTGAATATTGTCGCCAGGTGCCGCATACATCACTATTTTACCGCCTATGACATCTTGTGTGCCATCTTGGTTCTCAGAACAGGACGTTGACAATAAAATGCTCAAAACAAGCAAGCCTAACACAGCAATTTTAAATTTTTTCATACATTTTCCCCCTGATTGCTTTTATATAGTCCCACATTTGATAATTTTTATATAAATATTATAACATACTTGAATCTTTGGCAGTATATTACTTACGAAATAAAAGCTCGGGACATCGAGTCCCTTTGCTTTTGCCTCTTTCATTTCATTCCAAGAGGCCAAATAAAAAAACATGGGAAAGCCCAAATTGGACTTCGCCCATGTTTATGAACTTCAAACTCTATATTATTAATGTATATTTTAAAGCTTACTTCACAATTTCAATATTGCCGCTGGTCGTTTCTGCAACAATGTTTACCTTGTTTGCATACTCATCATATCCGTTGCTGTCTGCCTCTACGAAATTGGAAGCCATCTGCTTGCTTATATTGCGGTAGGTCATTTCAGGAATAAGAATGTTAATCTCCGCATTGGTGGTCTGAGCCTTGACTTTGTATCCTCTCTTTTCCATATCGTTCATATTAACCTTGATACCCGCAGATGATGTCTTCAAATTCATATTTATATTCGGGTCGTCATTGTGATTATGGACATTTTCAACAAATATTCTTCCGTTTTTCGTAGAAGCATTGAGGTTGCTGGTCTTCAAATGCCTAATCTCTATCACGGAGTTGATGGCATCAACATTAATGTCCTTGCCTATGATATAACCGAAATTAATCCGGCCGTTTTTGGTGGAAACATTAATTTTATCGCCGGTAACACCCATCAAATCAACATTACTGTTGCTGGTAACCGCTTCGAAATTCTCAGCTGTTGAATCCTCCACATATATTTTGCCGTTTTTGGTAACTAAATTTATGTTTTTAAACTTCACGGCCGGGAGGAATATTTCATGAGATACACTGATGTTGCCGATTTTATTGCATTTTAAAGCTATCTTGTTTTCTTCCTTACTAAAATCGAAGATTTCATCGGCATTATCAACCGGGCTTTTTACTGTGGTTCTTATTATAACTTTATTATCCATATGCTTTTTAACAAGAATGTGCCCGTTAATTGCTTCAACACTAAGCTCGGTGTCTTCATTTACATCAGCTGTTTCAAAAACTCTGTTGGTCGCTTTGTATTTTCCAAACACATTAAAAGAATTTGTTTCCACAAAACTGCTTACAAAATCCACAAGTTTGTCAGCCACACCTATAGTTGTATAAGCAAGGTTTTTGCCCAGCTTTTCCACCTTGGTGCTGAATTCATCCACTGCCCTTTCAAAGTCCTTCTGGCTGTAATTCTTTTTAAATTCTTTCTTCCATTCATTAAGTTTATCCTTTACTTTTGACACCTCATCAGAAAAATTAGCTCTCTTTTGCTGAGCCTTAAAACCGCTGCTGCTGTCTGTTGCGCCCTTATTAGGATCAATAGCCTCTAAAAGTCTTGCTGCTTCCTCACTTGAAATTTTTCCTTCTTCCAACATTTTAAGTATAAACATTCTTTCTTCACTAATTGACATAATGCATACCGCCTCCTCTTCCTTATAAGCTGATATTTACAGCTTACAAACATTGATTTTCACCATTCTATCCAAACCTTGTATTTATCCGCAAAATTGAATTCAGTCTATATGTTAAATCTTCCGAGCTGTCAGCCTTTTAGCAAATCCAGTGCTTCATCAACAGATATTTCTCCTTCGTACAACTTATCAAGAATTTCTTTTCTATTTACTTCTTCAACAGGCTCTTCTTCCGATTTGTAACCTAATGCATTTGCTACATCTTCAAGTTTATTTTTAACTGTGGGGTATGAAACTCCCAGTTCTTTTTCCACTTCTTTGATGTTTCCTCTGCATTTTATAAACACATCTACAAACAGCTTTTGCTCCGGTGTCAGTCTGCAAAACTTGCACAGTTCGAAATGTCCCTCTATCGTTGTATGGCATTTATCGCAGGTAATCCTTGTTATTGTTGTCTCGTTGTTGCAAACCGGGCATTTTCCAAGTGCTTCCCTACCCATATTATCACTCCTTATTTTATTGATGTGGAACCTGTTTGCTTTATCATCAATTTACCGCCCTATATTTATTATATTAATACATATATTTAGTATTGTCAATCTTTTAATAAATATTATTAATATTAGAATTAATTTTTTTAATCGGAGTTGTCCTTTATTTATTTTATTTAAATAATTGGTTGAGAAAATTTAATTGATTTTTTGAAATGGGGCTTTATTTTATCAATAAAAATTATAGCACGTTATCAACTGTCAGAATCATTTATCCTTGATGTGCCGTTTTTATGAAGAAATGTACAATTCTACAAATGCCGGTTCAATATTATCTTTTCTTCTATACCATTATGATATACAAAATCTTTCCTATTGGGATATTTTCTTTCATCAAATTTTTGGTTCCTAAGCTCTGCTTTGTAGGTTTTCGCTCCAAGCACCAAATAAATCTCTTTTGACTGGCCTCTTGGCAGAAAACTGTTTAAAGTTTTTTCAAACACCACCTGTATAGTCACCGGAATGGTTAATCCTTGATGAAGCAATGACCAGTCCACTTCTTTTTTATATACATAACAGTTATTATCAAACATACCTTCATTCCTCATACTCTTTAACTGTTGCTTTTTCTACTTTTCTATTCGATAATCGTAAATATAAACCTGTTTTTAATTTGACATAAAATACACACTATAAAAGTGTGTACTTTATGTCAAATACTACTCTATCAAGGTCCCGTACCGACGCTACTAATCCTCCATCCACTTTTTTCCGACTCTTTCTTCAATATTACAAATCGTGTCAAAACACCATTACCTTCTGCCATTGGCTCCTCGAACTCAAAATCAACACTAACCTCATATTCCAACACATCCGGTTCGTTGTACAATCCCTTAAATTCTTTTATCTCCAGCAATTTTGCCTTTTTAATATTACTGTCAATCTTACTATCATTTTTATTGAAATGGTCTTGGCTGTCCATATCAATTGATTTCAATTGATTTTCTCTTTTGGTACATGCCCGTATCATTTTCTCGTTACGCTCATCTATTGCCTTAAAGTATTCTCTTACAATATCCTCCGGATCCATTTTGGACAGCCTGATTTCCAATTCATCCTCAAAATCGATATAATCTTCAATCCATACATTCCATTCCTTGCCGGAAACTTCTTTCAAGCTCTTTCTGTCAAGAGAACATGCCATAAAACCATACCTTCCGGCATCAATGTATGCTCCAACGATTTCATTTTTGAATTTAACAACGATACCTCTGGCATCTGCTCTCGGCCTCATAAACTCGGGAAGCGGCTCTCTAAGCCTGTAAATCTCTACTGTCACATCTTTTCCGAGATACTCGGCAAAATCAAGGCCTATGCCTTTAGACAGTTCGTTGTTATAAGCCCAATATATTTCTACAGGATATTGGCCTGCTTTGTGTTTAAGATTGCCAGGCAATTTCTCTTTTAAAGTGTTTATTCGATAGTCGACAGTCCAGTCATACTTCCCAAATAGCTTAAGTACATCATTTTCAATATTCGTATCGGGATTTGCATACTCATTCAAATCCGCCATATACCTAAAGAAACTATAATCCGGCTCAAGATTTTTTCCCTCGTCCTCTAAATATCCTACTTCATAAAGGGGATCATACGCAAAAGTAATCTCCTTCTTATCGCCATTTGTTTTGGTAATAACCAGTTTATTGTTTTTGTAGGCCATTACACTTATCTTGCTTGTTATAAATTCGTCCTCAACCTGTTTGCTTTCCTCTATCATAGACATAATATCGTGTATCATTTTAGCGTCTGTGACAAATATGGGTTTTACTTCATTGGTGTAATATCCGTCAGGATCAAGAACAACTTCAATTGATGTAATATCTTTTGTACTGCCAAAAGTTTCGGGCTGCTCATCTCCAACCTGATTTATCGGTGTGTTCTGAGGTGAAGTAATTGGACAGCTTGTATTTGAATTACAACCTGCCGAAAAAATTAATATCGCTGTCAATAGAAACATCAAACATCTTCTGTGCAATTTATACACCCCCAAATTTCAAATGCCAGATATTAACACCACACTTCTAACAATCTCAAAGGTATTTACTCGCTTCTCTTACACTTAAAGAGTGCAATTTATTGTGGGCAATGAACTGCTTTACCCACTCTTTGTCTGTTTTTGAATACTCCCTGAGCGCCCAGCCAATGGCTTTGTTTATGAAAAACTCTCCTGTATCGCAATTTTTAAGTATCGCCCGGCTTAAAATGTCTGTGTCGGTCTTTTCTTTGTATTCCAACTGAAAATTGATGGCTATCCTCTTTAGCCATATGTTTTCACTGTCAATCCATTTGGGAATAACACTATCTTTTAATTCGGGATATTTAAGGCAAAGGTGTCCAACAATCGAGTCAATGCAGTCCACACTATCCCACCACGAGTTTGTGATTATAAGCTTTTCAATTTTGTCTATATCATTGGAAACCAGCAAAGCTTTAACGGCGGTCAAATAATCCAGTGCCAAATAGTGAAACTCCCTTTCCGGCATATCGTAGCATTGGAATATAAACTGCCAGTCAACTTCCTTATCCTTTTTCTTTTGCTTTAAAAAATCCTTGGAGAGTTTAGCCCTTGTTGGCTTTGGTATGCCCAAAAAAGGAAACTTGTTTTTCATATATGCCGACATTTTTGCAGCATTTTCATCATCCCGTGCATCATAAAAAGTTTTAAATATGTCCATGGTAGACCTACTTTCATTTCTTTTTTTATATTATTATACCAAAAAAAGTATTTAAAGGTGCAGACTAAATTATATTTATACAGTTCAAATCTCTCTAACCTGGCCTCTTAAAAATCCAATAGGCGAAATAATTCCCAACTTAAAAAACACATTCTTTCCGTATGTGTAATTAAAAAGGAGAAATGTACGTAAATAAAAACAATATTAAGGGAGGGGTGATACGTTTATTGTTATCATCTGTAAAATTGCAAGAGGCTAAAAAGAGTATATGAGTACTTTGTAAAAGGGGGAGGATAATTGGAGGTTTTCACGCTATTGATTTGCGGTTATTCTGTAAACTGTTTCCGGATTTTAAAAGAGTTTGTAACAGAAAAGTCGTAGTTGCTCAGTGAAAGTTGAAAATACTGGGATGATTTGTGAAAAAGGAAGGGTAATAAAATGAGGGATTTAAAGAAGTGGTGTATAATTTTCTTAACCGTCATGCTGGTGATAAGCGGCATATCTTTACCTAAAAGTTTTGCTGCAAACCAAGTTATGACCGTAGACTTGGCAGAAAATACAGGGGAAATCTGCTATGGTGCCATTGGCGGGCTTTATGCAATGGGTAGTGAAGGCGTACCTTCAGATAACGTGATTGTTCCTTTAAGAATGAAAGCTATTTCGCAAAAGCCTCCTGAAGGCCTTCAACATCCTACCGGTGATGCACTTAATGTTGCCCCACAGTTTTTGAGAGCCGGTGGAGAGTATGTTATGATAATGATGCAGGACATATACAGGAACTGGCCCTATGAAGATCTTGGCATTAATGACTATCTTGCGAAAATTGAAACAATATGCAGAAAGGTTGTTGCAGATCCGTACCGCAGCAGCTATGTATATGTTCCGATTAATGAGCCTGAATGGATTTGGTACAAGGGAAATATGAATAGATTGTGTAATGAGTGGAAAATGATGTACGAAAAAATCCGCTCAATTGACCCCACAGCCAAGATTGCAGGACCTAACTATGCAGTATACAACAGCTCGGTTTACCGTCAATTTATGACTTTTTGCAAAAACAACAATTGTTTGCCGGATATAGTGACATGGCATGAATTGGATGATGGATTCTTTTCAAACTGGTATAACCACTATAATGATTATAGGAACATTGAGAAAAGCCTCGGAATTTCTCCAAGACGTATAAACATAAACGAATATGGCAGAATCAACGTAGACGGAGGTATTCCCGGAAATCTTGTGCAGTGGATAGCGCGCTTTGAAAACAGCAAAGTGGATGCTTGTCTTGCATATTGGACAACAGCAGGAACCTTGAATGACCTTGTAACCCAGAACAACAAGGCAACCGGTGCATGGTGGCTGTATAAATGGTATGGAGAACTTACAGGACACACCGTGAAGGTAACTCCGCCAAGCTTGAACGGATCACTTCAGGGATTGGCCGCTCTGGATAAAGACAAAAAACAGGCCCGTGTTATTTTCGGCGGGTCATTAAGAAGCACTGACGTATTTGGTACCGATGTAGTAGTTAAAGGCTTCAATTCCAACTCATTCTTCGGAAACTCGGTTCATGTAACTGTTTGGGGAGTGGACAATACCGGTACTAATCCTTCCAGTGGGCCATACTTGGTACATGAAGGCGACTACAACATTTCCAACGGACAGATTACAGTACCTGTCAATAATATGAAAGCGTTATCTGCATACCATATGATAATAACTCCTAATACAGACCTGTCACCTGCCAATAAAAGCAACCGTTATGAGGCGGAGTATGCGAGGATTTCGGGAACAGCAGCCGTTGTTCACGGTAAACATACCGGTTATTCCGGAACAGGCTTTGTTGAAGGATATGCCGGAAGCAATAATGCAAGCACCAATTTTGTAGTAACTGCTGAAAAAGACGGATACTACAATGTAACCTTGAGATATTCTGCAGGTCCTTACACAGGGGCACCCAAAACCAGATATTTAAGGATGGTTGTGAACGGCGGACTTCATAAGGATATAGCTTGTATCCAGACTGCTGATTGGGATACATGGGCAAATGTTACTGCCAAGGTATTTCTGCAGGCAGGTATCAACCGTCTGGACTTCAAGGCTTTTACTTCGGATGAATCAGACTGCGTAAATATAGACTATATTGATATTGAAGCCACATCCGGCACCATTAACACTTATGAAGCTGAGGATTCTGCAAATACGCTGTCCGGAGCCGCTGTAAGACAAAGAGATAATGCTGCATCGGGCGGGCAATATGTAGGCTGGATTGGCAATGGGGCTAATAATTACCTCCAATTTAACAACGTTAATGTTCCAAAAGCAGGCACATACAGGATGGTGGTTCAATTTGCAAATGCTGAAGTATTTGGTAACCACTCATATAATAATAATGTGGTTGACAGGTATTCAAGCATTAGTGTAAACGGAGAACCTGCAAAAGGGCATTATTTCTTCAACACCCGTGGATGGAATACATATCGTACAGATATAATAGACGTATATTTAAATGCCGGAAACAATACAATCAGATTCTATAACAGCTCATCGGGGTATGTACCGAATATTGATAAAATATCAATCGCTGCTCCTTTTGAAGGAGAAGTAGTACCGCCTCCTCCACAGGATGATTTTGTATATGGAGATGTAGATGGAAACGGCACAGTTAATTCAACAGACGCAACTTATATAAAACGGTATTTGCTAAGGCAAATTAATGAGTTTCCCTATGAAAAAGCTTTAATTGCAGGAGATGTGGATGGAAACGGCTCTATTAATTCAACAGACTTATCTTATTTGAAAAAGTATATATTAAAAATTATATCGGAATTTCCGGCAGAGTCTAAATAGACCTGGGCCGGGCGAAAAACACCTGCTCATATAAGTAGCTAAAAACTTTATAAGGATAAGTCACAAATCAAAACCCAGAACGAACTAATTAATAGAGTAGTTCTGGGTTTTTCTCAAATAATTATATGTTACATATATTGGACCGTATTTTGAAGAAGAGGAAAAAATGCGAGAATGTGACTTTTAAATGTGATTGAAGATAAAAAAGGGATTATAAACTTTAAATATAGAAAAAAGATAATAGGGAGGGATTAATTACGATTAAGAGGGCTTTAAAACTTATTGTATTGATTTTGGTAACGATACTATTAGCTACCTCAGTGTATTACTCAAGCAATTCTTCGATAACGCTGGCTTCAACGGGCGTTGATGGTGTTAAGGCAAAGCTCCAATCATATAATTATTCGCATATGTACGTAAGAAATGCAAACTTCGATGTAAGAATAGACGATAATGTTACTCCGGAAACAGATTCCCAATGGGTGCTGGTTCCCGGTCTTGCCAATAGCAAAGAGGGATATGTGTCTATTCAATCTGCTAATCATCCGGGATACTACTTAAGACACTGGGATTATGATTTTAGATTGGAAAAAAACGACGGGACCGCAATTTTTGCAGAGGATGCAACATTTAAAATGGTTCCGGGGCTTGCAGATCCTTCATATACTTCTTTTCAGTCCTATAATTATCCTACCAGATATATAAGACATTATAATTACTTGCTTAGGTTGGATGAAATTGTAACAAATCTTGACAGAGAGGACGCCACATTCAGGGTGATTGACGGTTCATCTGTAGATCCCGACAAACCGGATGATTCGGTTATTGTAACAAATCCGGTCGTCAGGCGACGGGCAGACCCATGGGTTTACAGGCATACCGACGGTTATTATTATATGACGGCATCCGTACCGGAGTATGACAGAATAGAGCTAAGACGGGCAAAAACTCTGCAAGGACTGTCAACAGCTACACCTAAGACAATTTGGAGAAGGCACTCCAGTGGAATCATGGGAGGACATATCTGGGCTCCGGAGATTCATTTCATTGATGGAAAATGGTATATTTATTTTTCAGCGGGAACATCCGCCAATTATTTCGATATACGCCTGTATGTCCTTGAATGCCCGGATTCAAATCCTCTTACCGGATCTTGGGTAGAAAAAGGTCAATTAAAGACCAATTGGGAGTCTTTCACCCTCGATGCAACCACCTTTGAGCATAATGGTACAAGGTATCTTGTATGGGCGCAGAAGGACCCTAAAATAGCAAGTAACAGCAATATTTATATTGCCAAAATGAATGGGCCTCTTGCCATAACCGGAAGCCAGGTTATGATTGCGTCACCTCAATATTCATGGGAAAAGGTGGGTTATGCTGTTAATGAAGGCCCTGCCGTTTTAAAGAAAAACGGTAAAATTTTTATAACCTTTTCGGCAAGTGCTACTGACTCAAACTATTGCATGGGATTGTTAACTGCCTCCGACACCGCAAACTTATTGGATCCGAAATCATGGTACAAATCGCCAAATCCAGTATTTCAAAGCAATACATCCACAGGGCAGTACGGGCCCGGGCATAATTCCTTTACAACTTCACCCGATGGAAAAGTGGATATTATGGTATATCATGCGAGGAACTACCGGGACATAACGGGAGAACCTTTGTATGACCCGAATAGACATACCCGTGCTCAAATAGTTAACTGGAATGCCGACGGTACACCGGATTTCGGAATACCGGTTGCTGACGGAACAAATGTGATATATATCCCACCCCAAACACCAACGCCAATACCTACAAATAGTGCTACACCCAATGACTTAATCTACGGCGATATAAACGGAGATAATTCTGTCAATTCAACGGATTTGACAATTTTAGAAAGATATTTGCTTGGAAGAACTGTCCCGACATCACCGAACTGGAGACAGGCCAGCGACCTTAATTTGGACGGAAATATAAACTCAACGGATTTTACAATACTTAAGAGGTACATTTTAGGTAGAATTAAAGCACTGCCTTGGGTAAATTAGATATAGGAGCATAGAAAGTCAAAAAGATTATTATTTATTTTGAAATAAATTTTGGGAGGGACGTCATGAATAATTTGAAAAAGTTTACATTGGCGATTGTATTTGCTTTCCTGACGGCAGTATGCTTTCAGTATCCTAGAATAGCCAGTGCTGCAACAACCGTTACTATAGACCCTGATGCAACCTATCAAACCATCGAAGGCTGGGGAGCAAGCCTATGCTGGTGGGGAAATCAGATTAGCCAGTGGTCTGACGATAATAGAAACAAACTGATTGAGAAAATTGTCAGTCCGACCGATGGCCTGGGATATAATATATTCAGGTACAATATCGGCGGCGGAGACAATCCCGGTCATAATCATATGAGGGCTTATGCGGATATTCAAGGATATCAGAATGCAGACCGTTCGTGGAACTGGAATGCCGATGCCTCTCAAAGAACCGTTCTTAGCCGGCTGATAGAAAGAGGGAAATATTATGGTTCGGAAATGATACTTGAGGCGTTTTCCAATTCTCCACCCTACTGGATGACAAAAAGCGGCTGTGCTTCCGGAACCACCGATGGTTCCAACAACTTAAGAGACGATTATTATGACGATTTTGCCGATTACCTCACTGAGGTCGTAAAGCATTTCAGAGATGCATGGGGTATTACATTCAGGACTTTAGAACCCATGAATGAACCCAATGCAAACTGGTGGACGGCGGGTGGCAGACAGGAAGGCTGTTCCTTTTCATACGCCAATCAACAGAAAATTATTAAAGAGGTGGGAGAGAAATTAAGAGCCAAAGGATTGACAGGAACAACCGTCAGTGCTGCCGATGAAAACAGTATTGACACGGCTCTTTCAGGGCTTCAGTCCTATGATGCAACCACTTTGTCCTATATGTCCCAGCTCAACGTACATTCTTATCACGGCTCGAAAAGAGCCCAGCTCAGAGACCTTGCAAAATCGAAAGGACTTAGAATTTGGCAGTCGGAATCCGGCCCGTTGAATTTTGACGGCAATATGGCAGATTCGTGCATCATGCTGTCAAAGCGTATTGTTACCGACTTGAAAGAATTACAGTGTGTCGCGTGGTTGGATTGGCAAATAATAGACGGCGGTAATTGGGGCAGTATATATGTAGATGATGCCACCCAGACCTTTACTCTTACCGAAAAATTCTATATGCATGCAAATTACAGCAGGTTTATAAGGCCCGGTTATACAATTATAGGTGCCAACAATGAAAAAACGATTGCGGCAATAAGCCCTGATAAAAAGAAGCTTGTTATTGTGGCAACCAACGACAATAAATCTTCAAGCGAAAACTATACATTTAACCTGTCAAGGTTTTCAGGCGTAAACAGCACTGTGGAGGTTTACAGAACATCTCCTAGCCTAAGCCTTGCAAAAAGCAATATAACAGCGTCAAATAAAACTGTTTCCGACACTTTGCCGCCGTATTCGATAAATACATATGTTATATCCCTTGACGGTGGTGTTGAATCAGTACCGGAGGTAAGGCTTCAATCATATAATTATCCCAATAGATATGTAAGACATATAGATTTTGATGCAAGGATAGATGAAAACGTTACCCCCAAAGAGGATTCGCAATGGAGGCTGGTTCCGGGCCTTGCCAACAGCAGCGAAGGGTATGTTTCCATTCAGTCGGTAAACCATCCGGGATATTACTTGAGACACTGGGATTATGATTTCCGGTTGGATAAAAACGACGGGACTACAATTTTTGCTGAGGATGCAACCTTTAAACTGGTTCCGGGACTTGCGGACCCTTCCGGTGTTTCTTTTCAGTCATATAATTATCCCGACAGATATATAAGGCATTATGGATACTTGTTGAAGCTGGAGAAAATTTCAACTGATCTGGACAGGCAGGATGCAACCTTTTTAATAATCAGCGATGATACTCCCGGACCTATAACAGATTCAGGGTATATAATGGCTTATTTCAAACAGGCACCGGGCGAGTATGGGCTTAATCTTTGCTACAGTACAGATGGGCTCCACTGGAGAAATATAAACGACGGAAAGCCTGTTTTGTATGCGCAAATGGGAACAAAGGGTATTAGGGACCCGTATATTTTCAGGAAACAGGACGGAAAGTTCGGAATAGTTGCAACCGATATGCTGGGGACCAATTGGGGAGATACGAGCCAATATATTCATTATTGGGAATCCGAGGATTTGATAAACTTTACCGAGCGTTTAATAAAAGTGCATAACAGAAGCAACATGCATGCCTGGGCTCCGGAGGTATTCTATGACGAGAACAGGAAGCAGTACGGCATATACTGGGCAGGTAATACGGATTATAATCGGATATATGTGAATTATACAACGGATTTTAAGACAGTGAGTGACTGTGAAGTGTTCTTTGATCCCGGTTATGATGTAATTGACGCTCATATTGTCAGTGACAAAGGAATGCATTATTTGTTTTTCAAGGATGAGAGGGCTTCAGGAAAGTCCATTAAGGCAGCAAAATCAAGCTCCCTGTCGCCTAAAAGCTTCACTGTATTTACCCCGAATTTTATAACCTCGGCCAATACGGAGGGACCCTTTGTTTTCAAAGACAATAATTCCGGCTCATGGTACATGTATGTCGACCTTTTTTCGAGCAACGGTAATTTTGAATGCTGGAAGACAAACGATTTAAATGCTTTAAGCTGGACAAAAGTTACCGGAATCAGTGTGCCGCCGGGAGTAAGACATGGAAGTGTTATAAGTGTGAACCGATGGGAATTGGAGACTGCCGTTTCCCGAAAAGTGGTTACACCGCCTGCTCCAACGCCACCACCGGTGCTTAGAGGTGATGTAAATGCCGATGGGCTAATTAACTCGTCGGACGTAACGGTATTAAAAAGGTATCTGCTAAGAAGAATAACGCTTACAGAAGAGATGCTTTTAAATGCGGATACCAATGGAGACGGCGCGGTAAACTCTTCAGATTTTACATTGCTAAAACGGTATATTTTGCGCAGTATTGACTCTTTCCCGGTTTAAACGATAAAGTTTCGGTATGAAATTAGCCTGTTAGAGACTTCGAAGCAGTTTCTAACAGGCTTTTTTAGTATCAATAAAAGCAATGGAAAAAGAGTTTTCGATTAATTTTCCCAAAAACGCAGAATTCATTGAAGCTCAATACTATTGGTCTTTCCAAGAGCCGAGCGTTTCGGTTATTATTAAAATTCCGAAGTCATCCCTCTATACAATATCCATAACTCCTTGGCAATACGTATCTTTTAAACTCACTGTTAAAAAAGTCATCTGTCATCCCGGCAATATAATCAAGTACGATTTTCGGTTTGCTATTGCTATATAAATATTCTTCATTCATGTTGCATAGAAACCACTTATATATAGAAGATTCTTTATTTTCCGTTTCCAAGTCCTTTAAATATAACTCAAACAGGTCCCTAAACATTCTTTCTATTTTCTCGTTTTCAGTCATTTTTACAGGATTTTTATAGATATTTTTATAATTAAAATCCAATAGCAGTTTCAATGCATTGTATATATCTTCGGAGAACATAATATACGGCTTATCATAACTTTTTTCTATTATATTTTTCGCAAGGGTGTCAATAATAGAGCGGTTGGTATTTCCCAGCACCCTTACAGCTTCATCGGGAATATCATTCCTATCTATAAGCTTTACCGTTATTGCATCTTCAATATCCCGTCCTATATATGCAATTATATCGCATATCCGTACCAAACAACCCTCCAATGTCATCGGCCGAAGCTTTTTGCTGTAGTCTTTTTCCGTCCAGCATTTCTCATAATCCTCCAAAAACTTATCCCAGTCTTTATTTGTTTCAGGCGCATATTCCTTCTCGAGGATTTCACCGTTATGGCAGAGAATGCCGTCAAGCACCTGCAACGTTAGATTTAATCCTTGCCCTCCATTTTCCAATTCCATCAAGGACCTTACGCTTTGAGCATTATGGTTGAAAAACATTTGTGCTTTTTCGTTAATGATTTTGTCCAAATATCTTTCTCCATCATGTCCGTACGGAACATGTCCCAAATCATGGCCTAGGGAAATTGCTTCAATCAAATCTTCATTTAATTTTAAACACCGGCCGATAACCCTTGCTATTTTTGAAACAAATTGAACATGCAAAACTCTGTGAGTAATATGGTCATTTTCAAAGAGGAAAAAGGCTTGGGTTTTGTCAATGTATCTTGTATAGGCAAGAGAATGTATTATCCTGTCCGTATCGTGAAAAAAAGCGGGTCTAATATTTATTCTATCCTCAATTTCTTCCCGTTCCGGATAACGGCGAATTCCCATACTGCTTTTACAAGCATATTCCGATAATATCTTTTCTCTTTTTAAATTATTTTTAATTATCTCATTATAAACTTCGTTATTAACAGAATCCATATTCTGCACCTCACATCAAAGTAGCTTCCGACCCCATACAATATAATATAACATATATTTTTAAGTATGGGAATTTTTTTAGATATTAAGTTTATTCCTACTCAATTTCCAAAACATATGGTATTATTTCTCAATATAATTATACTCTTAAATTCATAAAATATGTACCACAAAAAAAGTCCAAATAAAAATCAAATAAAGTTGACTCACGAGGAGGCCATGAGGGCTTGAAAACACTGGATTGTAGTTTATTTACATTTATCCAATTATATACTATTTTTCTTCTCATACTAAAGTAAAGTACTTTTATCAGTTACAAATGAGGGTAAAAAATGAAAATAAAGTAGTTGTAAATTGAGATTTTGGAATGAAGATGAATGAGTGGTTTTTATCCATTACTCATGTCCATTTTATTTTCTAATTAATCTATCAATCCATTGATTTATCTTAACTTTAGCCTTGTTTCCATTTTCTTATCTAAATAAAATTCTAATTAAAAAGACCATAGTTCTAAGATATTCACTATACCTTTTTCCTATGGCTTTCTAGCAAAACTTTATTTCATTATAAAAATATTTTGCAAAATGAAACAACTATATTATCTCTATACATAGATACTATATAGTTTAGACTTTTATAAATATAATTACATTATATTACCTGTATAACACCAATAGTATTATGAGTTATCATAATATCAGAACATATGTATATAGAAAGGCTCTGATATTATGAGTAGAAGAA
>Ga0209720_1001314_pt1 | contig 21498 bp, 28 predicted proteins | sample AD_JPNMR3_MetaG_FD_184426 | JGI IMG/M metagenome (GOLD analysis project Ga0209720, IMG submission 184426) | Active sludge microbial communities of municipal wastewater-treating anaerobic digesters from Japan - AD_JPNMR3_MetaG (SPAdes) (version 2) | ecosystem: Engineered > Bioreactor > Anaerobic...
ATAGCAAGATATTTGTATGGTGGTGGAGGAGGAGGAGGTCGTACCGATGGTGCTAATGGCGGTAATGGTGGAGGAGTTATTTGGATTGAAGCAAGAAATATAGTTTGGGGCTCAAGTGGTTTGATTTCATGTAATGGTACGAACGGCGCTGGTGGTAGTGGTGGAGGTGGAGGTGGTGCTGGAGGATTTATTCAAGCAGTTTATGAAAGCAAGACGGGCACTGCCAATCTTCGAGTTAATGGTGGTGCTGGCGGCGCTAGTTCTGTTGGAAGAAATGGCGGCAATGGTGCCAATGGCTTAGCTGTAGAATTTAAAATTATTCCATAGGGGATAAATGGCTAAGAAGAAGAAAGAAAATGAAAAAGTAAGGAAAATATCTTATTCAGACCAGGAATTGAGTCAGATTAAGAATGATTGCCTTTCCGGTCTTGAAGAGAGAAGAGCGCTTTATGATAGCTATGGTGAGAAAGTATTAAGGAACAATTTAAAAAATCCTCTCTTTAAGCATCTTGAGGATATTACTTCTCTTATCTATTTTCCTGATAACATAATTTTTGATATTATCCCGCAGATAGAAAAAGATAAAATTACGAAAGATAAGACTACCCTTTTAGAAAAACTAAAAACAGAAATATACGAAGATTTTATTTCTGCTGCGCTTGATATTCATCTTTACGATATTTTCTTCTGGGCTCTTGCCTATGGTTCTTACTTCTGTAAATTCTTTATAACCGCAAATAATGAGATAAAAATAAAGAAAGTATCGCCATATGATATATGTGTTCTCTATGAGGATTATCAATCACTTGATAAAAATCAGGTAATTCTTCATGTGACAAGGATACCTAAGCATATAGCAATGCAGAGGTATGGTGCAGATGCTCTTATTGAAATGCCAGAAGTATCGGCTCCTATTAGGCCTGAGTCAAGGTTTATGTCATTAGTTTATTCTCAAACAAAAGGGAAAGTACCTGCTCAGGATGATTTATGGGCTATAGATAGAGATTTGCCGCCGATACCAAAAGCGGCAGGTAGGTACGTTGAGCTATATGAAATGTGGCTGTGGGATGAAGCAATTGATGATTACTTGATGGTACAGTTTATTGGGAATAAAATTATTAAATCTAATAATCCGTTTATTCCGAAAGAACAGCCTATTATTGGCTTTATAGCTAATCCATTAGAGAATTACTTCTTTGGTCTTTCTGAAATCCATTTTCTCTATCCTATTCAGGATAGGCTAAAGGACCAGATAGAAAAAATCAATTTTAATGAAAAAATGCTTAGTGAACCCCCAATGCTTGTAAGTGGTTTAACAGGCTCAATTGAGGCTCAAGAGATAAGAGAGAAACTAAATAAGCCCAGAGAAGTAATAGAGATTATTGACCCTACGGCGAAGATAGATTTCTATATTCCTAAGATAACAATGGATGTGCTTTATAAATCCCTGGAATACTGGGAGAATTCATTTAAGGAAATGAGTGGTATAATGGGTATATTAGGAGGGCGTCCTATGCCTAATGTCAGGTCAGGTTCATACGCTTCTATTCTTGCCCAGTTTGCTTCGGCTCCGTTAAAGAAAAAGGCATTAAGAGCGGAGTACTTCATCGAAACTATGATGACTCTGTTTGCATCTATCAAAACTAAGATATTTGAAAAATATGCTTTGATTTCAGGATTGCCATTTAGGGTAGATGTTTATGCGCATACTTCATCTCCGATTGTAGCAACGTATTATCAAGACATGCTAATAGGTTTGGCGGAAGCTGGTCTTATACCAGCAGAGATTTTAATTGATGTATTGTCATTGCCGAAAAAAGATGATATAAAAGAGTATCTAAAACTTAAGAAGTTAGCAGGGTTGCAAAATGCGGCCGAGAAGAGCAAGGAAGAAACCGAAATGGCGTAGGAGATGGGTATCATCTGTGAAGAGAATAAAAAGCAGGTCAAGGGGACGTGAGCGTTAACTTTTATCAAAAAATAAAGGAGATTAAAAAATGGCACGGAAAAAGAGAGCAGCGCGACGGACGCGCAAAGCCAAGAGGGCTTAACTAAAGGAATTAGTTAACGTACATGACCTTTGACCTGCTTAATTAAAAAGAAAGGAGAATAACTATGGCCGAGTTTGGAAGATATGTAATGTTTTCACCTAAATCAGTAAGTGGTGCTTATACCATGAGCAAGGATGATAATTGTATTCTACATACTGCTGGAGGTAGCAATGCGGCAGTGACCTTGCCTAAAGCTTCTACTGTGAGAGGTAAGGTAGTTTATATTCAGAAGGTAGATAGCGGAGCAGGATATACAGTAGTTACTGCTGCGTCTGGAGATACCATTGAGGGAGCTTCTACGGTTAACATTACTGCCCAGTATGGCAAGAAGCTGCTTATATCGAATGGCTCTTCGTGGTCAACTATTGTATAGGAGGTAGAAAATGCCTGATATATTGGAACAATTAGGAGTAAATGTACCGCCTCCTCCGGTAGGTGGGTTGGGAGCACAGCCGGGTAAGCCTCCTATGGCAGAGATGTCTGCTCCTGCTGATTTAGGAGGTATAAGAAGTTTAGCGGATACTTTAATAGTCGGTGCATTGGAATTACTTACCCAGGCTTTGTCTTTAGAAGGCAGTGCTTCGGATAGAGGTGATACGATTATTAGAGCAATTGGTTCACTGAGGAAGATTGTACCGCCAGAGAAGGTAAAAGAGGCACAGGCTAACATTGCCCAGTTTCTTGGTGGGATAGCGCAGGGGTCACAAGGAATGCCTCCTGTAGGAGGTTCAGCAGGAACACCTGGTGCGCCGCCGGCTGGTATGCCTCCGGGAGCTTCACCTGGAATACCTGGGGTGTAATGGATTATGGTTCTATGCCGCAACCTTTTAGTGTGAAAAGGAGAGAAAAATGGATTATCACTTCCTTGGTGGTATCGTTGTAGCGGTCATAGGATTTGTAACAGGTCATCTTATCCTTTATGGGATAAAGGGAAATAAGAAGGTGGGAGAAGAAGCCTTTGCTATTTTTGTTGAAGAAACGAGAAGAAACTTCCAAAGAATTGATGAAAGGCTTACTTCTATTGAAGAAGCAATAAGGAAGATGGAATAATGCCTGAACCACAGAGGAAACAGGGTGAGCCAGAAGATAGTTATCGTAGCCGTTTGATAAGGCATTATATCAATCGTGGTTATCCACGAGACCAAGCGGCTGCTATTGCGTATAGTAGGACGCGTAAAAAGAGAAGGAGCAGAAGAGGGGCGAGGAGGTAATATGATTCCTCTATTAGGAGCTTTACTTGGATTTTTAAGTAGTATCGCGCCGACATTGCTTAAACTATACCAGGATAAGCAGGATAAGCAACATGAGCTAAAGTTACTTGAACTGCAGATGCAGGCGCAGGCACAGCTTCATACAGCGAAGATGGAGGAAATTGGTGCGCAGGCAGATATTGAAGAGAGTAAAGCCCTTTATGAATTTGCTAAACCTGAAAATTCCGGATGGCTTCCTGCTGATGTTATTATTGCTTTAGCTACTTCTCTTGTGAGACCTATAATTACGTATTCGTTTTTTGCCCTCTATGCGTGGGTAAAAGTGGTTATGATAATTGATAAAGCCCAGATATGGACGGATTTTGATGCGGCGATATTCTCAACAGTAATTGCTTTTTGGTTTGGTGCAAGGTCAGCGCAGAAGGCTTTTAATAAATGGCAATAAGACATGTTACAGAACTTGGTATTGAGATGATAAAAATGTTTGAAGGTTACAGAGGAAAACCTTATTATTGTCCTGCCGGTTATTTAACTATCGGTTATGGGCATGTAATAAACGAAACTGAGAAAGATACATTAACCTATGTAAATGAAGAAGAAGCAGAGGAGTTATTAAAAAGAGATTTAATCAAGTATGAGAAAACTGTGTTGAGATTGATTAATGTTCCTCTTACGGATGGTATGTTTGACAGTCTTGTTAGCTTTACATTTAACTTAGGTGGTGGAGCTTTACAGAGGAGTACATTGAGACAGAAGCTAAATCGTGAGGAATATCAGAATGCTGCAGATGAATTCCCAAAATGGTGCTTGATAAATGGTGGAAAAAAGAGTATAGGATTATTAAGAAGGAGATTGATAGAACGGGATGTATTCCTTTATGGAAATTATCCTGTTCTAAAAATTAATTAGAAAGGAGGAAGTAAAATGCTAAAGACAACCAAAGCAAAAGAACAGGTGAATGTGGATTTAGAGCGAGACAAGAATTTTTTGGTTGACCTTGACCAGAACCCGACTATTGGCTTCAATAAAAATGTAGTAGGCGTTTTGGCCAAGAAACAAACAAAAAAAAGAGGAAGGTGATTTAAATGGAACTCGATTTTGATGAACTCCAGAATGAGTACAATAAGTTAAGGGCAGAGTATGAGGCTTTATTAAAGCAGAAGCAGGAATATGATGAAGTGATAAAAAGGGCTTATGCTGACCCTGAACTGCGTGACCCGTTGAAGAAGATAGTGAAGAAGACAGCGAACATAGAAATTGAAGATCCGCCTCATGAGAAGTATGTGAAAGATGAGATTAGTAAACTTGAAGTAAAGTTAGAAGAGATGAGAGCAGAGAAGGAGAAGGAAGCAAGAGCCCAGTATGCAAAACAGCTTGAGAATGTTCTTACTCAGTATGACATTACTGGAGATGAAATTCCTAAGTTTAGGGATTTTGTCTCTAAGACAGGGTTAATTCCTACGACCCCTGAAGGATGGGAAATTGCTGCTAAGAATTATAGGCGGTCGTTGGTAGCAGAGCCTCGACTCGGTATTACGAAGAAATTTAAGGACACTGTTGCACCAGAGGATTATTTGAAAAATCCTTCAGCAGCATTTGAGAGAGATTTCTTGAATGCTATGCAGCAGAGAGCAAGGTAAGAGTGGTTATAAAAAAATGAATTTAGAAAAAATAAAAAGAATAGGAGGTAATTAAAAATGACAGCGCCTTTCATGAATTATGGTATTCCGACAGGGATTTATCCTCCCAGTGTGGAAACCGGAGCAAATGACCTTTTAAATTCTCTTTCGAGAGCTATTCCCAGCTATGTAGTTGGGCAGAACTTAGGTAAGCTTTCTCCTCTTATGAGGAAGCTATTGGCTAATGCGGAAATTAAACCAATGAGTTTTCCGTTTATAAGCCAGCCGGTTGCTGGTTCTCCTGTGAGCCATGCACAGTATGTTACTTATGACGGTTCTTTTAGTATGCCCGCTTCTCTTGATATTGATTTGACTAAGATGCCGACATTCTATGCTAATATGATTTTGGATACTCTTTATGTGACTGATATTGAAGCGAAGGCATTTGAGGCAGGAAATCCGTATATGCTGTTTAACAACCTGAAGACGAGGGCATCGTTAGTATGGATAGGCTTGATGGACACGTTGACAAGCAACATAACTGGAACGAGAGTCAGTGGTGGATCTGAAGATACTGATAAATTCTATGGGATACAGGATATTATTGACGACGGAACGACAAACCCGAATTTTGGTAATCTTAGCAGGATCACGTATACTTGGTGGAATGCTAAGGTTTACAATGCCACGACTCTATGGAATGATAGTCCTTCAGCTTATGTTTATGTTATGAGAGCTTTGGCTAAGTACCAGAACGAATGTTCGACTATGGGCATGCCGGACTGTGCATTCACAAGCTATGCTGTGTGGCAGAAACTGGCTGAGAGCTTCACCACCATAGAGCGTTATGTTGTGGCAGATACTGCTAAGTTAGAAGATACGAGGCAGTATGAAGTTACGGGAGTAGTTGTGCAGGGCGTTCCGATTTTCCCTGACCCGTATATTACTGGCACGACTATTTATTTCGTGAACTTTAGTCATGTTCGCATTGACTTCGTGGATGGTTATGTATCTACAGTTACACCGTGGTACAATATGACCATTGTTGGACGGTTGGCTTACTTGGCGCTTATTCTTATAGGTGGGCAGCTTTGGAGCGATGCACCTATTGCTAACTTTAAGCTGACGAATATGCCAACTGTTTCTAATGTGTAATGACATAACCTAACGGAGGAGGTCATATGTTACTGGCATTGAACACGTCGGATAGAGACCTTAAGGTCTCTTACATGGGGAAGGATTACACTTTGCCTGTCAAGAAACCTGTAAACATTCCTGAAGGGGCAGCACAGATTTATTTTGGCTATGAAATTAATGTTGATGAAGAAATAGCAAATATGTGCATTGCCCGGTTAAAGGCACGTAATTTAGAGCTTTATCACTTACCTGATAAGGACGTATGGGACAATTATATTATAAAGGTAAAGTTTAACGTTGATGCGGTAAAAGTGTAATTCTCCCCTTGAGGGAGTACAGACAATGACGGGAAGGGACTATATTAACTATGCGAAGAAGGCGTTTTATCCTGTCGAGACATACGTAACTGATGCTGATTTGTCTGTATTTTTGAATGTTGCCAGACAGAAGGTAATTAAGTATGCCAAGATAGGATACAAGGAAACTGTTTTATCTTTGCTTGGACAGACGCCAAGCTATACACTTTCAGAGAATTTGCTGGAAGTATATAGTGCCATTTTGCAATGGGATAGCACTATAAGGTATAGCTTAAATCCCATTCCTTTGGGAAGGTATGCGTTATCAACGAGTACCTTTTTTGCTCCTCCATGGAAATATACATTCTTGCCACCGAATAAGGTTTACTTCTATCCTTGTCCTGATAGAAGCTATGACGTTTATCTCTATGGAGTACCGTTCCCATTGAAGACTTATGACTTAAATAACTTAGGAGAAGAGGATACAGATATTACGACAACTAATTATTTAGAACCCGTGGCTATTTTAATTGCTTCTCAGATAGCACGGTTTGACCAGAACTATGAATTGGCTGATTATTTTGAGAAGCTATTTATTGAGAGCATGAGAGTGGCTAAGGTTTGATGGATATATGGCAAAGAAAAAAGGTAGCCTTAAGACATCTAAGACCATTTCTAAGGAGTTTGAGATTTCTATTGCTCCATGGGATGGTATGGTCACTTCTCAAGACCCTTTTTCAATCCCGGAGAATTCATCTCTGTGGATTGAAGGTTTGCCTAAATTAACGGGTGCTATTGAGAGCGTACCTAAACCGTCAACGAAATATACCCATTCAGCTACTATTCTTGATTATTTTTCTTTTCAGTTATCAGATACATACCATTGTTTTCTTGATGGGGCAAAGCTTTATTTCTTAAATAAAACATTTGTCCCAATTGCTAATTACTCAACAACTGCCTCCAATTGCGATTATGGATTACAGGGTAGTTCTGCTGTTTGGGTAGTAACAAGGGATTTTCTAATAACCTTTGATGGCTCTACTATTTACAATTTGTCCGGACGGAATGTGTTTGGTGATGCTATTTGCTACTGGAAGGGGCGGATTTTTATCGGCAAAGACCGCACAATTACTTTTACTGTACCAGACCCGGATTATACTAATGTTAATAACCCTTTTGATACCAGTGGCGGTGCTGGCTTTATTACGATTAATATCGGAAGTTTTAGCCAAATAAGGGCGCTTATACCGAAGGAAGACAGCATTTATATCTTCACTGATAATAACATTCTTGCCTTATTAGGTACGACTATTTCTAATGACCCAACACAATGGTACTTAACAGAGATAGTTTCCGGTCATGGTCTGACCGGTATTAGGAAGCTAATAAAATATGAGCATACGATATTTTACCATAGCAACCTTGGTGTGATGAGTATTGTAGCAACAGTACCGGAGAAAATAGATGATACGATAACAAATCTTACAAATAGTATTTCAGGAATAGCTGTCTTCATCTATAACGGTATACCATACGTTGCTGTGTTAGCACAATCCTATATAAATCCATCAAATAACGTAATTTATTGTTATAACTTACTATTTAGCAAATGGTATGCTTTACCTACGGATATAGAACATATATCAACATGCCAGAATAATACTTATGGAGCAAAAGGTACTGATATAATTAAGTTATTTGATGCAAATACTTATTATCCCGTGAAGATTAAAACGAAGACATATTTTAATCTTGAGCAGCTTTATTACAATCTACGGACTATTTATCTTTATGGGAGAGGGAATAATCTTATTGATTGTGCTGTCTATGATGAGACATCGAAACAGACCCGTTTTAGTTATCCGCAGATGGGGCTTGTTTCAAATAGTTTTCTTTTTTATAATTCTTATGGGTCTTTCTTATTCTATAAGACAGAAGGTACATTCTTATTTGCCCAGACACCTGGATTTTTCTTAAACACGTACAAGAATTATTCCTCTGGATATACTGGATTAAGGATGAAACAGTTTTATCTTACTTTGGAGTCACAGGATAATGGGGTATATACTGAGTTTATTAGTGTTAAGATAAAGGGCACTATAGGAGCGAGGTATGTATAATGCCATTTAGAATACCCATGATATTGTCTGAAAATAGTATAGATGATATTAAGAATTATAACCAGATACATGCGCAGGATCATCAGGATATAGCCGGCTGGTTAAATTCTTTAGCTAATGCTTATGGTCTGTCTGTTACCTGCACTTATTATTCTTTGCCTATATTTGACCCTAAGGATAAGAATTCGATGGCTTTATTTTTCGATACAAATTGGAAACAACATATGGTTTTTTACGATTTAATGAATCTGATTGGAAATAAACTGACTCCTCCGGTATTTACATTTCCCAGGAATTATCCTTCCGGGAACTGGGATATGGACATTGAAAGCTTTGTTTTGCATGAATACTCAATTCATGCTACCATGTGGCGAGCAATTGAAATCCTAAAAGGAGGATAAGTAATATGCTTATATCCCACTTATTTGAATATATTAGGCATTTCACAAAGGATAGTAAGGTAAGTGTACCAAGTCTTATGATGCCATTTTATGCTTTTTGCTGGGAAGTAGGCAATTATATCTTCTTATCCGAAGGCAATAATATAAGCATATGTGTTTACGGTTTTTGCAATTCTGATGATGCTGAAAAAATAATGAGCTTGCCATATGAAGATGCAGTAAGGGAATACTATCTTGTCTTATTGAGGAAGCAAATACGTGGAGAGGTGGTTATTCCTGATATAGTATGTGGAAACATTGTAAATGCAGTAAGAAGTAAAAACTTTGCGGTAGGTAAATGGAAAGAGCTTGGGGCTAAAAAAGTTCTTTACCATAAGGCAAAAATGAATAAATTTTATCAAATATCTATTTAAAGGAGGTAGTAATATGGGAGCACCAGAAATAATGGCAGCAGCGGCTTTAGGCAGCCTTGGATTAACTGCTTATCAAGTTCTTGCGGCACCAAAGATTGATATTCCTGTTGTGCGAATTCCGCAGGAAGATTTGAATAGGATTAATGCCGCAATAGAAGCTAACAAGGCTTTATCTGACCAAGCAAGGGGGACCATACAGCAGGCAATTGCATACTACAATGAGGGTAAGCTTATGCCCGCTTATCAGGCTCAGCTTGATGAATGGTGGAAAAATGCGTCTAAATCATTATCACAAAGATTAGCAGCAGCTGGATTACAGAATTCATCTATTGCCCAAGAAGCATACAACGAGCTAAGCGCTAAATATGCAAGCCTTGCTGGTGACATGCTAAGAACCCAGTTACGTGATGCGTTATCTCTATCTGGAGTAGAGCAGTCATATATAAGCGATTTACTTGCTAAGGCTCAGTTAGAAACCGGTGCACAGCAAGCATATGCGCAATCATATGCGACGGCAATGCCGGCTGCCACGACAGCACAAGCACAAAGAGGAGTTGGAGCAGGTTTACTTACTCAATCTGTTCTTAGTTTACCTGGTACTCTTGAGAAATTAGGCATTTACACTACGACACCACAGACAACGGCTACACCAAGGTATATCACGGGTATAGACTCTTCTAAGTATTCCATGTTCGGTGAAATTTAAGCAAAGGAGGTATGATATGGGTTTTAGACGAAGACGGTATGAGGCACCGGAAATACCTATTTATTATCGGCAGTTACAGGAATTTCAGAAGACTCCTTCTGTAGATATATCTCCGTTTATTCAATTTCTGGAGCAGAAGAAGCAGTCTCAGATAGAGCAGTTAACTACGGAAAGGGTAGGACGTTTACGAGATGCTATTATGTCTGCGATAGGTTCGTTATCTTATAATCCATATGAGAAGCGTTTAACTCAATCTATTTATCAAACAGTATCAAGGCCTTATGAGACGATGAAAACTCCTTATACTGAAGCAGCGAGTAAGATGGCACCTTCTCTAAAAACAGCAGGAGCGTATATAGCATATCCACAGGCTCCTTATGCGGCAATTTATAAACCTACATATGAGAGCGCATTTGAAACGACAAGACAATTTTTAACTTCAACGAAAGAAGCGCTAACAAATCTTGGATTTACGCCGGAAGAGGCTTATTCGGCTATGTCGCCATATATATCAGCTATTAAGGAAGGGTTACAATCTTCTATTCTAATGGGAGGGAAAATTAGCCCTGAATATGAGACGTTTGTACAAGAATGGGGTTTAATATAGGAGGCTTATATGGATTATAAACAGCCGGAAAAACCGAATACATTTTTCCAAATAGGTAAAAGTATAGCAGATGCCTTATCCCAGGCTGGTGCAAGTGTAGGACCTGCTGTAGGAGGATTTATCAGTAGTGTCCCTGGGGCAGTATGGGGACCTGTGAGAGGTATTCCTAAAATGGTGGAAGGAACGCTTGGAAGCCTATGGACTGCTACGACACAATTACCTTCAAGTGCTATTAAAATTATGAATGAATTAAATCGATTAGGCCCTACGGTAGAGCAAACATTGGCTGAGATGAAAAGGAGAGGTGGAGATATAATTAAGAGCGAAACTCTACCGGTTAGTAAAGAAAAAGAGACGGAGATAAAGCAAGGCAAGGCATTGGAAAAAAGATTGGGTCTTATTACTAAAAAGCCGGGAGAACCAACAACACTTGAAGGAGAGGCAAAACCTGAATTCGCAGAATTGGAGAAATTCTTAAAAGAAGCTGAGGGTCCTTTAAAAGTAATTACCAATACTGCGGCTACGCAAATTGAGGAATCACTAAAAAAGGAAGACCAGATAATAAAGGATTATGAACAACAAGTACGTAAGCACAATGAAAATCTTGATACTATCATGACACAATTGTCTAAGGAATTAGAGTCGCCAGTACCTAAGCCACCTACTAAAGAAGATTTGACCATACCAAAAGAACCTTTACTTGGCTTAGTAAAAGCTTTATCTCCTATTGTGATTGGTCTTATTGCGATGTTACGACCAGGCCAATATGGTGAGAACCTGTACTTCTTTAATTATATGTACCAAGCTGTTCTTGCTGATGATAATAGAAAATTCCAGGAAGGGCTTGAGAAATGGCAAAGGGAAATGCAGGTTGGTCTTGAGGAAAAGAAAAATAGGATACAATCACTTAAACTTTTGATAGAACGAGAACAGCTAAAAGGAGAGACAGATAGAACCCTTACTGATTTACAATTGAGAGCTATTGATAATGAGCTAAAGAGATATGAAAACCAATACAGAACTGCTGAGAAAGCGCTTGGGAAAATTCAAGATAGCATAGTTAAGCTTGCAGAGGCAATGAACAAAAGAGAAGAACTTAAGCTTAAAGCCGCAAATGTTGTGAGCATGATAAGGGAGAGAGAAGCAAGAATTAGACATTTAAGTCAGGGTAAAACATCAAAGAAATCTTCTGAAGAAGAAATAGAAGAAATCTTAGGTAGGAAATTGAGGCCGGATGAACGCATAGGCTTAAAAGGGAAAGATACGAGAAATGAAGTTATAAGGAAATTAATGGATGAAATTGAAAAGAAACAAGGTGGGGCGACAGTAACGAAAGGAACAAAAACTGGTACGGAAGAGGGAGAATGGTATTTTTAACAAAAAAAAGGAAGATTAACCTATGCCGAAAGTACCTTATATAACACCAGAAGAAAAACTTATTATAGAAGATGGTATTAACTCTGGTAGGCAGGCGGTTGATATTCTGAAAGATGTATATAGCAAAACTAAGAAGCCTGAAATTAGGAAAGCTATTGAAAACGACCTTAAGAGAGGAACTCATCCTGTTGAATTAGTTGATAAAATTAGAGCGACACCTGTTAAAACAGAAGGAATTGGTGAAGCATTAAGTTATAGAATAAAAAGAGTACCCCAGATTGGAGCGAGTCAATTACGTGAATTTGGACATTCACTTAAGGAAGCAAGACATGCGCCTCTTTATGAGCCATGGAAACATTTATTAGCAGTATTAAAAGGAATTGATGTTGTCGCTTCTCCTATCACTGCTCCAATAAGGTCATTTGTTGGTGAGCCCATAGGTGAGAAACTAACAGGAAAACTTCCTAAATGGGCAGTTGAACTTGCTGTACAAGCGCCTGAATTTGTTGCTATTCCGGCAGCTGCAAAGGTTGCAGGTGCAGCATTAAAGGGCTCCAAGTTATTAAAATCATATAAGGCCGCGGAAGAAGCATTAGAGCCATCTTATGGGCTGCATAAAGCATTAGCGACAATTCCTCTTGAGGAAGAAGCTTGGACAGGTGTTATTAAGAAAGTTGGAGCAGCAAAAGAATTGCCGGTTGGAACACAGAAAATGTGGCGGAGTGAATTTACAAAAGATGTTAGGAAGTTACTTTCAGATTTAAAAACTTCATTAGTTAAAGGCGATATTGATAAGGCATTAAAGAAGTCTGGAGCATTGGTTGATGAATTACAGAAGATTATTTCACGTAATCCTGAGCTTGCTGGTAAAATACCGGTTTTTACCAAAAAAGAAATGGAAGGATTAATTCAAACTATTATTGCGGCTCCTAAATGGGAAAAAGAAAGTTTGGCTAACTCTCTTATTGATGTCATTAAAGGTAAAACTGCAAAAAGAGGATTTACCAAATTATTAGGAATTAGTAAAATTCCTGCATCTTATGAAAAACACCTATCCGCAGTAAAGGCACCTTTAACCAAAGAAGCGTGGGACCGTATTGTATTAAAAACACAAATTCTAAAAGAATTGACTCCGGCTCAAAGAAGATTATGGGAAAAAGAATTTAGCGAAAAAACGGCCAGATTTTATAAAGACTTTAATGATGCTTTAACAAGAGGAGATTTCGATGAAGCTGTTAGGGCTTCACAGGCATTAAAAGGAGATTTGCAAGCTATTCTTGCTCGTAATCCTGAATTTGTTAAAAAAATACCGATTTTCACTGGGGAAGAATTAGAAGGGCTCATAAGAGCTATCCATAGTGCTCCTAAAACTATATGGCAAAAGCATGAACTTGTCGATGCTCTTGCTGATGTTATTGTTAGAGGTAGAGTTCCGATGAAACATCATTTAAAAGCACTTCAAGAAATTTTAGGATTTGATGTTTCATCACTTGCTAAAAAAGGGTTTTTATCTGACTTAATAGCTTTCCCAAGAGCAATTATGGCTTCCACTGACTTGAGTGGTATTTTTAGACAAGGTATCATGGCTGTTGGGAGACCACAATTTTGGAAAAATATCCCAATCTACATGAAATCATTTAAGGCAAAGAATTACGAAACTGTAGTGGAAAGCATTATCACTGACCCATATTTTGGCAAAGCGAAGAAAGCAGGATTAGAGCTTTCTAATATATTGACAGGTGCCGAAGAGGCATTTGTTTCAAAGCTCAGACCATGGGTTGTCGGCCATGTTATTGAAGCATCAGATAGAGGATATCAAGGGTTCTTAAATAAGCTTAGATTTGACTTATTTAAGGACATGGGAACAAAACTTGAAGCACTTGGGTATACCATAGAGGAAAATACTGAATTATTCCAGAAATTAGCTACTTATGTTAATGCCTTGACAGGTAGGGGTCCTTTAAAAGGCAGGATTGGTGCAGCAGTAGCACAAGCAGATATTTTATTTGCACCGAGATTAGTGTCGTCAAGATTATATTTTTTAGACCCTACAAGGTATCTCAAGCTTCCTAAAGAATTGCGTCATGAATATCTGAGAGATGTGTTTTCATTCCTGGGCTTTGGAACTGGCGTTTTAACATTAGCTTCCTTAAATGGTGCTAAAATAGAAACAAATCCTACTAGTGCTGATTTTATGAAAGCGAAGCTTGGTAATACAAGAATTGACCCATGGGGTGGATTTTTACCTTATGTCGTTCTGGTTAACCGATTGTTCAAAGGAGGGATGGTTTCCACAACTACAGGTAAATATATTGAGCTTGGTGAAGGAATAGGTAAAATAGGCTATCCTGATTTGCTAACCCGCGGATTTGAAATGAAATTAGCACCGGTTCCTGCTTTCTTATTGCGTTGGCTTAGAGGAAGTGATTTTATTGGACAACCATTTGATCTTTTAAAAGAGACTATACAAATGTTGACACCTATTATTTTTCAAGATGTATTTGACGCTATTGACACGGAACCTACGTCATTATGGTATGCTATCCCGGCATCGGCTTTAGGATTTGGCGTACAAAGCTATATGCCAAATTCCTATTACCGAAATGTTGATATTCCTAAAGATGTACGGGAAAGAGTTAACAATGGATTATTCGAAGTGAAATTAGGCTTACCCATACCTCGTACAGTAAATGGTTTTCCTTTGAATTTAGATGAGCAAGAATTAATGAAAAATGAATACGGTAAAGAAGTCTATAAACGGCTTGATAATTTATTTAGTAGTTCGTATTATAATTCACTACCACTGCCAACAAAGGAAAAGGTGGTAAAAAGAGAACTTAGCAGTGCAAAGGATATTGTAATATCTCAACATTTCCATTATATTCCTAAATTTAAGCACTTATGGCAGATGTACCGATATGCTTATGGATGGGATGAAAAGAAGGCAAAAGAAAAAGCGGAAAAAGAAGTAAGGAAATTAGCGAGACAATTAAAGGGAACGGTAGAATAATCCTATGGCAAGAAGGAAAGAGCAATTAACAAAGGATGCGGCAACGGAAATAATGGACAAACTAAATACTCTTGCTTTGAGTGTGTTAGATGACCTTTTAGACAAGAGAAGAAGGAATAAAGCTATTAGTTTAGATGAGGTCAAGGTACCTTTGCTTACCATTAAGGAAATAAAAGACTTATGCAAAATAAATGCGAAGATAAAAGATAGCAGTTTTGGTGGTTTCTTCGATAGCAATTCTGAAGATGATAATGACTTATCTATACTTGACAACGATAAAATTCTTAGCCTAAATGAGCTTGAGAATAAGGAAAAAGAAATAGAGGAGGAGCTATATGCGAAAGGTAAAAAACGAGGAGAAAAAGACAGTTTCTAAAATGTTAGGATTTTCCATTATATCCGGGTTACTTGAATTTTTAGTAATTATCTTCGTGAATATGATTTTGTTTTTCGTTTCCATTTTCTATAGACCTGATGCTCTTCCTTATGTGCTTGGGTTTTTCATTATCTCTTATGCCGGAAGTATATACTGGAGAAAGCTAAGATGAGTCTTGAGATTGTCAGGACTTATACTCGAGACAAAAACTTGAGTGATATTGAGCATGATGAATTGGAACAGGATTTTCTGTATTTCCGGCTTGGTGTTCTTTCTGATTGGGTAATAAAGTATCTTTTCTTAGACATTATGAACAGTTATGGAAAGGGGATTGTTTCTAAAATAGCAAAGCATATTCTTAGTGTTCATGCAAAAAATGTCTTGAATAAAGGTATTGTTCCTACATTCAAGGAAGAATATGCCTTTCATTATCTTAACAAAAAAGACACAGGGGAACAGTTTGTATTGGTAATCTTGGCTCTACTTAATGTTATCGAACATACTCCAGCGAATATGAGGAAGCTTAAGGATATTATTGATTACTCTTATAAAAAGTTCTCAATACTCAATAAGAGTAAAAAAAATACCAACAAGAACATTATAAACTATGTATAACTTAAAGAATTTTCTTATTTGGTGCTCTCAATTGAAAATATCATCGAAAGAGCAGGGCATGACCCTTTTCTCTCCCAAGTATTGGTTTGATAGTCAGAAGTATTTGATAAAGAAAATCTTTGAGGAGATAGACCAGAATAGCCCTGTAAGGGATTTCCTTATTCTCAAATCACGGCAGGTAGGAATAACAACCGTTTCTTTTGCTTTTGATTTGTTTTGGTTGCAGCAGCATCCGTCAATAAAACTTGGTTTTCTCTGTCATAATTATGAAGCAAGACCTAAGCTTAGAGAGAATTTTAGGACATTATATCTATCCTTACCAAGAACGCATAAGCTTCCGGTAAGTATAGATAATCGTGAGTTAATGCACTTTGTCAATGGCTCGGAGATTTTATTCTATCATATCAGCTCTAAAGAAGCAAGTAGGCAAGCAACGTCAAGGTCTCAGTCTTTAACATGTATTCATGCGACTGAAGCCGCTTTTTATGACGTAAGCGACCCAAACAATGAAGTTCTTAAGAGTTTGCAAATATCAAGAGCAAAGCATCATCCGGCAAGATATACCATAATCGAGACTACTGCTAATGGATTTAATTCCTTTTATGACCATTGGCAAAGCGCTAAAAATAATCCGTCTGAGAAGACTATCTTCATCGGTTGGTGGCTTAGAAACGACTACCGTATGTATGAGAATAATCCGCTGTTCGATGAATACTGTTATCCACCAGACCGGGAAGAGAAAAGAATGATGAAGCTTGTGGAAAAGAAATATGATTATAAAATAGACATTCACCAGCTTGCCTGGTGGCGTAATGAGCTTGCTACTACATATCAGAATGATTTGAATTTCGCATTACAAGAATTACCATGGACAGAAGATGATGCCTTTAGATTATCAGGCTACAAATTCTTTGATAGCATAAAGCTAACAGAATTACGGAAAGACGTAGATGAGCAGAAATGCTATTATCTTGACCTGTATGCGGATATTAACGGTGTCTATCTTGATGAAGCAAGCAAACAAAAACATAATCTTGAAATTTATGAATTACCCCAGCCAAATGAGGTTTATTTCCTTGGTGCTGACCCTTCATTTGGTAGCTCACCCGATAGCGATAATGCGGTTATATCTATCTGGAAGGCGTATAATGACCGTATTGAACAAGTAGCTGAATACGTAGATAATTCCGTTGGCACGATAGAATTTGCTAAGCTTTTGATATTCCTATGCTGTTTCTATAAACCAAGTTATTTAAATCTTGAAGTAACCGGTCCTGGAAGGGTAGTTGTGAAAGAACTTGATAAGATAAAAAGCAAAAGTGCTGATATTGGGATTGTACAGATAAATCTTGATAAATCAGTTTACAATCTTGATGCTATTAAGGCTAACATTAGCGATATAAGAGATTACTTATATTACCGTCCAGACTCAATTAGGCGCAGTTTTGCAAGACATTGGGAGACAAATCAATCAACTAAAGAAGCTTTAATGAACCAGATGAAAAGTATTGTAAGCCTTGGTATGTTTTTCCCTAAAAGCAAAAGTCTTATTGATGAAATGAATATCTTTGTCAAGGACGGTGCTTATCTCGGAGCAGAGTCTGGACGTAAAGATGACAGGGTTATTGCCGCTGCCCTGGCACTCGAATACTGGAGAACATATTGGTCTCATAGACTACCTAAGTATGAGGACGCAAGGAAAGTAATAGAAGTATCCGAAAACAGAAAGATTATAGAACGCATAGGGCTTATAAATGTAATTAAGCCTTTTATGAGGGAACATGATAGAATTCACTGATTTAAATGGGAAAAAGCTTACATTACACGAGCTTGCATTTTATACTGGCCTTGGTGTTATTGCCGTAAAAAAGTTACTCGAAGATGAAGGTGGCGCAGATATTGAAACTGCTATGAAAATCGAAGATGTACTTGAGGGATACGGATATAAATTTCCTGCTGAAGCTTTTATGTCTAAGAGAGTTAAGACCGCATTGAAGAAATATGTCTCAAGACTTACAGACGGTCTTTTTGAAATTAGAGATTTCAACCTAAAGAATTGCCGGATAAATGATTACAATAAGATTGCATCTAAAGATAAAAAGCTATATGAAGAGATAAAATTCTTGACTTTAGGAAAGTTTAGGGTAACACCTTTTAGCCAGCATCAGAATTCGAGATAGACAAGTCTCTCTTTGCATCTTCCAAGAATTCTCCACATGAGATGTGGAGGGAAAAATCTTTCTGTTATTACTGTATCATGCTCACTGCATTTTATGTCATCGATATGGGCAAGCAATACTTTAGGTTCTATCCATCTTTTATTTCTTAGCTTGCTTTTCCAATCAAGATAATGCTTTCTCTGTGACGGAATAATGCAGTTTACTATCCGGCCCATGCGATAGTATTCCAATATCTTCTTAAAAAAATCAGAGGATGCAACGGCCTTAGGCTTAAAACTGGGGGCGCATTTATAGAGATTAACCAGATATTCCCTTCCTCCGTACTTTTCCGTTATTTCTCCACAGGTTAGCCGTATAACCCGAATAAGCTCTTCACTTGATAATTGCCTTGTTTCGTTTGCCAGGGCGTCAAGTGTGTCTATCATCTTAAACAAATTGACTGGAAATCTAAATAATGGGTCTTCTTTTAGCCAGCGATAAGGTATGTCCTTACTAAGTAGATAGCCGGGTACTTTCTCTATATAGCTTGAAACAACCAATGATTGTCCCTTAAACTTTTTTATATAATCAAATTTAGTGGCATGAAAAACCTCACCATCAATATCCGATTGTGTAAGCTTAGGAATGTAAGGCTTAACCCCATCCCAGGTCATCTCTAAGAGGAATTTCTTGATTTCATTACATATAAGCTTAGGGAAAGAATAATGAGGAATTATGTCTATGATTTCCCCATCGAAGATACTTAGATAATTTACCCCAAAATTTTCTATATACTGCCCAAAGTTAGGGTCACCCACCAGAATAAGATTTTTCGCATTTATAATGTTCTTAACAAAATCCATCGCCTCCCCATGCATGGTATGGGAGTCCATTATGACAAGAGTATTAATAGGAATTTTTTTATCTATTCCTCTTGACTTTTCCCAAAAGGTAAGATATATGTCTTTGGTTTTAACCTCTCCCACGTATGGCGCAAAGTAATAATAGAAGTTAGCCAGAACAGCATCAAGATTATACGCCATAACATGTTCTTTAATATGCAAATAATAATCCGGATGAAAATAAGTTATCACGATAGGTGCAAGCCGATTAAATTCCTTTTTCAAGTAATCACATGCCCACCGGATATATGAGTTACCTTTATAGCCATATATTTTCACTATCATCCGGGGCAAAACCTCCCTAAAATACTGCCTATCCCCGCATATCGCCCATATTTGCCCTACATTTAATTTTCTTATGGTGCCCTTAGTATTCTATCGTGGCGCATTGAGAAAATCAAATGTAGGGCATTTCAGGGCGGTAGTTTTCATAGCAAATGCTCTTAATCTAATACCGGTTTGCAGTCATCGTAGTACTTACATATTTTTTCCACTTTTATCTCATATTCTGCAGGCATTATTTCGTGACCAGCACCTGTCTTAGAAGAGATATGCTTGTTTGCTCCCCATTCTGTTTCGAATTCCTTATTGCAGGTTATGCAGTAAGGCTTTTTGGTCATTATTTTCAGAGTCCTGGCACACATCCATTTAGGGCAATAAGGTAATAAGTCTGGGTTTTTATTTTTCAAGGCATCTTCTAAAAGAAGCTTTGTCTCTATCAGACGTTTTCTCTCATCTTCTAATTCATTCTCATCAAATGAGACATCATAAAAAGCCCATTCCGGCTCAGTGTGCGTGGCATCTTTATATTCCAGCATGGAAAGCACAATAAGCCAAGCTTTTGTACTGTTCTCTATGGCGCAATATCCAAGCAATTGTTTAAGATAATGCTCATAGATTTCCTCCTCCTTTCCCTCTTCAGCCAATGCCCTTCTACGGGTCTTTATTTCAGCAGGTATATTACCTAAGAAGGTATCAACGGAGTATTTAATACCTTTCCATTCTTTTGTTTCCCCCTTGGCATATCCCATAGCGGCAAGTATCTTAGCTTCTATAGCCGACCCGGAAGTCCAGTATGAAATCTCCTTTATACTTGCTTTCAAAGGCTTAACTACCTGCCAGTACTTCCGACGAGGGGTAAGCAAATCCGTCAGATGAATGCCCTCTCTTGCCTCATTTCCCCAATTGTTTTGTATCTCCTCAATAGCCCACTGCTCAACAGATTTGTTCCTCTCAATCTTCATGTTTCCTCCTCTATTCTTTTTACTACATCCTTAAGGAAATCACAGAAGGAACTTAAATACTCTGCCCTTATGGTAATTACCTGTACCCGTTGCCCAGATACCCCTTTACTGACCTTTACTAACCGAGCAAGCTTATAAGACACTTTAGACCCACGTGGTTGAAAAACGGCAGGGTCCTCCCAAGTAAACGTGGTATTTTCTATTATTTTTTTAATAGACATTTTTACTCTCCTTTATCAAAGAATTCAGAATTATCTGACACTTCAGAATTCTCCGTGGCATCTTCAACGGCAGTAATGTTCGTAATTATATTACCAAACTTATCAATCTTATAAGTGATTTCCGCCATTTTCCCTGCCTGATATATCTCATTAGCAGTCTTTGCTAATGCGGCGGAAAACGTTTTATAGTCTTTATCACCATCCCGTATAATATAAAGTGGCGATTTCATTAACGTCCCATCTTTTTTTCTTACTTGTTGACCTACCAAGGTAATCTTGGTAATTACTTTATTTTCATTTGACTCAGTATCTCTTTCTCCCACTTCCTCTGTTACTTGAACATTATTTACCTCTTCTTCCTGGACAATTACCGGTGGTCTATCGTTATGATAGACAGGCATTGCCGACGTATCCACAGGCATTTCCTCTGGAGAATATAGACCACCAAATTCATTAGGAAAGGCTTCCCTTAAAGACTGTACCAACGCTACCTTACGTATCATCGTGGCCGGCATCATTTTCCAGTTCTGCATTAAGGTACCATCCTTCTTTCTGCGTTCATACTCGGCAAGAGATACTTCATTCCGGAATGGTATTCCTCGGTCTTTTCGATAGACTTCAGCCCATCCACCGAGAAGTTTTTCCCCGGCAATGACAAATGAACCCTCCCGGTATACAAGCTTCTTGGTGTTATCCAAGACAATTATTCCTGCTCTAAATCCATTGTATTGCTGGAGCTTGTCTGCTCTCTTTGTGAATGTTTCTTTCCCCGTTACCATCATTGCTGGCTCATCACCGTACTTTATAAGATAAGCCTCCCGCAAAAATGGATTAAGCCCTTGTATCCTACATAACTGCAGGAACATGAAGGCTTCCTGGTCTGTAGCCTTAGGACATATGTATTTTTTAATCATCTCAATTGTGAGATTCTGATTATTCTCAGCAACCTCCGCGGTGGTGGTTTCCTGTACTTTCAATTCTTTGTTTTCTTTTAGATTTTCCATGGTGTCCTCCTATCTTTAAATTTTATTAT
>Ga0209720_1001317_pt1 | contig 21430 bp, 20 predicted proteins | sample AD_JPNMR3_MetaG_FD_184426 | JGI IMG/M metagenome (GOLD analysis project Ga0209720, IMG submission 184426) | Active sludge microbial communities of municipal wastewater-treating anaerobic digesters from Japan - AD_JPNMR3_MetaG (SPAdes) (version 2) | ecosystem: Engineered > Bioreactor > Anaerobic...
TTATGAATACAAAATTAAATTACAAAAAAGATCATGAACTACATTTTGTAGTTACTTCTACTATGAAGAAAAAGATTGCAAAAATAGCAAAAAAAGAGAATATTTCTCTATCAAAATTGATCTATTATGTATTGCAAAAGTTCTCTGATAGGATCAAAAAAAGATATTATTCTGGCCCTGAGGATGAGAATGTTTACGAAAGACTAAATGCAGATGACTCTATTCATTTTTATTTGCCAAAGGAAGATTATAGGTTTTTAAAGAAAATCCATGCTGACTTGAATTTTTTTAGCATGGCAAAATTGTTAAGATTTATTCTTCAGGTATTTATTGAAGAATATGAGAAAATGGGTATGCTTGGATTTGAGAAGAAATGCAGTCTTGTAACGTTGAGGTTATGGTTGAAAGTGACAGGGGTAAAGGGGTGGTGGAAGAGTAGAGAATTGTCCCACTTTAAAGGGAATTTCACCCCATTTTATAAAGCAATCTATAACGATTGCTATCAAGTAATAGGTTTTGAGACCTACTATTGAAAAAATTTATTTTAAATTCTACCAAAAAATAAATTAGACTATTACAATCTTTTCTCAAACAAAATTAAGAATAGGATAATTCTATCTTTTTCTCTCTTTAAAAATAAAATCGCTTCCAATATAAATTCACTGGTATAAAAATTTTTGACAAGCTTTACTTTTTTAAGTATATTAAGATTCAAAAAGGATAATTAATGAAAACAGAAGATAGCACACTCTATATTGTCTCCACTCCAATTGGAAATCTTGAGGACATAACTTTAAGGGCATTAAATGTCTTACAAAATGTCGATGTTATTGCTTGTGAAGATATAAGGCACTCTTTAAAATTATTAAATCATTATAACATAAAAAAACATTTAATCTCCTATCATAGTTATAATGAAGAAAATTCGAGTAATGGCATATTAAATTTATTACAACAGGGTAAGAGTGTTGCTCTAATAACTGATGGTGGAACACCATGTATTTCTGATCCAGGGATTAAAATAGTAAATTTATGTCTTAAAAATAATATAAAGGTTATCCCAATACCTGGCGTCTCTTCGATTTTAACTTTACTTGTGGTTTCTGGTTTTAGAACAGATAGATTTATGTTTAATGGATTTTTATCGATAAAAGAGGGGAAAAAAAGAAAAGAGTTAGAAGATATAAAAAGTATAGAGGCTACTCATATTATTTTTGAAAGTCCACATCGTCTTTTAAAGACTCTTGATTTGATAGGCGAGATATTCTTAGATAAAAAAATATGTATAGGAAAAGAATTAACAAAAATAAATGAAAAGATATATAATGGAACATATAGAGAAATCAAAGAAAATATAACAAAAGATAAAATTGCTGGTGAGTATATTATTATTATTGCAAACTATTAGCTGCACTTCTTTTTATTAGTCTTTTGGGGAAAAAGTCTATTTATTTTATAGAAATTACACTTTTGTTTAATAAATTCAACTTTTGTTTAACAAATATTTTATCAATATATTTCTTTTTTATGTTATATTTAGTATTGATAGATTAGAAAAAGAGAAAATAAAATGAAAAATGATTTTGATAAGGTTTATATTTATTATGATAATTTTATGAAATTTTTTGATCTTTATAAAGAAAAAGAGATATTACAACTATTAAATCTTAAAGGTAATGAAGTAATAGCTGATTTAGGCGGTGGAACAGGGTATCTTGCAAAACATCTATTACCTTATTGTAAAGAGGTATATGTAATTGATGAAAGTCAAATGATGCTATCAAAGATAAATGATGATAGAATAAAAGTGTTATGTTCTGATATAACCAATACAAATTTAGAAAGTAATTATTTTGATATTGTAATACTAACAGATGTTCTTCATCATATAAAAGAGAAAGATAAACTCTTTATTGAAATAAATAGAATTTTAAAGAAGGATGGCTGGATTTTAATTTACGATTTTGAGATAAATAATTTTAAGACAAAATTGCTTAAGATTTTTGAACAAATACTATTCAATAATAATCTATATTTTTTTACTAAAAATCAAATTGAACAATTGCTTTTAAAATACAATTTTAAAGAGATGGATAAAATAGTAAAAGATTTTTATTTTATTATATTATGGGAGAAAAAATGAAAATATTAAGACAAATTTATGGCTTATTTAAAATGCTTCTCTTTTTTTTAACGAATAGAAAAATAGATGAAAATGATTATAAAGAAGAGTATAATATCGTTAGCCACACATATTCACAATGGCTAAATAGAATGAGTAAACATACAGATAAGATACTAAATATTAACTATCTCTCTTTAAATGCTACAAAAATAAAAATACTGGATTTTGCCTGTGGGAGTGGATATATAACAAAAAAACTTCTTGAGCAGTTTGATAAAATAGGATTGCATAATGTAGAAATTAATGGGGTTGATATATCAAAAAATATGCTTCCAGAAAATATTTTTGATAAAAGAGTTAAGTTTGTAGAATGTGATGGGATAGAATTTTTAGAAAGATCAGAAGAAAGTATTTATGACGCAATATACATTGGTTGGGCTTTACCATATTTTAATCATAATAAATTATTAAAATTGTTTAAAAGAGTATTAAGAAATAATGGAATTGTTGGAATAATAGCAAATATAAAAGGCACACTGAAAGATATTGAGACTATTTTTATAGAGACAATGTTGGAAAAACCGGATGAATTTCAAAAAATAATGGATATAAGATTTAATTTGCCAGATGGTAAAAAAAAGATCATAAAATGGTTTAAAAAATATGACTTTAATCCAATCGAAATTGACGAAGGTGAAGAGATAGTCTGTTTTCAGTCGCCAGAAGAATTATATAAATGGCTTAAAAATAGTGGTGCATTAGCTGGAACTAATAACATTTTTAAAAATAGTGAAAAAATTGAAAAAATTATTATTGAAAAGATAAAAAAGAAAAAGAATTTTAATAATAAATATATTATTAATCATAAATTTAGTTATGGTATTTTTAAAAAGGAGGTTTAATTATATGTTTGTAACAAATTTACCAACTATTTTGCACATGGTATTAAATTTAAAAAGTTTAAAATTATTAAGAGATATACATAATGCATTTAAAAATGATAAAAACTATTCTTTTATAAAATTATTAAAAGGAATGTTTAATGCTCTTAAGAAAGAGAAAGTTATAAAATTCAAAGATAAATTCATTGTTTCTTCATTTTTACCCCCAGTACCTTCAAAATCTTTTTTATCCATGGTGCTTGCAACAAAAGTTAAAGAAAATATTTATACCCAGCAGATGTTAGCTCAAAGATCCGCACCAATATCATTTTTTCTTGCTTTAACAAATAAATGTAATTATGACTGTTTTCATTGTAGTGCAAAAGGTAGAGATATTGGCAAAGAACTTACAACTGAAGAATGGAAAAAGATAATAAAAGATATTCAGGATATGGGGACATCAATTATTGGTTTTACTGGAGGAGAGCCTTTACTAAGAGAGGATATTGAAGAGATAGTTGAATTTGTTGATGATAGATCAATAACAATACTTTATACAAATGGTAAATATCTTAGTTATGAAAAGGCACTAAATTTAAAAAATAGAGGTCTATTCGCTGTTGGTATAAGCCTTGATTCTATCTTTAAAGAAGAACATAATAAAAAACGAGGGGATCAAAATGCATTTGAGGATAGTCTTAATGCAATTAAAAATTCAAGAAAAGCTGGGCTCTATACAATTGTTCAGAGTGTTGTTCCAAAAGAAAATGTTAATAAAGAGTATCTCTTTAAACTTTTTAAACTCGCAAAAAAAATGGGGGCTCATGAGATAAGAATACTCGAGCCTATAATAAGTGGCAATCTATTTTTAAATAAAGAAGAAAATAAAGATATATTCTATTCAAAGAATGATAGGGAAAAACTTATAAAAATTCAATATGCAGCAAATAGAATGATGAGTTTACCAAAGGTTACAACATTTGCTCATACAGAGAGTAAATCACAGTTTGGATGTGGGGCTGGGACTCAACATTCATATATTACTGCTTCTGGTGATCTACTGCCATGCGATTTTCTTCCACTTTCATTTGGTAATGTCAGAGAAAAAAGTATAAAGGAATTATGGGAAGAGATGAATAGAATAATAGGTATTCCAAAGATTGGTTGTTTCGCAATGGAGATATATAGTAATCTTTACAATAAAAAACTTCCATTAAATAAAAATGATTCTTCTATAATTTGTGCTAAACATAAGTCAAATGAGTTCCCAAAATTTTATAAAATTTTACAGGGTAAGAGTAATTCTTAGATAAAGGTAATAAGGATTTGCTTTAATTATGCTATTTATTTTCTATATGCAAAAAATCCCTCTTTCTATTTTGTTTTTTGGTCTATTTTTGTAAAAATAAATTCAGAAAAAGTATTTTTTATGCTCTCTTAATGAGATAAAATTTCTTGCAAAATAAAATAAATTAAGATATATTTTTAAAAAAAATAGTTAAGGAAATAACAATTGAAAACCAGTTTTAATTTAAGAGTTACACCTATTTTTATAGGCCTTATTGTTTTAATGTATACTTTTTATAAGATAAATAGCAATACTTTTTTTGATCTATTTGTAATAAAATCTTCCAATTTTTTTGAAGTCTTCCCCTGGCGTTTTATAACTTATGTATTTTATTTCCCAGAAAATTTATTTTTTTTCTTTTTTAGTGTATTAATATTCTATTTTTTTAGTTTTAATCTTGAAAATATATGGGGCAGTAAAATATTTTTCTTATATTTATTACTTTCTATTATATGTAAGAGTATATCAGCCTTTTTATTTGGTGGATTTTTTCCTTTAGCAGATAGGACTCAATTGTATCTCTCTTTAATGGTGGCATTTGGATTTAATTTTCCTCAGGAGAGAATCTATCTTTTTTTTGTAATACCAATAAGAATTAAAATACTTGCGATAATTTCTCTTATTTTGGTTGGTCTTCATATAATACTCTCCTTTTTTATGCCTGGTATAGGAGAAATAGAGGGTTCATATTTTAATTATGGATTTATTGTTTTGCCAGCATCAATATCTCTATTTTTGTCAAATTCTTTAAGTTATCTATCATTGTTGATATTCTTTAAAAAAATCTTTGGTTTTAATCCTTTTGAGAAGATTTTAGGCATATTTATCCCAAAATACAGAAATCTCAAAAAAAATATTGCTCTTAATATGATAATGGAAAAAAATAGAGCATATTTAGAGAATATGGATAAATATAAGAAAATAGAGCAAGATAAAAAAGAACAAAATGTAGTTCTATGTGACCCACAAGATTTTGAAGAAGAGGATGCTCACTGTCTTACTTGTGAAAATTTTACAAAATGTCTTGAGAGGAAGAAGAGTGAAAGTTAATTATCTTATTTTACTTTTTATATGTGGTTCTTTTCTCTTCTCTCAGAATAGACTGCCGGTACCAAAAGATTATAAACTTTATACTGAGTTTATATCTTATAAAAAATTTAAGTATCTTAAAAAAGAGAGTATTTCTACAGGCTATATTGCAATGAATGGCAAGGATAAGTTTATATATAAACAACTTGCGCCTTTTGTTATAGAGATAAGAAAAAAAGATAACAATTTATACTACAAAAGGGAAAATATGAATGAGATTATTATAGATATTACCAATAGCTCTCAATTTGATATTGCGATCTTTTTTAATTTAGATGATAAAGAATTTAATGAGAATTTTGTAATTACAAAAAATAAGATAAATAATACCGATCATTATAATATAATTCCTAAAAATAATTCTTATGTTACTAATATTACTGCTAAAGGCAATGATTATAAATTAGAAGAACTTACTATTTTTTATAAAGATGGCTCTTTTTTAAGGTATGAATTTAAAAATACAAAAACTGGTATGGATATTGATAGCAATCTTTTTTAAGAGTTAATATGAATATAAAATTTTTTCGTATAATAATTTCATTGATAATAATTGGGATATCCATTATATTAATAATTTTTTCTTCTTCTAAAATAAAGATTGATACCTCTATTGATAATCTTTTTCCCAAAGACTTTGCTTTTGAAAGAGCAATGGAGCTTTCAAGTAAAGTAAATATTTCAAATAAGATAATACTATATATTTCTGCAAATAATAAAAATCAATTGGAAATAGCAATTGATAAATCAATGGATATTTTAAATAAATATGATTTAAAATTAAAGAGTGGGCTTCCTAATACAAATGATGTTCAGGATATTTTAAAATACTGTGAGGAAAATTCTTTATTATTATATCCGTATGAAAATCTAAAAAACCCTTTTACAAAAGAGGAAATAAAGGATAGACTACAAAAAAAGATCATATATATTGAAAGTAACCCATTCTTTTATGCTACAGACTCATTTTTTCTTGATCCATTGATGATGGGATTTGATGTTTTGAAATTTATTAATAAGGATTCAGGAAGATATACCCCTTTTAAAGATGGAATCATAAGTAAAGATCAAAAAAACTATATCAAAATCTTTAATGCTGATTTTAAAAATCAGGATTATGATAAGGTAAAGATTCTTTATCAGATTGATAAAGATCTCTGTAAAATGGCAAATAGTAATAATTGCATTTCTTTTTTATATTCTTCTCATTTATATTTTTATGATAGTTATAAGAGTATAAGATTAGAAGTCTTTTTAATATTCATACTCTCTATTTTTCTTACTCTTTTAGTTTTTTTTATATTTTTTAAGAAAATTGATTTATTAGTATATTCATTTTTACCAATTGTGATTAGTTTTGCACTATCTTTTTTGTTTATTGCTATTTTTAAGAAAAGTTATGGTGGTATTGCACTTGCTTTTGGTGCTACTGTATCTGGCATTGCAATTGATTATACTATTCACTATATTAGTAAGGCTTCTTTATATAAAACTCTTTCTGATTTTAGGAAGAAAAACAGTCTATCAATGTTTCTTGGATTTCTTACGACAATTGTCGCATTTTTGATTATCTATCTTTTCTCAAATATAATTGCATTAAAAGAGATATCTCTATTTGCCTTAATTTCAATAACTCTTTCATTCTTTTTTTCATTTTTTGGCTTGCAAAAATTTTTACCACCAGCCTACATAGAGTCAAGACCAATTTTGAATATAAGAGTTAGAAATAGATTTAGTTTTATAATATGGATTATTGTGGTTCTTTTTTTTGTTACTGGTTTTTTCTTTGTAAGATTTGAGGATAAAATTCTTAATCTTGATAAAAAACACAGATTTCTTGAAGAGAGAATTAAACTTATAAAGAAGAGTTTTGCAGAATTGACTGATTCTCTTTTTATTGTTTTTGAAGGTGACAGTAAAAAAGAGTTAATTGAGCAAGCTACCAATGCTTTAAATATATTATATCAAAAAAATATTGAATTAGGCAATATGTCTCAACTTATTTTTTTACCATCTAATACTATTTTAGAGAAAAGAAAGATTTTTATAAAGAATAACTTTAATAAAGAGATATTTTATAATGAATTAAGAAACTCTTATTTTACAATTGATTCTTTTGATATGTGGCTAAGGAATATTGATAATATAAATAGTTTACAACTATCAACCTTACCTCAGTTTTTAGAAAATGAATTAAAAAATCTATTTGTCGAATGGAATAATAAAATATATTTAATGCTTTTTATAGAAGATAGAGTAAAACTTAATAAAATAGATTCTATTCTTAATGAGGCTGGTATCAAACATTTTGTGATAGATCTGATTAAAGATAGTGGCAATGGAATTTTAAAGTTTGAAAAAGAGGCAATAAAATTGATCTTTGTGGCATTTATAATAATTTTTATTATAATATTGATTGGCATAAGGGACATATTTGGTGCTTTTTTGATTATATTATCCCCGTTATTATCTGTAATCGCTGCTCTTTCAACATCATTTTATACATTTAGAGGTATAAATATAATGCATATTGCGGCATCTGTTATTATATTAGGAATTAGTATTGATTATGGAATTTATATAACGCTCTCTCTTATCAAGGGAAAAGATGATCAGGAGATTATATTGACAAATCGATCAATTTTGGCCTCTGCTCTTACGACAATTGCTGGTTTTGGTGCATTAATACTGTCCAGTAATCAGGCTATATTTAGTTTAAGTACTTCTATTATTTCTGGAATTTTAATGGCTTTATTGACATCTTTTGTTGGTATACCTTTTATTTTTAAGATCATTGAAAAAATAAAATTAAAGAGACCTTCAAGATAGAAAGTCTCTTTTTGAAAAATAAAGATTAAAGAATTAAAAAGAGATATAATGGAAATAAAAGTAATGTGGATGCTAAAGAATTCTTATTGTTAGAAATAAAAATCTCATCAGTAACTTTTCTTGGAGTATTAACGTCCTCCTTGCCCAATATAAGATTAAGGCTTATTATTCCGATTTTTATCATCTCATCATCTGGCTCTCTTGTTGTAAATAGTTGAAAGAATAATCCAGGAGCAACAAAAATTTTCACAAGAAAATTTTTATAAAATTTACCAGACAATTTTAATAATTCATAACTTATTGAGGCAACTATTGGCATACCAATGAATATATGAGTTATTAGCTTTATTAATTTTTGAATAATCCTTCCTAATTTATCTAAATTTGATAATGCCCTAAACCATTCCTGATTTATATAAAGACTATCTATAAAAGGGAAGATAAAAAGTGTAATCAAAAATACAATAAATACAAAAGAAGTTCCACATCTTGGATGAAGTCTTGACGATTTTTTGACATTATCTATGGTCAAATCTTCACCTTTCTCATAAGTGTGAATAGTTTTATGTTCAGCACCATGATAACTGAATAACCTCTGGGTATCTTTTAAGAATGAAATTAGAAATAGATATGCAAAGAAGAATATAAATCTAAAAAATCCTGCTATTAGATTATAAAGAAATGGTGTCTCATTATCTTTTATTTTAAATAGAGAAGGCAAGAAATAAGGTATTCCAACAAATATAACCATAGCAAACATTAAAGCCAACAAAAAAGTAAGAAATATAGTAACATTTGAGGTTTTTTTGTTAGATTCTTCTTCTGGAAATGCTATTTCTGCTGACTTATTTAATACTTTTAACCCAATAAACATATTTTCAAAGAAGCCCACTATACCTCTAACAAATGGTAATCCCAAAAACTTTATTTTTTCACTGAGAGAAGTATAGTCTGTTTTTTCTTTATAAAGAGAACCATCTGGTTTTCTTACTGTAAAACCAAATCCTTTTTTACTTCTCATTAAAATACCTTCTATTAAAGCCTGACCACCATAAGCAAGATCTTTTTCTCTTCCTTCCTCAATTTTAATAGGATTATTGTTTTTTTCTTTATTCATCTTTTTTCCCTTACAAAATAGAGTAATTATATCAAAATTTCGATTTTAAAAATAATTAATTACCGCAACCTTCTTCACAATTGCATTCTTCATCTTCACATGAGCAGGAGTGATTAAACATACTATTGAATTCCTCTTCGGATACATTATTAATCCCGACTATAGTTATATCAAAATTGATATCTTTACCAGCAAGTGGATGATTTGCATCAAGAATTACAGTTTGATCCTTTATCTCTTTGATAATAGCAATGCCATAAGTTCCATCCGTCATTCTTAATTGTATTGGTTCACCTAACTCTATTGTCATATTTTCCGGAAACATACTTTTGTCAACATCAAAAACTAAAAACTCATCATATTGGCCATATGCGTCTTCACATTTAAGATAAATAGTTTTTGTTTCCCCTTTTTTCATCCCAATTACTGCTTCTTCAAATTTTTGTAATAACCTATTATCACCAACTTTAAAAATAAGTGGATTTTGAGAATCAGTAGAATCAAATATTTCCCCGTTATTAAGTTTTGCCTTATAAGCAACAGAGACAATGTCTCCAATTTTAATTCCTTCCATAAAAATATCCTTAAAATAAAAATTTTATTTAATATACTAATAATATCATTTAAAGGCAAGTTTTTTTTGAATATTTTTGCTGAAATTTTTAAGAAATTTTATTTTTTATAAACTAAGTAATTAGGTATAATATTTTTTTGTAAAGAATAAAAAAAATGGACAAAAATTAATAATCGCTGAAAATGATTAAAATAATATTACTTCTTATTTTTTCCAACAAGTATGCTTGAAATAATTTCAGTAAGAATACTGGAATAACTTTATTTTTTCAGCGATTTTAAAAAAAAGTGCCCATTTTTTTAAAATAAAATTTCCCAGTATTTTAAAAAAGAGGTAAAAATATGATAGACAAAAAGGAGTGGGTTAGATTAAAACATTAAAATAACAAGGTATGACAGATACTGCAATAGCAGAATATATGCTCAAGAAAATAAAGTTTGTTAATTTTAAAAACTAAAAGGGGTGAGATTACGGTGCTATTTTATTTTGAGGCAGTTAAAAAGATAAATTTATCCTCATGGTAATTTTATTTGAGGAAAAGTTATAATAGTTTTATTTATTTTTTGGCTAAAATTTTTAGTAAAATTACCTAATAATAGGTCTCAAATCCTATTACCTGGTAACAGTTATTGTATATTGCTTTGTAAAATGGTGTGAAATTCCCTTTAAAGTGGGACAATTCTCTGCTCTTTCCCCACCTCTTTATCTCTGTTAATTTCAACCATAATCTCAGTGTCACAAGACTGCATTTTTTCTCAAATCCAAGCATCCCAATTCTCTCATATTCTTCAATAAATACCTGAAGAATAAATCTCAACAATTTTGCCATGCTGAAAAAATTTAGATCAGCATGGATCTTTTTCAAAAATCTATAATCCTCCTTAGGTAAATAAAAATGAATAGATGCATCGGCATTTATTTTTTCGTAAACATTCTCATCCTCAGAACCAAAACAATATCTTTTTTTGATCCTATCAGAGAATTTTTGTAATACATAACAGATAAGTTTAGAAAGAGAGATTTTTTCTTTTTTAGCAATCTTTGCAATTTTTTTCTTCATCTCTGAAGTAGTTACAAAATGTAGCTCATAATCTTTTTTGTAATTTAATTTTGTGTTCATAAAAACCCTCCATAAAAAATATTTCTATATATTAATCACAAATTTTTTGAAAAAATCCTTTACAATTTTTGTCAAAAAAATTAAAAAAAGTTGCCTAGAAATAAAATTGCACCCCATCGAATTTGCAAAATTAGATTTTTGTTGCTGAAGAAAACAGATTTTGTTAAGGTATCAGAATAAGAATTATTAAGAATTTAAAATATTATAAACAATAGGTCATTAAAATGTCTTAATTTTATGACGCCTTATGAGGCTTATAAAATATGCACTTCGTTATTGAATCTGTGTTATAAAAAAAATATAAATTATTTGTAATAAATTCTTGAAATTTATAATAAAATGTTTAATATATATATAAATACATTTTTTAAGGATAAAACTATGAAGAAAAAAAAGATAATATTAGTAGTAATAATTTTTATTCTTTTTTCCTGTTCAAGTCTTACAAATAATTTAATAGATGGATTAAGTAAGTCTTTATACAGGCAAAAAGATATTAAATTGATTGAAGACGGAGCACCAGCATTTTTACTTCTTATAGAAGGAATCATTACAACTTATCCAGATAATAAAGATATGCTTATGGCTGGAATTCAAACATTTTCAGCATATTCGCAAGCATTTGTAAATGACAAAGTAAGACAAAAAATTTTTCAGAATAAGACAAAGGAATGGGCTATTCAATTATTAAGGACATATCCCTTATATAGAGCCTATGAAAAAACAATCGATAAAGAAAAAAGAGAGATCGCATTTAAAAGATTTTTAAATAGTCTTGGTAAAAGAGATGTAAAGTATGTTTTCTGGGCTGCAAATGCCTGGATAATGTGGATCATAGGGAATCTTGATGATATGATGGCTTTATTAGAACTGGCTGAGGTAAAGGAGATCATCGGAAGAATAAAGGATATTGATGGCAGTTTTTATTATGGGGCGCCTCATCTTTTCTATGGTGTATATTACAGTGCTTTCCCAGAAGATTTTGGTGGGAATCTAAAAAAGGCAAAAGAGGAGTTTGATATAGCATTATCTTTGAGTAAAGAGGATTTTTTAACAACAAGATTTTTTTATGCAATATTCTATTTAAAGACAGTAAAAGATAGAGATAATTTCGTCAAAATATTAGAGGAAATTATAGCAGTTGATATTGATAAATATCCTGATACAAGATTATTAAATCTTGTAATACAGAATCAGGCAAAAAATATTTTAGAAAATATAGATAATTTTATAAGAGAATGATTTTTTAATAAAATATATTTACGAGTTAAAAACTTTTTGATATATTCAATAGATAAAGATAAAAGTGAGGTAATTATGTGTAAAAAAAATTTAATTTTTATAATCTTGTTTCTTGCTCTCAATATTTTAAATCCACAGGCTAAATATATATTTCAGATAGCAACTGATGCTCCAGAGGGTAGTAGCTGGGTAAAGACATTACTTGATATAAATGAAGATATAAAAAAATATAGTAAGGGGCAGGTTGAGATTAAGGTATTTGCTGGAAGTACAATGGGGGATCAGAGTTCTGTTATAAAAAAGATAAAAATGGGACAATTGTCTGGCGCTGGTTTGTCCAGTGGAGGAGCACAGCTAATTTATAAGGATTTTGGGATATTAGGTTTCCCAATGATTTTTAAAAATTATGACGAATATGATTATATTGTTAAAGAATTTGGTTATCTTTTTGAACAGGAATTTGAAAAGAATGGTTTTATTCTTGCAGCATGGAGTGAGGTTGGGCTTATATATATTTTTTCTAAAAAAAAGGTAGATACACTGGATGCATTAAGAAATGCTAAACCATTCATAATGGAAGGTGATCAGGTAAGTATAGTTCTTTTTGAAGAGGCTAAGATAAAACCAGTTCAGACAAAAATGTCTGATATTATCACAGATTTAAATACTGGAAGAATAGAGACTGTTTTTTCAAGTACTTATGCCTTAATTGCAACTCAATGGTTTACAAAGGTATATTATATGGCAGATTTCCCGATAACCCTTATGATTGGGGCTGTTGTATTGGATAAAAAGCTATTTGATAGTATGCCAAAAAATTATCAGGTAGAGTTAAGGCGTCTTTTTAAAGAACATTTTGCCAGACTTACTCAAAAGGTAAGAAAAGATAATGAAGATGCAAGAGAAATTTTAGTAAGAAAAGCGGGCATAAAAATTTTGCCAATAGATCAGAAACAAAAAGAAATTTTTTATAGGCTTGCTGAGAAAGCTTCAGATAGATTAACTCAGGTAGATTATTCACGAGATCTATATTTAAAAATAAAGGAAAAGCTTGAAGAATATAGAAAGAATAAAAATTCTAATTAAATCTAAAAATATTATTGTATTTTGATAAAATTTTTAGTATAAAATATGATAAGAGATTTGATAAAAATTAAAAGTATGGAAATAATATTATGGCAGATATTCAAAAGAAAATGCCTTTTATAGAAAGGGTGAAGATATTTTTAAAAAGTATAGTAAATATTATTACTAAAATAGAGGAGATAATTTTAATTCTTTTACTATGTTTGATTATTTTTATCTCTTTTTCTCAACTGATTCTTTCTTTTTTTGATTCTTTCTTAAAAAGTGGTTTTCTTGTAAAATTTGTATGGTTTGATTCACTATTAAAATATTCTGTATTATGGATAGCAATGGTTGCAGCAAGTATAGCAACATCAGAAAATAAACACATAAATATAGATCTAATTGGGAAATTAACAAAAGGGAGATTCAAATCTTTTGTAAAAATAATAAATAACTTTTTTGCTGGTATAATTACTACTATTTTAACAGCAATTTCTATTATATATATCATAAAAATAGAATATACTTCAAATGATCCAGCACCATTCTTAAATATACGAAGATGGATTTTACTTATACCAATTCCGGTCGGCTTTTTATTAATGTCTTTTAAATTTATTTTAAAAGGGATTAAATACATATATAATTTTATTCATAAAATAGAAGAATAGGATAAAAGAATGTTGGTCTTAATACTATTTTTAATAATTATAATAGTTACTATATTTGGTGCTCCTTTGTTCAGTATAATTGGGGCAAGTTCAATGGTAAATTTTTTAAAGACAAATATACTTATTGTCCCTCAAGAAATTTCTGGAATTGCAAATACACCATTATTACACAGTATTCCATTATTCACATTTGCAGGTTATATTCTTGCTCATAGTAATGCATCAAAAAGACTTGTTAGATTTACCAACGCAGCCTTAGGATGGTTGCCCGGAGGTCTTGCTATAGTAACACTTCTTACATGTGCTTTTTTTACCTCATTTACCGGTGCATCAGGAGTAACAATTGTCGCACTTGGCGGCTTATTACTTCCAGCATTAATTTCAGAAAAATATAATGAAAAATTTTCTCTTGGGCTTGTCACAACTTCTGGAAGTGTTGGGTTACTTTTCCCACCCAGTCTACCAATAATACTCTTTGGGGTAATTGCAGCAACAAGCATTGATAAACTATTTGTCGCTGGGATTCTTCCTGGTATCATAATATTGTTAGTGTTAGCGTTATATTCTATGTATATGGCAAGTTTTAAATTTAAAATAGAAACCATAAAATTCTCTTTTAAAGAATTTGCTCTTGCCTTAAAAGATATGTTATGGGAATTGCCCCTGCCTATTCTTTTATTTGGCGGGATATATTCTGGTAAAATGGCAATATCTGATACTGCCGCCTTTACTGTATTATATGTTCTTGTGGTAGAAGTCTTTATTAAAAAGGATATTAAAATAAAAGAAATTCCAAAGATAATGAAAGAAAGTATGGTTTTAGTAGGTGCCATACTTGTAATTCTTGCGGTCTCTCTTGCTGCCACTAATTATATGATATATCAGGAAGTTCCTCAAAAGTTATTTAATCTACTGAAAAATATAATTGCGAGTAAATTTCTTTTTCTTCTTGCTTTAAATATATTTTTATTAATAGTTGGCTGTTTAATGGATATATTTTCTGCTCTTGTTATTGTTGTTCCATTAATACTTCCTCTTGCCGAGGCTTACAATATAGATCCAGTACATTTGGGAATTATATTTCTTGCAAATTTAGAGATAGGTTATCTAACTCCACCAGTAGGAATGAATCTTTTTATCTCTTCGATAAGATTTGAAAAATCTATAATTGAGATTTATAGATCTGTTGTAGTCTTTATTTTATTAAGATTTGTTACTCTTGCTATCATAACATATATCCCTTTTTTGAGTCTCTGGTTTATAGAATCTCCATCCATTGTAGGTGAATGGGAATATATTCATAAAGATGGCAAAATAGAAAAAATTATCTTAAAGTCTAATGGTAAGTGTCTAAAGATAAAAGGTGATCCAATGGAAATTTTATTTAATGAACCAGTACTCGCAAGATATGAAATTAATAAAGACAAATTGATGATATATGAAAATGAAAATAAAGAAGAATATTTCTTTGAGATATACAATCAGGGTAAAAGACTCTTACTTAAAGATGGAAATAGTGAGAGATTTTTTATAAATAAAGTTTCTCCACCATTGGGTTTAAAGGCTGGGAAGATAATAGGAAAGTGGGCGTTTGATGAAAATAATTATTTTGAATTTTTATTAAATAATGAGCTAATTATTTTTAATGGTGGAGTTGAAAAAAGGTATAGATATAAAGTAATTAATAACAAAATCATCTATCTTTACGAAAAAAAAGAGGATGGATATGATGATAAGAAGATTATTGTTACATATACTATCAATAATGATGTAATGACTATCAGTGGTAAATCTTATAAGATAGTGGACTCTACTCTCTACTAAAATTTTTAAATTTTTATAAAATTTTTAAAATCTCTCTTTTAAAAAAAATAAAAATGTATTATAATAATATTATATGCCTTTAATTTTCTAAAAAAGAGAGAAAGAATGGCTAAAAATTATATATTATTAATTTCTGAGAATAAAGAAAATATTAATGAAATTTTAAATTTGTTTAAGAATAATAAAAGTATTAATTTTTATGTCTGTTCTAACAAAGATGAGTTATTTAATAAAAATAGAATAAAAATAGATTTTGTCATAATAGATAGTGATTCAATAAGCTATAATTATTTTAAATTAATAAAAAAAATTAAAAAGATTAATAATAAGATAGGAATTTTAATATTAGCAGAAAATATAGATGATTCTTTAAAGGCTTATATTTCTAAGTATAATTCAATAAGTATATCCTCTTTAAAAAAGTCAAAAGATGAAATAAAGTATAATACACTAAACTATTTTATTTCATTAAGAAGTGCAAGATTAAATATAGAGGTTTCAAAATTTTTAACACTTGAAAAAAAGATCTATAGACTCCCAAATTCATTAAAATATGTAGGTCCTATATCAGAGCAATTAACAAGAAATCTTGTAGAGATCGGTATTGTGGATAAGGATTATATATATAATATAAAATTTGGTATTCAGGAGATGCTAATAAATGCTATTGAACATGGCAATCTTGAAATAACTTATGAACAGAAAAGCGAGTTACTTAAACAGGGTTTTGATATTAATAAAATAATAGAAAAATATGCGTTAAAAGAAGAATTTAAAAAAAGAAAGGTTATAATTAAATACTATTTAACAAAGAATAAGGTAATATATGTTATAAAAGATCAGGGGAAAGGATTTGATTGGCGTAAAATACCGAATTGCATAGATGGTGCTAATTCTCTACTTGAACATGGAAGAGGTATAATAATGACAAAAAATTATTTTGATGAATTTTATTACAATGAAAAAGGTAATCAGGTAACAATGGTTATATATAGAAAAAAATAGTAAAAATTTTTAAAATTGTGGCAATATCTGTTTAATCAAATAAAGGTATGAGATGAAAAAAACGTATGGAGCACATGCGGTTATTTAAGTTGTGCTATAAATATTTGAATAATCGTTGAAATAGATTTTTGGCCTATTATTCTTAAAAATAGCCTGATTTTCTATATTTTCTTTTCTATGCCAGTAATTTTTCTAAGGCGGGCGTAAAATTTTTCAAGATTAAGAATAACCATTTCTCCCATACTAAATTTTATATTATCGTCATTAAGAAAATCGTATATCACCTTATCATTTATTTCCATAAGATCTGTCATTCTTTTTAACTCTTCAAGAGAAAAATAAAAATTAAAATTATTGTTCCCTTTAACGCCATGTCCTATATCGATTAAGTAGTCAAGAGAATCATATAACCTTGCAACTGGATTATTTATACATAAATTTAATACTCTTCTATAAGTATGATATATCCTTATTGCAAGACTAATAAATATTTTTTGTAATATTTTATTACCTAATTTGTCCATAAAGTTATCTTGATTCAAGACAAGAAGAGAAGAATCCTCAAAGGCAACAGCAGTTGCCATTCTTGTCATCTGATTTAATATTGACATTTCTCCAAAAAACTCGCCATTGCCTAAAATTGACATAATGTACTCTTTGTCTTCGCTAATATGAGATATCTTAATCTTTCCTTTTTCTATATAGTAAAAATTTTTACCATATTCTCCTTCACAAAAAACAACATCATCTTTTTTTAATTCTAATTTAGTTCCTGCTTCAGGTTCATTATAATTTATATATGCAGAATTATAATTACTTGAATAGATTTTATATCTTTCGTTAGCATATTTAGCCTGTTGTAGCATGCCATTTTTCTCAAAAAATTTCGCAGCCAATAAGATTGAATCCCAGCTTGAGACAACGGATGAAGATTTTAAAATTGTTTTATGATAAATGGAGTCAAGTTCTCTTAATTTATTTGAATATTCTTTAATTATTTTTAAAAAAATATCTCTTTTTTGAGATAAAAATTCAATAACATTATTTCTCTTTATTGTAATTATAGAACACTCTGTCAATGCCGTAATTCTATCAATGTTATTTAACCCAGTTAAACAGGAGACAAAGCCGAATGTATCGCCATCTTTTAAAATTTCATTTTCAGTTTTGTCTGGAAAAAATATTGATTGTAGCACTTTCCCATTTTTAATCAAAAAAAGATAAGGGAGGGCTTTTGATTTTTCAAGATATATAATAGAATCTTTATTATAATTTTTAATAGTAAATAATTCGTTATCCATTTGATATTCCTTAAAATAAATTCTTTATTTAATTCTGACTTTTTATTCTCTCCTCTAGAAAATTAAGTTTTAATGCCTCAATTAATTCATCCATTTCCCCCATCATAAACCTATCAAGTTTGTATAGAGTCATATTAATCCTATGATCTGTTACTCTGTTTTGTGGAAAGTTGTAAGTTCTTATCTTATCAGATCTATCTCCACTTCCAATTTGTCCTTTTCTCATCTCTGCAATTTCATTCTGTTTTTTTGTCTGCTCTAAATCAAAAAGTCTTGCTCTTAATATTTTTAAAGCAGTTGCCTTATTTTTATGCTGACTCCTATCATCCTGACATTTTACGACAATTCCAGTAGGAATATGTGTAATTCTAACAGCAGATTCTGTTTTGTTAACATGTTGCCCACCAGCGCCACCTGCTCTTAAAACATCTATTTTTATATCTTCTGGTTTTATTTCAATGTCTATCTCTTCAACCTCTGGCAATACAGCCACAGTAACGGCAGAGGTATGCACTCTTCCGCTTGCCTCTGTTATTGGTATTCTCTGTACCCTATGTCCCCCGGATTCAAATCTTAAATTTTCATAAACATTTTTGCCAGATATTGAAAATATTATCTCTTTATACCCACCAAGTTCATTTTGATTATAGTCCATTACCTCTAATTTCCAATTTTTCATTTCACAATATCTTGAATACATCTTAAAAAGATCTGCACAGAATAAAGCAGCCTCTTCTCCGCCAGTTCCAGCCCTTATTTCCATGATAATGTTTCTACTCGCAAGTGGGTCTGGTGGTATTAATAATATCTTTATTTTTTCTTTTATTTTTTTTAAATTTATGACGAGTGCCTCTTTTTCCTCTTTTGCCAACGATATTAATTCTAGGTCCTTCTCATTTTTTATTATCTCTTCTGTATCATTATATTGTTTTAAAAAATTTTTATAATTATTGTATTCTACAACAATCTCTTCAAGTTGGGATGCCTCTTTTGAAAGATCTCTAAATTTTTTGTTATCATTTATAATAGATGGATCTGCTAACTCTTGAGAAATATTATTATATTTTTTTACTATATTTTCTAATTTTTCTTCTGTTTTTGAATCAAAAATCAAATCCTCATTCATTTATAACATCCTATTTTTAAATTATAATGAAAAATTTTTAATTTGTCAAAAGTAAATTTAAAATAATTTTATAAAAACACGAATAATTATTAAAACCCAAGAATAATGAAAAATATTGTTATTTTATCATATAAGGAGAATAATTATTCCTTTTTAGATTTTTCTCTCTCTTTTTCCTCTTTTTTTCTTATTTTTTCTTCTAATTTTTTGTGTTTTTCTTCAATTTTTTGTTTTCTTATTCTTTCTTTTAGAAGAAGATTATCTTCTAATTTTTTATCAATTTTATAACTAAACAATGTACCATTCTTTAGTTTAATAAAAAGATTTAATTTGTAAATTTCATCAGGATGTTGAAGAATCATATTAAATAGATCTTTTACTTCGTCCTGAATTGTCATAAAGACCTCCTAACTCCAAAATTTATTTATTTTTAAGTCATAGACTAATTCTTCTATTTTCTTTTTTACCTCTTCTGTAATAAGTTCATTTGCTCTGTTTTTGTCTTCTATTTTTTCATAATCTGGAAATGTTATTGGTTTACCTATATTTGCATAATATTTTCCAGACAAAACTGTTAATGTTTTATGTTCTGTTTCGCCAACTTTTATATTTATACTCTTTTCTTTTACATATCTTATAGGAGATACTATTCCAATTGGAATTATAGGAACCGGATATTCTAAATATATTCTTGAAAGGCCAGTATAAAATTTCAGAAAACTTCTTTGATCATTGAGATCTCCTTCAGGAAATATATAAATTGATTCCCCTTTTTTTAAATACTCTACTGCTGTTGGTATAACATTTTTTCTATTTTCTGGTAAGGCATTTATCTGCTCTGCAATTTTTAAAAATGTCCTAAAAAAAGGAACATGAAATCCAGGACCTATCACCATGTGAACTGGCTCTCTCATTAATGTTATTACAAAAAAAGGATCTGTTGAAGAGAAATGATTTGAGCAATATATTTTAGGCCCATCTATAAAATTCTCCTGTCCCCAAACTTTAAACTCCAAAAAGTTATGAATATAAAAATGGATAAAGAATCTTACTATCTTATAGCCTATTTTACCTACAAGATTCAAGTTTTTCCTCTTTTTAGATGAGTATTATTCACTATGATAATTAATTAAGGTCTTTATGTCATAACCTTCTAAAAGTTTTTCATAATTAAGAAATGGCAGTCCTATTACCGCGAAAAAGCCAGTAACATTAGATCCTAATTTTTTTACAAGATTTGCACAGGCTTTAAGAGTGCCACCGGTTGCAATAAGATCATCTATTATTAAAATATTTTTTCCAGATGGAATATCCTCTTTATGAACTTCAAGAGTTGCTGTGCCATACTCTAATGCATAGTTCTCTTTTATAGTAGCTCCTGGTAATTTACCTGCTTTTCTTGCAAGAACTAAAGGAATCTTCATTTTATAAGCAAGAGGGGAGGCAAAGATAAATCCTCTTGATTCTACTGCGAGTAACATATCAATTTTTTTATCTTTATACATCTCAAATGCCTTTTCTATAATCCAACTAAATGCTTCTGGTTGAGTAAATATTGAAGTAATATCATAAAAGAGTATTCCTGGTTTTGGAAAATCTTTTACTTTTCTTATAAAATTATCAAGATTTATATCTTTCATAAAAACCTCCTGATTTTATATATATCAGAAAATCATATTATTGTCAAAAATTTTATATTCATATAATAGATAAGAGAGATTTTATTTTTAGACAGTTAAAAAGATAGAATTATCCTAAGGGTAAGTTTTGAGTAATAAAGATAGAATGGTCAAATTTTAGGCATTTCATTAATTTTATAAAAATTTTATCTCTTTCAGGCAGAAATTTAAGTTAAATTTGAGTAAAAAGTAGTCGTTAGTCTCAATGTAGCAGGGGATATCTTGCTCTCTTTCCTCCTTCACAACACAAGCCTTTCTTATCTTTAACCCCTCTATCTCATTTTTTATTTCTTGTATCATCTTCATAAATTTTTCTTCTCCATAAATTTGAATGCCAGTAAAATATACTTCAAGCAACTCTCTAATAAGAGTTGCAATACTAAATGAGTTTAACTGGTCATGCACTAATTTCAACTCATTATATATCTCTT
>Ga0209720_1001335_pt1 | contig 21199 bp, 19 predicted proteins | sample AD_JPNMR3_MetaG_FD_184426 | JGI IMG/M metagenome (GOLD analysis project Ga0209720, IMG submission 184426) | Active sludge microbial communities of municipal wastewater-treating anaerobic digesters from Japan - AD_JPNMR3_MetaG (SPAdes) (version 2) | ecosystem: Engineered > Bioreactor > Anaerobic...
GATAGTAACTGGAATTATGTGCACGGCTGAACCAGGTTGTAGTTGCTATGGGAACACAGTGGAAAGATTCCTCCAGTGTAAAAATATAGAAAAAGTTTGCACCTTTGTTACTATTAGTATGTATATTAGCTAAAAGGATGCTATGGTAGATAGTATCTATTAACATAATTTTTTATAAGGGGGATATATGCAAAAGTTCATTATTGCTGTCATAACAATCATGGCATTGCTGACAACACAGATGGCATTTGCAGCAACCATTACCGGTACAGCACCACAATTACAGGTGAATATTGCATCAACTTGGTATACGATAGATGTTTCAACTGAATTTAACACTGCAATTAGTAATGCAAATGCAGACCTGGCAAAATACAAAGATCAGGAAAAATTAGCCACTGGTTTTGCCAATGCCAATGCATATTCTACCAATGTTGCAACGCAGCAGGGATATCCAAACTATAGCCTGTTTGCTATAACCACTGGTGTTATGCTTGGTGCACAGGCACCCACCACCAATATTGACTATTATACCGGTGGTAAAATAGAGGATGATATAAAAGCAGATGGTGACCTGTATGCAGGCGTTGCCGGCAGCGTTGCATTGAATGTTGGCATCAATGTTGGCTTTCTGGTGCCGGGGCTTTATATAAACGGTAAGATTGGCAAATTTGACAGCGCATGGGTATATGACAATGATGATTTTAGCTTCAATACCTTTATTATAGGTATTGGTGTAACCTATAGCCTGTTTGATGAAGTGGGAACTGGCCTTGCACGCTGGCGTGGTTTGGCAGTGGGCACGGGGCTGGTGTACCAGACAACCGATGTGGCATACCGGGTAAAGATGGATAAAGTATATCAAAATTTCACAGCAAACAATGTTGGACTGACAGGTGAAAATGTTAGTGGCAATGTTGTTGTTGACCCAACATTTGATATTACCCTGAATATGTACACAGTGAGCGTGCCATTTGAAGTTACCACTGCCGTGCAACTTTTGTGGGTATTAAATCTCAATCTTGGTGCAGGTATTGATCTGGTACGTGGTAACAGTGACCTGGTATTAAAAGCAGCAGCTGATGCAACTGTGGAGGATATTGCAGTTGATAGTGGTGGTAGTCCTACGCCAATACCAAAAGACCAATATCAGGTTACACCAGGCAATCTAAAAGTTGATGGCAGTACCCTTGGTAAAAAACCTAAATGGGCACGGGCACGGGTAATGACGGGTATTGGTTTCAACTTTGGCCCGGTTAAAATAGATATTCCGGTAATATACTATCTTGACACAGGTGCAGCAGTTGGTGTAACAGCAGGGTTTATCTGGTAATAGCAGTAAGTGGGGGTTTTAGCAAACCCCCATTTTGTATATACTGGCGCTGCAGTGGGAGTTATTGCAGGGTATTATCTTGTAATAAAAAGTGAAAGTGCGGGGTAACCACCCTTATTATTTTTAAGGTAAAAATTAAAAGCTTTTAGCATCTGAGTGCCGCATAACGTTATTGTTTTGTGCAGATATATTTTATAATCATTTCATTCTTATTTAATCTTGCATCAATTTTATAACCAGCATTGTGCAACATGTGTTCAATAGCCCAGTCAAAGGTACTGAATTCTTCTTTGACATGCATTTCTACTTCTCTGGCAAATTCATCCCCGGTTTGTTGTTTAAATTGATTAATCCACTGATCAATGTTTTGTTCTATTGTTTCTATATCACCTGAAAAGATTACATCCTCATACAATAATCTGCCGCCAGGTTTTGTAATTGATGAAATATTTTTCAACGCCATCTGCTTCCAGAAATCCGGCAGGTGGTGTAATGCCATTTTTGTATACACAGCATCAACAATAAAGGTATGAGTATGTAAGCCTAAAAATCCTGAGTGAATATACTCTATATTGTGTATAGTATGGTATTTTTGCCGGGCGTAATCAAGCATTGGACTGGATATATCAATGGCATATATTTTTTTTACTTTTTTTGCTATATATTGAGTAATGGCGCATGTGCCACATCCAATATCTGCAACAATGCTTTGAGTGGTAAGTTTCAAATCACTGATTATTTCATCTGCTTCTTTTGCAAAGTTTCTGAATTTAGAGTGATTTTCATCATACTGCTGTATGAGCTCAATTGAGGCGTAATTAACACCAGAATGTTTAGATTCGTCATAAAACCAGCTTTTCATAATTACATTGTTTCCTTTATAAAATATTTTTGTGATTATAAATGTGCAATCAGATTATCTATGTCACCAACTATTTCAAATCCTGCATGGCTACCGGTATCGTCCAGAACAGTATGGTTATTTTCGTTAAATACACAGTGAACATGCGCATCTAAACTTTCATATATTTTGGATTGCATGGATCCGTTGTATGGTGCTGGTAAAGCTATGCCAGGTGTTCTTTTAATTGTTATGGTAGCGTTACGGTTGCCCTTACTGCAGCTAATGCGTACCAGCAAATCTGTAACTGATAGGGTACACTGCGCATTATTATATGTGGTAAATGTATATAGTCTGCCATTGTGCAGTAATGCAATAAGAAAACCGGTAAAGTATGATCGTTTCCATGGTATTGTTGCAATGGAGCCAAATATACTGGTTCCTACTGTAGCAAAATGATTTGTCTGAAACCATATATAGGCACTGGGAAAAGATTTACCCCAGTCTTTTTCCATGTAACCGCGCCCACCTGTAAAGTCCATGAGTTCTTCATTATAGCGGATAGCACCACTGATTGAATGATCCATACTCAACACAGCATGGTTACATTCCATAGTGGGAACAAATGCATACCACCCCATAGAACCTGGTGAAAAAAGTTTTACTGGCCACGGGTAGCGATTTTCAAAGCTACATTGTCCTGAAACAGAAATGTCACTGGACGTGATGGCAAGTGTTATAGTATTGAGTGTGAAATGATTTCCTGCAATGCTAATCGAAAAAGGGGTATACGTTGCAGTAAACTCATGAAATGGATATGTTACAAAATGAGGGGATTGGCCTTTTTTAAAAATATGTATGAACGCATACGATTTTGTTTTGTCTTTTTCTATGAATATGCCAGGTATCACAATAAAGCTGTGTTTTCCGTCTTTATCCACTTGCTTGTAATACCAGCCTTCAAAATAGGGACCTTTAGCGGGATTATGATACCATTCGGGATGCCAGATAGTTTTTAAAGTATGAAGCATAGTGTTAGAATTATAATACTGCATAAACCAATAATCAAGAAAAAATAAGGGGTCAGAGCATTGATGCCTCTTCATAACTAAACAGGTAATTAATCTTGACACAACAACACTTGCATTTTAGTATTAGCGATAGTTCATAAACCAAGAGGACTATGCAAACAGATATCAAAGCACTAAAACGAAAAGCAAAAGCTCTGCTTTTGTCAAAGGACATCCCTGCCGGAAAAATGGATATTGTAAGGGCAATACTTGCCAATGACCGTATACTTGAGGAAGAAAAATACAATGCCATCATAGATCTGGTTAAAAACTATCCCGACAAGCCTGTAAAGCCGGTGGCCCCAGGAAAAGTTGAAGTGAAAGGGGAAGAGTTTAAAACGCCTGAGGAATATAACTCAAAGAACACCGCCTATCTGTACCAGAAGTACAGGCATACCAGGCTTTTTAAAAAAAGACTCCTTGTCCATGCAAATAATAAATTTGGTATTGGTTTTTTGCGGCGCCTTGTTCCTTCACAACGTCTGTTAAGGCTTTCCCAGAAATTATTTGAACTGCACTATGCTATGCGTCAGCGCCTGTACAGAGTACTTTGTGATATTGTTGATGATCAGTCAATATCTGACCCTACAATTTTTAATTATTGTGTTGTACTGTACAATGCGCTTGCATCGTCATGCTTGATTGATAAGCAGTATATTGAACTTAAATGGACACGGCCTGAGGGGTTTAAGCAGTTACTATCGCCCTATATGAATTCTATGCTCAAGCTTTCCCTGTGCGATGCTCAGACCAAAGAAGCGATGATTCAATTAATTGACCAGAAATTGCGTCAAAGCCAGGATCTTCAGAAAAATGAAACAATGAATAAAAAGAATCTGACCATTGAACAATATATTTATGATTTCATCACCACACTGCGATGTTTGCTGTATCCTTCTACCACCAATGAATGTTCACTGACTGACCTTCTTAAAAAAGAAGGATCGTTGCCATCATTTGAAGCATTCTGTATTGCCTGTGTTGAAGCGCTGGTTATAGGCAAACCTGTTGTGTTATCTGATATCATGACTATGTTTGATATTACTGCTCCCAAGGTTTCGGATACTGAATGGAATTTTGATCACGATGAACTGGTAAAGGCAGGGAAGGACCCCGAATCGTTAAAAAAGAAAGCAAAGGAAGAGCTGCACCGAAAGCTTGAGCCGTACGATGAATTGTACAGGTTTCTTACCTATGCACCTGAGGGGAAGGAAGTTGCCATTCAGGGTTTTGATGATCAGCGTAAACTGGTAGATAAGCGCAATGAAGTGTTTGATGATGCATACAGTAAAGACATACTCATTGCACTTGAAGGGATGCTTCTGGGTTTTATCAATGAATATGGGGCACTGCTTGATGGTACAACGATATATTTTGAAAACAATAAAAATCACTATGAAGGCTGTATATTTACTGAAAATTATTTTTCACATGAATTAGCACGTTTTTCTGAGATACTTTCAGAAATCAATACATTCAGGTCCAACAATCCAACATTTCATGTAACCCGTGATGAATTGATAGAAGGTATAAATAAAAAGAAAAAAAGCCTGTACCCCATAGAACGCTTTATGACCGTGATTGGCGATATGTGTTATGATATTGGCATTGAATTATTTACCCTGTATAATCGTCATCGCCGGTGGGTTTTGAGTGGTTCACCGGGCAAAGACGATGCTGTGATGCGCACGGCATTTTCTGCACATACATCAGGGTTATCATCACTTGATGACAGGGAAGCAATGCCTGTCCCCTTTTCCGATTGTATCATAACCGGTTTTTCAAAATTGCGGCCACTGTCAAAACTGTTGCTACACAAGCCGGTCATACATCCCACACTGCGTGATGGAGTGTTCCCTCAGATGGTTGCTTATCTCCTGCAGATGGCACATGTATGCCTCAATGACAGGCTATATGGTATACTGGATGAACGTACAAAAATATTATCACAAATACGGAGTCTTTCATGAGGCTTTTAGTAATCCTTGCCATGCTTTCTTTTGCATTGCGCGCTGAGGCAGCACCACGTGTTCTCGTGTTCAAATCGTATCATGACAACCTCACTTCATTACTTGATGAATATCGTATTCCGTATATTGTAAAACGGGCATCGGTAGTGGCGGGCGATAGTTCCCTGTCAGGGTTTGATGCTGTGTTTATACCCTGCGGTGTTGAGCAGCCTATTGAGGCAAGCATTCAGGTAATGGCACATGGGCAACGTATTCAGGGTGTTGCATTAAAAGATGATTATGAAGGTATAGATTTTAAGCGATTGAATGCACTGCTTCAGGATTTTGTGAAAAGCGGTGGTAGGTTATATGCTGCAGGTTATTCATACAGATTTGTTGAAGCATTAGGATGTTCTCTATCCTTTTTTAATAATTTTCCCCATTATGGCACCAGCGGCAGGATACATAGCTTTTTAAATGATGATTTTGCTTCATTTGTTATGCGTGATGACATGCAACTTACTGTCAACTATAATGGGTGGGTGGCATTGCAAAGAGCCAATGCATCCATACTGGCCAAAGGGTATTTCCCCACTGTCGGTGGTGAGCGGGAAGGGCCTGTTGCTTTTTTTAAAAAATATGGTAATGGGGTTGTGTATTATTCAGCGTACCATACCGGCGAGGACTCGTTGTATATGCGCTATTTTATTTTCAGAACAGCGTATGGCATGCTTGTTGATGAGCTTTTACAGAAAGCGTGGTACTGGGGTCAGAGCATAGCATTATCGGTGGTTGACACGTTTAAGGGTGACGAATATGTCAGAAGTTATACCTGCACGCTACCTCAGGGTGCTATTACAATATATCTTCCAACCACGTACCCGGTACAGGTTGATATTTTTGCCAACAAAAAACTTTTAGGTTCATGGGACAGTGGATTTATAACTGAAATATCATTGTATAACCCTGCAACACAGGATGCTACAGTATATGTATATCAGAGTAACAGAGCAGCGTATAAACCCTTTGCACTGGTTATAGCACAGGGTAGGCGTATACTGCCGTATATGCCAGTAGTGCGCCTTAGCATGGGTGCTATTGCTGTCATTATGCTTTTAGGATTTACATGGAAGAGGATAAATCCCCGAAAGTTTGCCGGTAAACGCCGCTACTGGTTCAGGGATGGGCATTTTATTCATAGGCAAAAATAAATAGGTATTTATATTCCCCCACAACCTGTGGTGTGAGTATATAGTAAAAAAAGCTTGCAATTGAAGGTATACAATTCATACATATGTATACATTTAACGATAACATACATATCATAGCAGGGGGCTGTCCCAAAAGTCGTTTCGATACAAATTTCGCAATGCTCATTGAGTAATTTTGCCAGATTTTGTGGCAAAATTGTATCGAAATGAGCGAGTATTACGATATAATGTTTGCAAAATTTACTCAACGACCTCTTTTGGGACAGCCCCATATCACTATTTTGCTTAGCCATATGTAGTGATTGTTACAGGTTTTAGCCTGTACATATTGGGAAAATTTTTCAAAGGGAGCTGTCAATGGGTAAAATTATATCCATTTCCAACCAGAAAGGAGGGGTTGGCAAAACAACAACCGCTGTCAATTTAGCTGCATTTTTAGCAGAAAAGGGTAAACAGGTTCTGGTTGTAGATATTGACCCCCAGGCAAACGCGGGATTTGGCTTAGGTGTCAATGTTGAGGAAATGGAAACAACAGTGTATGAGGTATTGCTGGGTACCATTCCCGTACAGGAAGCAATCTTCAGGACAACTATCGAAAATCTTTATATAGTTCCATCCAATATGCATTTAGCCGGGGCTCAAGTTGAACTCATGGATATGGAGGATAAAGAGTATTTATTGAAAAGGGCGCTGGAAAAGGTACGCGATACATTTGATTTTATACTTATCGACTGTCCACCATCATTAGGAATACTCACGTTAAATAGCCTGGTTGCATCAGATTCGGTTATTATTCCACTGCAGTGTGAATACTATGCACTTGAGGGTTTAAGCCAGCTTCTGAAAATTATTTCCATGGTACAGGATACACTCAATCCAAAGCTTGAAATTGAAGGGGTGCTACTGACCATGTATGACCCGCGAACTAATCTTTCGCAGCAGGTGGTTTCTGATGTAAAACAATTTTTTAAGAATAAAGTGTTTTCAGCAATAATCCCACGCAATGTGCGGCTTTCTGAGGCACCGTCGTTTGGCAAGCCCATCAATCTTTATGACAGGACTTCCAGTGGCAGCATGAGCTATGAGCAACTGGCACATGAACTAATTCAAAATGTGCGATAGCTCACAGGATACCTGACAGGAGCAGATAATGGCAAAAAAAGTTTTAGGTAAAGGATTGGGAGCAATCATCACCACGTCACCAACACCGGTGAGTGATTTTGAAAAGGTTCTGCTACAGGATAAAGAACGTATTGTAGATATTCCTATCAATGCAATAATGCCAAATCCTGATCAGCCACGTGTCCATTTTGATGCAGCAGAGATAGCGGGGCTTGCACAATCCATTCAGCATGTGGGGTTGCTGCAGCCAATTATTGTGCGCAAGCAGGGTGAGGAATATTTTATTGTAGCCGGTGAACGCAGGTGGCGAGCATGCAAGTTATTGGGAAAGCCAACCATCAAAGCCATTGTCATGAACACAACCGAAGAGCAGAATCTGACACTGGCCCTCATAGAGAACATTCAACGCACCAACTTAGATCCCATAGAAGAAGCAAAAGCATATAAAATGCTTGCAACACGCTTCAAACTCAAGCAATCAGAAATAGCTGATCGTGTGGGCAAAGATAGGGCAACGGTTGCCAATATCATGCGCTTGCTTAATCTTCCGGAGCACATGCAGGAAGCATTGCAGGATGGGAGGATTAATGTTGGGCATGCAAAACTGCTTTTAGGTGTTTCTGGTGATGAGCAGGAGGCATTGTTTGACAGGATAATCCATCAGGGGCTTTCAGTGCGTGACGTAGAAAAAGCAATAGCCGAGGTGCCAAAAACTTCTGGCAAAAAGAAAAAGAAAGCAAAGGATGCACATATACGGAAACTGGAAGAAGAGCTTATCTCATATTTAGGTACTCGTGTTGAAATACGGCATTCAGCGGGGAAGGGTCGTATTGAAATAAGTTTTTATTCGCTTGATGATTTTGAACGCATAGTAAGTCTTATAAAAGGTGACAGGTAGTTATTCTTCTATATCTATACGAATTTTTTCTACTTTATCAGTTTCAGTATCAAGAATGGCAACAGTATGTTCCTCACCGCGGTAGAGTGACCCTGGATTGATAATACGTGTTTTTCCGCTGACATAATTTTCAAAGATATGGGTATGTCCTTTGATGATGTAATCGTATGCACCACTGTTAACAGCTTCCCTGAACATGGGAACATTGTTACCATGAAATACCATGAAATGTTTGCCATCCAGCGTGAACTGACATGAATGTTCAACGCATCCAAATCCGCATTCAGATGCAGTTGTATTTATTTCTTCAACATCAATATCACAGTTACCCAGCACAAATCTGCCATCAAAGCCTTTAAACAGAGAAATAATTTTTGATGAAGTAAGGTCACCAGCATGGATAATAACGGATATATTGCGTTCTTTGAATATAGCAATTGCCTTCTGAACCAGTTCAATATCATTGTGTGTATCGGATATTAATCCAATCTTCATAAAGCCTCATGGTGTATTAACTGAGTACTGCACCAACCGGCACCGTATCATTAACTTCAATCAGAATGGGTTTGTCATCTTTTGACAATTTTGCTGCCAGAAGCATCCCGTGTGATGTTCGTTTAAACAATGTGGCTGGTTTAAGATTTGCCACAACAATGATCTTTTTCCCAACAAGATATTCAGGAGTATAATGAGGCGCAAGCCCCGCAACAATGGTGCGAGTATCCTTGCCGGTATCTATCTGCAACTCAATGAGTTTACTTGATCCTTCTACCGCCTGTGCCTGCAATACCTTTGCAATACGGAGTTCAACTTTCATAAAATCCTTGATGTCAATAAGGCCTTCCAATTCTTCCATTGGTTTTTCCTCTTTTTTAGTTTTTTGTGGTGCTCTGTCATTTTCTTTTTCTAATCGCGGGAACAGAATTCCCGGATTATCAATTATGCTTCCTTCAGTAAGTGCTGATAGCTTTACAAGTTGTTCAACCGGATACTGTACGGGAGCTTTAAGTGCATTAATGATGACAGGCGATTTGGTGATGCACACCGGTGCAAGGAGGTATGCAATTGCATATATTCCTTCTAACAGGTTTCTCAGAAGTGACTGAAGCTGCCTGGTATTGCCCTCTTTGGCTAACTGCCATGGTTTGTGTTCATCAATGTATTTATTGCAGTAGCGTATAAAATCCCACAGGCGCTCAAGCGCCAGATTAAACTGGAAGGCATCAATATAATCAAAATAGTGGTTCATGGCATCATCAAGTGCCTTTTGCATGTCTGTTTTTCCTGCGGGGCTGTCGTCATGAAATAGTGGTACTTTAGCATCGCAGTACTTGTGTACCATATTAAAGGTACGGTTTATTAAATTACCTAAATCATTTGCAAGGTCATAGTTAATACGATTAACTATCGCCTCTTCTGAAAATTTAGCATCAAGCCCAAATGTCATCTCCCGTAAAAAGAAGTATCGGATTTCATCGTTGCCATATTTTTCTAATAGCTGTGATGGTGTTACCACGTTGCCCAATGACTTTGACATTTTTGCAGCTTCCATATTCCAGTAGCCATGGACATTGAGGTGTTGATACGGCTCAATGCCTGCAGCTTTCAGCATCGTTGGCCAGAAAACACCATGTGGTTTAACAATATCCTTTGCAATAATATGATTGGATACAGGCCAGAATTTTTTAAACAGGTCACTATCGGGATATCCAATAGCGCTGATATAATTAATGAGCGCGTCAAACCACACATACGTTACAAAGTTGTTATCAAAGGGTAGCGGTATGCCCCAGGAAAGTCTGGCCCTGGGGCGAGAAATGCATAAATCCTCAAGCGCCTCACCTTCAAGCATAGCAAGTACTTCATTTTTATAGCGCTCGGGCCGTATAAAGTCGGGATGTTCATTAATATAATCAATCAGCCATTGCTGATATTTGCTCATCTTAAAAAAGTAATTGTCTTCTTTAATGAATTCCAGAGGTTTTTGATGGTCAGGGCATTTGCCATCAACCATCTCTTTTTCGGTAAAATAGCGCTCACAGCCAAAGCAGTAAAAACCACCGTAGCTTCCAAAGTAGATATCGCCGTTATCATACACTTTTTGCAACACATACTGTACCACTTTTTTATGGCGCTCTTCGGTGGTGCGGATAAAATCGTTAAACTCCAGGCCCATTGACTGCCACTGTTTCTTGAAGATGGCACTTATTTTATCAGTGTATTCCTGGGGGTTGGCATTGTTCTGCATGGCAGCTTTGACTATCTTGTCACCATGTTCATCAGTGCCGGTTAAAAAGAAGGTTTCATAGCCACGCATTTTATACAGGCGATTGACAAAATCAGCCACAATGGTGGTATAGGCATGGCCTATATGTGGTTCAGCATTAACGTAGTAAATGGGCGTGGTAACATAAAAGCGCTTTTTCATTGATTATACCTCTTCAGTAACAACTTCCAGTGAATGTTTTAATTTTTCAATTGCGGTATCGCTCAACACAAATGTTCCATTCATATTGCTAATTTCATCCCTGTGAATGGCAACAGTATTGGAGTCATGCCTCAGTAGCAATGATTCTTTTAAGCTGTCGATAGCTTCCACCACAAATGGGATGTCATTAACGATAAACTGAAAACCCGGGCTTGGTAGTGATTCATTAATCTCACGATAAATATGGTATTCATATCCAAGGCAGCATAGTAATCTTCCGCACATGCCGGAAATTTTCAGAGAGTGCAAATTCATATTCTGGTCTTTTGCCATTTTGATGGAAACCGGTTCAAATTCTTCTTTCAGGTTAACACAGCAAAGCTGCCTGCCACAGGTTCCATACCCTCCGCACATGCGCGCTTCATCACGCACGCCAATCTGGCGCATCTCAATGCGTGTCCTGAACACCGCAGCTAAATCCCGCACCAGTTCCCTGAAGTCAATACGCCCATCAGCCACAAAATAGAAGATAATCTTGGTTTTATCAAAAAGGCTTTTTACCATGACAAGTTTCATCTCTAATTTTTTTTCAATGATTTTTTCCTTGCACACCGCAAAAGCCCTGTCTTCAAGATCCTCAATCTGAGGCAATAGGTTTAAATCATCCTGTGTGGCAAGGCGTAAAAGCTTCCCCCCCACCTTTATTGATTCATCGGGAAGGGAAGTAAGTTTCTTAAAAACCCTGCCAATATCTATGCCATGTTCCGTTTCCACAACACACAGGGAATTACGACGAACAAAAAGATTGTTTGTATATACATAATAAACCTGCTGGCTGCATCTGAGTTTTACACCTGTTATATCCATAGGAAAACCTGCACAAAAAAATTATTTAGTAAAACATAAAGAGTATAGCATACCTTTAAGTGCCATTCTAATATTAATATTGTGGGAAATACCCTTTCGCAGTTCAAGTAATATTTTAATAATTTCTATAGCATGCGTCCGGTCAAGTGCGCTATGTAGCCATGGCACCACGTTTTTTGTGCAGTGCAATCTGAATATATTAATCAAAAGGTCAATAGTTCTGTACGCACCAATTTCCTGCAGTATGGGCGATAGATCATAGGAAAAAACTTCAGGCTGGCAAACAAAGCTGGCAATAGCACTGTATGCTTCTTTAAGCTGTGAATAGAGATCATTACGAGCAAGGGTCAGAGCATAGGAGACAGACCCTCCAGCAACAGGGATGATGGAATCACATGTTTGCCCGTCAAAGCCACTTTTTTGCAGGATGGATACGAGGTCGCTATCGCTTAGAGGATGAAACACATATTCCGTAACACGGGAATGTATGGTTGGCAGCAGTTGATTGCGTTCAGAGCTAATAAGGATAATAAACGTATGGGCTGGTGGTTCTTCAATGGTTTTAAGCAATGCATTTTGCGACTGAATGTTCATGCAATGAGCATCATTGATGATGATAACTCGTTTTTGGGAAAGGGAAGCCAGATTCACGCGACCAATAAGCCATCGTATGCTTCCTTCCTGTTCATCGCTGCCGATGGGAATGTTCCCTTTTTCATTGGGTTCAATGATGATAACGTCAGGGTGTGTAGCATGGTCTATCTGCTTGCATGAAGGACAGGCCCCGCAAGCGTTGCCACTGGCACACAGCATGGTTTTGGCAAGTTTAACTGCACAGAGTTTTTTACCAATACCTTCCAGCCCTGAAAATAGCAAAGAATGGGGGAGGATGTTGTTTTTGGCACCATGCAAAATAATAGATTGCTGAACAGTATTGCCTAAAATTTGTGTCATGGTTTTAGTGGGTAAGGTCCAGGATTAATCCTCTGATCTCATCAAAGGTTTTTAGTATGTCAAAAGCCTTGTTGTTTGTTATATAGGCTTTTGTTATCTCTTCAAGTTTATTCTGTATTTGCTGAATAATCACAAAATCAGCACGGTCACGGCGTTTTCGTTGTAATGTGTTTACCACATATTCTTCACTCACAAGGATTTTCAGTATACGCTGAACCAGGGCCTTGTACCGCTGCATGTTGTACAATGACGGATCGTCCATAAATTTTTTTTCCTGGTCTTTCAGGTCATTGAGAAGTTCATCTAAGGTTTCAGGCAACAAAAATTCAAGATTTCCCTCAAAGGTTGACCTGAATGTTGAATGCAGGCCTGAGGATTTTGTGCCTTTTTTGCGTTTAACGATTTTTTGTTCTTCTTTCTTGGGGTTTGGGGGTACTATCTCAATCATGTCATTCCTGCCTCTTGTTTATAGTGCAGTTACCCTCAAAAATGACACCATCTTCCATGATAAGGCTTGGCGTTATGACATTGCCATGAATGGTCCCAGTTGACAGCATAATAACCCGTTCAGTGGCATAAATATTGCCTTTCACAGTGCCGCCTATCACCACCACGCGTGCCTTTATGTCGGTAATGGCTTCGCCTGTCTGTCCAATAAGCACCTTCCCATCAGTGGCGATAGTTCCCTTGAATTTGCCATCTATACGCAGCAAGCCATTGATGTTAAATTCGCCTTTGAATTCGGAACCTTCACCAATGATACTGTTAACAATATTATCTTCGATATTAAATTTATTTGTTCGTGCCATATTCTCATTATAATATTAATATAATATTTATTTTTTAGGAATTACTATCTTCATGCAGGATACAATACAAAATAACAGGTTAAAAAACAAGTATTATTTATTATGAAATAATGAACATCCATGACACAAGAAAAGGTGGGATGTTGATTACAGTACCCATTCTAATGTGACATAAAATTTTTGTGCCAAAATTATTATTATCGGAAAAAATTTTAAAAATTTTACTAAAAAAAGCTTGCAAAATTTATAATTACTTATAATATAAATCCAACGGAATAGTCTGCCCAAAAATCAAGGAGGAAAGCATGAGAAAAACAATTTTAAAACTCCTGGAATATGGTTGGCCGGACAGGATTATTGCCAGCTACCTTATGATCAAGCCTGCCATTGTCAAGTATTATAGACGAAAGTACCGCATTTCCCGCAACGAATACCAGGGATTTTATTAATATTCTTTGATCTTTTTACATAACTATTAATAAAAAAAGTAGAGGGGAAGAGGGTTCCCCTCTAAAGAGAATTTGGAGGTTCGCCAATCATTAAATTGGAGGAAAGTATAGCACCAAAAAAAATTTTGTTGCTTACTTGTCAAGAATATTTATAGCTTATATCGGCAAAAAAACAAAAAAAATTTTGTATTAATCCAGTAAAAAATTTCTTTGTTGATGACTATATAATGTTAGTATATATTATTTTTTTATTGTAAAGTTTTATGCTCTAAGCTTTTTAATAATTTTTTTTGCACGATGGAAAGTGACTTCATTCTGCTTGCTATACATTACATATTGCCTGTGTAATCCACACACTGCGTATAATATCGCGAAATTCTTTGTACGAAAAGAAGGAAGGGTACGTATATGAGTTTTAAAAGTTAAAAAATTTTTTTAGATGTTATTTGTATTGTATACAAAAGAGGGTTTTGTATTTCAATTTTTTATAATTGAATAATCTGTAAATAGGTGATATTAATAAAACAGTACACGAATCATTGTTGTAATGAATGTTGTATAAAGAAATATTCAGGATTATGACCATGAAGGATAAATGTCAATATGCAGATAAATGCCCCATTTTTACTGGCATTTTACAGGATATGGTTATAACCACAAAAGTATTTAAAAATCAATATTGTGAAGCTGGTATTGAAGGCAGAAATAAGTGCAAACGATTTCAATGTATGCAGAAATATGGTTATGTGCCAGATACAGTATTGCCTCATTCAGTTCAAACTCTTGAAGATATTGCAAAAGAATATCAATTGCATAAAACTCATATACAGAATCTCAAATAATCTTGACAGGTATCAATCTCTTCTGCTATATATGCCTATATATCGTATACAGGCTCTCCTAGCTCAATGGATAGAGCGTCGGCCTCCGGAGCCGTGTGTCTGGGTTCGATTCCCGGGGAGAGCGCATACTTGTTTTCTATGTATATGATTGCATAAACAAAATAGAAAGCAGTGGCACAAAAAATTTTATGAGGGGGTGTCCCAAAAGCCGTTTCGATACAAATTTCGCAACGTTCATTGAGTAATTTTACCAGATTTTGTGGCAAAATTGTATAGAAATGAGCGAGTATTACGATATAATGTTTGCAAAATTTACTCAACGACCTCTTTTGGGACACCCCCGGTAACTATCGCCCCTTTTTTACTATGGTATACCTGTATGCGTAAACTTACTCACATCATCGAAAAATATTTTTTAGTATGGGTTGTTCTTTTATCTTTATGCGGGTATCATTTCCCATCTGCCTTTATGCCTCTGGTAAACTACATACCGCTTTTTTTAGGAATCATCATGTTTGGGATGGGCATAACCCTTAAGCCTTCCGACTTTATTGTGGTAGTAAAATTCCCGCTGGCGCTTGTCACCGGTGTAGTTGCACAGTTTATAATCATGTCGCTTGTTGCTTTGTGTTTGTGCATGCTTTTTAACCTGCCGCCACTACTTGCTATTGGTGTGATTCTGGTTGGCACCTGCCCGGGAGGAACTGCCTCCAATGTTATTACGTATCTGTCAAAGGGCGATGTAGCGCTTTCGGTAGCAATGACCACTGTAAGCACCTTGCTGTCACCTGCTTTGACCCCTTTGTTAACGTACCTGCTTGCCGGGCGGTGGGTGCCGGTACCGATTGTTTCCATGGTTATTTCTATTGTACAGGTTATTATCGTGCCGGTAGCACTGGGCATTATGGTGCGGCTTCTTTTGAAAAAATATATTGACCGTGTGTTAATGGTGCTCCCTTCAGTTTCAGTTGTGGCGATAGTTACTATTATAGCCGGGATCACTGCTGCAAATGCTCATGCGTTGCGCACGGTGGGTTTTATTACCGTGCTTGTGGTAATACTGCATAATGTGACAGGATTAGCCCTGGGGTATGCTGCTGCTTCGTTGCTTGGATTTGATAAAAGTGTGCGAAAAACCATTGCTATTGAAGTGGGTATGCAGAATTCAGGCCTTGCAGTGTCACTTGCAATCATGCATTTTGAAGCTCTGGCTGCATTGCCTGGTGCAATCTTCAGTATATGGCACAACATTTCGGGTTCAATTGCTGCATGGTGGTGGCGAAGACGGTAGATTTATGGAGTTGTCTCCCAGGGTCTTTTGCAAGTTGTCCACATGTATGGTAAGCTCACCAGCAAGCTTTTTAAATGTCATTGATATATCAGTTAAATTATCATAAAAAGTATGAATCTGTTCTAAAGCTTGCTGTAATTGTTCTACTGCTGTTGCATTTTTTTCTGTAAGTTCATTAATATACTGGGTGTATTTTAAAGAATTTCCTAAATGCCCAATGACGGTGTTAATATTTTTATCCTGTGATGATACAAGTTCTTGAAACTTTAGAAAAAATGACCTGTTTGCTTCAAGAAATTGAATGATTTCAATCAGCGCTAACGAAGCATCATCTATCTGAACTGCCGCACTGAGAATTCGCTGTACTGAACGGCCAATGATGCCGCTTATTTCTTTGGCCGAAGACTGGCTTTTATCTGCTAATTTTGAGATTTCATCGGCAACTACAGCAAATCCCCGCCCATGTTCACCAGCACGTGCTGATTCAATTGCTGCGTTAAGTGAAAGCAGGTTTGTCTGATCTGAAATTTCGTTGATGGTTTGTGATATTTCTTCTATCATTTTAGATTCGTCACGGAGACGTTCAATTGTTTGACGGGCATCCTGCAGTTTGCGGTTACAGTCATCGGAAAGTTCCTGAATCTTTTTTGCTTCACCACTTGCTTGCTTCCCGGTTTCAGCGGCGTTTGTAAGGTCTGTGCCCAGACCTTTAGTGATGTCATTTATTTCTTTATTATTTTCAATTTCTTTCAACGTAGCTTCTTTCAATACAGTAAATGATTCAATAATATCTGTACTGATAGCACGGCTTTTTTCAAAGATTGCAGAATGTTCATGTATGATAGCAGTAATATCTCCTGAAAAATTATTTATAATGGTTGAAGCTTTACGAACGTGTTCCACTACTGTTTTTGCTTCTGCTACGATGCTTTCGGCACGTTCTTTTTCAAACTGTATGTGCAAGCGCTGTTCTTCTATCTGCTGGGATTTCTGCCAGCTGATATATCGCAACCGATCCAGAATATAGATAAACCCTAATGTAAAGAGCACCACAACTATCATATCATTGAGTTTGTACTGATCACGTACTGTGTTAAATTCCATTCCATGTGAAAGTCCCACAATAAAAAACAGTGCTACAGAAAAAAGAATTTCTGACCATAGTATAATTTTTTTCATTGGAGCAACCAGTGGGATCATGAGTACAAAGAAATACCCTCCCATATATACCGGGTCACCTTTTGCAAGCCCTGTAATAATGCCAGTTGCGGATTCTAAATACAGTCCTAAGATAGCAAGGAGGGCCATACTGTGGCGTTTAAAAAATTTGAAAAACTGCAGTATGAATATAATAAGCGAAACTACTGTAAGCCCATACCGAAGAGAAGGTATAAGGGGTTCATTGGGGCAAATCTGCCTATCAACGCCAACATAGTTAAGCCAGGCAAATATGCAAACTAACGATGCAGGAAATATAACTCTGCTGCACTGATAATTTAATTCACCGAAATAGGATGGAGGGAATTCATCGCGTTCAGGGAATACAATGTGCCTGATTTTTTGTAATATAGATTCAGCATTCATTATGACTAAAACAAAAAGAATGATAGCGGTTTTGTCAAATATAATTATTTTTAATGTAAAAAAATGGTGATATTAGACTTTATGGTGCAGAAAAGGTAATACAATAAGGCCAGACGATTACATAATTGCCGCAGCAGTAGTTGTTTAACATGGTATACTTATGACGGAAAATATACAAGAAATAAAAGAATTTTGAAAAATCAAAATCTAAGGGTTGAAGACTGGACTGTGTAATAGCACCTTATTATAATCTATGTATTGACATTTAATAGCAATTACTATATTATAAGATTCAATAATTTATGGAGGGAGAAAACCATGAAAAAGAAAATTCTTATCACTGATGACATTGCTCCCGAAGGGTTGCAGCTTTTACAAAGCAATCCTGATTTTGATATAGTATACAAGCCAGGGCTTGATGGTGATATGTTGAAACAACACCTGGCTACTGCTCATGCCCTCATTATCCGATCAGCAACCCATGTTACCGCTGATATCATTAATGAAGCTAAAGTATTGGAAATTATTGCCCGTGCTGGCATTGGTGTTGATAATGTGGATGTTGAAGCTGCAACAGCAAAAGGAATCATTGTAACCAATGCTCCAGGTGGAAATACCATTTCAACAGCCGAGTTTGCTCTGTCACTTATATGTTCGCTTGCTCGCAATATACCACAGGCGGATGCATCAATGAAAAAGCAATTATGGGAAAAGACAAAATTTGAAGGGGTTGAACTGAGGCGTAAAGTTATAGGCATAATTGGCTTAGGACGGGTGGGGTCAGAGCTAGCTAAATTATGCAAGGCTTTGGGGATGCAGGTAGTGGGATTTGATCCTTACCTTGCAAAAGAAAAATTAGCAGCTATGGATATAGACATTGCCGATTTAGAAACAATATGGAAAAAAGCAGACTTTATCAGCGTTCATACACCATTAACCGATGAAACTAAAAACTTGATTAATGCTGATGTTATAAAAAAATTAAAACCAACAGTGCGGATTGTAAACTGTGCGCGTGGTGGCATTGTTAATGAACAGGACTTATACAAAGCATTGAAAGAAAAACGGATAGCAGGTGCAGCATTAGATGTATTCACTCAGGAACCACCTGAAAATCTGCCGCCATTCCATGAACTTGATAATGTTATCCTCACGCCTCATTTAGGTGCATATACGTATGAAGCACAGGTTTCGGTAGCAATTGAGGCAGCACAAACAGTAATCGATTACTTTACCAAGGGTGTTATCCATGACAGTATCAACTATCCATCTGTTGATATGCAGCAGTATGATTTCCTCAAGCCATTTATTAATCTTGCAGAGCGTATGGGTAAATTTCAGGCAATCATGTTAGGTGGCAAGGTGCGTTCTGTGCAACTGTATTATTCAGGAGAGTTTGGTAAATACAGCAGGGAACCGTTAACAGCAGCATACCTTAAAGGGTTACTATCGCCCTATATTGACAGGCCCATAAACTATGTCAATGCTACCATGATAGCAGCAGAACGTGGCATTAAAGTACATGTTGGTGAAAGCACACAATCAGGTGATTGGGCACATCTTGTGCAGGTTAAGGCTGAAGGTGGCACGCTTACCAATGAATTATGGGGGACGGTCATTGCAAAGCAGCCATGGGTGGTGCGCTGTGATGAATATCTCATTGATTTTATACCTTCAGGAAAAATGCTGGTTATGCACAATAATGATGTTCCCAATGTCATTGGTGCAATAGGTATGTTCTTAGGTAAAAATCATATTAATATTGCCAACCTGCATCTGGCACGGACACGCCGTGGCGGCAAAGCACTGGTAATACTGGAAATAGATGAGGATATCCCTGCAGATGTGCTTGAAAAACTTGCAGAGCTGCCTGAGATTTTAGATGTAAAGTATGTTGTTGTGTAACGCTATGCCTGAGTCAACATTTATACCAGCGGTCTTCTTTACGCTTTTCTTTGTGGTGGACCCATTGGGCCTTATCCCTGTATTTGTGGCATACTTAGCACCGTATGACGCTGCGTACCGTAAAAAGGTAATCATCAAATCCACAACCATCTCAATAATTGTTTCACTATTTTTCATTTTCAGTGCCCACATTTTTTTGCGCTTTATAGGCATAACGCCTGGCGCATTTATGATTGCAGGAGGAATACTGTTATTTGTCATTGCTATGGACATGTTACTTGCACGGCCACGGCGGACGCAAAAGCTTAACGATAAAGAATATGAAGCTGACACTGATATTGCCGTGTTCCCGCTGGCTATCCCCTTTTTGTGTGGTCCGGGAAATATTGCAGCACTGCTTATGTTCAGTTCGCAGGCGCAGGGTGATATTGTAAAGCTTGCCATAATATCAGTTATTTCAGCGGTTACATTCCTCATTGCCATGGTTGTTATGGCACTTGCAGGCAGGCTTCAGCAGGTTCTGGGGCAAACGGGGATTTCAGTCATTCATAAATTGATGGGGCTTATCCTTTCGGCTATGGCAGTTCAGTTTATTATTAACGGGTTAGTACAAAGTAATATTATTGGGCGATAGTTACTGTAAAAAAGCTTTTTAACTTTCCCCCTTGTGAAAAAAATCATAGATTTTTTGAGCAACTGTTGCAGGAATCTTTGCTATTTGTGCAATAGTTTGTGCATCTGATTGTTTGATGTGTTCTATTGTGTCAAAGCTTTGCAACAGCTTCTTTTTATATTGAGGACCAACACCGCTTATACGATCAAGGACAGATGCAGTCATGGTTTTATCACGAAGGTTGCGGTGATAAGTTATAGCAAAGCGATGAGCTTCATCACGGATAGCCTGCAGCAGTTTCAATGCAGGTGATGTCTTAGGAAGTTGCAGGGGGTCAGAGCTTTGAGGCAGGTAGATTTCTTCTAATCGTTTTGCAAGTGCTATAATTGGTACAGAGCATTCTAACGTTTCCATTGCCTCGCGTGCACGAGAAAGCTGTCCCTTACCGCCATCAATAACAAGGAGGTCCGGCAGTGGGAGCCCTTCATTTAAAAGGTGTTGCAGTCGCCTTCCCACAACCTCGTGAATCATGCCAGGATCGTCTGGCTTAGTATAGGCGCGTATGCGGAAGCGGCGATATTCCTTTTTGTTTGGCATCCCTTCAGTAAAATGCACCATAGAGGCAACAGCAAAATTTCCCTGAATGTTTGATATATCAAAGCATTCTATATCCATTGGGAGTGCTGGAAGTTGCAACACTTCCTGTAATTCAAATAAAGCCTTTTGCCAGCCTGGAGCAATCTTTTGAGCTATCGCCAGATCTAAATTTTTGTGAAGCATGTGCATAACAGCTTTTTCATGGTCAGTTCTGGGAGTAACGGTATGTACAGGCTGTGAGGTTTTGGAGCTTAAATATTCTTCAATTATAGTCCTATCTTCAATCATGCCTGGAATGACGATGGTTTGCGGTGGTTCATTGGTAGCATAGTATTCAACAATAAATTGGGCAATAAGTGAAGAGCGGCTGGTGTACTCGGCATTATTATACACAAAGATACGTTTACCCGTCAGGCTACCATGCCTGAATTGAAAA
>Ga0209720_1001349_pt1 | contig 21101 bp, 19 predicted proteins | sample AD_JPNMR3_MetaG_FD_184426 | JGI IMG/M metagenome (GOLD analysis project Ga0209720, IMG submission 184426) | Active sludge microbial communities of municipal wastewater-treating anaerobic digesters from Japan - AD_JPNMR3_MetaG (SPAdes) (version 2) | ecosystem: Engineered > Bioreactor > Anaerobic...
TTTAAGAATAAAAATTTTGAATTTATTGATAGATTGCCGTTATTACTGGAATTTTTGATATAAAGTAAAAATTACTATTTACGATTTAAAAACTTTTTGATATATATTCATTTTTTCTCTTCCTGTATTTGTTTTTACTATCTTTGATTGCCCTTTTTTAATCCAACCATAATCTAATTTAACATTATGAACCATTCCAGCACCATCCCAAAAATATGCTGCCTCTTTTTCTTTCAGATTATTTAAAATATCCTTTGCCTGACCTGTGAATTTTTTCTGTGTCTCAACATCAGGTATTTTCCCAGGAATTATTACTGGTTTTTTATACCTGAATCCCAATCTTTTTAATGTAATTACCATTCCTTCTTCGGTATAATTTATATTAAATCTTTCTTTAACATATTTACACGCAAATTTTGAGTTTGGAATATAGCTATTTTCTAAATATTTCACAAACTCTGTTTGCTGCTCTTTAGTCATTTTATTATTATGACCTTTAAAATTATTCTTTAAGATTTCTTCTATCCCTTTCTCTTTATATTTTGATGTTACATCACTTATATATCTTTCACTAACTAATAAAGCTTCCTGAATTCTCTCCCATTTCCACCCTTTGCCCCATAAAACTAAACATTTAACTTTATCCGCATCTCTTTTGTTTTTTAAACTTTTGTGAATATATATTAAATTTTGTATCTCTTTATCTGAAAGCCTTTTCCCCATAATTTTAATTATAGCACATTATTAATTTTTTTTCTTACTTTTTAAAAAATTTTTAGTATATAATAAATTCCATTATACTTCAAAATTAACTATATTTTAATTTTTATTTAATTATAGATTAACAATTTTTTAAGAAATAAAATGCATAAAATTTTAAAAATAAAAATGAGGTTTTTATGACAATAAAAGTAGACTTACATGTTCATTCTAAATATTCAGAACATCCTTCCCAATGGCTTTTACAAAGATTGGGAACAAAAGAGTCATATACAGAACCAATTCAAATTTATGAACTTGCTAAAAAAAATGGGATGACTTATGTCACAATAACTGATCACAATAAATTTGAGAAAATCCTTTACAATTTTTGAGAAAAAATTTAGTTTTTTTGAAAAAAATAAAGTGGGGGACAGACCTATAATTTTCTTATGATTTAAAGAGGGGCAGACCTATAATTTTTTTATAGTTAAAATTAAAATAGGGACAGACCTATAAATTTTTTATAATTAACAATGGACTAACCTATACTTATCATTATGTGAAACTAATTTTCGTATAATCATCTTAATATAATCGACGCTGGATAAATTATAAATTAAAATTTCAATATAATTTTATGAAAGAAAAAGTTCAAAAAATTTTTTTCTTTGTTTGAGAAACAGTAGATATCAAGATGGACTCCTAATCCTTGATCCTTATACCATTTCACTTTTCTTCTTCTCATATCCTCTATTTTATTCTTCACCCTCTCACCCTTCTTTTTAAAAACATCCATACTATACTTTCCCGCAAGTTCAAAATAGAAATTCAATATTTTATTTTATAAAAATAAACACAAAAAACTATATATAATCTTGACAATTTTTTTAAAATTTGTTACTTTATGTTTCTAAGTTAAATTTAAATTAAGGAGAAAAATATTAATGGCAACCAATAAATCTACTTTAAAAAGAGAGAGACAGAATCAAAAAAGAAGAATAAGAAATAGAATGATTAAATCAAGAATTCATACAACATTAAAAAGAGTCATTGCAGCCATCAATGAAAAGGATAGAGAAAAAGTTGAGTCTCTTTTTAGAAATTATATGAGTTTTGTTGATAAGGCAGTAAAAGTGGGTGTTCTACATAAAAATAATGCTGCTAGAAAAAAATCAAGACTCGCTATAAAAATAAAAAAGGCTTTTAATGAAGGCAAATATGCTTAAAGTAATTTTTTTTATTAAAAATAGGTAGTATATGACAAAATTAGAAGCAGCCATTTTGATTTTAGAAAAATTAAAAAGGGAAGAATATAACAATTTATTAGAAATTATTCCTGAGAATGAAAAAAATGTAAAGTTAAAAAAAAAGGAAAATCTAAAATCAAAAAGAATATCCAGAGTAGTAGTTGAAAAAATTATAAATTTATTTATAGAGATCATAAAAGAAAAAATGTTAGAGGGTGAAAAAATAGAGTTTCGTGGATTTGGCTCTTTTGAAAGAAGATTAAGAAGACCCAAAAAAACTCAAAATCCAAAAACCGGGGAAGTTGTTAATCTACAATCTCGCTATATCCCTTTTTTTAAGCCAAGCAAAGAATTTAAATTATTATTTAAAAATATTAAAGAAAAATAATTTTTTAAAAATTATTGTTGACTTTTTTTATAGAAAATACAATAATTATATCTATAATATAATAATATATTAGGGTGTTATGAAATTAGTATGTAAAATTTTAGTTGTTGATGATGAAAAACTTACTCTTGATTTTTTTGACTTAATGCTTTCAAAATTAGGATTTGAGGTCTTAAAAGCCACTGATGGTATTGAGGCATTGGAAAAAATAAAAAGTCATAACCCGGATGTTGTTTTATTGGATAATCTTTTACCTAAAATGACGGGATTTGAGGTTGTTCAAATTCTAAAAAAAGATAAAGATTTTAGTCAATATAAAGATTTACCGATTATAATGTTTTCTGGTATGGATAGTCCCCAGGATAAAATATTAGGGCTTGAAATGGGGATTGAAGATTATATTACAAAGCCTTTTAATTTTAGTGAGGTTCTGGCAAGAATCAGAAATGTTTTAAGACACAAAGAACTTGTTAACCAGATATTAAAAAGAGAGAAAAGACTTGCTATTTCAGAGACTTTAATAAATAATATAATAGCTTTTTCAAGGCATATAAAAAAGCCATTAACAGAATTATTAAGAGAGGCTGATAAAATCGATTGTTCTAATAAAGAAAATGTGGTAAAATTTATCGAAAAATTTAAGAGGGATTATGATGAAATAATTGCTCTTCATAAGAGTCTTGAAGAACAACTTTATGATATTGAGAATAAAAAAAATAAATTAAAAGAAGAAGAATTATCATTAGAAGAACTCGAAAAAAGAATTGCTAAATATTTAAATAATAAAGAAAATAGTGAAGATAAATAAAAATTTTGGTATTAAATTATGTTGACAAAAGAAAAATTACAGTGTATTAAATTATTTGAAGAAGGGCTTCAACTTTATAGGGCAAAGAATTTTAGTGATGCTTTATTAAAATTTGAAGAAGCTCTTAAAGTTTATCCAGAAGATGGACCTTCGAAAGTCTTTGTAGAAAGATGCAAATATTTTTTACAAAATCCAGTACCAGAAGACTGGGATGGTGTTTTTGAGATGAAAACAAAATAGATCTTTTTAAAATAAAAATAGATTATAACTAAGTCGAATATAACTTAAAAAATTAGAAGTTGAGTATAATTTTGAATAATGTAAATAATTTTTTCTATACTATATTATTTAAAAAGGGATTTTATTTCTAATGTCTGGAATTTTAGAAAACTATTATAATAATAAAAAAATAAAAACCATATTGGGTAAAGATACAAATTTTAATGGTAATTTATCTTTTAAGGACTCTTTAAAAATAAATGGTATATTTATTGGCTCAATCAATTCTTCTGGAGTTCTTGTAATAGGTAAAGGTGCCATTGTTCAGGCAAATGTTACTGCGAAGACCGTGATTATTAATGGGACAATTAAAGGAGATGTATTAGCAGAAGAAAAGGTAGAAATGCTCCCAACCGGTAGAGTTTATGGCAATATTAAGGCAAAAAAAGTTAAGATATCCGATGGTGTTATTTTTAACGGCAAATGCGAGATTATTAGATAGCAAGATATTTTTTTAAATAGATAATTTAAAAATTATTTATTTAGCAACTATTTATTAATGGCAATTTTAATAAAGTCGAAAATTGTTAATATAAAATCTGACTTTATTTAATTAAAAATAACGTGTAGTTTTTTTTAGAATTAAAAATTTAATCTATAATATATTTAGATTTAAATTATTTTTATGTATTTTCTTAGTATTTCTTTATTTAAAAAAATCACTTAATATAAGAATGATGGAGAATAATTTTATATATAAAAAATTAATTTTTAAATATCTTTTTATCAGAGGAAAATTATGAGTGAAATTATCAACAACCTAAATAATAATTTAGAAAATAACAAGGAGGAATTTAACATATCTCAGAATAATTTTGAAGATAATGAAAAAGAGAGGAGTATGGAAAAAGGAATCGAAAATTTAAATGGAGAAAATGAAAATTTACCTCAGGAAAATAACGAAGAGACATCTAAAAAAAAGGCAAAGAAAATGATTGTGGTAGAGACAAAATCTAAAAAAAGTAAAACCAATGTAAATGGCAACGGCACAATAAAAAAAATAGAATATACCAAGAATAATTATGATAAAGAAAAAGTAAACAATGATCCGAATGCCCCAAGGTTAAATATTAATGATCTTACTAATATGAGTATAACAAGATTAAAAGAAGAGGCAGAAAAAGTAGGATTAAAACTGGAAAACATTAATCAGATGAAAAAACAGGATATTATCTTCCTTATTTTAAAACAACATACAGAAAATGATGGGATAATTTATGCCTCTGGGGTTCTTGAGATATTGCCAGATGGATTTGGTTTTTTAAGAAGTGTAAATTATAATTATCTATCGGGTCCTGATGATATTTATATATCACCAAGTCAGATAAGATTATTTGGATTAAAGACAGGAGACACTGTTAGTGGACAGATAAGACCACCTAAAGAGGGAGAAAAATATTTTGCCTTATTAAGGGTAGAAAGCGTAAATGGTGAACCCCCAGAAAATGTGGCAAACAGGATTCTTTTTGATAACCTGACTCCATTACACCCAAATAAAAAATTTAACCTTTCTGGAAGTCCAGAAACCTGTAACCTTACTACAAGAATAATAGATCTTTTTACCCCGATCGGAAAAGGACAGAGATCTTTGATAGTTGCTCCACCAAGAACTGGTAAGACGACCATTTTACAGACAATAGCAAATGCAATTACGACAAATCATCCAGAAGTATATATGATAGTCCTTTTAATAGACGAAAGACCAGAAGAGGTTACTGAAATGCAGAGAAGTGTTAAGGCAGAGGTGGTAAGTTCTACATTTGACGAACCGCCTACAAGACATGTTCAGGTTGCTGAAATGGTATTGGAAAAGGCAAAAAGACTGGTTGAACATAAAAAGGATGTTGTAATACTTCTTGATTCAATAACAAGACTTGCAAGGGCTTATAATCAGGTTGTGCCTACTTCTGGTAAAATTTTATCAGGTGGTGTTGATTCTAATGCTCTTCATAAGCCAAAGAGATTTTTTGGTGCTGCAAGAAATATTGAAGAAGGGGGAAGTCTTACAATAATTGCAACTGGTTTAATAGAGACTGGTTCTAAAATGGACGAAGTTATATTTGAAGAATTTAAAGGAACTGGTAACATGGAAATCAATCTTGATAGAAGACTTGCTGATAAAAGAGTATTTCCTGCTATCAATATTAAAAAATCTGGCACAAGAAAAGAGGAACTTTTGTTATCAGAAAAAGAATTACAGAAATTATGGATTTTAAGAAATGTACTTTACAATATGGATGATGTTCAGTTGTTAGAATTTTTAATTGAAAAGATGAAAAAGACAAAAGATAATGAGGCATTCTTAAATTCTATGAATCAATGAGATTCTTCTTTACTTTTTTTAAAAAATTTATTATAATTACAAAATATAAAAAGAGATATCTAAAATTAATATAGAAGGAGTAAATTGTATGAAGAAAGGTATACATCCAAAATATGAAGAAGCAACTGTTACCTGTGTATGTGGAAATACTTTTAAAACAAGATCAGTTGTAAAAGATATAAAAGTAGAAATCTGTTCTCAATGTCATCCATTTTTTACTGGTAAGCAACATTTAGTTGATACTGCTGGTAGAATTGAGAGATTTAAGAGTAAATATAAGATTAAATAGTTTAATATTATTTACTCTCCCAAATGAGGATATCATTATAGTTTTTAGGGGAAAAGTTATATTAAATTTTAGTATATTAAATTTTATTACAATAAGATATCCTCATTCTCTGAATTAACTAAAATCATTCTTAATTTCTCACCCATACCATTAAGGCAAACTTTAAAAAAATTAAGATTATTTACTATCAAAAAATAGATAATATTTTATTAATTTCTTTTATTCACTAATATTTCCATTTGTAACATCAATGGCAGCAATTTTATTTCGCACCTTACCACCTATTGTAGTAAAATCTCCACCAACATATAAAGTATTTCCATATAATACCATAGTGTTAACATAACTATCTGTATCTGCTAAAAAAGATGCTATAACATTACCGTTTGAGGCATCAATTGCTGCAAGATTCTTCCTTGATTCTCCCTTTATTGTGTTAAAACCACCCCCAACATATAAAAGAGAACCTGCTACTACAAGAGTGTTAACATAATTATCTGTATCTGCTAAAAAAGATGTTATAACATTACCGTTTGAGGCATCAATTGCTGCAAGATAATTCCTTGATTCCCCCTTTATTGTGCTAAAATCTCCACCAACATATAAAGTATCTCCAGATAATGCCATTGTATAAACCCTATTATCCGGCTCTGGGGCAAAAGATGTAACATTGCCGGTAGAAGTATCAATTGCTGCAAGATAATTTCTTGTTTGCCCACCTATTGTAGTAAAATCCCCACCAACATATAAAGTATTTCCAGACAATAACATAGTATAGACACTATCATCCGGCTCTGGGGCAAAAGATGTAACATTGCCGGTAGAAGTATCAATTGCTGCAAGATATTTTTTTGACTGCCCGCCTATTTCGGTAAAATCTCCACCAACATATAAAGTATTTCCAGACAATAACATTGTAGAAATTTTGCTATTTGGCTCTGGGGTAAAAGATGTTATAACATTACCAGTAGAAGTATCTATTGCTACAAGATTTTTCTTGGCTTCGCTTTTTATAAAAGTAAAGCTACCCCTAATATATAATTTTTCATTAGAAAATGCTAATGCTGAAACCACAAAAGAAGGAGAAACATTAAAAGGAGTTACAGCCCCACTTGTAATATCAATTGCTGCAAGATAATTTCTTGTTTGCCCATTTATTGTAGTAAAATGCCCACCAACATATAAAGTATTTCCAGATAATGCCAAATTTTGAACTCTTTGATTAGGGTCTGGTGCAAAAGATGTAACATTGCCGGTAGAAGTATTGATTGCTGCAAGATTCTTTCTTGATTCCCCACCTATTGTAGTAAAATACCCACCAACATATAAAGTTGTTCCTGATATGAGTAATGTATCAACTGGTTGATTAGGATCTGGTGCAAAAGATGTAACATTGCCGGTAGAAGTATTGATTGCTGCAAGATTCTTTCTTGATTCCCCACCTATTGTAGTAAAATACCCACCAACATATAAAATATTTTCAGACAATACCATTGTAGAAATTTCGCTATTTGGATCTGGTGCAAAAGATGTAACATTACCAGTAGAAGTATCGATTGCTGCAAGATTTTTTCTTGATTGCCCCTTTATTGTGGCAAATTGTCCACCAACATAAAGAGTGTTTCCAGATAATGCAAGAGTATTAACAGGGCCATTAGGATAAACATCCAAGGATGTAACATTACCAGTAGAAGTATCGATTGCTGCAAAATTTTGTCTTGTCTGGCCTCCTATTTTACTAAAATTACCACCAACATATAAAGTTGTTCCTGATAATAGTAAGGTATTAATATAAGTTCCTTCGCATTCGATATTAAAATCATTAAGAGTTCCATCACTATTTATTCTTGCAATATATGTTCTTATTGTATTGCCCACTTTTGTAAAAGATCCACCGATATACCAGCCACCATTGCCATCAGAAATTACTGTATTAATTGCTTTATTTACCCTTGGCATATTTTTTAAGTCTACCAAAGGTTCTCCATTTTCTGAATTAATAATTACTCCATAGCCAGTTGGCATTCCTACTTTTGTAAAATTACCACCAATGTATAAAATATGCTTTTTTTCATTATAACAAATAGAGTTAACCCCTCCATCTGTAGTATAAAAAACTTTCCCTATTGTAGTTGTTGTCGGTAAATTTATAGTAGTGGCTGTGGTAAGGCCAATTTTATTTGATGGTTCAGAATTACAATCTGCACCAGTTAAAAATAAAATAGATAAAAAGATTAAAAATAAAAAAATAAAATTATAATTCTTTTTCATTTTTTACTCCAAAACAAATTTAAAAATATTTTGATAAACATTATAACAAAATTTTTATTTTTTTCCATAAAATTATCTTTATTTTTAAAAAAAATATATTATTTTTATAATCAAATATTTTAGAGAAAATTGAGAAGATGAAGAAGAATAAAAGTGTGGCAGATATTCACCTCGTACACTAAACTCTACTTTTATTTAATGTACCACAACTAAAATTTTTGCTTGTGTAAGGTAGAATTTGAGAAAAATTCATAATCACTGAAAATGATTAAAATAATATTACTTCTTATTCTTTCCAGTAAGGATGCTTGAAATAATTCCGGTAAGAATACTGGAATAACTTTATTTTTCAGCGATTTTTAAAAAAAGTGTCTAAAATTTTTATAATTAATAAAAATTTCAACTTAAAATCTTATACTCCTTTTTCTCTGAAAAAATTATAAGAGGATAAAACTATCAAAATAACACCGTCAAGGTCTATTATATTTGAATATTTATAATTTCATATCTTTATATTTATTAAATTTATTTAAAAAATCAGATATTCTTGTAACTAGTAAAACACTTTCTTCAGAAGTCTTTCTTAATTCCGGGATTTTTGAAATCAATTCAGTTGTAAGATTTATATATTCAAAAGAAGTCTTTCTGTTTTCTTCAGAAAAATTCTCAAGCATATTTACTTTTTCGGTTAATTCTTTTGAAAACTCTTTCTGCTTATCTAGTTCAACCGATATCTCTTCTAATATACTAAATATCAATTTTGTAGACATTACTACATCTTCAATATTTTTTAGCTGAATTCCAATATATTCGTTTAAAGAATCTATTGCCTCTTTATTATCAAATGATAGATCGAGCGTTTCCTCTAATTTCTTACTCCCATCTTTTGAAATCGCAACAGCACTTGATATTTTACCTGATATAGTTTTTATTGCTTCTATTATATCTTTTGCCTTTTTACTTGTATCAGTAGAAAGTTTTCTTATCTCATGGGCAACAATTGCAAATCCTTTCCCATATTGTCCAGAATGAGCAGATTCAATGGATGCATTTATTGATAAAAGATTGGTTTTTTCAGCTATATTCGATATAACATCCGATATCTCTCTTATTGTATTTGATGACTTTTCTACTTCTGTAATTGACTTTATAGAAGAAGAGAGTAACTGATTTACTTCATATGCATAATCATTTAGTTTGTCAGAAATTTCTCTTGTTTTATAAGAAAGTTCTTTTATTTTATCTGTATTTTTATTTAAATCCTCAATCATACTCTCATCATTTTTTATATTATTATTATAATTGTGATTAATATGAATTATGATTGTATTAATATTATTAATAATTTCATTAATCTTATTATTTACCCCTTCTATATTTTCTATCTCAATCTTTGATCTATTTTCTATCTTTACTATATTTTCTTTTATCATATTAAGACTCGATTCAAAATATATTAATAGCTCATTGAAATTATTTAAAAATTCTTCTATATTTTTAATATCTTTTATAAAATAATCCACATCCTTAAAAAGATTAATAAAATTATTTGTTTGAATTGCAAGATTATTATATAATTTTGAAATTGTAAATATTAAAAATAAAAAAGTAAAAATTATTCCAGATGTTATAACAATCTGTAATATTAAAGTAAATATTAAAGGAGAAAAAATAAGCCTAAATAGATTTATTTTAGGCTCAATTCTTACTATTTTAAAATTGTTATTATCAAAATAATCAGTTATTTTTATATTTAAAAAAGATTTTACTTCTTTATTTTCTATTTTTATATATGAATTTAAAAAATCTTCAGCATCTTTAATATCGTCTTCTTTTAAAAGAATCCCAAATATTTCAATACCCTCTGTGTAAGGAAGCCCACTATCATCACATATTGGGCTTGCTTTTAATAGTATTATGAAATTTCCTCTTATTATTATATATTCATTATCTTGCGATGCTTTATTCATATTCGTATTTTTATATATCTCTTTTATAAAATTCTCCTGAAAAATAAAATCTAAATTTTCAATTTCAACGCCATCTTTTATTAAAATTTTATCTTTTACAATTATAGCACAAATATCATTCTTATCCGCATTTCCAGCCTTCCATGTTATAATATCCTCTTCTAATAGCCTATTATTTTTTATCTTTCTTGCAATATCGGTCCATTCACTATAACCATTTACAAAATTAGAAAGAATATCAAATTTTACTTTTATAAATTTATTCCAGATATTCACAAGTTCAGATCTTCTTGATTTGTTAAAATTATCAATACTTCTCAATCCTATAAATATTGATAAAATCACTTGAACAATTATGATAATAGAAAAAATAATTATTAATAAAATACTATATCTTTTTAATTTTTTAAATTGTTGCATATTTTTCCTTAAAAAATCTTTTTAATATTATAAGAAAAGGCATATTTCCTATTTTTTTTAAATATCACAATTTAGACTCAAGTTCAACAATTTTTTTATAACATTATTCAATTTATTACACCCATGACAAGTCCTAATATTGCCTGACGGACTGGTATTCCATTATGAGCCTGCTCAAAATATATGGCATTTTTGGATTTATCTACTGCTGGATCTATTTCATCAAATCTTGGCAAAGGATGCATAATTTTTGTCTCTTCTCCAAGAATATTCAATGTCTCTGGCGTTATTTTATAGCATCCAGCCACCTTTTCGTATTCCTGTAAATCCCCGAATCTTTCTCTTTGAATTCTTGTAACATACAATACATCAAGATCTTTTCCCACATCTACGAGAGAATCTGTTTCTATATACTTTATATTTGCCTTTTCAATGTATTTCTTACACTCTTCTGGCATCCTTAAAAGTTTTGGTGATATAAGATAAAGTTTTATGTTATAAAAACTTAAAGCCATAGAAAGACTGTGAACTGTTCTACCATATTTTAAATCTCCAAGTAATCCAATACTTAAGCCGTCTATCTTGCCAAAATATTCTCTAATTGTATATAAATCTAAAAGAGTTTGAGTAGGATGTTGATTTGATCCATCTCCTGCATTGATTATTGGTTTTGAGGAAACCTCTGAAGCAAGCCTTGCTGCCCCTTCATAAGGATGCCTTATTACAATGGCATCACAATATCCGCAAACTGTTTTTATAGTATCAATAAGAGTTTCCCCTTTTTGAATAGAAGATATCGAAGGATCTGCTATGCCAAAGAAACTACCACCCATTAAAGAAATAGCAGCCTCAAAAGATAATCTTGTTCTTGTAGAAGGTTCAAAAAAGAGTGTTGCAAGAACCTTCCCTTTTAAAAAATTATTATAATAGCCATTTTTTACCTCATAAGCCTTTTGTAGTATATAGTCAATTTCTTCTTTTTTAAAATCTCTAAATGAAATAATATTTCTGTTTTTAAAATTCATTTTTAGCCCCCTCTAATAATAAAAAAATAAGGCTGTCTTAATCATAGACAGCCTTATTTAAAAAATAGTTATATTTATTTTTAAAAAATCTAAAAAAAGATCTTTTAATTTTGTTAGTATTTTTAAAAAATACGATATCTATATTTTTAGTCATAAATTATACTACTACCTTTTCTTTATACTATTTAAGAAAGAAAATAAATTTTTTTTTTATTTTGGTCAATATATTAATTTTAAATTTTACCATACAAATAAAGTTATTTCAGTATCATTACGGGGAGTATTCCCAGTATTCCTGCTGGAAACAGTGATGGTAAAAAATTGAAAGTTGTTAACTCTAATATTATTTTAATTAATATATTTCAATCTAAGTAACGACAATTGTCGTAAGATTTACTTACTATTAATTATATAAAAAATGGGTATAGATTTGGATGTATACAGATAGATCCAATATATTATTTTATTTAAAATAACAACTAAATTTTAATTCCAAAGAGAAAGAGCTACACAAAAAATACAGATATCCCCTTTTTAAAAAGGGGATATCTATTTTAAAAATAATAATTTAATTTTAGACTATTTTGCATTCTTTAACATTAATTCAAGATCTTCTGCTAAAGCCTGCAAATCCTCTTCATGTTCTACTTCATCTGTAAGAATTTGGACTGCTAAATTATATGTTACCATGTCTTTATTGAAAGTCATGTCCATAATTTTTTTATATACAGATATGGCACACTGTTCACCTTTAATATTCTGTTCAATAACTTTTCCGACATAAGGATCAACTGGGGCATCATACCCACAATTTGTATTTTTAAACCAATCCTGTGGATTTAATAAAGGTGTACCACCAAGTTGAATTATTCTATTTGAAACAAGATCAGCATGCCTTAATTCATCTGCTGCATGTTGTGTTAGTTCTGCAATAAGAGCATCTTTCATTGGACCTCTTGTAACTTTTGCCCCAATCCAATATTGATAATAGGCAAGCCATTCATCTGCAAAAGCTTTGTTTAAAAGATTAATAAGTTCTTTTACATCAAGCCCCACTATTTCTATACCTTTTGTTCCCATAATAATCTCCTCCTTTGAATATATTTTTATCCTCTTAATGAGGATATTAAAGTTATTGTATCATAAAATTAAAATTTTTACAAAAAATTTTTTCTTTGAATTCTTCGCTTATTTTTAAATCTAAAATGAAATCAACCTGATCTTTTTGTTTTTGCCAGGGAGAATCACTTCCAAATATAAATCTATCAGAAGAGTGTTTATTTAAAATAGTATATAAAATTTTTTCATCTTTATCTATAATTTCATTGCCAAAGGATGTATCAAAATATACATCTTCTCCACATAGATTTTCTATAACATCTTCCCATATTTGCCATCCCCCAAAATGTGCTGCTACAATTTTTAGATTTTTAAACTCTCTTTTTACATTTTTTATTCTTGCCGGTAATGCTCGTTTATCATCTGGATAAGCAATATCAAATCCAGCATGAAAGAGAATAAAAATTCTTTTCTCCTGAATATAATCATAAATCGGAAACATCTTTTTATCATCAATTGTAAATTCCTGATACATTGGATGAAGTTTTATTCCTATAATTCCAGCATTTACAATTTTATCTATATCATCCATCCAGTTTGGATTATCTGGATAAAAAGATGCGAGTGGGATAATTCTTTCTGACTTTATATTTTTGCACCATTCTACAATAGAATTTATCTGCTCTGGTTTTGTTGCTATGTTTGCAATACATGATTTTGTTATATTTGCTTCATCCATTGATTTTAATAAACCATTTATGGTCCCGTCTGTATATGCTTTATATGGTCCAGAATGTTCTTCAAGTTTATTGATCGCTTTTTCTGCTAAAAAATCCGGAAAGGCATGAGCATGAATATCAATGATTTCTAAATTTTTCATTTTTACATCTTTATATTTAAAATAATATTAAAAAGATTGACCCGGAGACGACTCGAACGTCCGACCAAAAGTTTAGGAAACTTCTACTCTATCCTCTGAGCTACCGGGCCAATTTTAATTAATAATATCAAAAACTTTTAAAATAGTAAATATTTTTTAATTAAAATTTATTTAAGTAGTGCGATTTTATTTTTATGACGCCTTATGAGGTTATAAAATATGCACTTCGTGATTGAATCGACGATACTTTAAAATCATTTATTTAAATTAATTTTTATATAATCGATGCTGGGAAACTGACAAATTATATTTTTTTTAGTATATTTTAATATGAATCTATATATTTTACTTCAGTTATAATAAGATGAACTTTTACAATCACTCTCCAATCCCCAGAAACCACTGAAAACATAGGGCTTTCTGCAAGCAAAACTTTTCCTTTAATATATTGAGGTCGAGATTTTATATTTTTTCTTGCACTATTTAATACAGCATCTCTTATTGCATCTTTATAAGCATCAAATCTTTTTGTCCAGTCTACTTCCCATTTACTAAAGCCGGTTCCAGATGCGGTTTTTGCAATTGATGATTGAAATCCTCTTATATAGTCTTTTTGAATATTATTTAATCGGTATGTCCCCTGCACCCTTATTGATATTTGGGACTCTTCATATTGTGAAAGTGTAAAGTTTTTATCTGTATTTTTTATTTTTGAGATAGGTATTAGATCAAAGTACCCCTTTGTATTATTTATTTTATTTTCTACTTTGTATACAAAATTGTAACCATATACCATTCCAGATAGAAATTCAAGCACCTCATTTTTTGCATAAAGAACAGAATCTTCCATCTTATAGGTTCTTACTTCAAAACCAGTTGGGATTCTACCCTTTGGCCCTTCGCCATAAACCTGAACATAACTCTGATTTATCTCATTACTATAACTAAAGAATGTAAATAAAAATATAAAAATTTTATAAGCTACTTTCATAATCGAGTGAAAAATCCTCAAAAATAATAGGCTCATCTTTACCTGCATCAGGATACAATACCATTCTTAGATTCTGAGTCGCCTTTGTTATCTCGAATTTCTTTAATTTAATCTCTGCTTCACTTAATTCCTCTTCTCTTTTTTCTAATTCTAATGGGTATTCTTTTAATTTATCGTAATACTCCATTGACTCGCTATAATATTTTGTTGCCCAGACAAGATATTTTGAATTACGAGTCTTTTCAAATTTTTTCTGATATGCAGCACCAAGATTATTTGAAACTTTAAAAAGCATATCAACAATTGTCCTATCCTCTTTTACATCCATTTCAAGAGGGGCATATATCTGTTTTAGATTGTTAAAATAAGTATATACTTCAAGTAAAAATCCCTCTGCAAAGTCAAAATTTTCCAATTTATAAAATATTGTCCCTAAAAAGAATTTTAGATTTGAATTTTCAGGATATTTTTCAAGAAGTCTATTTATTCTTTTAAAAGATTCAATATAATCTTCCTGTTTAAAATATATCCATCCAAGATTATAGTTCAGTCTATCATTCACAAATCCTCTCTCTTCTGCCTGAAGATAATTGTTTTTTGCACTCTCCATATCTACTTTATATTTTAACTCAAAATTAGCAAGATTAAAGTATGGTTTCCCATAGTCTGGATCAGTATTTATTGCCATTAAATAGTATTTTTCAGCATCAATATTGGCTTTACTGAATCTGTCATAATTTTCTCCAAGATCATTATATACCTTTGCCAGTAATTTTTGATATTTTTGTGTTCCAAAAAGATCCGGGTTTTCTTTACTCATTTTATTAAACTTAATCAAGGCATTTTCAAGATGTGTCTTTTCTTCATTAAAAATATTTAAAGAATTTTTGTATCTTGCATATAGATAGTCTATCTCTGGAAGATTCATCTTTAATTTATTAGATCTTTTTAAGGCTTTTTCAAGAACATTCTTAACCTCTTCTATCTGATTTGTATCTATAAAATAGTTTGCAAGGTTAAAATAAGATACTGGATCAATACTATCTTTAAATTTTTTTTCTATATATTTATAATATTTTAACACTTCTGCATTATTTTTTTCTTTTATAAAAATATTCATATTACCATAAAGAGCATCTTTATTATTTTTGTCAATATCCAGAACATCATAATATAACTCCTTGGCATCTTCTAACTTTGCTGGAATTTCTTCTGCCCAATCATAGTAGGTTTTTGCCATTCCTAAAAGGACCTTTATATCCCTATCATTCTCCTGTTTTAATTGAGAATAATATCTTATGGATCTTTCATAATCCTTTATCTCTCTAAAAAAATCACCTATTTCAAGTTTTAGATCTCTATTCTCTTTCATTTGAAGTGCAAGATTATATTTTTTTTCTGCTTCTAAATATCTTTTATTCTCTCTATATTTTCTTGCATATATAACAACTTCATTATATCTTGGCTGAATTTCATAAGCCCTTTCAAAATATGGCTCTACCTCGTTAAATTTTTTGTTATCTATATTTTTCTTACCCATGTTATAGTAATGAGTTGCTCTAATTGTTGGCATTATAACATTTATTATCAATAAAAGTATTATTAACGTAAATATAGATATAGCAGTTATTCTATATAATATTGGTAGAATATTTTTCTGAAATAGATAAGCAAAAGACTTCTGTTTTTCTTCAAATTCTTCACCCGTATATTTTACTGCTGTAACTTTTGATAATGATTTATCACCAGTTATTTTTTCATAAATTTTAATTATTGCCTGTGATTTTTCTTTTTCTAACAAAGCATCAATTAATGGCTTTAACTGTTTATCAGAATATTTATCACTAACAATTGCACGCGCTATTTTTAATTCTGCTTCTTTTGGCAGAGATGATAAGGATAAAAGAATTTGTTTAATCTGTTCGTCTGTTAACTCTATATCTTCTTTCCCAATTTTTGGTTTCTCTACCTTTTGGATCTCCTCTTTTTTTTCTTTTTTCTCTTCTACCTCTTCTGCCTCTTCTTCTACTACTGGTATCTCTTTCAAAAAAGATTGCTCCTCTTCTATTTCTGGCAGGACTTCTTGTGGCTGGGTTGTAAATTGATCGAGATTACTAAGATCAATATCTTCTCCGATGGTTTCAAGGCTCGAGACTTCTTCTATTGCTTCTTCTTTATTTTCTTCTTCTACTCCCTCTTCCTTTTCTTCTTTTTCTTGAGTCTCTTCTGGTTCTTCAAATAGATTTTCAATGCCAGAGACATCAACAGGCATTTCTTCTTCTTTAACTTCTAATAATTGAGCTCTATTTGATTGTTCTTGCTTTTCTTCTTGCTTTTCTTCTAATAACTGGTCAAGATCTGAAAAACTGGACATATCTGATATTGGCTCTTCACTCTCTTTTTCTATAATTTCCTCTTTTTTCTCCTCTTCTATTGATTCACTTATAAAATCGCCTGCTAAATCTTTTAAAACATTTTCGTCTGTGACTAAAATATCCCCAACTTCTTTATTCTCTTCTTCAAATAAATTCTCAATACTCTCCTCTTTTTTCTCTTCTGAAAGACCTTTTAAAAAATCATCCATTTCGGTCACTTTCTCTTCTTTTGTTTCAAACAATTGATCTTCTATTCCAAGATTAGAAAGATTTTCTATCTCAGATATTTCACTTACAGGCATATTTTCTTCTTTCTTATTCTCTTCTTCTTCCGTAGTTAATGGAGTTGAGAGCAATTCTTCAAGCCCTTTATCAAAAGGTATTTCTTCTTCCTTTACAACTTCTTCTTTTTCAATAGGGATTGTCTCTTCTTTATGTTCTTCAAATTCTTCAAATAATGGCTTTTCTTCAAAAGATTCCTCTTTTTTCTCTTCTCCCAAGCCAAGACTATCAAGTAAATCAGATATTTCCTGTTCTTTTATTTCCTCCTGTTCTCCTGTTATTTTCTCTGTTATTTCTGCTTCCTCTTCTTTATTTTCTTCTGGGAGTATATCTTCAAAGGCATTATCAAGATTTTCCTTTTTGTCACTATCTAAAAATGAGTCAAGATCAAAATTTTCTTCTTCTGATGGTTTTTCTAAATTTTCTTCTGATACATCCTCTTCAACCAGTAACCCTTTATCAAAATCCTCTTTTATTTCATCTATAAGATTATCAAATTCTTCTGCTAAATTTTCTTCTGGAATTTCCTCTTTTTTTTCTGGAATGGGTAAAATTTCTGTTGAAAGTCCTAATTTTTTCTTTACATTAATTTCATCACCAATACTTAAAATTTTATCTCTAATAAATTCAAGATCTTCGTATTTTGGCATATCCTTCTCTATGTTTTAAAATTTCTATATTAAGTTTTTCGGTTGTTTTCCGATTTTTTAAATAAATATATTATATATTTTTTGAGGTAAAATGTATATAAAAAAATTTATATTTTTATTATTATTTTTAGAAATAATCTTACCATTTTTTGCAATAGAGGAGTTTGTCGACTTAGATCTTATAAAAAATGAGACTTCCCCTCGTTTTTTAAAAGAGGGCTTTCTTTTTACTCTTGCCCCTGATATAGGGAGAGTTATTTTTTTAAAGACAAACATAGACAATTGGGAAAAGAGTTACTATTTTAAAAAGAGTCTCTATGGAGTTTATTATTTATTTTTACCATATGATTATAAAACAAAGACAGTGTATTATAAGATAAATATCGATGGATTCTGGGATAGAGATCCAAATAATGATAATTATATAGAAGATAAATATGGTGTAAAAATTTCTGTAATACAAATACCGGATGATGTGTTATACTTTCAAAAGATGCCTGTAATAGAAGATATAAATAATAGGATAAAAAAAGTAAAATTTAAATATTACAATCCAGAAGCAAATGAGGTTAATCTTATATGTTCTTTAGATAACTGGAGTCCTTTTACAAATTCAATGACAAAAAATGAAGAGGGTTTCTGGGAGATAGAATTAAATTTTTCAAAGGGTAAATATTTTTACTATTTTTTAGTTGATTGGAGAAAGGTTGTTGATATGAAAAATCCATATAAAGTTTATGACCCAGAAAAGGGTGAAGTTTCAATGTTTATCATTGAATAAATAGAATGTCCACTCTTTTATCGAATCTATCAGGTATAAAATAGTCAATACAGAAATCAGAAAATGCAAATCCGATGGAGAGATTTTTATAATCTTCAAGAAATCTATCGTAATAGCCACCACCATATCCCAATCTAAAACCCAGTGGATTAAAGAGTATTGCCGGGACAATTGTCACATCTATTTGGTTTTTGTCTAATATTGTATATTCTGTTGGTTCTAAGATTCCAAATTTATTTTTTTTAAGATTATTAAGATCTTCAACTTTACATGGATACATATCTTTTCCTATCATTAATGGAATACAGAGATTTTTTTTATCTTCTAAGACCTGTTTCAAAATCTCATCTGTTATTATTTCATTATTGAATGAGACATAGCAGAATATTGTATCTGCTTTTTTATAATATACACTATCTAAGAATTTATCTGTAAAAAATTTTGATTTTTTTTTAATAAGATCTTTTGGTAAATTGTCTCTTTTTGCTTTGAATATTTTTCTTAAATCTTTTTTATTCAAAAAATTTTTATTCTCTTCAAAATAGAATTTATATATATTATCTAATGTGATTATCTCTTTTTCATTGAGAGAATCAAAATTTATTTTATTGAAATCCGGGATTATTTCTTTTAATTTTTCAAATTTTACTCTACCAGATAGCATCATCTATTAATGTCTTAATATTTTCTATAAGAATTGGTTTTATATCATTAAAATCATTGAAGGGTTCTCTTAATTTAAAGCCAGCAGCATTTCTATGCCCCCCACCATCGTAAGCCAGTGCAATTGTGGCAACATCCACATTCCCTTTTGATCTCATTGCAACTCTCTTTGATCCATCAGGATGTTCTTTAAAGAATATAACAGCCTTTATATTATAACTCTTTAAAGGTATATTTATAAGATCTGATGCCTCTTCATATTTTGCCTTTGTCTCAATCAACATTTCCCTTGTTAGACTTAAAATAGCAATTTGCTCTTTATGATAAAGTTCGAGTGTTGATAAAACTTTTGATAATATTTTTAAAGATTCAATGGATTCCTGTTCAAATAATAATAGATATATCTCATTTGGATTTGTCCCATTGTCTATTAGTTTTGCTGCAATATTTAAAGTGTAAGAGGATGTTTTTGGATAGTGGAATGAACCAGAGTCAAATAGGATTCCAGAATATAAGGCATCTCCTATCTCTTTGGGTATTTTTATATTATAAAATTCATATAGTTTAAATATTATTTCACAGGTGGAAGAGGCGTTTTCTTCAAAGATAGAATTATCTGGGTTTTCATGTTTATGTCTATGATGATCTATAAAAAAGATTCTTTCTGCTTTCGGTAATATTGTACTTGTTATTCTTCCGATATTTGTATAATCATTTGTATCCACTATTATTAAGTTAAATTTTGTAAAAGAAAGTATTTTCTCAAAATCATATAAATTTTTAACAACTTCCCTATAATCAAAAGTCTGTAAATTGAAAGGGGTTGGATCAGAATTTATGCATATAACATTTTTACCCAATTCACTCAATAGATATTCCAAAGCAATTGCAGAACAAATAGAATCTGCATCTGGATTTTCATGACCAGTTATTATTATATTATCAGAGTATTTAAGAAAATTTTGAAAATTTTTTATCTCTCTATCAGTCAATTCTATCCCTTCGTATATATAATTTTATTTATAATATATCGGAAAATGATTTGATAAATTTCAATAATTAAATAATCATAAAATTATTCAATAAAAATTTTAAATTTTCTTCCCCAAAAAATCAAGATTTTGATAATTTTTTTTAAAAAATTTGAGAAAAATTATAATTGCTTTATTTAAGAAGAATAAAATTATCTTATGTTGCTAAATAAAGTTAAAAATTTCTTTTTTTAGTTTTAAAAATATTATTTAATTAAATTCAGAGTTTTTTTAATGGGCAATTTTATTTTTAGGTAAAAATTTTTTATTTTTTCTAAAAAGTTGTAAAGGATTTTCTTAAAAATTTTGTGATTAATATATAGAAAACAATTTTTATAATAATGTTAAGGAGGTTTTTATGAATAATATTCGTAAGATTTTAAAAAACTATAATTTTGAACATGAGTTACACATAGTTGTTAACTCAGAAATGAAAAAAAGACTAGCATCTATCGCCAAAAAATTCGACATCTCTCTTTCTGGACTTGTGGCATATATCTTGCAAATATATACTAATAGAGTAAAAAAGATATATTGTTTTGGCCCAGAAGATGGAAATAAATATGAGAGAATAGATGGAGATAGTAGGATTCATGTGTATCTATCAAAACAGGATTACAGATTTTTGAAAAAGATCCATGCTGATCTTAATTTTTTCAGCATGGGT
>Ga0209720_1001352_pt1 | contig 21089 bp, 16 predicted proteins | sample AD_JPNMR3_MetaG_FD_184426 | JGI IMG/M metagenome (GOLD analysis project Ga0209720, IMG submission 184426) | Active sludge microbial communities of municipal wastewater-treating anaerobic digesters from Japan - AD_JPNMR3_MetaG (SPAdes) (version 2) | ecosystem: Engineered > Bioreactor > Anaerobic...
AACCGTTCCATCCTCGCTTATCGTCCAGGATTCGGCAATACCGGGAATAGCCTTTGATGTTTTAGGATCATAAATAGTAAGCCCTTCAAAGAGAGCCATGTATATCCGATGCTCGGGAACCCCCTGAATAAGAGAGGGATCAAGCGTTTGTGGCTCCGCTGCATTATTTACGATAAATTCAGCCTTATCGGCAGTTGGGCCACAGGCGGTTACCACAAGGACCAATGCCAATACACCGAGGGCACCAAAGAAAATCGATCTTCTCATACCCGCTTCCTCCTTGAAACAATCTAGAAGAGACCAGAAGAGACCCCTTCTACTATGACCCAATATATATACACCGCTCCCCCTATTTAGGCAACTATTTTAGGCGTCTATTTTGTAAAAATATACATTTTTTTGTATATAAATGACATTTATATATAGTTTGTCGCAATTGACAGAGATTCTTACTCCCCGCTATACTATGGTTTTATGAAACCAATCAGTCATGTCTATCGGAATCGAATCATGGAAATGGTGGGAAAAGCCCACCTTCAATTAGTGGTTACGGAACACAATGTGTATCAAATTGCAAATAAAGAGCTATTACCCTATATAGATGGAATCCTGGATGACCTAGTACTCCCCGAATCAGGAATTGATGGGTTTGAACACTTAGAAGAACTGCTCCAAAAAGCCAAGGAAGGAGCGTCCTGTCTTCTTTTGGTAGAACATTACAGCAATTTTGATTTACCCGTCATAAGCTATCTCTTAAGGAAAAACAGCGAAAGGGGCGCAGAAATTGCCGACGCCATTGTGGCAATTGCGGGGCTCAAACTAAACGAATCCAACCCTATCGTTACTGCCTTTACCGAAGCCTACACGCGAATCGTGATTTACCCGAGTCGCTCCTTAGCAGGGCTTGACCCCGAAAAGGACCGGGAAGAAATTGCCCGAAGCAACGCCATTAACCGGGCAGCGATGAAAACATTAAATAAAGTAAAAAAGGAAGGGAAATTAATTCTCGTTTTTCCCGCCGGAACCCGCTATCGCCCCTGGGATCCAGAAAGCAAGCGGGGGGTCCGGGAAATTGACTCCTACATCAAATCCTTCGATTATTTTTGCCCCATCGCCATTAACGGGAATGTGCTCCGCATCCAACCGGGGGACATGGCCGAAGACCTGGTTTGCCAGGATGTGGTGAAAATTACCGCGGGACCGGTCATCCGATGCCACGATTTTCGCCAACAGGCCCAGCACAAAGCAGAAATGGTGCACGGGGCCGACAAAAAGCAGGCCACCGTGGATGCGATCATGGACATGCTTGAACAGATGCACCAGGAGGCAGAAAAGACCCGCCCCCGGCGGGAAGATCAGATATAAGAAAGTTCCTACCGTTTGTCCGTTCGCCGTTTCCAGCGGATGTACACCTGGCGGCCCGGCCCATTTTCCTGAGGTCGTTCATCAATTTCAAATTGAGGGAGGGCCCTGAAAAGATCCCCCAGCTTCTTAAAACCATAGTTGCGAGGATCAAATTCACTGGACCGATTGGTGATACTCTGCCCCACCGAACCCAGATAGGCCCAGCCCGATTCATCCGCCAGGTCTTCCACCGCATTCCGGAGCAACGTGATGAGACGACGGTCACCCTTTATATCTCGCCCTGGCTTTGGGGCTGGCTTCGATTCCAGTTCATCCTCTTCTTCTTGTTGGTCCTTGAGGATTTCTGTATAAATAAACTTGTCACAGGCTGCAACAAAGGCCTTGGGGGTTTTCTTTTCCCCAAAGCCATAGACAATAAGCCCACTTTCCCGAATGCGGGCCGCTAAACGGGTAAAATCCGAATCACTGGAAACGATGCAAAACCCATCCAGCTTTTCGGTATACAACAGGTCCATGGCATCAATAATCATGGCGCTGTCGGTGGCATTCTTACCGGTGGTATACGAAAACTGTTGAATCGGCTGGATGGCATACTCTAAGAGTTTGTCCTTCCAGGAACGCAGGTTATTACTCGTCCAATCCCCATAAATTCGCTTTACGCTGGCCACACCATACTTGGCCACCTCATTCAACAACCCCTCAATAATGGCGGGCTGAGTATTATCCGCATCGATAAGAACCGCCAGTTTGGCCTGATGGGGGCCGCCGTTTTGTGACGGCCCAGGATATGGATACAATGGCATAGCTGCCTCCCCTCTTAAGATTCCTCAAAAAGTGATGTCTTTATTCTTCGCATATAACTTATTTTACCCAGGGGGATAGATTTTTCCTCCCCCTGGGGATGGGTTGTTAAAACAAGAAACAACTCGCTGGGCTTTTTTTCTAAGGCCTTCGGCTCTCCCACATACTTAAGGGGCTCTCCATGGGGACCCCGGCAGAGCACTTCCAATAAGGAATGATGGCTAAGGGCCTGTTCTACCAGGCGGACCTTACCGACATAATCAAGGCCCCGGGCCTCAAGCCGTTCATAGCGAACCGATTGGGGAATAAGCTGGCCTTCGGTAAGGATAATGCGGCGCTCTATCCGGTTGCGAAGCTCCTCTTCCTGCTCGGGGGCAAGAGAAAATTCGGCCAATTTTTCTTGCAACCCTTTACGAAGGCGAGCCGCTTCGTCTTTGGTATCATCCTGTACAAGGGATTCCTCCGCCCCTTCCCTCAAGGGAACTACCGGCACGGTTGAGGGAAGGGGGAAAAAATGCCATCCCCTGTTTGGAGAATGAGGGCCACTTTCTTTATCCTGGGGGATCTTCTTAATAGAAGAAAGCGGAAAGCCTCCACCAGGACCGGTTTCAGGGTGGGGTGGCTGGGCGATAATATCTACCCCCGCAGCTTTAAGGGCACCCTGCACCGGAGCAGGGTCCCGCACATTCAAAAGATAGACCCCTGGCGCAAGGGTTTGCCCAATATACGATTTAAGCGGTTCTGTTTCGGCCAGGTACTGCCGGTCCTTTCCAAGAACCAGCACAGGCCCCTGATGAATCATCACACTGTAATAGCGCCGCTCCCATTCATCCAGAAGATAGGAAAGATTTTCAGGAAGGGGGTACTCACACAGGCGGTGCAGAAATTCTTTGATGTCCGCGGCGCTCCAGCCCCTATCAAAGGCCTGTATCACATCATCCCGGTTAAGTTCAAAATGGAATGTCCGATCTATCCCCACCAGACGGCAGAAACGTCCCAGACTCAGGAATTCTGCGAAGCTAATCCCGGGGAACACCACGATACTCTGGACGGATTCAACATGGATTTTTCTTTCCCCCTCTGAGAAAGAAAGCATGTTTACCCGCCGCCACTGACCCGGCCCTTCAAGCAAGAGGAACCCAAACCAGGCAAGGTACTCCCACAATGCATCCGAACGACGGGAAAAAGGATGGGGTTCCTGTGGGTTTGTGCCCCAGCGACGCTCCCTTCGTTGCACCACCCTTTCTACAAGAATGAGCACCTTGCGGAGGTCCCGGGAAGAATAATTTCGATTCTCTGAAAGGGCTTTTAAAAATGAAAGGAGCACCTGAAGCAAATATTGAAAACGACGACGGCGCTCAAAAAAAGAAGGTTTTTCCTCCCTTCGGACCCACAGTCCCACGATGAGGTAACTTAAACGGATGGGGCTTTCAAGACGAGCAAATTCTTCTAAGGCCGGCTCGTTCCAGGAAAGAACGCCCTCTTCCAGAGAAAGGAGCCCCAGGGCCTCGCAGGCCTCAATCACAGGAAGAATCTCCCGAACCACGTCCCGCTGAGGGAACAACCGGGCTAGCTGGGTAAGGGCCTTTTTGGTAAAGGTCCCATCCTTTTTAAAGAGGTCCTCCCCATGCCACAGAAACACCAGAAGGGCCCCAAACGTAAGATCGGTCCAGGGAACAAAAACAGGGACTGGCCCCTCAGGTTCATTTCCGCCGGCTTCTCCCCCTACCGCTTGGGCAGCGGAATCCTCTTTTGCCGTAAAACGTGATGATGACAAAGAGCCACTATCCCGAGGGGCCGAAGCAGACTCTGGGAGGATTTTTTGCGTATCCCCAGAGGAAGAAAAGAGCAGGGCCGGACTCAAGTGTTTTTCTATAATCGAACGAAAAAGAGGATTAACGGCGAGCCGTATCGTTCCCTCATCGGTATATCGAAACACAATAAGCCGTTCTTCCAGGTTAACGAGTCGTTCGTGCAGTGTGCCCAGGGGATATTCGGCCTCAAAAAAATAGAGTACATCGGCCACCTCCGGTTCACCCAGAAACAGAATCGCCGCCACGCACTGCCAATCAAAGGGATCCAGATAGAGCTCTACCGCCCGTTGCACCTCATCCTGGCTTAAAAAACTCTGAAGGTCTTCCACCAGCCGGGACTTATTATAGGGGGTTTTTACGGGGCCCAGATAGGCCCGGATAAGCTGCATAAAGGTTCCATCCGGCAAGGCAAGGAGGGCCTCTCTCCATGTATCTATGGAATGAAAGGAGTAGTTCAAAAAACCAGACTCAGCCATGAGAAACCCCGTGGGATGACGCAGAAACAGGGGATTCTGTACCCGTCTTCAGTTCGGCGCCCTTTGTGCGGCGCTTTTGCTCTGTTTGCCCTTGCCCCGGAATGGGTTGAAAATTGGGAGCCTCCACGTAGGTCAGTTCTTCTTCGGACCAGTACTGGATTGAATAACGATACCCCTGTTCTGTTAAGAATTGCTGGCGATGGGCGGCATATTCTTCTTCCACCGTATAGCGAGAAACAAGGCTGTAAAAATAGGCGTTCCGTTGCTTGGGCCGCAGGATACGCCCCAGCCGTTGAGCCTCTTCCTGCCGGGACCCAAAGGAACCGGAAACCTGGATAGCCACAGAGGCATCCGGCAAATCGATCGCAAAATTGGCCACCTTAGAAACCACGAGAATCCGCCGTTCCCCCCGTTTAAAGGCCTCATACAGAACTTCGCGCTCCTTATTGGGAGTCTGTCCCGTGATAAGGGGCACCTTTAGGGCCCGGGCAAGGGCTTCGAGTTGACTGATATACTGCCCAATTATAAGGATGTAATCCTCTGGATGATTGTCCACCAACTGCATCACCGCGGGGATTTTTAAGGGATTTTCACTGGCCAGTCGATACTTAGCCCGGCCCTGGGCAATGGCGTAGGGAATCCGCAGGTCTTCGGGCAAATCGATACGAATTTCGATACACCGGGCCTCGGCAATCCACCCCCGTTGTTCCAGGTCCTTCCAGGGCACATCGTAGCGTTTGGGGCCAACCAGGCTAAAAACGCTATCTTCGTTGCCGTCCTCTCGCACCAACGTGGCCGTAAGCCCCAGTCGCCGCACCGCCTGAAGCTCCGCGGTTACCCGAAAAACCGGCGCAGGCAGCAGATGGACCTCATCATAGATAATAAGGCCCCAGGGCCGTTGGCGAAAAATCCTAAAATGGGGGAAGGCCTCTTCCTTCCGGGGGCGCCAGGTAAGAATCTGATAGGTCGCCACCGTAACGGGGGCTACCTGTTTTGCGTCTCCCGTATATTCGGCGATGTCCTGTTCTGTCAGGCTTGTCTTATCAAGCAGTTCATCAATCCACTGATGGACCGCCGCCACATTGGTGGTCAGAATAAGGGTATTGGTTTTAAGCTGGGCCATTACAACCATTCCCACAATCGTCTTCCCTGCACCACAGGGAAGCACCACCACCCCATAGCCGCTGCCGGGGGCTCCCGTCCCTAAAACGGCCCGGGCGGCTTCAAGCTGGTATTCCCGGGGCGCAAAGAGCTTTCCTTCCCGGCTTGTATTCCGTAAAGCAATCTCCAGCGGGGCCCCTTCGGTAAGAGGAGCCTCATCACAGACGGGCCAGAGGATCCGGATACATTCCTGTTTTACCACCCCCCGATGGAGCATCGATAATGAGAAGGCCTGCCGTTCCGGCAGGGGATGAAGGTATTTTGCCAGGCTTCGAGAGGCGGCAAGCTCCGTCCAGATGGCCCTATCTGCACAGGTCAGGAGAAGCGTATCGGGCGGGAAGGAAGCATCCTCAGGTTTTTGCAGACGGAGTTTCCCATACCGGGCCATCAGGTCCTGATAAAAGAAAAGACTCTGGGGCGGAACGGGATAGCGGGAATAGCGCTGCAGGGTAGCGACCACATCTTCCGCAGAAAGGCCGGCGCTCGCCCCATTCCATAAAGAAAGGGGGGTGATGCGATAGGTATGAATATGCTCAGGGGATTTTTCAAGCTCCGCAAAGGGAAGGATTGCCGCCCGGGCTTCCTCAGCCCTTTCGGCATGCACATCCAGGAGGAGGGTCCCATCACTTTGAACGATAAGAGGATTTGCGCCGTCCACTGCCATAACAGTTCATTGTATCAGGGAGAAAAGAGAGATGCAACGCATGGGATGATTTTTTAGATTGATGGGCCCATTCTGCACGATGACAGATTACATCGTTTCTATCTTTTGCCCCATCGGGAAGGAGACCAAAAACAAAAAAAACTGACCCGGAGCCGATTCGAACGGCCGACCTGCTGCTTAGGAGGCAGCTGCTCTATCCTACTGAGCTACCGGATCAGACAGGAGTGTTATACCCCGCAATGAGTTACGCTGTCAATGAGACCCTCTGCTCTACCCTTGTCCTTACCGGCTAAAACCGGTACACTCAGGCTATCCGCCACGCCGGTATATCGGCAGAGGCGGGCCCCATACCATCGGTGAAACCATCACAGATCTTAAACCCTGAGGGATACCCATGGCAGACACACCTATCAAACGAGTATATGTCGAAAAAAGACCAGGTTTTGACATAGAAGCCCGTCATCTGTGCCAGGATGTGGCCCACTTTCTTGGAGTCCAATACCCTGAACTAACCCAGCTCCAGGAAGTACGGATTCTCCATCGGTACGATGTGGCACACCTTACGGATGAGGACTTCCACAGGGCCTGCTCGTTGGTCTTTGCGGAACCCCAGTGTGACTCCTTTTTTATTCAAGAAAGGGTACCCCATGCAGAAGGGGCCAGCGTGTTCGGCATTGAATACCTTCCGGGCCAGTACGACCAGCGGGCCGACTCGGCAGAACAATGTGTAGAACTTGCCGTAGGGGTCCGCCCCCGGGTTCGCTGTGCCCGAATTTTTGTTTTTCGGGGCCCCCGGGGTCCCCTCTCGACAGAGGCCCTCAGGGCCATAAAGCGATACCTTATCAACCCGGTAGATTCCCGGGAAGCTCCCCTAGAGCTACCGCCAACCCTGGATGAAACGACAACCGAACCATCCGATGTGCCTGAAATAGTGGGTTTTATCACCATGAAGGATGATGAACTAAAGTCCGTTCTTTCCCGCTATGAATTAGCCATGTCTCTGGCGGACCTTCAGTTTTGTCAACGGTACTTTTCTTCTATCAAACGGGATCCTACCCTTGCGGAACTACGGGTTTTAGACACCTATTGGTCAGACCACTGCCGGCACACCACCTTTACCACCATTTTAGAAGAGGTCTCCTTTAGCGAAGGAGCGGAAAACGAAAAGATTCAACACAGCTGGAACCGCTATACGGAACTTAGAAAAGAACTGTACGGAGAATCCGCTGATACCCGGCGGCCTCCCACGTTAATGGATATAGCCACCATCGGGGCTCGATACTTAAAAAAGCAGGGGTTGCTCCAGGATCAAGAAGAGTCCCCTGAAATCAACGCCTGCTCTATCCATGTAACCGCCCGCTTTACCGATGGTGCCGAGGAACCCTGGCTCCTCATGTTTAAGAATGAAACCCACAATCATCCTACCGAAATAGAACCCTTCGGTGGGGCCGCCACCTGTCTTGGAGGAGCCATCCGGGACCCCCTTTCAGGGCGGGCCTATGTGCATCAGGCGATGCGGATAAGCGGCGGTGGGGACCCCCGGACACCCCTGCAAAAAACCCTTCCAGGGAAGCTCCCCCAGTTGAAGATAGCCCGGGAAGCGGCGGCGGGGTACTCTTCTTATGGGAACCAGATAGGGCTTGCCACCGGTCAAGTAGCGGAATTCTATCATCCCGGCTTTCTTGCTAAACGAATGGAACTCGGTGCCGTGATTGGGGCGGCTCCCCGGGCGTGGGTCCGGCGAGAAGAACCCCAACCAGGGGATGTGGTGCTCCTGGTGGGAGGTAAGACCGGTCGCGACGGCATTGGGGGAGCCACCGGCTCTTCCCGGGCCCACACGGATAGTTCTGTGGAGACCGCCGGCGCCGAAGTCCAGAAGGGTAACCCCGTAGAAGAGCGCAAACTGCAGCGCCTTTTCCGAAATCCGGCGGTAACCCGGATGATAAAGCGCTGTAATGACTTCGGCGCCGGCGGCGTCTCGGTGGCCATCGGAGAATTGGCCCCGGGCCTTTCCATCGAGCTTGACCGGGTTCCCAAAAAATACGAAGGCCTGAACGGGATTGAGCTTGCCATTTCTGAGTCTCAGGAACGGATGGCCGTGGTAGTGGCCCCGGAGCAGACGGAGCCTTTTATTCAGGCCGCAGCGGCAGAAAACCTTTTGGCCGTACCGGTGGCTACCGTAACAGCAGAGCCGTGCCTTCGGATGTACTGGCAGGGGAAAACCATTGTAGACATAGAACGGTCCTTCCTTGATACGAACGGGGCGCCCCGGTCGACCAGGGTACGGGTCGCCCCTCCTCTCTCAGAGAAAGAGGAGCATCGCGTCCCACCGGGCTCCGGATCGGAAGGACAAGAATCTTCCCCACAACCGGCGTCTTCCTCCACCCGCCCCGGGAAAGGCCCGGCGCCGGCAGATTCTCCGCAGCAGGGGGTACCCCATACCCCCACCGCAACAGGCCTCCAGCAATCCCCATCTGGAGAACAGATATCTCCCTCTTTGACAGGGAAAACCAGACATTTGCAGGGGAGCCCCCTTTTCTGGGACCGTCCTGAGGGGCTCCTCAGGGCTCAGCCAGGGACATACACCGCCCGGGCCCTACTCGACGCCCTTGAACGGGAACTGCGGTCCCTGCGGAGTGGAAGCCGCCGGGGGCTTCAGGAACGCTTTGATGGATCTATCGGAGCCGCTTCAGTTCTTTTCCCCTGGGGTGGGAAAGAACAGGGAACACCGGAATGCGGTATGGCGGCCCTGCTTCCTTCATTAGAAAAAGAAAGCCGGACCGCGAGTCTTTTCACCTTTGGATACGATCCCTATCTGGCGGAACAAAGTCCCTACGAAGGAGCAAAGGGGGCAATCCGGGAAGCCCTGGCAAAATTTACCTGTCTCGGGGGAAATCCCTGGCAGGCCCGCCTTTCCCTGCAGGAATATTTTCCCCGCTGTGAAACCCCTGAAAAGTGGGGGAAGCCCCTGGCAGCCCTGTTGGGGGCCCTCGAGGCTCAGCTCGAATTACGGGTTCCCGCCATTGGCGGTAAAGACAGCATGTCCGGTACCTACCGGGACCCCAGGAATCACATTGAACTTGAAGTTCCCCCCACCCTGGTTGCTTTTGCGGCAGGGACTACCGATGCATCCCTCGTTCGATCGGGGGCTCTTTCGGGGAAAGAAGAAAACATCCTCTTGTTACTGTATCAAACAGCAGAAAATGAATGGGAGTGCTTTCGCAAGAACATGGATCTCGTTCAGGCCCTTACCGCTCAGGGGGCGATTAGGGCCGCCTATCCCGTCCAGGCCGGTGGGGTCCTCGTAAGCCTTGCCCTTATGGCTTTTGGGAACATGACGGGAGTGGAGGTTCAGGCAGCAGCGGCTTTGCTTCCTGATGCAAGATGGTATCAGGGTTCGGTGCTTCTTGAAATAGATCAGAGCGCCTTTGAACGTCCTGCTTCGGCGGTTCAGTCTCTTCTGGAGGAACACCCCTCCGTAAAGGTTGTGGGACGCACCCTCCCTAAAGCCCTGTTCCGCCTGATTCTCGATACCGGCAATGAAGCATCCCTTTCTGAGGAAGAAAACCCAGAACGGTTCGTGGCTGAAGAGTCCCTGGAAAGTCTCAGACGGGCCTATGAATATCCTCTGTTGCAGGTGTATCCCCAGACCTCAGGGGGCGCAAGCGCTGTAGAACCTGCAGGCGAAACGGAGGCCCTTCAGCTTCCCCTATGGCAGAGGGAAAAGTCGAACCAACAGGGGCCTCTATTTTCTGCCCATCCCCTGCGGGGGCTTGCACCGCTGGTGGTCCTGCCGGTTTTTCCGGGGACAAATTGTGAATGGGACATGGAACGGGCCTTTCGTCGGGCCGGGGCCCGAACCAAGCAGGTCCTCTTCCGCAATCGGGACCGACAGGATGTGGTGGAATCAAGCCGGGAGCTAGCGGCCGCCATCCGAGAAGCCCAGATTCTTGCATTTTCAGGGGGCTTCAGCGCAGGTGATGAACCGGAAGGGTCAGGCAAATTCATTGCCAATGCTCTCCGCTCCCCCCTGGTACGAGAGGCGGTGCTTCATCTTTTAGAAGAGCAGGATGGGCTTATCATCGGTATTTGTAATGGGTTTCAGGCCCTGATTAAGGTGGGTCTTTTGCCCTATGGTGAATACCGGGACGCCACGGCAGGCATGCCTACCCTTACCTTTAACCGGATTGGGCGCCATGTGTCCCGGATGGTCTACACAAAGGTGATGTCTAACCGTTCCCCCTGGCTCGCATTAGACCCTGTCGGTACCATACACACCATCCCCGTCAGCCATGGAGAAGGGCGCCTCGCGGTGGAAACATCGATGGGAGCGGCATTGTTCCAGGCAGGGCAGGTCCCATTCTGTTACGTAGACCAGGAGGGCCGCCCTACCATGGCAGAGCCCTGGAATCCCAACGGTTCAGCCTTTGCTATCGAAGGACTTACCAGCCCTGACGGCAAAATCCTGGGGAAAATGGGCCATTCGGAGCGCTGCGGCCCCTTTGTCCATGTGAATATTCCAGGCAACAAGGAGCAGCGGATTTTTGAAGCGGGGATACGCTATTTTGCAGGATAAGGGGCGACCCCCAGAAGGGGGGCTTTCCGCCCCTCTGGCAGAAACCCTGGGAACCGCGGCGGGAAGGCCCGGCAGGAGCATTCACCTGGCAACTAAAGAAATACCCTTCTAAAACGATGGGGTCTTACTTTCTGTCCCCATCGTTTTTTGCCGGTCGTTTTACCGCACCTTCATGTAGTTAGAGCCTACTTTTTTAAACTTAAGCTGGGGTTCCAGAATGATTCGTATATTTTCCACCTTATACTGGAAAGTAACTGGTAATGCGTCATGGGGATATCGCTCTAGCGTGACTTCTCCCTTATACAAGGTGTCGGTGCTTTTAACTACCCCTAAAAACCAGCTATCGTAGTTCCTGCGACCATACCCGTCCTTTTTACCACAGAGGACGAGCATGTCGGGTTTTAACTCCTCCGCTACGGCGGGTCTACTTTTGGTGATTATCCACGTTCCCGGCACCCAATATTTCCCATTGCTATAAAATTCCTGGATTTCCGCTTCTCCCTTAGTTTTGTCTGAGGGAGGGGTAAGAATTTTCCCCAAAATATAGGTACCTTCAAAACGGTCCGGAGCATAATAAGTGACTAATACTTCTTCTGGTTGGAGGTAATTTTCCTCGGGAGGCGTAACTCCCGCAGGGAGAGGTCCGCCTTGATTAAACACAATGATACCATCTTTTTGGGCTTGTGCAGGGGCAACCGCAGGCGAAGCAGGTTTTTCTGCCGGCTGAGCGGCCTTTTGATTTTGCGTGTTTTGTGGTGTTGCTTCCTGGGAGGGGGGATTCCCCACCCTAATAGAGAAAGAGGCAGGGGTTCCCGAACAGGCTCCCATAAAAATACCCATAAGGCCTATTCCTACCACTAACCATCCGAATCGCATGATTAACCTCCTGTATTGTAAATTTTTGAATACAAATGTACGTCGTATGGCATGCTTTGTCGTCCTAAAATGAAAAATGGGACTAAAAAACAAAAAAAGAACATATTAAAATTGTCAGTATGATACTCATTACTGCCTTAGCTTTTGCGGGGGCATTTCAAGGGGTACTCATTCTTCTGCTTATTTTGACTAAATATCGACACCCTAAGAATTTTGCCCTGGCTCTTCTTGTGTTATTCTTTTCCCTTCGTTTGGGTACCATCCCTACCTGGAATGCATCGATTATGGCAGAGCATCGATGGTTATGGCCGCTCCTTACAACACTGCCCTTCTTATTCGGGCCCCTTCTCCTGTGGGCGGTCTATTCTATCGGAGAACATGAAACAACCACCCTTCCTGGTTTATGGGTGCATTTTATTCCCTACGGTATAAGTATGGTTGGTCTTTCAATCTTTATTTTCTGCACCCCAAACCACACATACCAGGCATTTATACAACAAATATTTTACAAGGCTCCCCCCCTCTGGGCGATGATTTTTAACTGTAGTAAGGTCTTACTCAACATCTCATATGTAAGCGCCTCCCTCGTTCTCTCCTTTGGGAAAAGAAGCAGGCGACTTTCTTCGGTTCATCGTTTGTGGCTAAGGCAGCTCACCATCACTTCTGGAATAACCCTGTTTTTTTTCTCCTACGTAGCGTTACATCCCCAGGCAACAGCGAATTTTACCACAGGGAATATCCTCCCCTTTCTGTTTCTCGCCATAACGATGGCCCTTTTATTATATGGAATTACCTTTCTGGTGCTTCTTTCGCCGGCTTTTCTCGAAGAAGGGGGTATTCCCCTTTCGTATAAAGGAGTTTCTCCTTGCCTCGAAGAAGAGTGTAAGAATTTAGCCCAGCAGGCCCTGGATAAACTGCAGCAGGGGATCTTCAAAAATCCCACTATTTCTGAACGTCTTTTAGCAAAACAGCTAGCGGTGCATCCTAACAGACTTTCCCTGGCCATTAACTACACCTTTCGTCTTCCCTTTAGAAGATTATTAAACCAGCAACGGCTTTCGTATTTTCAGGAGGAAGTAAAAAAGGGGGCATTAGAGCATAAAAGTATCCTCCAGCTCGCCTATGAAGCGGGGTTCCCCTCTAAAAGCACCTTTAATAGAGTGTTTAAAGAAGAACTGGGAATAACGCCGTCAGATTTTGAAAAGGGGAAAAACCCCACGACTCGGGGAAAGAATCAACAAACAATGATGATGAGGTAAAAACTCATATTTTGGGGTCCCGCCCGCACTCCCTCCTTATCTCCCCTGAATAAGTAACCTCAACGCCCCGGGGGGCTCCTCGTTTAACATATTCACAACCCCTTTGCCTGGTTGTATACTTCCTCTATGGACTATCACAATATATCACCTGAGAAAGCCTATACTCTCCTTAATCCGGGAGGTATCGTCCTTGTATGTACCAGAAATCCCCTGGGTACTGATAACCTTGCTCCTATTGCCTGGTCCTGTCCCCTCGATTATGAGCCCGTCTCACGGGTACTCCTCGTCCTTGACCCTGACCATGCTACTACCATCAACATTGAATACCAAAAAGAATTTGCCCTGGCCCTTCCTACGTATAATCAGAAACAGCTTGTGGAACAGACCGGTTCCATTTCAGGCAAAACGGTGGATAAGTATCGCCGTTTTGATATCCCTACGGTAAGGGGAGAACAAGTACAGATTCGCCTTCCCGCCGATGCGGCGGCCTACCTGGAGTGCCGGCTTTTGCAAATTCAGCAGATAGGTTCGGTAGCGGTGGTGGCAGGGGAAGTACTCTGCGCCCGGGCGGTAAAGGATGCCTGGAAACTCCGGCTCCACTATGCAGGAGATGGAGTGTACTATCGGCCGGGAGAACAGGTATAAAAATCTGGGCCCAGGGTGTTGACTTGCCGCGGGGCCCTTGGTATCAGAAAATCCTCATTCGCCAGAAAATGAATCCGGAAAAGAAGGCCCTTCGTTACTTACGCTGACTCTCTTTCCAATCGAGTCCCGCCTGAAGGTAGGCGTAAAAGGCTTCTTTGGGACGGCAGTCTTTATCCCACAAATAGAGGTTCTGCTTAAAATCTTTATACAAAGGATAGTCATCACAGAGCCCAAAAACGGTGACACTGGTAATATTGCACGGTCCCCCGTTATCCGTATCCATCTTAAGGAGGAGATACATCATTTCATAGTAGCGCTGGGCCTGTTGTCGCAACCGTTGGGGCGTTATGGGTCCATCAATCTTAAAGTTAAGTTCCGTAACCTGCAGTTGTAAACCCGTTCGGGCAAATATCTGCAGCGTATTTCTAAAACTATTCGGAGCGCTTGTAGAATCTAATTCAGGATACTCAAGTCCTACGGTAGGCTGAAGGCCAATACCATCGATTAACCCTTTTTGCTTTAATGATTCCACTACTTCCAATATAGTAGAACGTTTCGGTGGTTCAAAAACATTATAATCGTTATAAAAAAGGGCTACATTCTTATCTGCATACTTTCGGGCGTAAAAAAAGGCCTTTTCAATATATCCCGCCCCCATCGTCTGGTACCAGGGGCTATCAACCCTAAGACCTCCCCCATCCGCTACCGCCTCGTTTACCACATCCCAACAATATATAACACCGGGGTAATTCTTTTGAGTATAGGTTAGCACCTGCTGAATATAGCTTTCCAGACGCCGTTCCATGGTAGCTGCATCGGCAAGGGGTTTTGCCTCATCGTAATTTACATGAAAAAACCACTTTGGGGTCTGGACATGCCAGACCAGCGTATGGCCCCGCATTTTAATCGCATTCTCTTTACAGAACTGCAGAGCCGGTTCCACCGTATCGAACTTGCATACCGGCAGTCCGTTGGGATTTTTCTTGGTAGCCCCCTCATCGAGTAGGTACACAGGCTTCATCAAATTAGAGAGGGTAGTACTATTAAAATGCTTTTTTAACAGGGCGGCCATCCCTTCGTGGGTTATAGACGCCGTTTCATTAGAAACTCCATTAATGGCAGCACCCATAAGGAAATAGGGAGCAAGCACATCTTTTAAGGCCAGGTCATCCCGTAGTTCATAGGCGTCCAGTCCACGCCAGACCCCAGGGAGAGGTTTTGGCGGGCCTTTTTGAGGGGACGCTCCGACAGAAATTTCTTTTTCTGTGGTCATACAACTTACCATCAACAATCCTCCGAGTAAGCATACGATACGCTGTTTATACATAGGACCTCCTTTAGTAATATACTAGTATGCTACCCCAGAGCGTCTAATCTGTCAATCTTTATTTATTTTCAGACGGCCACCCTTTAACGTTTAAATAGCAAAAGCTTTCCTTATCAAATTACGACTCCGAACTTAAGAGCTTTTTTGCACAATCAGGGCAAAGTCCATGGGAGACGTTGTGCCCTTCCTTCGCTTCGATAAATTCTTCTACAGGATACCACTGGCCTTTTTCATCCCGGATGCGCTTACAGTTGCTGCACATGGGAAGGATTCCTTCTAGACTTGCGATGCGCTGCTGGGCCTCTAGGAGTTCCCGATACATCCGCTCTAGCTCCCGCGCCCGGTACAAAGAGGCTTCATAACTTGCAATAAGCAGGTTAAAGAGCTGGGCCCTGTTTGCATTCAACCGGTATTGGGTACCAGCGATAGATACCGTGAATGCCTGATTTTGTTGATCCGCCGGGTCAAAAACCTTCCTATGAAGATGGGCTTCAATCCGTTCAAATAAGAATTCTTCTTTGTATGGCTTGGGGATAAAGCTATCGGCTCCACTCTCGATACCCCGAATGATGTCTTCTGGCTCAGAAAGGGCAGTGACCAGAATAACGGGGATGTGATGCAGTTTTTCATCGTTCTTTATAGCCCGGCAGAGGGCATACCCATCCATTTCAGGCATCACCACATCACTGATTACCAGATGTACCGGTTCAAGGAACAGAATCTTAAGCGCCCGGGCCCCATTTTCAGCGGCAAAAACCCGAAAACCCCGATGTTCCAGGAGGGACCGCAACGCCTGAGCCTGAACCTTGCTGTCTTCGGCGATAAGGATAGTGGGAACAGTATCGTTTTTTTCTATCGTTGGCTCCACCATTTGGTTCCTTCTTTTCTATCGCCGGCTCCTTTCAAAAGAGGCCCCCATGATTTTTCCTCAGGGAAATGGCGATTTTTCCCCAAGGTAGCTACCGCCGATGGGGTACCGCTACCGCCTTAGTTCGCTAGACGGGCCAATTCTGAACGTACATAGTCAATCAGGAAACTCTGGGCTTCCTCAAAGGCCAGGAGGCGATTCTCCTTTTCTCCCCGGATTTTTACTTCTACCCTGGGAAGGTTCTTTTCGCCCACCACCACCCGCAGAGGGATCCCGATAAGGTCCGCATCCTTAAACTTAACGCCGGGCCGTTCATCCCGATCATCCACCAGGACTTCTATCCCTACTTTTTCAAGATTCGCGGCAAGCTCATCGGTAATAGTCTGGACCTGGCCATCATACTTGATGGGCACGATAATCACATGGTAGGGCGCCACCGACATTGGCCAGATAATACCATCATCATCGTGGTGTTCTTCGATTATAGAGGCAAGGGTTCGATCAACCCCTATTCCGTAACAGCCCATCAGGGGAATCTGGCTTTTACCGGCCTCATCCAGGTAGGTTACGTGCATGCTGACAGTGTATTTGTACCCCAGCTTAAAGATATGACCCAATTCGTTCCCTTTTTTTTCGTAAAGCGTTCCACCGCATTGGGCACAACGATCGCCGGCCTTTACTGTCCGCACATCCGCCACCAGCCAGGCCGTAAAATCCCGACCATAGGCCACATGGGCATAATGGAGGTCCTTTGCGAGGGCCCCGGTAATGGCATCGGGCATGTCGGTAACACTTTCATCAATCACCACGGGCAGTTTGGTAAGCCCCACGGGACCCGCAAAACCTACCGGCGCGTCGGTAAGGCGCTCTACATCACCATCGCTGGCCAGTTGCACTTCCGAGGCCTTTAACACTGCCGCCAGTTTTGTTTCGTTTACATCCAGGTCGCCCCGAATAGCCACCGCAAAGAACGCCTCGGGATAGGTCTTAGGCGCATCAGGCGCAGCCTGATGACGCTGAAGGTGGGCACAGCCCGGGGCATTTGATAAATCGAGCTCCACATTCAGGGCCCGATATATGAGGGTTTTGATAAATTTAGTGGCATCGGTTTTAAGGAACGAACAGAGTTCTTCGATGGTGCGTACTGCGGGGGTTTCTATCTTTTCGATGAAGGGCGTGGTAGCCGCCCGGGCCCTCGCTTCGTCCACCGTTCGCAGGGTAAAATCCCGTTGACAGGTGGCTTTTTCCACGTTTGCCGCGTAATCGCATCCTTTGCATAAGATAAGGGTATTGTCGCCTATCTCGCTTTCCACCATGAATTCTTCAGAACCGGTTCCCCCCATGGCGCCGGTATCCGCCTTTACGGGGATAACCGTAAGCCCACAGCGTTTAAATATGCGCCGATAGGCCCGCCCCATGGCCTGGTATACCTCATCCAGGCTTTGTTCATTCGTGTGGAACGAATAGGCGTCCTTCATGGTAAATTCCCGGCCCCGCATTACGCCGTACCGGGGACGGATTTCGTCCCGATATTTAGTGTTAATCTGATAGAGCGTCAGAGGAAGCTGGCGATAACTGCTCAGTTCGTCCCGGACCAGGGCAGTAAAGGCCTCTTCTGCGGTGGGGGAAACCACGAAATCAGCACCGAGCCGGTTTTTTACCCGGAGCATGGCCTCGCCCATGGTATCCCAGCGGCCCGATTCCTTCCATATTTCCCCCGGCACCACCACGGGGGGTTTTATCTCCAGGGCCCCAATAGCGTCCATTTCTTCCCGAATAATTTGCTCTACCTTTCGAAACGAACGGAGCCCCAGGGGCAAATACGCAAAAAGACCATTCGATAACTTTCGCATCATGGCGGCCCGCAGCATCAACACATGGCTGGCAATAACCGCATCGGCGGGAACCTCCCGCAGGGTCGGAATAAAGGTTTGGGAAAACTTCATACCCCATAGATTACCCGGCAAAGGAGTCTTTAGGCAAGAGATTTCTTCCCAAGTGCCAATTGGAGACCCTGCATGGAGCCTCTTCTTTCTCAGAGAACCTATTGTTTCTTCATCGATCCCAGTGTTTCTTGAAGGGTCCCCATGGGGCAAAGGGCACACCAGGCGCGAGGTTTAAAGAAAAAACCCAGTAGAGAACTAATACCTACCGAGAGAATGTAAATAGCCCAAAAAATCCGCCCAATCTGGGCCCATGTCTGACCAAAACGGGCTATGAGGTTTATCATACAAAAAAACATAAACCCACAAAGGGCTCTCCGAAGCTCTGGCGCATACAACCACGGTGGCAGCCGATGCTTTCTGGAAACCTTCCCCAGAACCGCCGTAAGATAGGTGCCATTAGGGCATACCTTCCCGCAAAAATAACGGGTATACCGAAAACTAAGCCCCACCGCCAGAATTATCAACATGATCACCAAAAATCCCAGGAAAGGGAAAAAATAACCACCCACACTTACTATTGCGACAAAAACAACCGATAGGACAGAGGGCCATCTTTTATGTTGGGTTACGCTGTTTGCTCTATTCATGATTTAAATATATATTATTTTTGTAATATGATAAATACATTATACAACCAGAACTATATTCTTGAACAAAAAAGAAGAGGACTGACTTTTTCTCTTTGTCATACAAGACTTTATTCTGTATGGCAGCGCCCCGGCGAGCTTCTTCGGAAAGTAGAGGTTTTTCTTTGTTGGAAGGGTCCCCTAATTCCAAAAGGCCCTTTTCAGGAAGGACTATTTCTCCTTCCGGTATCGATACACATGGATGGATTCTTTCGTAACCAGCCCTTCTCCCATAATTTCATCCAGGAAGGGGAGGAGCATGTCTATCTTTTCTTCCTTGTCGACTATTTCAATGACAATAGGGAGGTCCCCCGAAAGGGTAAGGATCCCCGCGGAATGCATATGGCTGTGGGCACCAAAGCCCATAATCCCCCGTAAAACCGTAGCACCCGAGAGCTTTAGTTCCCGTGCCTTAAGAACTATCTGTTCATACACGGGCCGCCCATGATACATGTCGGATTCGCCCAGATAAATTCTCAGGAGCACATCATCTTCTTCAAAATGCATCGATTACCCCCTCGCCTTATTTACCCTAGTATATCACCATTCTCTGCCAATGGGCTTACAAAAGTTATCCCCTTCCGGCACATACAGGTTCTTTATCCGTTATATTCTGTTTGCCTGGGCCAGGAGGATGCCAAGGACGATGGCTGCAAAACTTACCACATTGTTCAGAAAGAAGTTCCAGAAAGCGGCCCCATATTGCCCCTTCTGTAAAAGGGTCACCGTTTCTAACGCATAGGTAGAAAAAGTGGTATAGGCTCCTATAAACCCAATGGTTATCAGGAAACGATAGTTTTGAGAAAGGGCAGCCCTATTAATAACCGTAAAAAAGAAACCCATTAAGAGGGAACCACTTACATTCACAACCAAAGTTCCGAGGGGAAAGACAGTAAAAATTCGTTCTGAAATAAAGCGGGACACAATAAAACGAGAGAAGGCGCCGAGGCCTCCCCCTAAAAGAATAAGAGAAAAATTTATAAGATTCATGGTAGAGATACTATAAAGAGACACACGTAAAAAAACAATAACTCAGAAAACTTTCTTCCCATTACTTTTAGTTGTCCCTAGTTATTTTATACGCTATGTCTTACAATTATTTTCATGATAAGCAATTCAAAAGAGACAAAAAGATGGTAACAATCTTTTCTTTTAGAACAGGGCAAGGAAGTACAGAGCAAACGCCTGGCAAGGGGGCTTTCGATTCTAGAACTATCCCGGATGATAGGGGTTCACCGCAATACCATTACCGTTATTGAACAGGGCAAACATGATTTTTCATCTATGAAGGAGGGGGACCTTTAACACAAGTAGCACCATATTCACTTCCTACAAGGATGATACGGTCATGGGAGATACCAACCGTGATGGCAGTGTGACCAAACCCACTGTTGGGGACTGGTACGGAATCTGGGATGATGATTTGAACAGCGGTGAATACAGAACAGGGGATAACATCACCTATGCGACCAATAACTAAACGGACAGACTAAAGAACTATAAAACACCCGACTATTTTTGTTCCGGCTACCCGCGTCTGGCGGGCCGCGCCCACAAGATGAACCCGCCTCTGGCGGGTAACCTGCCCCTGGCAGGCCGCATCCATACAGATAGCCCATAAGGGCAGCTCGCCTCAAGGGGACCCCTCAGACCGAAGGATCTTCAAGACTGCTGTTACACTCACAGGTAGTCCTAATTCTCGTTGTAGCCGCATTGTACTTTTTCGTTTGCCTGCTCAAGCTCCTTGACCGCACAGGTATGAGTTTAAATCGTATCCATGGCTTCCTGGTTCGAGGGCTTTTGTATGGTCTACGGCTTTGTTCCACAAGCCCCTCTTTCTTCTCAGCGCCATATCATCTTACCCATTTCCTCACTGTTTTCTTTGTGGTGCCATACAATTTCGCGGTGGGTTTGATGCCGTGTGTTAGTACGGCTTCCACTAATTCAAGTTGTGCTTCATACCGGTCTTTACTTGTTTTGATAAAGCCATAATACTTCATGGTATACACGGTGTTCTCCTGTAGAGGATTTGTTTGTATTACCATTCTACCTCCATCCGTCGGATCGGGGTAGGCCCAGGGGGCCATGTATGTTTACATACCAGATTGACTAATACCTCAGGAGGAATTATGAAAAAGACTGTGATGATTTTATACGTATTTGTGTTTGCACTTACCCTGCATGCACAAGAAATTGTTGGTACAACAACGGAAGATATATTGCAAATTGGAGTCATTGATGGAAAAACTCCAGTGTATGTTTCAAAAACAATAAGGGAGGGACTTATATCAACAATTGTTGAATATTATGTCACAATAGGCAAGGAAAAAGCTGGTCCCTATGATGATGTTGGTTGGTTAACTTTTTCTCCCGATGGGAAAACACTGGCTTATGGTGCAAAAATTGATAACAAATGGTATCTCATTGCTGGCAAGGAAAAAGCTGGTCCCTATGATGTTTTTTGGGATTTACAATTTTCTCCCGATGGAAAAACACTGGCTTATGAAGCAAAAATTGATAACAAATGGTATCTCATTGCCGGCAAGGAAAAAGCGGGTCCCTATGATGATGTTGGTTGGTTAACTTTTTCTCCCGATGGAAAGACACTGGCTTATGAAGCAAAAATTGATAACAAATGGTATCTCATTGCCGGCAAGGAAAAAGCCGGTCCCTATGATGATGTTG
>Ga0209720_1001371_pt1 | contig 20902 bp, 20 predicted proteins | sample AD_JPNMR3_MetaG_FD_184426 | JGI IMG/M metagenome (GOLD analysis project Ga0209720, IMG submission 184426) | Active sludge microbial communities of municipal wastewater-treating anaerobic digesters from Japan - AD_JPNMR3_MetaG (SPAdes) (version 2) | ecosystem: Engineered > Bioreactor > Anaerobic...
TTCCTCCGGAAAAGACTATATGGCCAGGTTAAGGCGCTACACAGCGCCGGAAGGGATGTATGAAGAAAAAATGAAAAAAAGGAGGGACAGTTCTTCACTTTTGCGTGATGTCCTTTCAAAAGGGATCGGGAAGATAAAATTCCTGGACGGATACAAGAAAAGGATCCAGGCGGATCTTGCAAGAGCGCACCTACTGTTGAAAGCAGAAGAATTTTTAGTATTTGAGGTCATCCTTTTCTCCCTTTTCTTCCTTCTGACCATTTTAATCAAAGGAACAAGATCATGGATTTTGGCAATAATCTTCGGGATCGCCGGTTGGATTCTGCCTTCGTTCCTGCTTAAAAACAGGATCAAGAAGAGAATGAAACTGCTGAACGAACAGCTCGGAGATGCGATCACAATGATGTCCAACTCACTGAAAGCGGGTTACAGTTTCCTGCAGACGGTAGATATCGTGGCAGAAGAAATGACCGGACCTGTTTCGGAGGAATTTGCAATATTCAGCAAAGAAGTGAGTCTTGGACTCAATACTGAAAAAGCGCTGGAAAACCTGTCTGCAAGGGTCAGAAGCGAGGACCTTGACCTTGCGGTGACCGCTGTGATGATACAGCGGCAGGTAGGAGGCAACCTGGCCGAAGTGCTTGACAAAATAACGGAGACGATCAGGGACAGAGTCAGGATCAAAGGCGAACTCAAAGCAGTGACGGCGCAGGGGAGAACGTCGGGACTCGTTATTTCGCTGCTCCCTGTCGTCCTGTGTCTAATCATTTATATGATAAATCCTGCTCAAATGAGCCTGCTGTTTACACGGCCGCTGGGAATAATAATGGTTGCGGTTGCTGCAGTCATGGAACTGACAGGCATAATGCTGATCCGAAGGATCGTAAGAATAGAGATTTAAGGAGGCGGGACATGTGCCGGTTTTGATTATTCTGCTGGCTTTCGCAAGTTGTTTTTTGCTTTTCTATACTGTTTTGTCGATCGCCGGCAGTGATGAATTGATAATATCCTCCAGGCTAAAGAGTATAAAAGACTCCGGGACGAAAAAGGAAGACGGCGAACTGGACCAGCCGCTGCTGAACAGGGTAATCAGGCCAATGCTCGATCATTTGGGCAAAGTCATGATGCGGATAACTCCGAAGGAAATGATCTCATCCCTGGAATACAAGATTACCAGGGCCGGAACCCCATGGAACCTCTCGGTCAGGGACTGGGTCAACATACAGGCGTTTCTGGTTGCCGGAATCCCGCTGGTCACTTTTATTGCATTGAAAAAGTCCGGCGTACCTGGAGGTACGATACTTTTATTCCTGATATCCGAAGCGGCCCTTGGATTTGCTCTGCCGGGGTTTATCCTGGGGAAAATGCTCACGGCGAGGCAAAAAGCGGTATTGAATTCACTGCCGGATGTGATCGACCTTATTACTGTAATCGTCGAAGCCGGATTGGGGTTTGACGGCGCGCTGATGAAAGTCGTGGAAAAAAAGCCGGGACCTCTGGCTGAAGAGTTTGACAAGGTCCTGCAGGAAATAAAGGTCGGAAGGAATAAGAAAGACGCATTGCGGGACATGGCGCAAAGACTGGATATACATGATTTTACCGCTTTCGTCGGCGCCATTATCCAGGCAGAACAGTTCGGAGTGGGTATTGCTCAGGTGCTTAGGATCCAGTCGGAGCAAATCAGGCTCAAGAGGAAACAGCGTGCCCAGGAGCGCGCAATGAAGGTGCCTGTCAGGATGTTGATCCCAATGGTCATGTTCATATTCCCGACGCTGTTCGTCGTGCTTCTCGGGCCTGTAGTGATAAGGCTTATTGAACAGTTTTCCGGCATGTAGACGCAGTTATTCACAGTTCTCCGGCATGCAGGCATTATACTGATGGCATATGGAATTCCGGATGGTCGTAAAGATTCATAGAAATTGGTTTAATATAGTTGAAGATAGTTGTAGATGATAGTATAATGTGTCTTACATAATCAGGTGATCGTTCATAAGTGACTAATGGATTTTCGGAGGCTGTGAAATGGGTTTTTTGGATGATATAAGAAACAAGATCCTTATACATGACGGCTCAAAGGGATACATGCTGCAGAGAATGGGGCTGAAAGGCGGGGAGTGCGGCGAATACTGGAACCTGACCAACCAGGATGCAGTACGTGCAATCTACAGGGCATATCTCGAAGCCGGGTCGGATGTGCTGCAGACCAACACTTTTACCGGAAACAGGATCCATCTTGGCCGATTCGGCCTCGGGGACAGAACATATGAAATCAATTACTGGGGAACCAGGTTAGCAAAAGAAGTTGCAGGCGACAGGGCCTATGTGAGCGCTTCTGTAGGTCCTACCGGCTCACTTATGGAACCGTTGGGAAATCTCTCCTTCGAAAGTGCCTGCGAAGTTTACCGTGAACAGGTGAAAGCGCTGGCCGACGGCGGTGCGGATGTTATCAATTTCGAGACGTTTACGGACCTGTCAGAGCTGCGGGCTGCGTACCTGGCTGCCAGAGATGTGACGGATCTGCCAGTGATCTGCTCACTGGCTTTCGAAACCAATGGACGGACGCTGATGGGCACCGATCCGTTTATAGCGGTCAACGTGCTTAAGTCCATGGGAGCCGATATGGTTGGGGCAAACTGTTCTTTTGGCCCCGAGCATATGAAAGGCATTATAGAGGGTATGTACAAGGCAGGCGGCGGGTATCTGAGCGTTAAGCCAAACGCAGGTCTGCCGTCGGTATCGGGCAATGCAGTTAAGTATCATGAAACACCCGAGCATTTCGCCGACCTGTCGGCAGAATTTGTAAAATTCGGGGCAAGGCTCATAGGCGGCTGCTGCGGAACGACGCCGGACTTCATAAAAGCGCTCAAAAATAAACTGTCGGAGACGCAACCCGTGACCGTTGCCGGAAGGACAGCTATATGCATTACATCCGACGTAAAATACATTAATGTGAAAGACCTTGACAAGGCCAATATATACAGGATCGATGCCGCAAAAGATCAAACGCTGTATGAAGCGTTGAAAAACAATGACTTTTCATGGGCGGAAGAAACAGCGCTCGATCTGGCAGCCGAAGGCTATGATGCAATCCTGGTAAACACGGACAGTGCGGGCGGAGACGCCGGGCTGCTGGCGAATGTGATTGACCGGCTGCAATGGTATGTGAAGGATCCTTTCATTATTGAAACCAACAATGCAGCGGCTCTTGAGAGAGCGCTGAGGATCTACAGGGGGACTGCCGGTGTCGTTATTAACAGCAGTTCAGATGATGAATTAAGGAATATTGCAGAAAAGTACGGAAGTGTGATTATTTCCCGAGATATATAGCATAAATGCCAATCCATGTTTGTCCAGACTGTTCGGCTGTGCGAACCTGGTTGACTGGCGAGCATATTGAAGTTGATACCTGTACATGCGGATGCTAAAATTAAATAAAGGAAATCGCGTTTTCGTGCCCGAAATGTTTCGCACCCGGGTGGGTGCGAAATAGGCCCGAGACCGATAGATTTGCATCTGAAAGCGCTCAAAAGCATGGGCGCGAAAATAAACGACGCGCATCGCGGTTTCATCCACTGTGAGGCAGAAAGACTGAAGGGATGCGACATACAGCTTGATTACCCCAGTGTAGGCGCAACGGAAAACATCATGCTTGCATCGGTCTTTGCCGACGGGGAGACGATCATCAGGAATGCAGCAAAGGAGCCTGAGATAGTTGACCTGCAGAACTACCTGCAGGCAACTGGCGTACGGGTGACAGGTGCAGGGACGAGCATCATCAGGATCGCCGGAGGTGAAAGCAAGCTAAGGAATGCGGAGCATACGATAATCACCGACCGGATAGTGGCAGGTACATATATGGCGGCAGCAGGTATAACAGGCGGGAACCTGCTTTTGAAAAACGTCATCCCCGAAAACCTCAGTTCAGTTATTTCTGTCCTCAGGGAAAGCGGATGCAGGATCCGCGTCAAAGACGGTATGGTACACGTTGCCGGTCCTGCCAGGCTGCGTGCAGTAGATATCGTAAGAACGCTTCCATACCCGGGTTTTCCGACAGATATGCAGGCACAGCTGGTGGCGATGCTGACGATAGCCAGAGGTACCAGCATAGTTGTTGAAACTGTTTTTGAAAACAGGTACAAACATGTTGACGAACTGCTGAGGATGGGCGCCAATATCAAGCTGGAGGGGCGTATAGCGGTCATAAAGGGAGTCAGGAAGCTGGTCGGAGCAAATGTATGGGCAAGAGACCTCAGAGGCGGAGCAGCACTGGTCCTGGCCGGGCTTGCGGCCGAGGGGGAGACAGTGGTATCGGATATCCGGCATATTGACAGGGGATACGAAAGAATCGAAGAGAAATTGCGGCAAGTCGGAGCGATGATCAAAAGAGTAGACTGAGACAGACAGTACAACTTGATAAAATCCTCTCAGGACCACTAACGTCAGGAGGATAAATATGAAGCTGCGCAGGATAAAACCCATGCAGGAACCTGCATACGTGATAAACAGGAGAAAAAGAAGAAAGCAGAGAATATGGCGGGCAGTAAAATCGATCCTTGTTACCGCATTATTTGTTTTTACAGTAATATATGCTTCTCTTTCTCCTTTTTTTAATATAAAGGATATTCGAGTGGCCGGTTCGACCAGGTACAGCACTGCGGAACTGTCAACTGCTTCGGGCATCGTGACGGGCCGCAACGGATTCAGGGTGCTGTTTTCCAGCAAATCAAAGCCCGGCCTTTTCCGCATAGGCGACGCCGAGCAGGCCATAATCGACAGTTGCCCGTATGTTAAGAGCGCGAAAGTCAGGTATATTATCCCGGGAACGGTCAGGATCGATATAACGGAGCGTGAACCTGCCGCCATAATCGATATTAAAGGAATCCAGCTTCTGATAGATAAAGAAGGATACCTTCTGGAAATAGATCCCGTCTTCGATGCGGAAACGGATGAAAGCGGACTTCCTGTGATAAGGACCGCTGAACCAGGTTCGGCAAATCCGGGTAAAAAATTGGATATTCCTGAAGAAATGCTCTTATCAGCATTCAAAGTATTTGATACAATAAAAGAGATGGATGCCGTGAATGATGATAAATTGCTGCCGATGGTTGATTACGTTGATACAAGCGACCTTTCGAACATTCGGCTTTCACTGCAGGCTCGCATCGTCGTCAATCTTGGCAAGGCTGATGAGCTTCATTACAAAATCAACGCAGCAGCAAGCATATTCACCAGGAACATCAAAAAAACTGAAAGGGGTACGCTGGACTTCTCCGTTGGGAAAGATCCGGTATTTACTCCTGAGAGCGGAGGTTAGGTGCTTATGTTGCCAATATTGGGAATGATCATCGGAATACTGATCGGTGTTTTCCTGATACCTGTAAACATACCCCAGCAGTATTCCATTTATCTTGCTGTGGCCATCCTTGCCGCACTTGACTCCGTATTCGGCGGAGTCGCATCGTCTTTGCAGGGTAAATTCGATATGAAGATCTTTCTTTCGGGATTTTTCGGCAATGCGATCCTTGCGGCGATATTGGCGTATATAGGCGATCAGATGGGGCTGCAGCTGTACCTTGCGGCAATTTTCGCATTTGGCAACAGAATTTTCTTGAATTTTGCAGTTATTCGCAGATATATGTTGAACAAGTCGGATAAAAAAGATAATATATAGTTTGTAGGGTAGTTTACAGGGGGTCATTTCCGTGAGTGATTGGATCGTAAGTATTGACATCGGGACGTCGAATGTTTGTGCACTTATCGGAAAAGTCAACAAATATTCACAAATAGAGATCGCAGGCAGAGGTATGGCGCCTTGCAGCGGGCTTAAAAAAGGCGTCATCGTTGATATAGACAGTACCGCTGCAAGTATCAGGAAAGCTGTCGAAGAAGCCGAAACAGATGCAAACATGCGTGTCGATTCAGCTTATGTCAACATACACGGCATGCATGTCAATATCGTAAATAATAGAAGCTGGATGAGCATAAACGGAAGGGAAATAACCAGGGACGATCTGGATGATATACTCCGGGATGTCAGGGATATCGATATCCCGGAAGACAGACAGCTTATAGATGTTATCCCGAGGCAGTTCATAATCGACGGATACGATGAGATAACCGATCCGGTGGGAATGGTAGGCACCAGGCTTGAAGTCGATGCGGACATGCTTGTCGGGAAAATCACATCGGCCCAGAATATTATAAAAAGTATGGAACGGGCAGATGTAAAGCTGGATGGAATCGTCGCGGAAGCGTTTGCTTCGGCAGAGATATGTCTGACGCCGGATGAACGAGATATAGGAGCTGTGCTGCTGGACGTCGGGGGAAGCATAACCGACGTTTCGGTATTTCAGGGCAAACGGCTTGTTTTTTATGACTCGATACCTGTCGGCGGCGACCATATAACGAATGACATTGCCATAGGTCTCAGGATATCGAATACGGAAGCCGAAAAGATAAAGCGTCAGTTTGAGCTTGCGCTGACTTCGCTGATAAAGAATGACCAGGAAATATCCGTACTTGATATAAATGAAAACAGGAAAAAGAACGTGAAAGTTTCGGAAGTTGTAGAAATCATCGAAGCCCGCGTGTATGAGATATTCTCGTTATGCAAAGGCCTGCTGGACAAGGCCGGAATAAACATTCCAAGGGAGGGCGGCGTCATTATGACCGGCGCCGGGATATCTTATGTCGATGGCTGCAAGCAGCTGGCGCAGGAAGTGTTCGATCTTCCGGTAAGAGTTGTGCAGGCAGGACAGATACCCGGGGTTTTGAAACCGGAATTCATAGCATCTGCAGGCATGATCAGGTATGTCGCCAGTGTCAGGAAGGGCGGCAGCAGGGCGAGCGAGATCAGGCTCAGGAAACAGGAGAAGCAGAAAAAGGATGAATCGGTTTTTGAAAAGATATTGAATTTTATCAAAAAAATGTTTTAATTCATCAATGCTCCTTTGTTTGAACTTTTTGCTAAACTCATCTTGCTTTAATGAATGGAATAGGATATTATTTATTTGTGCCAAACCAATGACAAAAGGGGGATTCGATTTTGCTGGAGTTTGATATTGATATGGAACAGTTTGCCCAGATAAAAGTCATCGGTGTCGGCGGCGGAGGCAACAATGCCGTAAACAGGATGATAACTGCCGGTCTCAGAGGTGTTGAGTTCATAGCGATAAATACAGATAAGCAGGCCCTTTTTCTTTCCAAGGCAAATACAAAAATCCAGATCGGAGACAAACTGACAAAAGGACTCGGAGCAGGCGCAAATCCTGAAATCGGAGAGAAAGCTGCTAATGAAAGCAAAGATGAGATCGCCCAGGCCATTAAGGGGGCCGACATGGTCTTCGTAACAGCAGGTATGGGCGGCGGAACCGGTACCGGCGCTGCACCTATAGTAGCTCAGATAGCAAAAGAGATGGGGATACTCACAGTAGGTGTGGTAACCAAACCTTTTATGTTTGAAGGCCGCAAGAGAATGCAGTATGCGGAACAGGGCATAGAGAACCTCAAGGGTGTTGTGGATACCCTTGTTACGATACCTAACGACAGATTGCTTCAGGTTGCAGAAAAGAAAACGTCGATTATCGAGGCGTTCAAAATGGCCGACGACGTACTGCGTCAGGGTGTACAGGGAATATCGGATCTTATAGCGGTACCTGGTTTGATAAACCTCGATTTTGCAGACGTTAAGACGATAATGTACAATACCGGGCTTGCGCACATGGGAATCGGCAGAGCTTCAGGCGACGGCAGAGCCGAAGAAGCTGCAAAACAGGCAATCCAGAGCCCCCTGCTTGAAACGACGATCGACGGTGCCCGCGGCGTTATTATCAATATCACCGGCGGACCGGATCTTGGACTCTTCGAAGTCAATATGGCTGCAGAACTTGTTCAGAAATCTGCTGACCCTGATGCCAACATTATCGTTGGTGCGGTCATCGATGAGAACCTCAAGGATGAAATACTCATTACCGTTATAGCCACCGGCTTTGACAAGAGCCCGTCAATGAAGAAAATAGACAAGATAGCGGAAAAATCTCCGGCAAAGCAGGAACAGACTGTTCCAAGACGTCAGACGGCCAGCGATATATCCGAAGATGAGCTTGAGATACCAACTTTCCTGAGGAAAAACAGATTCAGATAAACCTGACAACGAACAAAAACCCTGGGCAATCTGCCCGGGGTTTTTTGCGCTTGCCGGGACACAGCGCCAGCCAGGGGACAGTTCTTCGAAATGGGGGACAGTTCTTCGAATGAGGGACAGTTCTTCAGAATTTGCTGACAGATGCGGCCTTTCAAATTCGTGTTTTTTACTGATGAAGAATTCTTTCCGTGAAAACCATGTTTGCAAGATGAATGTTCAGCAGCTAACGGATCATATAAAGTAACTGCTCTGATGAATTTTGGATAAATGCTCTTAGTGAATATTCAAAGGACCATCCCTTAGCATTAACTCGCAGAACTGTCTCCATTGTTAACTTCTGCAGAACTGTCCCTCTTCCTTTAACTTCTGCAGAACTGTCCCTCTTCCTTTATCTCCTGAAACTTCCCTTGAAAAAACCTTATTTCTACAGGTGTTTGTGACATAAAAATCATGTTTGATCAAATATAATTTAAGTATGTTGTTATACATAAATGCCCGGACATATGAATATATGTAAAATAGGGGATGTCTGGCATTTCAGCTTGTGAGGTAATACTGTGGAGATTTATCTGGATATAGTCATCCTGGAGAATATAGTCATCAATTACTTGATACTTTTAGTTACATCCAGATTCTCAAAGAACAGAACGAGCAGCCTCAGGCTTTTTCTCGGCTCTGTAGCAGGCGCTGCTTATCTTGTGCTTATGATACTGCTGCCGGATACGAAAGTGTATGCCACACTGCTGTCAAAATTTCTGCTGTCCGTCGGGATGGTTGCCATAACGTTCAGTTTCAGAAAGCTTTCGGTTTTCCTGAAAACGCTGGCGCTGTTTTATGCAACGACGTTCATTTTCGCAGGAGCCGCTTTTGCGCTTATGTTCTTCAGCAAAGACTGGGGGATCATAAGAAACGGCGTTCTTATCACACCGCTGTCTTTTATTGATGCAAAATGGTCAGAACTGCTGCTGGCAGTCGCAGTCGCATTGATTATTTTCCGTGTGATCTGGGATGCATTGCAAAGCAAATTTATCAAAGAAAAACTGCTGGTCAATATAAGCATCGCAATGGGGAACAAGTCCATCGAGTTGCCCGCGCTGGTGGACACAGGCAACTCCCTGCACGATCCGCTTACAAAACTGCCTGTAGTTGTCGTGGAATTTTCCGCGATAAAGGACCTGCTTCCTGATGATATCAAAAGCATTTTTGAGCAAAACAATGAAAACGATCTGAATTCGGTCACTTCAACGATCTCGTCTTCCAACTGGTTCACCAGGTTCAGGCTGATCCCGTTTAAGTCGCTTGGCAGGGAAAACGGCATGATGATCGGGTTCAGGCCGGATTACATAGAGATAGGTGCTGACGAAGGCAAGAAAGATATCCGGGATGTTATCGTCGGCATTTACAACAGAACGCTGTCGGCAAATGAGCAGTACAGAGCTCTGATGAATCCTGAGCTTATATAGATATAGCAACGAAAGGAGATTGCAGATGAAAGTATTCAACAAAGTCAGGCTGATCTTAAGAATTCATTACTGGGAGTTGCTTGCGAGGATCAGAAGAAGGATCGGGCTTCCAATATATTATATAGGAGGCAGCGAGGCATTGCCGCCGCCCCTTACAGTCGACGAGGAAACGTATCTGCTCGCAAGGCTGGAAGAACAGGATTACGGAGTAAAAAGCGTGCTGATAGAGCGCAATCTCAGGCTTGTCGTATACATAGCCCGAAAGTTCGAGAATACCGGCGTTGGAGTCGAGGATCTTGTTTCCATCGGAACGATTGGCCTTATTAAAGCAATAAATACTTTTAACCCGTCAAAGAATATAAAACTGGCCACTTACGCATCGAGATGCATTGAAAATGAAATACTGATGTACCTGAGGAGAAACAACAGGGTCAAAACGGAAATCTCGATCGATGAACCCCTCAATGTGGACTGGGACGGAAATGAACTTCTGCTTTCGGATATACTGGGAACTGAAAGCGATATCATTTACAGGAGCCTCGAAGATGAGATCGACAGAGAACTGTTGAATACGGCCATGAAAAAACTGTCGAGCCGTGAAAAGAAAATCATGGAATTGAGGTTCGGGCTGACGAACGGAGTTGAAAAAACACAAAAGGAAGTTGCCGACATGCTTGGTATTTCCCAGTCCTATATCTCTCGTCTGGAGAAGAGGATAATAAGTCGTCTGAAGAAAGAGATCAACAGGATGGTGTAACCACCAAACCCGCTGTTGTCAAGGCCTTTAGCGAATATTTTGTGAAGAAGTTTCAGTATAAAAAAGACCTCCCGGGCAATAATGTTACTGTACAAAAAGTGCCGGGAGGTTTTTACATGATGGTCAACAAAGTTGAAATCTGCGGAGTTAACACTTCAAAACTGCCGGTTTTATCCAATGAGCAAAAGAAAGCTCTCTTTGAAAGAATGCACAAGGGCGATGCTTCTGCCCGTGAGGAATTCATCAACGGGAATCTCAGGCTCGTTTTGAGCGTAATCCAGAGATTCAACAACAGAGGCGAGTATGTGGATGATTTGTTCCAGGTGGGCTGCATAGGCCTCATAAAAGCAATTGACAATTTTGACGTATCCCAGAATGTGAAATTCTCTACCTATGCAGTTCCGATGATAATAGGCGAAATCCGGAGATACCTGAGAGATAACAATTCGATCAGGGTCAGCAGATCTTTAAGGGACATCGCGTATAAAGCACTTCAGGCAAAAGAAAGGCTGACGAACAAGAATTCCAAGGAACCTACGATTTCTGAAATCGCTGAAGAGTTGAAGCTTCCCAAAGAAGAGGTCGTTTTTGCGCTCGATGCCATCCAGGATCCTATTTCGCTATTTGAGTCTGTGTACCATGATGGCGGTGACGCCATATATGTAATGGATCAGGTCAAAGATGAAAAAAATATCGATGAAAACTGGCTTGAAGGCATTTCGCTGAAGGAAGCGATGAGGAAACTGAACGACAGGGAAAAACTGATACTGAACCTTCGTTTCTTCGAGGGCAGGACACAGATGGAGGTAGCGGAGGAAATCGGAATATCACAGGCCCAGGTATCAAGGCTGGAGAAAACTGCGCTTATGCATATGAGAAAACATATATGACTAAGCGGAACATGAACTGCGAAATACTCATGTGAATGAGGAATATGAGTATCAGAATGCAGATATGAAGATAAAACGACATGACAACATAACGGAAAGCATAAATGTGCAAACAGTGCTTACGCATATAGGGCACAGCAAAGAGAAAAACGGAAAAGTGCCTTCGGAATGGAGGACTGTCCCCGAGGTCAGAGAACTCTTCCCGGGATGGAGAACCGGCCCTGGAATGGAAATTGGAACTTCTCCTTGATCAGAAAATTAGAACTGTCTCCGGGTGTCCCTGGGTAAAATCGAGAACTGTCCCCTGCCAATGTCCCATTATGATAATTGAGCGGCAGCGGACATATAATTTATATGAAACCGTACTTCAGTCCATTTAGTTGACGGAACGATAGTAAAGATTGGTGGGGGTCCTATGAATCGTTCTTCAGACTTCAGGCAGAAAGAAGTAATAAATGTTTCTGACGGGAGAAGGCTGGGATTTGTATCTGATGTGGAAATCGACCTGGAGCAGGGAAAGGTCGAGGCGATAATACTGCCGGGAGTCGGCAGACTGCTGGGCTTTTTCGGTAAAGACAACGAGTTTGTCATCCCATGGGACAAGATCGTGAAAATAGGAGAAGACATAATATTGGTCGATCTGGATGAAAGATACATAAGGAGATACTTTGACTGATTTCGAATTCAGCAGCGAAGGACCGGAGCTAAAGTACTTTATACTTCTATGCGGTTTTGCAGAACTGTCCCCAACTTTGATTTCTGCAGAACTGTCCCCATTAATTGGTCCACCTCCGCTAAAGGATTTTTTTAGAATGCCGATAAAATTATTTAAAGGTGCAAATGATAAAATCACGCAGTGGAAGCGTACGGGAGGTAAGCTATGAAATGTCCTTATTGCGGGTATCTTGAGGACAAGGTCATCGATTCGAGGCCTACTGACGAGTATTCGGCTATCAGGAGGCGGAGGGAATGCAACAGGTGCATGAGGCGGTTTACCACTTATGAAAAAGTGGAGAGCATACCGCTGATGGTAATCAAAAAGGACAAGACAAGGCAGCCGTTTGACCGTGAAAAGCTCATCAACGGACTGCTGAGAGCCTGTGAGAAGAGGCCGGTCTCGGTGGACACTCTTGAAAAACTGGCTGATGAGATCGAACTCCAGATACTGAATTCTCTCAAGAGGGAGATAACCACAAAAGAGATCGGCGAAATGGTCATGGCAAGGCTTAAGGATATCGACGAAGTCGCATATGTCAGGTTCGCTTCAGTCTACAGGCAGTTCAAGGACATAAACACATTCATGGAAGAGTTACATAAACTGCTGAAAGAAAATGAGAAGCTTCAGGAAAACGAACAGCAGGAAGAAAACGGACAGGACGACCATAAATAAGCAACCGGGAAATGTTCACGGGATGCGGAACCCGCTGGGAAATATACATGAGACTGAGAACCTGCCGGGAAATAAGAATAATTAGCGAGCAGGCCAACTCAAAGCCATACAACGGCAACGCCGACAGAATCCGCAGATCGGCAGGCTGCTGTGCCATATTTGAAACTTTTGTTGCCTGATTATTTTTCGAGTTGCTTTCGTATCAATCTGCATCATTTCTTTTGCCTTATCAGGTATTATATGATTTGATTTTCCCGATCCGGGGATGTATTTCCGATACTATCGGATTCTTTACATTCTTTGCAACTTCTCTGCGAATTCAGCCTGTATATTGTCTTATAGCGGTCGTGATGTTTCATCATGTATAAAAAAGTGTCAGATGATAATTTGGGTATGTACAAAATCATGCGGATATAGTAATATTGTGATGGAAATTACTGTATAACATAGAAACTAATTCTAGCTATGGGTAGTAATATGTACTCAAAGATCATAAGCTGCGGTGTTTTGGGGATCGACGGATATATAGTCGAAATAGAGACAGATATCAGCAACGGTCTGCCTGCGTTCGAAATAGTCGGGCTTGGGGACACGGCCGTACGGGAAGCACGGGAGCGTGTCCGGTCTGCCGTGAAGAACTCAGGATACGAGTTCCCGCTGAAAAAGATCACGCTGAACATGGCCCCCGCGAACATAAAGAAAGAAGGTTCATCATTCGATCTTGCCATTGCCATGGGCATCCTGACATCATCGGGTTACATTGACCAGTCTGCCGCCAGTAAATCGATGTTTATCGGAGAGCTTGCCCTTGACGGGGGTATAAAGCCTGTAAAAGGAGTCCTGCCCATGGCTGTCTGCGCACACCGGAACGGTTTCCGTTTTTTATTCCTTCCTGAAGCGAACGCAAGGGAAGCTTCGGTCGTAAAAGAACTCCATATCGTACCCGTGAAGGATCTCAGGGAAACTGCGGCAATTATTAACGGAGAGATAGAGATAAAATACTTTGAGGATACCGGAGGCGAAGTCGTGCCGGTTTATTCTGATACAGTCGACTTTGCCGATGTGAAGGGACAGGAGAATGTAAAGAGGGCACTGGAAGTGGCTGCGTCGGGAGCACACAACTGCCTTATGCTTGGAGCTCCCGGATGCGGCAAAACGATGCTGGCAAGGAGGCTTCCGACTATACTGCCGTCGATGACTTTTGAGGAAGCGCTGGAAGTAACGAAAATACATAGTATAGCGGGAATACTACCCCCTGGAGTATCCCTTGTGAACACGAGACCGTTCAGGAGCCCGCACCACAGTATCTCGGATACGGGACTTGTAGGGGGCGGTTCCATTCCAAAACCCGGCGAAATAAGCCTCGCTCATTACGGCGTATTGTTCCTTGACGAACTTCCCGAGTTCAGCAAGAAAGCCCTGGAGGCCCTGAGACAGCCGCTGGAGGACGGTGTCATTACCATTTCCCGTGTGAACGCGAGCCTCACCTATCCGGCAAGGACCACACTGATATGTGCGGCAAATCCATGCAGGTGCGGGTATTTCCTGGATCAGCCCGGAAAGTGCACATGCACGCCCAAACAGATACAGCAATATCTCAGCAGGTTATCCGGGCCACTGCTTGACAGGCTGGATATCCACATAGAGGTTTCGCCTGTCAAATATGCGGAACTGGAAAGCGATAAAAACGTCGAGAGTTCGCTTGCCATCAGGGAAAGAGTGGAAAGGACCAGAAAAATCCAGCTTGATAGGTATAAAGGGCTGAACATTTACTCAAACTCCCAGCTTCAGCCTGCAATGTTTGCAAAATTCTGCAGGCTCGATAAAAAATGCAGAAGTATCCTTCGGGATGTGTTCGACAGGCTCGGAATGAGCGCACGGGCCCACAGCAGGATACTCAAAGTGGCCAGGACCATCGCCGATATGGACATGAGCGAAGATATCAAACCTGTACATCTGACAGAGGCGATACAGTACAGGAGCCTTGACAGAAAAGCATGGAATATATGAACGCAGTTGCTGAACTCAAACCGGTCGGTATCAGCAGCAGTATGAAAATCGACTTAATGGATAAAATCCTACAGCAGGACGTGGGGGATGAGGCAATGAGCAATCTGAAATACTGGATTTGGCTGAGTTCCATGGTCAATGCAAGTCCCGGGAAGAAATATCAGCTTCTGCAATATTTCAGGGACCCCGCTCTGGTCTGGGAAGCCGGTGAAGCTGATTTGGCTGCTTCCGGGCTCTGCTCTAAAAAACTGATCACGCATCTTATTGACAAAACGGCAAGGAAGGAAACCGAAAGGGCATTCGAATCCGTCAAAAAGTGCGATGCCGATGTAATAACAATATACGACAGGACATATCCCGAACTGCTCAAGCACATCGCTGACCCGCCGCTGATCCTTTACTGCAGGGGCAAACCGGAACCGGATGAGACCTGTATGGCCGTGGTCGGTTCCAGGAGGGCGACATGGTACGGTCTCGACATGGCAAAACGTTTAGCGGGGGATCTGGCCAGGCACGGAGTCACGGTTGTCAGCGGCATGGCCAGGGGGATCGACTCGCAGGCGCACAAAGGAGCACTGGAAGCAGGAGGCAGGACGATAGCGGTGCTGGGGTGCGGTATCGATATTGCATACCCGCCTGAAAACCGTGGACTTATGGAGGAAATAATACGGCATGGCGCCGTAATATCGGAATATCTTCCGGGTACGGAACCCGCACGGTACAATTTTCCTGCGAGAAACCGCATAATAAGCGGTATATCGCTTGGAGTGACCATAGTCGAAGCCGGTGAAAAAAGCGGCTCCCTTATTACCGCAGAATATGCCCTGGATCAGGGAAGAGACGTTTTTGCAGTGCCGGGCAATATAAACTCTTACAACAGCGCAGGCACCAACAGGCTGATCCGCGACGGCGCGAAGATCGTAACAGGAGTGGGCGACATACTTGATGAATTGAATATAAGACATGATTCTAAAAATACATATAGCAGCGCTAAAAAACTTGCTGTAATGAAACTGAACAGAGATGAAAAAACTATAGCTCAGCGGCTGCTCAATGGTCCTGTCCATCTGGACGTCATATGCAGGGACTGCGGGATCAGTGTCCAGATGGCATCTTCGATCCTGTTGATGCTGGAACTGAGCGGTTTCGTGGAACAATTGCCGGGCAAATATTACAGGCTCGTTGAATAAAATGATTATCATTACTGTAGACACAAGCGTAAAATGTGGTAATATATGAGTTGAATTTAATCAATATAGAACGATAAGCTTTAAAGTTATCATAAACAACCTTCAGGAGGACATGATGGCAAACAACCTTGTAATAGTTGAGTCGCCTGCAAAGGCCAATACCATAAGCAAATTCCTGGGAAAGGATTATAAAATAGTTGCATCGGTAGGACATGTAAGGGACTTGCCTAAAAGCCAGATGGGCGTGGATATAGAAAATGACTTTGAACCAAAATACATCACCATCCGGGGCAAAGGCGACATAATCAGCAAACTGAGGAAAGAAGCAAGGAACTCGAAAAAAATACTACTTGCTACCGACCCTGACCGTGAAGGAGAGGCCATATCCTGGCATCTCGCACAGTTGCTCAATATAGACGAAAATGAGGAATGTAGGGTCACGTTCAATGAGATAACAAAAAACGCAGTCCGAAATGCCATAAAACAGCCAAGAAAAATAAACATGGACCTGGTCAATGCCCAGCAGGCAAGGCGCGTCCTGGACAGGATAGTAGGCTACAAGATAAGTCCCCTGCTGTGGAGGAAGGTGAGAAAAGGCCTGAGCGCGGGACGTGTCCAGTCGGTCGCCGCAAGGCTGGTATGTGACAGGGAGGAAGAGATAGAGAATTTCATACCGGAAGAATACTGGACGATCACGGCATTGCTTCATAAAAAGAAATCCTCCCGCACATTCGAAGCAAAATTCTTCGGCAAAATGGACCAGAAGATAGAACTGAAGGATGAGGAACAGGTAAGGGAGATACTTAAGCAGCTTGAAGGGAAGGAATATATCGTCCATAAGGTAAAATACGGCGAAAAGAAGAAAACTCCGCCTGCTCCGTTCACGACAAGCACTTTGCAGCAGGAAGCGTCGAGGAAACTGGGTTTCCCGACAAAGAAAACGATGATGATAGCCCAGCAGCTGTATGAAGGCCTTGAAGTCAAAGGACATGGTTCAGTCGGTCTTGTTACTTATATCCGTACCGATTCAACCAGGATATCGGCTGAAGCGCAGCAGGCGGCAAGAGAGTATATACATGCCAGCTACGGGGAGAAATACCTGCCGAATGAGCCGCGGGTATACAAAAACCGTTCGGCGTCCCAGGATGCCCATGAAGCCATAAGACCGACATATGTGGAACTTGATCCCGCAAGCGTCAAAGGGTCGCTGACCAATGACCAGTACAAGCTGTACAGCCTGATATGGTCCAGGTTCATCGCAAGCCAGATGGCATCGGCTGCCTATGATACCATTGCAGCTGATATACTTGCAGGAGACCTGCTTTTCAAAGCCAACGGGTCGAAAATGAGATTCGACGGGTACCTTACAGTTTATACCGAAGGCAGGGATGATGATACCAAAGAAAACGAAGTATCCATACCTGATCTGGAACAGGATGAAATGCTGATGCTGAAAAAGATCGAAGACAAGCAGCATTTAACGCAGCCTCCTATGAGATATACAGAGGCTACGCTTGTAAAAGCCCTTGAGGAAAAAGGCATCGGGAGACCGAGTACATATGCGCCGATAATTACGACGATCCTTGCAAGGGGATACGTGGTCAAGGATAAGAAGTTCCTGGTCCCGACGGAATTGGGGAGGATAGTCAACGAGCTTATGAAAAACAACTTCAAAGACATCGTTGATATCCAGTTTACGGCCCAGTTGGAGCAAAAACTCGATGATGTCGAGGAGGGCGCCAAGAAGTGGGTCGAACTCATGAAGGAGTTCTACGAACCCTTTGCCAAAACGCTGAAAGATGCGGAAACCAGGATTGAAAATATAGACATTCCTGATGAAGTGACCGATGTGATATGTGAAAAATGCGGCAGGAACATGGTGATCAAAACCGGACGCTACGGTAAATTCCTGGCCTGTCCGGGTTTCCCCGAGTGCAGGAACGCAAAGCCGATACTTGAAGAGGCCGGAGTCAATTGCCCGCTCTGCGGCGGCAAGGTACTGATAAAAAAGACGAAAACAAAAAAGAGCTATCTCGGGTGTGAAAACTATCCCGAATGCAAATTCATGTCATGGGATATGCCTTCGGGCGAGATGTGCCCCAAATGCGGAAACTTCATGGTAAAGAAGTACTCCGGCAGAAAAGTGACTCTTGTATGCAGCAATGAAAAATGCGGATTCACAAAAAGTCCGGACAGGAAAAAGCAGCCGGAAGAGGCTGAGAGCAGTGACGAATGATGCAGGCGGAACAGGCTGACGGCAACGGTGCAGTAGATATCGCAATATGGGCGGAAAACAAGTATTCCAGAGAATGATACTGGTTTCTGAAACAGGAGGGCCTCGCATTTGGCTGAAAGATACATCAATGTTATAGGCGCGGGACTTGCAGGATGCGAAGCCGCATGGCAGGCGGCAAAAAGGGGAGTGCAGGTAAGGCTTTTCGAGATGAAGCCGAAGAAATACACGCCTGCGCATAAAATGGATTTTTTTGCGGAACTGGTCTGCAGCAATTCTTTACGATCCGACAGCCTGACGAATGCAGTGGGACTGCTAAAGGAAGAAATGAGGAGACTTGACTCCATTATAATGAAATGTGCGGATGAAACGAGGCTCCCGGCCGGAGGGGCTCTGGCAGTCGACAGAGAAGGGTTCTCCAAAGCTGTGACTAAGGCAGTGAAAGACCATCCCAATGTTATTGTGTACAGTGAAGAAGTCACGAGCCTGCCGGAAGACGGCATCACTGTCGTTGCGACCGGACCGTTGACGTCAGATGCCTTTGCGGAGCATATAATGAAGGTCACGGGCAGGGACAGCCTTTATTTTTATGACGCCGCCGCACCGATAGTCACATATGAGTCAATAGATATGACAAAGGCTTTTCGCGCTTCACGCTACGGGAAAGGTACCGACGACTATATAAACTGTCCGATGGACAGGGAGCAGTACGAGTTGTTCTGGAACGAGCTTGTCAACGCGGAAACGGTCCCTATAAGGGATTTTGAAAAAATGATACTCTTCAGCGGATGCATGCCGGTGGAAAGTATGGCTGCAAACGGGCGGGACACCCTGCGGTTCGGACCGCTGAAACCCGTCGGAATAATCGATCCCGCCACCGGGAAAGAACCCTATGCGGTGGTGCAGTTAAGGCAGGATAACAAGGCAGGCACACTCTATAACATGGTCGGGTTCCAGACACATCTGCGCTGGCCGGAACAGAAAAGAGTTTTCCGCCTGATACCCGGGCTTGAAAATGCGGAATTCATCAGATATGGCGTCATGCACAGGAATATTTATATCGATTCGCCCGGACTCATCGATCCGACTTACAGGATGAGATCAAGACCTGAATTGTACTTTGCCGGACAGATCACGGGTGTGGAGGGTTATGTCGAATCTGCTTCTTCAGGCCTTGTTGCAGGCATAAATGCCGCAAGGCAATGCCTCGGGGAGAGTTTGGTAGTTTTCCCTGAAAATACGGCGATAGGTTCACTGGCAGCCTATGTGTCAGGCAATTCGGTAGGCAGACTCCAGCCAATGAATGCCAGCTTCGGACTGATCAGGGCGCCTGAGCAGAGGATAAGAAACAAGAATGAAAAGCACCGGATAATGGCGGAAATTGCCCTGGACCGGATAGCGAAACTGAAAATGTCCGAAAAACTTTAGCTTAAGCAAACCTTAGCTGAATGTTTTATCCAGTCTTTCATAACCATGAGACAAAAAATCCGGATTAGTAATCCATGTTCCCATAATTTATGACAAATCGATACAATATATTGACAATAACGACGCAAAGGCACATTATATAGTTGTAAATAATATTATGATATGCTAAAATTTACTCTAAAGAATCAGAGATATATTAGATCTGTGCGAGAATGTGTTCCGGAAAACGCTAAAGGAATTGGATATATAATGTCGAAATAATATATATCTGGTGGTTTTGGAATGCATTATTTTTACAAAGGAGACGGGTCAAATGTTCGATAAGCTGACCAGCAATCTGAGACTGCGCGAAAAAGCGCTTGATGCAGCCTGGATCCGCAATGAGGTTATCGCACAGAACATTGCCAACGTGGATACACCAGGCTACAAGAAATCATCTGTCGCGTTTGAGGAATATCTGCAGGGCGCATCTGAAAAAAGCGGATTCAAAGGAAACACGACCGACAGGAGGCACATCCCCATCGGCAAAAGCAATGAAAACACAAAAATAAGGATCGTCAGGGACAACAGCGAGCTGAGCACGCGTCTTGACGGGAACAACGTGGACATAGAAGCGGAAATGGCGGAGATGGCCAAGAACAATATCCGCTATTATACGCTGGTGCAAAGTGTGACAGATTCCTATCAGAGGATAAGGACCGTGATAAACGAGGGGAGGAGATAATACATGAGTTATTTTGGCGCTCTTGATATCGGTGCATCTGCACTTACAGCACAAAGACTGCGCATGGATATAATCTCCCAGAATATCGCAAATGCGAATACTACAAGGACCGAGGACGGTACGCCTTACAGGCGTAGGGTCGTGGTTTTCCAGGAAAGTTCCGACGGGATACCTTTTTCCGAGTATCTGAGCGAAAGCAGCAAGGCAAGGTATCTCGGCAAGGGCGTCAAGGTCTCGAGGATAGCCGAGGACACGAGCCCGTTCAAAAGAGTATACGATCCGGGACATCCGGATGCGGATGAAAACGGATATGTGCTGATGCCCAATGTAGATGTCGTGACTGAAATGGTCAACATGATATCGGCGACAAGAGCCTATGAAGCCAACGTAACGGCAATGAACACGACAAAGAGCATGGCGATGAAAGCGCTCGAGATCGGAAGATAATGAACGGACTAAATGGCTGCGAACGGATTGAAAGATACCAAAGACAGTTAAAGGAAGGTGAAAACCATGGCTTTCAAAGTGGGTACGGTTGATTCCCTTGCACCATCAAGATCCATATTCGAAACCGAAAGCAGAAGTGCAACTGCAGGTGCCATACCGTTTTCGGATTATCTTAAGGAAGCTCTTTACAGGACAAATGACCTGCTGCTGGAAGCTGACAAGGCGGA
>Ga0209720_1001372_pt1 | contig 20899 bp, 13 predicted proteins | sample AD_JPNMR3_MetaG_FD_184426 | JGI IMG/M metagenome (GOLD analysis project Ga0209720, IMG submission 184426) | Active sludge microbial communities of municipal wastewater-treating anaerobic digesters from Japan - AD_JPNMR3_MetaG (SPAdes) (version 2) | ecosystem: Engineered > Bioreactor > Anaerobic...
TATTTCCAATAAAAATAAGTAGACCTGCGGTTCTGAAAGTATTAATTTTAGTTGATTCACCAGTTTTTGAAAGTGCTTGATAATAAAAATAAGAACCAATTATTGCTATTATCCAACCAATAATAAAAAGAATTATTGCAAGAGCAAAACCGCTTCCACCTTTTATCAATGAGAAAATACCAAAAAATGTTGCTCCTCCACCAAAAGCAAAGAAAATGACACTTACAATTGAAAAAATTATTGCTTTAGTAAAATCTGAAAGAATTTCAGTTCTTGCAACTGCCTCAGAAATTTTCTTTATTGATAGATAAAGTAAAATTAGACCAACTATTGATAGTACCCAACCAATAGTTGGAATAAATCCCAAAAGTGTTAGAATCGAACCGACTCCTCCCATAATCTTCGCTTGTTTAATATCCATCTTTTACCTCCATAATAAAAATTTATTTAAAAAAGTGAAATAAAATTTTCACCAGACACTCTTGCTCCTTTAAGGGTTTCTCCACATTTACATTTTTCTCTTTTATCTGGTATATCTTTAATTATATTTATTATTAGAGTTTTAAGTTTTTCTAAATTCTCATTGAAAATCTTTGTAACCATTTCATGCGAAACTGGTTCAACACTTCCTTCGCTAACAACTCCAACATCATAATCAGTAACAACTGATATATTTAAAAAACACATCTCAAGTTCTCTTGCCAAAACTACTTCTGGATATTGAGTCATATTTATAACTTCCCATCCCATTGATGTGAACCATTTGCTTTCAGAAATTGTTGAAAATCGTGGTCCTTCAATTACAACTACTGTTCCTTTAGTATGATGAGAATATCCAAGTTTTTTTAAATTATTTACTGCAATTTGCATTAATTCAGGACAATATGGCTCTGCCATTCCTATATGTGTTGTTATTGGACCATCATAGAAAGTTGAAGCTCTTCCAGAGGTTCTATCAACAAATTGGTCGCAGATAATAAAATCTCCAACTTTTATATGCGATTGAAGACTTCCACAAGCATTAGGTGAAATTATTCTTTCAACTCCCAATTTTTTCATTGCCCATAAGTTTGCTCTATATGGAATTTTATGAGGTGGATATTCATGGTTTTTTCCATGCCTTGGTAGAAAAGCAACCTTTTTCCCATCAATTTCAGCAATAGAAATTGAAGATGATGTAGAACCATACGGAGTTTCAACTACAACCTCTTCCATATTATCAAAAAATTTATAAAAACCTGTACCACCAAAAATACCAATAGATGCTTTATCCATAAAACCTCCTTATATACTGTATAAGAAAATTATAACAAATTATTTATCTAATTCATAACTACTATATTTCTTAAAAATTAATTTAAATATTAGGGACCTTTGCTTCTCCATATTTATAAATATTTATTGTATACATTAATTCACTCTCTTTTGCATTGTAATTAAAAATTACTCTTGATAGATAATTTTTATAATCTCCTTTATTTATTATCCATATTTGGTATTCTAATTGAATCTCTCCATTGTCCATTTCTATTGTTTTGCCTTTTATGACATATTTTGTCGTAATATAATTATTGACATTTTCATCACCTATTTTATCAACTGAATATGAAATTTCTCCTTCAGGTGTTTTAACACTGTAATTAAAATCCTCTCTGACATTATCAACTATATCTTTAGCTAAAGACCAAAAACTTTCTGATATACTTTCAATCTGCTCTTTTGGTAATTCATGCCATTCCTCTTCCTCATAACGAATTTTAGCCTTATCTCCATCTATTAATAGTTCAGTAGTGATTTTTTCTGTTTTTAAATCGATAACCTTCAAATACTCTTTTTTTCCATAATTTTCTCTTATTATTTCAATTTTTTGCTTTTCTGAATCATTCTGAGTTTTGTATTCAATAATCATCTCGAAACTATCAATATCTGAAAAATCTTTGATCTCTTCAAAAGCAATCTTTTCTTTTAAAGTTATTTTTATCTCCTGTTTTTTTCCTTCAGAAATCAAAATGTTTTCACTACTATCTGAAAAACCATCTTTAGATGCAATTAAAGTGTATGTTCCTTCTTCAACTTGAGAGAAAGTAAATTTTCCGTTTTCATCTGTTTTTCCTGTCTTTCCATCAAGAGTAAGATTAACATCTTTTAAAGGGCTGTTTTTACTATCAAAGATAGTCACATTAATATCATTTTTTATAACCTTTTTACCACAACTTAAGATAGAAAATGAAAATAAAAAGATTAAAGTTATTAAAATTAACTTTTTCATCTCTCTCCTCCTCTAAAAATTTTTAAAATATTTAAAAAGTTACAATAATTTTATAGTATTCTTATTTTAAAATGAGAGATTAATAAGATACAAAATTTCTCCCTTTAAGAGTTATTGATCTTACAATTCTTTTATCATAATCAACATCACTGGGTGTAACAGTAGCTTTAAGAGAGATTACATCTTCAAGTGGACCGCCAATTATCTTTTTTCCGAGAATTTCTTGAACCTGAAAAATTCCAGATGAGTTACTCATCTCAATAACAATCTCTATTGCTTTTTCTTCTCCTTTTAATATTAAGACCCTCTCTATTGATAAAGCTGAAATTGTATGAATTGATAAACTACCAAGATCATATGCCTTTCTTCCTCTTCCTTTTGTCATATCTGTGGCATCTCCAATTCCAATTAGTGCTGCCTCAATTATGAAATCTGGAATATCAGCATCATGAGCATAAATAGAGTTCAAAATAAAACCTCTTACTTCAGTTCTATTTTCAATATCTGAATAAAAGTTTGGAAGTATTCTATTTAGAATTGGTATTGCAAGATATGTAGAATGTAAAGGATGATCTTCCCTGTAAATTTGGTTTCCAATGTCATGCAAAAGTGCTCCTGCCATTACAATTAAATGTTCATCATCTTCATCTCCTCCACCCTCTTCTATAAAATCTGGCTTTATACCCTTTTCAAGAAGAATATCAAGCATTTTCAGAGCAGATGCACATACAATTTTTGCATGAACCTCACCATGATCGTTATATCTTAATTTTTTAACAGCAATGAAATTTGATAAATCCCAATCAGCTCTTACTTCTGGATCATTAATTAAAAGATTAAACATCTCTTTTGCTTTTGGATAATTATTTAATGATTCTTCAATATAATTCAAAGATTCAGTTTCAAGAAAGTCATAACTTTCTGGAATTTCAACCTCAATACCAAAATTTTTTAAACTTTTACTTTTAAATTTTTCATCCATTTTTTAATTCTCCTTTCTTTTTTTATTCAAACATTCCTCTTGCATCAATTTTAATTTTTTCTATTATCTCACTCTCCTTTATAAAATAAAAATAATCAAAATTATTCACAACAAGACAAGAATGAACAGGAATAATTGTTATTTTATCACCAATTTTTATTTTGGAATCTTCATTTATTCTTACCCAACCATGCTCTTCTGATAGATTATATATTTTTGCATTAGGATGTTCCAAAATATATCCATACACTTTTTCATCACCTTCCAAAATATAATCAAGACTTAATGCTTTACTTCCAGCATCTATTAAAACTCTGTCTTTTTCTGGCCTACTTATAACTTGAGAAATTACAAAAAGGGAAACTCTATCTAATTTAGTAACTCCCAATTTAACCTGCTTATAATCATAAAAAACATAATTTCCTGGTCTAATCTCTGTTATTCCATCAATTTTTCCACTTATAAAGGCAGATGGAGTTGAACCGATGCTCACAGTCTCGCATTTAATATTATTTTCTTCAAGAATTTTTTTTGCTTTTAAAACCTCATTTGCTTCATTATAAGAAAACTCCTCTCTTTGCTCTTTATTTTTCGATGAGTATACCTGACCTCCATGCGTAAAAACTCCCTCAAAAATTATATTTGGATATTTTTCAATTTCTCTATAAATTTTTAAAACATCTTCGGTTTTTACTCCACACCTATGGTGACCTGAATCTATTTCAATTCTCACATATATTTTTTCATCTTTAAAAACTTCACTTAAATTTCTTATTCCCTCAAAAGAATCAACTGCTAAAATTAATTTATTTAAAATTTTTGAAAGTTTTTTTGCTCTTTCCAACTTAATACAATCAACTAATTCGCTTGAAATAAATATGTCATCAAATCCATTCTCACTAAAAACTTCAGTTTCTGATAATTTAGCACATTGAATTCCAGTTATTCCATATTTTTGCTGAATCTTTGCTATTTCAACTGATTTGTGAGTTTTTATCATTGGTCTTAAATTTTTTCCATAAACTTTTGCAAAATTTGACATCTCTTCTATATTTTTTATCAATTTTTCATAATCAACTAAAACATTTGGTGTTGATATATCAATTATTTTCATAAAAAAAATTATAACATTTTAATTTATTGATTATTTTTATAATTTTAATTAAATTTAATTATTTTTTGTTTACAAAAATAGACAAACTATTTTATTGGCTTTATTGCGTTGTGAAATTTAAGCCAAAATGCAAATTTCAAGACCTGACCCTATAAATTATTTCTTTTCTAAAAGTTCTTTAACCTCCTCCTTTCCATTTTTAAATTCCTTTTCCCCTTCTTTATCTTTCATAAGTAATAAAGTTAAAAACTCTCCAACATGAGTTTTCTCTTCTTTTGCAATGTCAAGAAAAACCTTTTTAAGGGAGGAATCTTTAGTTATTGATGCGAGTTGCTCGTAAAGATTTATCGCATCAAGTTCTGCAATTACACCAACCCTTAAGATTTCATTATCTAAATCTTCTTTACTGACATTTTCTAACTTAAAAGGAATATTTGATAACATTACACACCTCCAAAATATAAATTTTATATTTTTATTATATTATAATTTTTTTGAGAAAGGTAAATTGTAAAATTAAAAAAAATAATATAAATTTTATGATTTTTTTCACTATAAGCAAATATACCACTCTGCGGTAACAAATAGTTGACATAAAGAAAATTCTTATTATACTTTAAATTTATTTTAGGAGGTCAATAAAATGGAAAAGAAAGATATTTTAAATTTTGTAAAAGAAAGAAATGTGGTTTTCATAAGGTTACAGTTTACTGATATACTTGGTATTCCAAAAAATGTAGAAATACCAGTTGCAGAACTTGAAAGTGCTTTAGATAATGGAATTCTTTTTGATGGTTCATCTATTGAAGGATTTGTAAGAATTCAGGAATCAGATATGCTGCTTCTTCCTGATCCAGATACATTTACCATACTTCCCTGGACAATAGATGGAGGTGTAGTTGGTAGGTTTATTTGTGATGTTTTAAATCCTGATGGAACACCATTTTTAGGAGATCCAAGATATATTTTAAAAAGAGAACTAAAAAAAGTTAAAGATGAGTTTGGATATGTTTTTAATACTGGTCCAGAAGCAGAATTCTTCCTTTTCAAAAGAGACGCAAATGGAAGACCTACAACAATAACTCATGATCATGGAAGTTACTTTGATTTATTACCAATAGATTTAGGTGAAAAAGTTAGAGAAGAGATTGTGACGACACTTAAAGAGATGGGTTTTGAAATTGAAACATCACATCATGAGGTTGCAGAGGGTCAACATGAAATTGATTTTAGATATTCAGATGCCCTGAGAACAGCAGATAATGTTATAACTTTTAAACTTGTAACAAAGACTATTGCGTTAAAATATGGACTTCATGCTACATTTATGCCAAAACCAGTTTTTGGAATTAATGGTTCAGGGATGCATACTCACCTATCTTTGTTTAAAGGAGATGAGAATATTTTTTATGATAAAAATGGAAAATATGAACTTTCAAAAGAGGCACTATATTTTATTGGAGGAATATTTAAACATGCAAAGGGCATCTGTTTTATTGCAAATCCTTTGATAAATTCTTATAAAAGGATTGTTCCTGGATATGAAGCTCCAGTTTATATCTCTTGGGCATTAAGAAATAGATCTGCTTTAATTAGAGTTCCAGCAGCAACTGGAAAATATAGAAGAATTGAGTTTAGGTCTCCTGATCCGTCTTGTAATCCATATCTTGCATTTTCAGTTATTCTTACCGCAGGAATTGATGGAATTAGAAATAATATTGATCCAGGTGAGCCAACCAATATTGATATCTACAATTTAACTGATGATGAAAGAAAAAAAAGGGGGATAGATAGTTTACCTGGAAGTTTAATGGAGGCGAAAGAGGAATTTCTGAAAGATAAAGTTTTAATTGATTCTCTAAGTGAACATATCATAGAAAAATTTATTGAAGCAAAAAATGAGGAATGGGATAGTTTTAGAACTCATATTACGAATTGGGAGTTAGATAGATTTCTTGAAATTTACTGATAGTGTACAAGCAGCCTGTTACCTTGTACACTAAATGGAATTTTTATCAGGAAAATGTTTCTTTTAGTTTTGGTTTATAGCCATTTATAAATTCTTTTATAGTCATAATTTTCTTTCCCTCGACTTGAAGAATTTCAGGAATTAAAATTTTATCTTTTGTTTTTATACCAAAAGATTCTTTATTCACAAAAACAATTTCTCCAAAATCTCCATCATATTTCTCGTCGACTATAGAGCAATCTAAAATTTTAATCCTCTTTCCTCTAAAAAATGCATAAGCACCAGGTTCATAGGATAAACATAATATCTTTCTTTTTAAATATTCTCCCTCTAAATTAAAATCCAATTTCTCAAAATTTTTATCAAATTTTGGAGCATAAGATGCTTCTCCTTTTTGCTCAATCCAAATATCTTTTTTATTTTTAATTAGTTCTAATGCTTCATTCAAACATTCTTTACCTATTTCTATTAATTTTTCTGTGAGTTTTGTGTAATTATCCTCTTCATCAATATTTATCTTCTTTTGTAATAAAATTGGTCCTGCATCAACATCTTTTGTGAGTTTCATTATTGTAACTCCACTCTTTTTTTCACCATTTAAAATTTGCCACCTTATTGGATTTGGACCTCTATATTTTGGAAGAAGTGAAGGATGAAGATTTATGATAGATTTTGGAAACATATCAATCATATTTTCTGGTATTATTTTTCCAAATGAAACAACGATACCTATATCACCATCATATTTTTTTATCTCTACAAAATATTCCTTCATCTTTATAACTTCAATAAAAGGAATATTTTTCTCTTTTGCATAAACCTTTGTTGGTGTCTCAATAACTTTTAAACCTCTCCCACCAACTTTATCTTTTGTTGTAATAATTAGGGATATTTTATATTTTTTATTTAAATCATCTAAAAATGGCAGAGAAAAAGAATCAGAACCAAAAAAAATAATATTCATTAAACTCTGTTTAACAATTCTTCTGGTATGTTATAACCCTCTTCAACTCTTAATTTTTTTACATCTTTTATTCTATCGACAAATAAAATGCCTTCAAGATGATCTATTTCATGTTGAATTATTACTGCAGGGATTCCCTCTTTTACTATTTCTATAGGTTTTCCAGAAAGATTTAAAGCTTGAACATATATTTTTTCAGCTCTATCAACATTTCCAAAAATTCCTGGAATAGAAAGACATCCCTCTTCAAATGTAATTTTTTTCTCTTTTTTTATTATTTTCGGATTGATGAGAGTGTGAATTTTATCATTATCCCTATAAATGATAACTCTTAAAGGTTCACCAATTTGAGGAGCAGATAAACCTACTGCAGGTATTTCACTCTTTATTAGAGTTTTTTTCAACTCCTCAACGAGTTTTTCAATATATTTATCAACCTTTTTTACAGGTTGAGATTTTTTTCTTAAAACTGGATTTCCAATGGTTAAAATCTTACTCATTCAAAACTCCTTTATTATTATTCTACTATTAAATTTAATTTTATCAAATATCTCTTTGTATCTATCTATATTTTTAGTTTTTATTTTAACAACATTATCCTCAAAATAGATTTCATCTTCATTATCTTTTATTTTTTTTAAAGATTCTGTATACGATAAATCAAAGTTTTCTATTGTTATATATTTTGCATATGGTGGAAATTTTGATTCTTTTCTTCTTCTTAGTTCTTCATTTAAGAAAAGGTATGGATTTTTTTGATTCAATGATTCAAAAATTATATTTTTAGGAAATTTTGTCTGTATGAATACTTTACTATTTTTTATCTCACTTTCTTCCAAAACTCTTATAATCAGATAAAAAACATTTTCAAAAGAGTCATATTCTGGAAAATTCAAAACAAAATCTATATTCAAAAAGACAAAGATAAAATCATTAACTTTTCTAAGGAGCGGTAAAATTATATTCGTCCCTACAATAATGTCTCCTTTTTGCATGAACTCTTTTTCTATTTCCTCTCTTTTCTTTTTACTTCCTCCAGTTATTGATTCATCAAGTTGATAAACATTTCTATCTTTATAAATTTTTTTAATTCTTTCTTTCACTCTTTCGGTTCCTGGAGATGTGAATTTCATAGTTATACCACCACAAACAGGACAAAAATCAAAAAGATTTTTTTCAAATCCGCATATTTTACAAACAAGTTTATTTTTCTCAGAAAAATATGTTAATGGCACACCATCATTTGGACATTTTTCAACATACCCACACTCATCACAAAGAAAATATGTGAAATAACCTTTTCTTGGATAAAAAATGAATATTTTTTTATCTTTATTTTTGTTTATAACATTTTTAATTTCAGGAGTTATCAAAAGATCCTCTCTGTTATATATAATTTTAATATTTTTTAAATGTAATCTCCCTTTTTTTATCTCAATATTTTCTCTTTTCGCTTTTAAAGAAAGATTTAAAGATGGAAAATAAGCACCAAATATAACTTTTTTATCACTTCTTTCAATGTAATTTGAAACAATCTCGTATATATTAACACTTAAAAGCTCTTCAACATTTCTGAATCTATCCTCCATATCAATTATTATCAATTTCTCATTTAAAGGTAGAAGAAGAGAAAATGCAGTTCCAATAATTAATTTAACATACCCCTCTTCAATTCCCTGGAAAAGATCTTCCCTAATTTTTTTACCAAACTCACCTGTAACTTTATATGTAAATTTTTTTATTTCATCTGGTAAAAAATCATAGAAATCATCAACATAAATTCTTTCAGGGAATATAACTTTTGCTTTATTTCCACTCTTAATTACATCATCTAATTTTTTTACATAATATTTCCATCTTTCAACATAATTTAAACCAGATATTATCAGTTTATCAGGAATTTTAATTTCTTCTTTAATTAAACTAATATTTTTATAATCTTTTTTTGTTGTTTCTCTCTCTTTCTCTATCTTATAGATTTTTTCTATGATTCCTCTATTTTCTAAGTTTTTTATTAAATTTGTTGAAAAAAATTTTTTTAAAGTATTTAATTTTATTGAACCATCATTTTCAAGAATAAAATTTACACAATCAATTTTTCTTTTCTCATTTTCTTTGATTTTATTTTCATAGCCATCTTTTAAAACAATAAATTCTTCACCCTTTTTACTTTTTCCAAGAGGAGTAAATTTTTTTAATAGACTATTTATTGGTATATAATATTTTTCTTTTAATTTGAAAAGAACTCTCAAACCATTTTCATCAATTATTTTATACTTTGATACTAAACCAAAAATGTTTTTCAAATTATCCCCCCTACCCTCACTGATATTTACAACGATACCCTTTTTTAATCTGTTTCCTTTACCAAAAGGAACAAAAACTCTTTTTCCTACATCAATTTCATCTTCTAACTCTACTGGAACAGAAAAAGAATAAAGTGGATAATCACTTTTTAAAGGAATATCTTCAATTAAAACATCAACTATTTTATTTGATGAGTGATTTAAAGAGTGGGACAAGGTCAAGTTTTTCCCAGGAGTATCCCTCCCAACCAAAATGTCCATATACTGCAGTTTTTTTAAATATAGGTTTTCTTAAATCAAGTTTATTTATCATACCAAGTGGAGTGAAATCTATATTTTTTTCAATGAATTTTTCAATTTCATCATCAGGAATTTTTCCTGTCCCAAATGTATCAACAAATATAGAAATAGGATTTGCTTTTCCAATAGCATATGCAATTTGAATTTCAATTCTATCAGCAACTCCTGCAGCTACAATATTTTTTGCCACATATCTTGTCATATAAGATGCGCTTCTATCAACTTTTGTTGCATCTTTTCCAGAAAAACATCCTCCACCATTTTTTGCCATACTTCCATATGTATCTACAATTGTTTTTCTTCCTGTTAATCCTGTATCACCTCTTGGGCCTCCAACAACAAATCTTCCAGTTGGATTGATATAATATTCAGTATCTTTTAACATTTCTTCTGAGACAACATTTTTAACAACATATTTAATAAGATCTTCTCTAATTTTTTCTATAGGGACATCAGGATTGTGTTGAGTAGAAAGCACTATTTTAGGAACTCTTTTTGGTTTTAAATCATTATATTCAACAGTTACTTGTGATTTCCCATCTGGTCTTAAATATGGTAATGTTCCATTTTTTCTAACTTCAGCAAGTCTTTTTACAAGTTTATGAGATAACATTATTGGCATTGGCATATATTCTTCTGTTTCATTACAGGCATAACCAAACATTATTCCTTGATCTCCTGCACCAAGAGTCTCATCCATTTTTCCTTCTTTTGATTCAAGAGATTTATTAACTCCCAGAGCAATATCTGGTGATTGCTCTTTAACAGAAACTATTACACCAAGACTTTCATAATTAAAACCATATTCATCTTTATCGTAACCAATTTCTTTTACTACATTTCTTGCAATCTCCTGAAAATCTATTCTTGCTTTTGTTGTTATCTCTCCAGCAATATGGATTAAACCAGTAGTGACAATAACTTCACATGCAACTCTTGAGCAGGGGTCTACTTTTAAACATTCATCAAGAATACTATCAGCAATCTGATCTGCTATTTTGTCAGGATGACCTTCAGTTACAGATTCTGAAGTATAAAGATATTTTCTCATAACAATACCTCCTATATAGTAACTCTGGGAGAGGATAACCTTCTTATCTCCCAGGCAATTATTGAGCCTGCTGGATTTAGCACCTTAAATCTTTGTGATTTAGGTTGCTGGGTTTCTTAGGGCCAGTTCCCTCCACCTCTCAGGATAAGAAGGCTCTTAAAAAATTATATACAATTTAAATATTTTTTCAATAATTTGCATAACTCTTTTCATATAAATACTATGCATGCTAACAATGCTTTTTTTATTATTTAAATACAAAATATCTTCATAATAATTAATCAAATCTGATCTATCTAATTCAAATATCTTTCTGGACTTTTGCCTAACTTTAAAAAAGTAACAAGTTAAAGAAAAGTTTAAAATAACTACAAAAGTTTGTTAATCACTTGAAATTCTTTTTAAACCATCTATTGGAGCTATTTTTATAAAACTTAATACTATTATAGTTGAAATAAACGCATGATTGTGAAAATTTATATTGCAATATTGATTGTTTTGTAAGAGATTTAATGAATTAGTAAAGTGTCTCAAAAGGAAGGATTACTTTATAAAGTGCTCCTTTTACAGGTAAAATTTTTAAACTGTCTAAGTATTTATTGTAAATACATAATTCACTATAAACTTCTTGCATCTGTTTTATATTTGATGCTGGATTAACATCTCCATTATATCTGATAAATACCAAAAATTCACCTCTTTCTGATGGGGAGCCTAATCGAGAACAACTTTCTTCTACATATTTTATTATTTCATAAGGAGAAACCTCAGTCCCTAATAAAATTGCTTCCCTTGGTTCATTTTTAAAGACAATATGTCCAATAGATACTTTTCTATCCGGAAAAGAAACTTCTTTTGTAAATTCCTTAATTTCCTTTCCATTAAAAATAAAATTCTTAAAATAATATTCACTTATTTTTATATTTATTAAATCATCCTTTTCATATGGATGTGAAAATAGAATTGGTGGTATATTTGATAGATTTTCTATTGCACTATAACTATAAAAATCTTTAAAAATGAAATCTAAATCATACATTGTATAACGTTCAGGTACAGGAAAATTAAAAATACCAAAAGATTTTAATCTTTTATCATTAATACTATAGGTATAAATTTCTGCTGAAGATAAATATTTTTGTTCCTTATCTGACCATTCTATTTTCCATCTATCTTTTGAAGAAATTAAAAATATTGTATCAGTATAATTTTTGGAAAATACAGGTTCTATTGTATAATCAGCAATCTTTACAAATTCTTCTCCATTAAACTTTGAAAGATAAGAAGCATTTCTTGAAGAGAAAGCAAGATAAGAACCATCAAGAGAAAGAGAAACAGTCTTAATTAAATATCCTTCATTAAGTAAATGAAATTTATCATTTATGAAGTCATAACAATATACATTTCCATCCTCAATGAAATAGACTACATGTTTTAGGAAATCATCCTTTTCTTCAAGGATTTCAAAAGAGAAATTATTTTGAATAGGAGGTGGTGTAATCTCTATGAAAAGTTCATCAATAATTTCAGACGTATTTTTCTCTTTAAGTCTGAATCCAATTTTATTCTTAACATTTGGTTGAAAATCAAAAAATAGAGAAAGTTTAATTTTTTTAATCTCATTTAATTCACATAAAAACCATTCATTTTCACCATTACTTGTTTCTTGAATAAAATATAAAATTGATGGAATGAAAGTTTTAGCTTCTATATAGGTTGGAAATTTAGCATAAGGAGAGGATGGTATTTTCCATGCAAAACTTAGCATTTCACTCTTTTTAAGTTCATAGGGTTTAGATAACTCAAAATTTTTTAAAGAGAAAGATAAACTACTACTTTTCCATTCCTTATCACTTTCTGGAAGTCCTCCAATTATTGCTCTATATGGATCTTCATAACAGAATTCATAAGTTAGAGTGTAGTTACCAGTTTCATAAAGAGTTATAGTAGGATTTCTATCAATATCTAAGTTAGAACCTTTTTTCTCTGGACCTATAAGTTTAACATTTCTAATAGGCATTTTATAATTAATTTCTACCCTTTTTCCGGGTCTTGGAATTGCATCTAACCAAATCTCTCTATTTTCTGGTAGTAGGTTATTTATTTTTACCTTCTTATCACTACATGAAATTATGGTCAAGATTAATGTTAAACTTAATAAAAATAATATAGATTTTTTAATCATATTTAACCTCCTTTTAAATTTAGATATTTTACAACAAAAAAAGTTTCTAATAATAAATAAGTTTTATCAAATAATAATACAAGACCTGACCTCAAAATTCCTAATATAGTTAACACAGGATTTCATATAAAAGTTAAAAATGGAATTACTATTGAAGAAGCAGATAGAATTGCAGAAGCAGATAGAATTGCAGAAGAAGTTCTTATATCACATATATTACAATAATCAATGAGTTCACCTGTTGTTGATAAACATCCATCACAATTAACCTTATCTGGAAAAACTTCATATCCTCACTGAGACCATTCTTTTGCAGTTCTAATTCTTAACTCATCATCATTCTCTTTTTTAGCAATATATGCTGGACATTTTGTACAATCAAACCCACAATAAGCCATCATTTTCTCCATTTTTCACCTCCAATGGATTAGTTTTCATTATATATTATTTTTTCTGGATTATTAATTAAATATGTAATTTTCTAATCCACTCTCTAAACAAAAGGTCAGTTATGTAATAATTGTTTTCATCATCTTGATCAAGATATCCATCTTTTATTAAACTCTTTAATGTTCTCTGAACTGAAGATGGGTAATCTAATTCATTCCTTTTTATATATTCGCTTGAAAGTATATTTTTACCACCATCAATTGCAATTGCTTTGAGGAGCCTTCTTTTATTTAAAATCAATCTTGACCACTCTATGTGAAAATTTTGTGAGTTTTCTCTTACAAGTTGATCTATAACAATTTCAATATCATCAATACTTATTTCTTTTTTAAGAAGTTTATAATTCCACAATTCATGACAGATCATTTGAATATAATAAGGAATATTTTCTACCTTCTCAATAATTTTAAACAAAGTCTCATCAGATATTTTAAATTTCGTTGATATGAACTTTTCTTTTATAAATTCGAAAAACTGTTTTTCCTCAATTTTTTTTAAAAACATTACTGGTCCTATTTTATAAAAAGGATTTTGAGGAGAATTAACCATTTCATTTAGTAAATGTCTTTTTGAACCAGCAAATATATATCCAACATTTCTTTGATGTTGAATACTGGCTCTTAAAGACCCTTCTATGTTCTTTCCGTTAAATTTTAATATCTCTTGGAATTCATCAAATGCTACAACAACTCTTTTTTTTCTCTTTTCAGAAATTATCCCTGGCAAATCATAAATTTTGAGTGCAATTCTGTTAAATTCTTTATCATTATGAGAATAGCTAAGAGAAAGTAAAGGTTTTCCAGACTCATCAAATTTTAACTCAATTCTCAAACCAGGCATCAAATTACAAATAAAAGTTAAAATTTTATTAATTGTAGTTGTTTCTTTTATCAAAGTTAATAAATATATTTCAAGAAATTCTTTGTAAGATGAAAATGCTTCAATATCTATGTAAATAGTTATTAATTCCTCCTTTTTTAATTCATTTAATACATTTATTATAATGGATGTTTTACCAAGTTTCCTTGAAGAGATAAGAAATATTTTTTGTGAATCCATCAGACCCCTTTTAAATTTTTTAATCTCTTTAATTCAATCACAAAAATTTTCACTTAATACTGCTTCGCCATAAACAAATGGATTCTCCATTTTTTATCTCCTTTGTTATACCTTTTTGTGTAATACAAAAAGATATAACACAAAATGTTAAAATAGTAAGAGAATGTATAACTCCATAACACTCTAACCAAAATGGTTAACAGATAGACAGTCTCAGTGTTAACCATGGATAAGTTTATATCAATCAAACTGTATATATATAAACTCTTCTTTAATTGTTCTATTGAATTTCTCAAAAAAGAGTTTATCCTTTAATCTTTTGGGATGTCCTCAAACTGAATTCATAAGAGTATTTTACATACCAACAAAATAAATTTTGAACAAATGAAACTGTCTACATTGCTCACTTAACCTATTTAAATACAAAATATCTTCATAATAATTAATCATGATCGAACTATTTGATTATGATGTCTTTCTGTTGCTTATGCATTCTATTGACAAATTATTTTTTTTGGTTTATATTTAAAACATATAATTATTTTATAGGGGAAGGCAATAAAGTTATGGTCATTAGATGGTTGCCTTAACCATAACTTTGCCAATGGCAAACCCGAACCCAAAATTTATTAAAATGTGATTTAAATTATGAAAAACTTTAAAAGGAGTATTCAATGATGTCTAAATTAATTAAGATTTTATTAATTGTAATTTTTACTTCATCTGTTGTTAGTTTTAGTGTACTAAATAAGAGTGTGAAAGCAGAAAAATTAATTAACGAAACAGTTAAATTAGGCTCAAACTATGCTCTTTTAGCAAAAGCATTAGGTGTAATAGATAAAAATTTTTTAGGTGATGGAAGTTGGAAATACGAGCGTAGAACAGATAAATTTGAAGTATTTTTTCCAACTTATGATTTAGGTGAAATTACTATTGATGATATACAAACAATAAAATTCCATACAAATAAACCTCTACCAACTAATAATGAAAATCCATACAATTTTTATTTAGTTATATATACAAAACCTGATGGTATAAATGATAATAACTGGTATGGTTATAGACTTATTGCTGAACCATATTATTCAGAGAACATTAATGCACCAGCAGATAGTTGGATTGAATGGACAACTGATTCTGGATCAAGCAACCATTTACGTTTTTATGACCCAGACACAACAGGATCATATGGAAGTTATACAGATCCCTTCCTTCAAAACATTCAACAAGGACCAATCAACTGGAAAATTTATTATAATGGATATCCTGAAACTAATATTGATTATGGAAGTGAAAAAATACTATGGTTTTCTTTTCAGACAGGAAGTGGTTGGACTAATAATTTCGATGGATACCTTGATGGTATAATCATAAACTTTAAAAATGGAAATTCACTAACGATTGATTTAGAAGATGGAGCAAATCCAGTTTGGGTTAATGATGATTGGGTAGGTAAGTTACCAGGGTATGAAATATCGCCCGGGAAATTTTATGGCTACAATGCCTTCGATAAAATTCAAGATGGTGTAAATGTAGTTACTTCAAGTGGTACAGTTTATGTGGCTGCAGGGACTTATCATGAAGCGATAACCATAAACAAATCATTAACACTTCAAGGTGAAAATAAAGAAGAAACAATTATTGACGGGGAGAGTAATATTGGTCAAATTGTAACAATTAAATCGAGTAATATAAGTATTACTGGATTTACTATAAGAAATGCAAAAGATTATGGTATTTTTATAAATGAACTCACTACTCCAATAAAAGGGATTCAAATAAGTGATAACATTGTACATGACATTTCATATCAATATGGAGCAGCAATTGCTGGACAGAGATTTAGCGGAGAAATAGTAGGCAATGAGATATATAACGGTGGTTCAACTGGTATCAATCTTGCAGCTTTGGATGGAGATGTAAACGTTAACATAACAAACAATTCCATTCACAACAACATAGAAGGTATTTTCTTCTGGGCAGAGAGTGGCTATTTTGTAAATGCAAACATAATTGGTAACGAGATTTGTAACAATAAATATGGCGTATATTTATATAATCAGATAGGTAATATCGTGATTCACGAAAATATCATTTATGGAAATACAGAATATGGCGTATTCAACAATGTAAGCAAAATAGTTGATGCAACCCTCAATTGGTGGGGAGCTAATGATGGACCCGGAGGAGTTGGTAGTGGTTCTGGCAATGGAGTGAACGAAAATGTAGATTTTGACCCTTGGCTTATCCTTGATGTGAGTGCTGACCCAACAACTATCCCTGCTGATGGTTTATCAACTTCAAACATCACAGCCCAATTCAAAGATAACTATGGTGTTATTCCAGATGATATTGGAAATCTTCCCACAATGTTAATTCACTTTACAACAGACAAAGGGACAATCAATCCTACTGAAGTTAACACTGATAGTAGCGGAAGAGCTACAACTACTTTAACTTCTTTAACCACTCCTTGTATAGCTAAAATCACTGCTTCTGCACCACCTTATACTCCTAATTCTGAAGATAGCATCTTTGTTGAGTTTACAACTCTCTGTTCCATAAGTGGTTATAAGTGGAATGATCTTAATGAAGATGGGATATGGGATGAAAATGAACCACCTATTTCAGGATGGGAAATATACATAGATTTGAATAACAATGGTTATTGGAATGAAGATGAACCAAAAACATTAACAGATGAAAATGGATTTTATTCATTTATTATTGATGAAGTTAATTTTGATTATACAAATTGGATTGAATGTTCTAATAATCCTGTTTTTGATCCTTCAAGTAAGGTATATTATCCCTCTATTATAAAAATATCTCAAAGTGATTACAGAATGTGGTATGGTTCTGATTCTGGAATTGGTTATGCTACATCTTCTGATGGAATAAACTGGACAGAAATACAAGATCCTGTTAACGGTATACTTGCAGGAGCAAATCATCCATGTGTTATTTATGATTACAATGGATTTGGTGAATCAAATGAATATAAATTTAAAATTTGGTATTGGACAGGAATTGGAAATGTTGGTTCAATAGAAGCGATTAGATTTGCAAAATCAAAAGATGGAATAAATTGGGAATCTGATCAACCTATACAGCAACATTCAACAAATAAATCTTTACAATTAATTATAGGCTGGGGTGAATATAATAACTATTTTTATCATATTTATGGTCCTGCTTGCGTTTTATATAATTCTAATGGTACAAATATCGGATCAACAACTCCAGATGATAAAAGTGATGACAAGCCTATGACTTATAAATATATTATGTATTATGATACATCAAGCGAGGGTTTCTCTCCTGAAAAAAGTTCTGAACAACTTGCTTTAGCATATTCAGTAAATGGAATCTATTGGATTCGTTACGGAGACAAACCTGTTTTAATTCCAAGCGGGAATGACAATGATTGGGATGGAAAATACATAACAAGAGGAACAGTATTAAAATTTGAAGATGCAACCTTTGGTTTATGGTACTCTGGAGGAGTAGAAGATAGTAATGATGGAATAGGTTATGCAACTTCTTTAGATGGAATTACATGGATAAAATCTGCATCTAATCCAATACTTCATCAAAACGATGGAGTATTGTGGAGAAATGATAGAACTTATACACCATGGGTTATTAAAGATAGTTGTAATTATAGGATGTGGTTTAGCGGAAGAGATACCAATAGTAATTACACAATAGGATTGGCATATTTAGAAAATATATTTATAATTAGAGAGATATTAAAAGATGGCTGGAATCAAACATATCCAACAAACTACCACACTGTTACAATAACTAATTCAAATGTAACTAATATAAACTTTGGTAACTATCAGCAAAATCCATCAGCAATTATAACTAAAACCCCTGATTCTCAAACAAAATATCGTGGTGATAATGTAACATGGGCAATTAATGTTACAAATAATGGAAATATAACATTAACAAATATTTACATAAAAGATACATTACCTAATGGATTTACATATATATCAACAAATAGTGTAACATCTACCGGAGTAAGAACATCTATAATCAATCCAACTTCAGGTTCAACTGAGACAATAATCTGGGGAATATGGGATTTAGACCCAAACGAATATATAACAATAGTTTTTACTGTAAATATATCTGAAAATATATCAATAGGTAATTATATAAATACTGCTTTAGTTGATAGTGATCAGTTTGATACATATAATACTGCTAATGTAATTATAGAATCACTTCCACCGTCTCCACCCACGCCTCCAACACCTCCAACACCTCCAACTCCTCCAACACCTCCTACTCCACCTACACCACCACCTCCACCACCTCCACCACCTCCTGAACCACCAACTCCTCCAACCCCACCAGAACCATTACCTCCAGAACCACCTGAACTTACAATTATTAAACAAGGAGCATCTGAAATTTACTGGGGAGAGATAATCACTTACACAATCACCTTCACAAATGAAGGTGGGGATGCAAAAAATGTAAGAGTAGCTGATTCTATTCCATCTAATACTGAATTTATAGATGCAGAGGATGGTTATGAATATAATCAATATCAAAGGGTTGTATCATGGCTCTTTGAAGAGGTTAAGGGTGGAGAAGAGATAACTTTATGGATAAAAGTAAAAGTTACAGGAAATTGTGATGATGTGATAACAAATAGAGTTTCAATAATTGCTCAGAACTGGGATGGATTACAAGAGTCAGAAGTAAAGACAAAAATTAATTGTGTTAATGTATATCACCATAACTTCTTCTCAGGTTATCCTGATGGAACCTTCAAACCAGAAAACAACATAACAAGAGCAGAGGTTGCGTCATCTGTTGCAAGAGCACTTGGTCTTAAATGGCTTGAGTATGGAGTTGATATAAATGAAGTTCACTTTCCAGATGTTAAACCTACATACTGGGGTTATGGACATATTGAGGTAAGTTATCTTGAAAAATTAGTAATAGGATATCCAGATGGAACATTTGGACCTAATAGAAACATAACAAGAGCTGAGGCTGCAGCAATATTCTATAATCTACTTAAACTGAAACCCAAATATCCAATAACACCTACATTTAAAGATACTGATATAAGACATTGGGCATATGGAGTAATTGAGGCAGTAGCTGAAGCTGGAATAATAACAGGATATCCAGATAAGACATATAGACCAGATAGAGAAATAACAAGAGCAGAGTTTGTAACAATTGCATGTAAAGCACTTAGAAGAGGACCATTTAAAGACGGAGCTTTTTCTAATCCATATCCTGACACTCCAATATCTCACTGGGCATATTCATTTATCTTAGAATCTTCAATTAACCACATTGTTATAAATCCAAAAAGACAAGATTCACTTATTGAGATACCAAGTAAAAAGATACCAGTTTATTCAGAGTGGGAATATTCAAAGATTGTTGTTCCTAATCTTGGTGAAACTATTTTTGTTATTGTTCCTGTTGATGGATTAACACCTGATGGAAAAGATCCAGAGCCAAGAGATATTATCGTAAGAATAATAAGGAAAGAGATACCATAAAAAACAAAAATTCAATAATATATTGTATTTACATTTGATTCTTTTATTTGTCTTAATTCAATATTTTTATATGCTTCACAGATTTTTCTGAATGGACAACCATTTTTTAAATTTATACCTGTTATATTTTGAAAAGTGGTATTTTCTGAATTTACTCCATCACAAAAAGGAAAATCTTTAAAGCAGATACTTCTTCCTAAAGACCAAAAAATTTGGTCGATCTTCTCAACTTCTACTTTTGAATCTATAGAAAGTTTTTTTACTGCATCACCAACAACTTCTCTTAATTTTAAGTCAAGAGTTTGAGGGATTCTTTTATTTTCTATCAATTTTTTCATCGTTTTGATATCTAAATCAACTAATCCCATTCTCAATGTAACTCTTTCAAGATGGTAATCAACAGGAGTCCATAAATTTTCAGGGTCATTGATTTTCCAAAATCCAACTTTTTTTGCAATATTTAAAAAAAGATAGGTCTTTTTGTTTAAAGGATCAGAGTATGCTTTAAATTTATGAAATAGTTTAAGCATATCCAACCCATTTTCTCTTTTTATATAACCTTCAGAAATTCTATTTACTTCAAAAATATCGCTGTTAAAATCTCTCTTTAAAATGTAAGCACAGTTTCTTAAAAGTCTTGCTCTTTCATAATACCTGTCTCCAGAACCATTTAATATTCTTTTTAGATCCTCTCCTCTTATTTT
>Ga0209720_1001374_pt1 | contig 20852 bp, 28 predicted proteins | sample AD_JPNMR3_MetaG_FD_184426 | JGI IMG/M metagenome (GOLD analysis project Ga0209720, IMG submission 184426) | Active sludge microbial communities of municipal wastewater-treating anaerobic digesters from Japan - AD_JPNMR3_MetaG (SPAdes) (version 2) | ecosystem: Engineered > Bioreactor > Anaerobic...
TGGTTTGATTTTGCATATAAGAATCCAGAGCTGTTGAAAATTTTTGTAAATCAAGATTATCAGAATGTGCTGCGTGATAAAGTTCTATTATATTATCGTGAATGAGCAAAACCAAAAACCACCAACCAAGTGAAGCATGACGCCCTATATGGGTATGTCGCCAGTTACCTGTTGTACTATTGTGTTGTCTAATAAATATACCGTTAATATCATGGAAGTCAACTACCCACAACGATACTGTGTTGTTGTAAAGTTTTAAAATGCCGTTGTGTAACGCATTAGAAGGTGGTATAAAATCTGCTTTGCACCAACCACCAACAACGATATTGTTTATGTCGCAAGAAATCGGAAAAATTAATTTACCCCCCGGTCTCGTCCCCTCCGTGAAGGACGTGGCGAAGGGTTTTTGTTCGAACTGAAATCCAGTCAATTGCACTTTACCTGTGTGATCTAGAGAAGAATAAACAAACGCCCTTGCCTTAACTACGCCTGTTGGAGCTGTTGCTGTAATTTTGTATCTTCGCCAGCCTTTGCCAACAAAATTGGGCATTTGTTCTTCGCCTAATGTGTCAGAAGTATCAGCACGAATAATAGTATTATTCGCATCTAACCAATACAAAAAAAGATAACAAGCGCCTTGAAGATTACTTTCCAACATATTTGCATACACAGAAAAAGTATACGTCTGACCTTCGGTAACGGGAAAAACTGCTCCATAAGGATATCCTATACTTGTTGATGTATCAACAAGTTCTATATACTTTCCGAACGGTCCTCCATCCTTTATTGTTCTGCTTGCCCAATCATAAACATAATTAAACCCACTTTCGTTGCCAGTTGCAAAAATCGGGTTTGTGAATAAATTCGTCGTCCCTTCCTCCACTGCAAAGGACGTGACGCCGGGGAAGGGAATGTCGTCTTTGCGAAGTGTCACGCAGAGCGAGCCGTTGTCGTTGTATATCAATCCATAATTTGTTTTAACTAAAGCCATCAATTATCACCCCTCAATAGATATTTCTTTTGGTATCTCAACGTTTGCTAAATTCAACCTTTCTTGTATAACAGGTTCAAGTTGTTTATACATTTGCTTCAACAACTCTGGAATGAATGGTTTTAACATCAAATCAATTTCTGCTTCTGAAATATATTGGTAATATTCGTAAACAGTTCGCATTTCGACATCTGTTGTTCCGTCTTCTCTCACAACGTGTTCTTCGATTTGTTTTTCTTGTATGCCGTAATTAAAAGCATATGAAACCCTTATTTTTCCTTGTTTTAAGTCATCTACTAACTTTATTATTTGTATTTCAGCCGGTCTTTCCATGCTTTGTACCATTGTATCCCTCCTTAAAAGAATGGGAGCTTACGCCCCCATTATGCAAATTTAATCTGCCCGGTATCGATTAAGTATTGGATAGTTTCTGCAAGGAAGTCATAGAATTTCTGCTTGTGATCAAGGATAAAGCTTTCGTTTGCGTACAGGTTCACGATGTTATACACCGTCTCAGGGCCTGTACGTGTGACGTTTGCTACATACTCTTGCGTGTAGCTTCCCGCAGTGCTTCCAAACTGTGCTTCGGGGAACTTCTCCTCTGCTTCTTCGAGAATCCGATCAAGCCCCTTCACTGTTCTGCGACCGAGGTTGATGATCCCGAATGTGAGCGCCATTACAATGTCTGAGATAACGTTGTATAGTACGTTGAATGCGTCCGCTACAATGCCGAACACGATGTAGAGGCCTTGTGCGATAGGTCTCAGAATTGTGTTGTAGAGCCACAGAAAGATCTGTGCAAGTGCCTGCAGGAGTGCGTTGAAGGGCTCGAGCAAGGGCACAAGAAGTGTGCCTATCGTCTGACCGAGGATTGTGAGCAGTTCTACAAACGGCATCAGCGCGCTGTTGATGATGGAACTTACTACTTTCATCATCGCTTCGAGTAATGTCCTGATGGGATTGAGAAGTCTTTGCACACTTTCAAGACCGCTCATGAGATCCCAGAGTGTTTGCACGAATTGTGCAAGGATCGTGCCTCCTGGAAGCTGGTATAGATCACCAAACAGGCTTATGAGGAAGCTGTCAAGCGCAGATTTGAACGATTCTGTTTCGCTTAGGATCTCTGCGATGAAGGATTTTGAGTACCATTCTTTGAAGCGTGTCCACGTGTCTTTTGCAGTATTCAGGAACTCTTCCCACCACTTCTTCGCTTCTGCTTTAGTGCCAGGTTTTTCTTCTTCTTTTAATTCTCCAGCTATCAGTTTTAATTCTTCAGCCATCTCTGGATTTGAAGCTTGCAATAAATCTGCTATTTTTGAAATTGTTTGAGCAATTATTTTTATATCTTCTCTTACTCCACCACGAAAAAGATAGTTAATTACAGAATCAACCAGTCCACCTTCAGCGTAGCCTTTTAATCTAATGTTCTCAAGAACAGCTATAAGTTCAGGATATTTTTTAACTATTCTACTTGGAACAACATATTCCCCTTTATGCACTATTCCAGCTGGTTCGTATTTGCCACCAGAACCTGTATATCCGCCTTCGGCAAAGCCCAGTTCTAGTGGTTCATAATATAAGCCCATCCAGGCTAAAATTTTCATCCACCATGGTGTTTGTTTATCATTCATTATTTCTTCTGCAATTTCTTGTTTCTTTGCCTCAATTTCTCCTTGTTTTTCAAAACCTTTTTTAAAGAAATCTATAACATTGCTAGTAAGTTTAACTGCTATTTCCCAAGTTGTTTGTACAATTGAACCAAAGTATTTCATTATTTCTCTTACAAATTCCAAACCAGTTATTGTCCATTCCCATGTTGTTTTCAATGCTTCCCATATTTTTTCTCCTAATGGTTGTAAAACATTTTCCCAAAGCCATTCAATACCTTGTATAGTCCAATTCCAGATTGTCTTTAAGCCATTCCATATACCCTGACCAAGTGGTTTTAGAATATTTTCCCACAGCCACGTCAGCCCTTCAACTATCCAAGACCATACTGTTTTTAATCCATTCCATATCCCGACGCCCAATGGTTTTAGAATATTTTCCCACAACCATGTTAACCCGTTCACCGTCCAACGCCAAAGAGTTGTCAGAGTGTTCCACGTTCCAATCCCCAATGGTTTTAGAATATTTTCCCACAACCATGCAAGCCCTTCAACTGTCCAACTCCACACTGTTTTTAACCCTTCCCATATCCCGAGGCCTAAGGGCTTTAAAATGTTGTTCCACAACCATGCAAGCCCTTCAACTGTCCAACTCCACACTGTTTTTAATCCCACCCACGCTTTTTCGCCCAACCACTTCATAATTTCCCACAATTTTTCAAGACCCGTGACTGTCCAGTCCCAAACTGTCTTGAATCCTTTCTTTAAGCCTTGCCACAACCAGCCGAACACACTTTTGATGCCTTCCCAGATTTTTTGCCAGTCGACTTGTTGTATCCAACCTATCAGTTTTTTGAATGCGTCAATTAGCAAATCGAACAACCATTTCAAGAAATCCAAGAAGTTTTTGCCTTCATTTTTGCTTTTCCACAACATATATAGCGCAGCCACTACGCCAATGACTGCCAAAGTAAACGGGTTCAGCAAGAATGAACCTATCTCTGCGAGTTTAGCAAATAATCTTAAAGAAACTAATATACCGATCAACGTTGCCCCCAATCTAATTAGCGCCCAAACTGCTTTGCCGACTGTTTCGTTGTTGCTTTCGATCCATCTTGTTAGCTGTCTTATTCCAGCGATTAGTTTGTTTAAAAAATCTACCACTCCGCTTCTTATTGCCGAAAAGAACGCCATGTTTAGAGCTCCTAAGCTTGCTTTTAACCGATCGAGTAAATTCGAAATAGATTGTGTTTGCAATTTGTACGCTTCCATCAACGCTGTTGTATCGCCTTTAATACCTTGTAATACATCTTGATATTTTTCATAGTTGTTTACCCAAGTTAAAAGAGCTCTTGTACCTGTTTCTGACAAATCGAGTTGTTGTAGTAATGCACGTTTTTCATCGTCCGTTAAGCCTCGCATGACTTTTCGCAATTGTTCTACGACTTTGGTTAATCCGATAAATTGTCCCTTAGCATTATATATATCAATGCCAAGTTTCTTGAATTTATCTGCTTGTTGCATTAAATCTCGGAAAGCTCCTTCAGTCGCATTTGCTGCTTCAGACGACCGAAAGCCCGCGGTTGTTAAAGCTGTATATCCAACAAGTGCTTCTTGCAAGCTTACGCCCAAAATTCGTGCTGCTGGAATCAATTGCCCGAAATCTCTCGCAAGTTCTTCATATGTCAAAAGCCCTTTCTTTACCGCTTCGAATTGCATGGCATATATCGTTGTGAGCTTATCTATGCCAAGTCCATATGCGTTTATTATCGAGATCGCACCTTGAAATGTAGTTGTAATGTCTGTTGCACCCGCAATCGCAGAAACAACAGTTGCCTTCAATATGTTCAAGCTATCTTTTGCTTCGACTCCAGCCGAACCAAGCATGTACAAAGCGTTGTTAAGCTCATCTAAGGGTTTCCCTGTTGCCACCGACAGATTCATCAACTGTCTTTGCATTTCTTTTGCCTGATCGCCCGTCATTTCCATCATCGTGCGTGCATTTTGGAACGTCTTCTCTATCTTGGACGCAAAATAAGTCGAAGCGCTAACCGCACCAGACAGCGCACCTGTGAATGCAACTGTGTATCTTAAAGCGGTGTTGATTGCATTCGAAAACTGCTGAAGATTTTTTCTTACATTGTCAACTCTCTTTTGAAAAGTATCTAAGTTGTTAGATACAGATCTTAGTACGGGACTTGCTGAATCGGTCGCTTTTATGACCACTCCCAGTGTTTCCTGTCTTGGCATTTTCATCACCCGCCTTTGTTTCTACTTGCGAGTTGTTCCACAAAAACAGTTTTGAAGTTAATCAAGAAAATAATCCAGTCTAACGGCTGATCCAAAATTCCCCCGGGCTCTGGAAGATTTATTATGTTCCCCTTGTGATCTATATATGCAAGCACGAACTGAAAGTAATTCTCTCTTATAAAGTCATACATTTGTCTATCTTCTTCCGGGATATTATTTCCCATTTTAATATCGGAAAGCATTAAATTTAGCCAGCGTTTTAGTTTGTATCCTTCAATTTTTATCATTGGCTCAACACTTTCGAATAATTTCTTTTTCAATAGCTCAACTGTTTCATGTTTTAACATTCCGCAAGTCTTTGCATTTATGGGGGCGTTTTCGCTCCATCTAAGAATATGAAAAGGGAGAGCTTCGAGCACTCTCCCTTGTTTTATCAACTCATATCCTCTCGTTGATAAAACTTTGTACTCGATCCAACTTCCGTCTTCAAATTCCAAAAGCACTGTTACCACCTACGAGACTGTACATCTCTTGGAGTTTTAACCATATGTTCATCAGCGTTGTCGCTTCCACTTTCTTGATATTTTCCAATGTCACGGGCACGCTTTCGCTCCAAGACTGTATTATCTTCGCCAAAAACTTATAAGGAATCGCGTTGATCGAAGACAAATCCAGTATTGCATTGCCCTCTCGCGTTACCTCGACCTTCGAGTTTTGAAAGATTGTAATTGCCTCCTCCCTAAGCTCAGCTGTTAGCTCTTTTGGAACTTCAATCCACGTCTCGGTTGCTGTGTCTACAACTTTCTTGTCCTGAATGTACAACCTTACTGTTTCTTTGCTCGCAAAAAGACTCATTCAATCACCTCACATCAATCATACGAACCGCTTGTGTTCACGTAATCTCTGACCTCGATGATGCTTCTAGTTGTTGGTATTAGTGCTGTAAACGACGCCTTAACAACAATCTTTTCTGGTCCTCCGATGTCATGATTCATCTCTGTAAATTTGACACGTGGTAGATAGATTTGCACCTTTTCGCCACTCGCTTTAGCCAGCTCGATTCCTATCGCTCCGTCTTGAAAATTCTTGAACTTGCTGTACTCCCCTGAGATCACAGAAGCATCGAGAATGATATCGATCGTCCCTGTGACTTCGAGCTGTTGCGCCTCGAGAGTCTTTCGCTTGCCTGTCCCGTTGAGCCTGTAATCGTCTGTGTCAAGGTTGTTATTGACGGTAAGCTCGATTGAAGAATACAAGTCTGTTGCAGTTGCAAATTCGTCTGTGTAGATTTTGAGCTCTTTAAAATAGAAAGGTTCGTCGCCCGGTTCTGTGATTGTATCCTTTGTCAATGTTCCCGACAATTCTTCGACACCGACGACATCGATGGACGCAGACGGGATTGCCCCGACAGACCCCGAAAATCGCAGTTGGTTGACTTTGACTCCCAAATATTTAAAAGCTTGCCCTGAATGATTAACTTCGATGCTTGCAGAAGGAAGATCTTCCGTAAGACCAATAGGCTCGATTTTGCTATACCCCGTACCTGCCGATGCTTTTCCAAGCGCGAGATAGAACAAAATTCCAGATGTTTCGGGGTATAGTTCTGCTTCAAGTGATCCCTCCACGCCCATTTTCCCCGGTGCTACCGCCTTTGTTCCCCTGATTCCCAAGAGTACTTCGCTTTTTTGCATATCTACGCGATAGTTGACGCTTTCATTCTTAAAGGGTAGTTTATATCTTGCTGTCGCTTCACTTCCGAATGTGCTTTCGAGCCCTAAAAGTACACTACTCTTTGAACCTGTATAAGCCATGCTTATCCCTCCTGTACTTCAATAATAACATAACAAAACAGAGATTTTAAGTTTGATACATATGCAAACTGAACGTTTTGAAGAAGAAAAGAAGCAAACAGATTTGCCAAAACTTGTGAGATTTGTGAGAGTCGCTGCTCTGCTGTGTTAAGTGCTGTTGTACCATCGCCGTCAGTTCTAAAGATGATGCTCATTGTCGCTTTTGAGCGAATCCTCGAAAATGTCAAGGGTTCGTACTGTACACGCTCAAGAAAAATCGAAGCCGTGTTGTTTTTCTGAAGAACCTGATCGTCAAAGAAGCTTACCGAATCAAAAAAAGTCAAATTGTCAGCGAATTCTCGCATTTTATCGAGCATTTTCCCACGCCTCCACGAGTTCGCTTATATAGCGATTCAGATCAAATCTATCTGTTGCATCTCTTACATAACGCTTTTCTTCTGTTCCTTTTGTCGCTATCTTCCGCCAGATAGCCCAAGCTGTGCTTTCCAATTCTCGTCCGCTTTTGTTAAGTTTTAAGTGTACCCACTTTCGCAAAGGATCAATAGGAGCTCTATGCGGCCGTGTGCCGTATTCCACGAACGGTGCATATAAGAGATTCGAAAACACAACCACCGTGTCATAAGCCCGCGCTTGTGTCTGCCATGATTGTGCAAGGGCTCCTGTGTTTGTTGCCCTTTCAACAATGTTTTCAACGATATCACGCTCGAGTTGTAATCCTGCTGAAATCAGGGTGTTTTGAAGGGCTTTTTTGAATCGTTCATCCGCAACATACTCTTTCACTTTTTTGAGGCTTTCTCGATCGATCGCGATGTGTATTTCCATCACAGTTCGACTCCTTTAACGCTTCTGTAGTGTTTGACAAGCATTCTTAGATGACCTTTGAGATCGTCCAATGATTGAGAAGCATTCACTATGCTGAACGAAGAGAGTTTTTTGAAGTCGCCCATGATTATCTCGTAGCAGTCGGCCAGTACGTCATTCCAGTAAATGATCTTCGCTTGAACAACCACAGTACCTCCCACAGGTGTTGAAAAAGTCAACGTTCCTGTTTCTTTGTCGAATGAAAATTGTTGAATCTCTACACCGTTAACAAAGACGCGTTCTTGATAGTGTTCGTCCACTCGCTTAAATCGAATTTTCCATATTTTCTTTTCTATATCGAGCGGTTCTGCTAACGCCAGATTGATTATGCTGTTGTCGGCGATGATCTCTGTCAACTCCTGATCCGTGAACAGTTCCGCGCTCTTGTCTGGAATCTTCATTCGTAGATACTCGGGATTTGTCATTTTCTTCACCACCTTCATAGTGACGTCTCAGCACTCCAATTCCCATCGTATTTCACCTCGGTAAAAGAGGGGGAGTCACCCCCTCCTGATTTATTTTGTTATTATCTTGACTACTCTGTTTGCAGAAAGAAGTTTGACGGCATAATGCATAGTTGCTGCAATAACTGTAGTTCTCTTCAAAATATCTCTGTCTTGTTCGATCTTGAGCTCTCTCTTGTACGCAACCGCTACCGGCTCGTTTCTAAGCAAGAGCGCTACGTAGGTGGTCGATGTTCCGGTTACTACGCTAATTCTATCGCTAATAACTACAGGAATTCCTGCGATTTTCCCGATCGCTTGATAACCTGCGACCATGACAGGTTGACCAAAAGCAGCCGCATTAATAAAGTTAGAATCTTTTAATAAATCGCTTGCTTGTTTTGAATGCACAACAAGAGCAGCCACATCTTCGTAGTTTTCCCCGAATTTTGCAAGGGCTTCGACAATATATTCATATTTGATCACTCCGTTGGCAGAGTGATCTACTACGTTAGTTGTGCTTTCCAATTCAGTTTTTATGTCGCCGTCTACTTTCAGAGCCATCACGGTCGCCAATTGTCTTGCAGCTTCAGCAATAGGATCTCCGATCGCAGTCAAAACAGCGGTGTCAGAAATCTCGACTGCCTTTCCTATCTCTTTCACCGTTGCAAATGTATCGCTTGCCGACAAGACTTCCGTGGTCATCGCGTTGGTTTCTGTTAAATCAGTCGCTTCGGTCAATGTGTTCCATTTTGGAAAATGAATTGTGTCACCGGGCTTGCCTTGTAAATCGTTGTAGACGCGAGCGAATTTAAGCAATTTTGCTTTCTGCAAAAATTCCCCTTCGACTATGTTCGCAAAAACTTCAGGAATTACAAGATTAGCCTTTGTGGTTACCGCCATTTAGATCACCCTCCTGTTAGTTTCTTCCAAATATCAGGGTATTTCGTAAAAATCTCGACTTGCTTTTCATAAGGAAGTTTCAAAAGCTCATCGCGAGATTTCGGCAACTCCCCTTCAGGAATCGCCGTTGTGAAAGTTCCCCTTTCGAGGGTTTTCAGCCGTTCGTTGACTTTCGCTTCAACGAGTTCGTTGATCTTAGAAGTAATCCTTCCGATCGCCTCTGTCAGACTTTCTTTTGCATCGCTCAGGGGTTTGTCTAATAGTGGCGTGACATCAATCAACTCTGCAAACTCTTCTGGAAGCCCCTTCGCTTGCAAGTGTGTTCGTTTCAGATCTTCGAGCGCCTCGGCTCTTTCTTGTCTGAGAAGTTGCTCCCAGTTGCCTTTTTCTTTCATTTTCTCTAATTCTGCTTGCTTTCTCAATTTTTGCTCTCTCGTTTGAATGGCCTGCGTGACCATTCGATCGACGTACGCTTGCAATTCTTTCTTAGACATGATTGCCACTTCTTCGGGGTTGAGTCCGAGTTGAATTGCTTCAGCCTTGAGAACCTCAAGAGGATCCTTGTCGTCATGGATTGCTTCTTGAGTGTCGACTTGCCCGCCCTCTCGATTGAGTTCGGGAGAGTCAACCCTCTTCTCTTCTTCTGCCATTAAAATCCCTCCTCATTCTTCGTTTGCCCATGGGCATTTGTATTGTTCTGCAAGACTTCGAGCTTTTGTTGCTATGTTCGGCTCCTTGTTCGCGATCGCTCTTCTGTATGCAGCCAGAAGCCCTGCACAGGAAACCTTCCATTCGCCATCCACATACTTCTTGTACGGATAGCGCTTTTTCTCAGGATCTAAGAAGACGTGTGCAGGCATTTCCTCACGATCCCCACTTCCTACAGGCAGGGGATTCCAAACCTTGTCGTTTTTCATTACATCGGGCATTATATCGCCTCCCGAACAAGTATTCTTGCAGGCTTAGGGATTGCAAGCAAACGATGCCTACATTGAATGTGAGGGTGTAGGAATGTTCCGTGCCGCGCTCGAATCTCTTTGCCCTGCAGCTTTAGGGGATTTGTTGAAATATATTTTTGTATCTCTTCAGCCGTCCATGGTTCATTGTTTGTGATCTCTTTGCGGTTCTTGCACCATGTCGTTGTTCGTCTATCTGACGGTCCAACCCATTTGTACGCCTGTATCGCGTCCTCGTACTGCTCGTATGTTTTCCAAATGCCTTGTTGCATCGCATGTCCGAGTTGATCGCGCACCATAACCTCTATTCGCCGATTGGTTGCCGGCGGAATCTCTTTAATCAAGATTTTGACAACTTCGTCCGCGGGGGTTCCTGTGATAAGCGCAGGAAGAAGCGTGTTCTCGATCTTTTGCATCAACTCCCCTGCGTAGTTTCTCATAATTGTTCGCGCCATAGGGAGAAAGTTTTCGTGAAACCACGAGATTGTGTTTACAGGAACTCCTCGAAACGCAATATTGAGATTGCTGTGTGATTCTCTGACAGCCCTCTCAAACAATTCAAGAAGCTCGGGCTCGATCTGATCTTGAAACAATGTCACATATTCATTTGTTTGCGCCGCTATCTGCATTCTTATCCAATCAAAACTTCTCCGCCCCAATTCCCCTGTTGACACAAGTCCCGAAAGGTTGTTGAGAAACGAGCGTGTAAGCCGAAGCCCTTTGTTAACTAACTGTTTTTCCAGTCGTATCAGCTTGTCCATTCTGCATCAGCCCCAAAAACCACGCATTTTCCTCCTCGATTCGTTCTCTCTCTTTTTCGAAGTCGTATTCCAAAGCCTCGGCAACGGTCTTCTTCGAAATGATGTTCATGCTCAGCAACGTGATGAGTTTGTTGAGATCCTGAAGTTCGTCTGCAGGAACGACGGGATCTGTGACGATTTGAAGATCATCGGCGTTCACAAAACCGTGCATTTTCAAAGCGAGACGGCAAGCTCGTTTGATCCCCTCAAAGTACACAGCGCGATAGTTTTCAATCTTCCTGATCAGCTTGCTCAGTTTTAATCTGAGTGCATAACCCGAAATAGACCCGAGATCGTTCAAAATGAGTTCGGGACATTTGTTGCGCAGGTAGTTTTCGAGCATTTCGTACTTTTTGAGCATTGAAGGAATCACATCACCCTGATATTCGAGGATTTTGAACTCTGCGCCGTCAGGAATTGCCCACACGTTGTGCTCCTGCTTGAGATTTGAGATGTCGTGTATTCCGCTTGCGATAATGCGGGGCTTTGCATAGATGTCTTCGATCGCAGAGATCCTCGAAAGTGTTGAGTTCATCTCGTCGATTGTGTCACCAATGCGCTCAAGCTCAGACTCGCCCCATACAGGATCCTTCAAGGAAGGAATGTTTGCCACATGAATGAGCCAGAATTCGCCGTAGCGATTTGGAATGTCCAGAACAATTTGTCCATCGCGATACATCTGCACTCTGTCCCGACGATACACTTCCTTGATGCGTACATACCCGTCTCCATGCTTCTGATCGTACTCATAGATCCACTCCACGATTTGCCCATATTCCATGCGATAGTCGAGTGTGCCCTTAAGTAAATTAACAAGTCCCAATCTCACGTTTCCTTTGTCATCTCGTCCCAACTTCAGTGCTGTATCGCCCAAAATTAGACCTTGCGCAACAAATAGTCTGAATGTCTGCAATGCGTTGTTTGTCTCGAGGAATCTTTCAAGAGCCTCTTGCACATTCTCTTTGTCTGTGCGAATCTCAAAACGCTTGCCGAAAATAAGCGCGTAGTCAGTCATAATGATTTCATACGCGTAGTCTATCAACGAGCGTGTGATGTTTTTGACGTTGCCTGCCGAGTCATAATCCACAAACAAGCGCTTTTCCTTACAATAGCGCTCTGTATAGTCGCCATAAAACAGATCAAATAATTCGTTATAGTTTTTCACCATCTATTTCACCACCTTACACAATGTCCAGATTAAAGCTCTTTGCTTCTTGCTTATTTGTTGCACCATAAACAGCCAGCGCGAGAGCCATCACACAGTCGTCGTGATATCCCGCTTGAGCCTCAAGTCTCAAATGCTGCCCCGCTTGCACACGTCTGAAGTATCTAAGCTCATCACGAAGCACAGCGTTAGACGCTGGCAGCAAGAACTTGCGTTGTTCGAAAGCCAAAAGCAAGTTATGGAGCAGTTCCGATTTGCTCGCTGTCGAAAACACGAACGGCCTACACGCGTTCACTCGCTCTGACACTGGTTCACCCACACCTGTTGCGTCAAGATTCACCGTGCAACGGTATTTTGCTTGCAATTCATTTACCATTCTGATAATTTCTTCATAGGGAATTTGATTAAATCTATGAAACTCCGCGATCTTGTATGGTTCTTCTGTGACATCAAGAACAACGATCACGGTGTAGTCTTTATATTTAGCAAGATCAACGCCAATCGTATACTTTCTTCCATCTTTATATCCTTCAGGCTTGTAATCTTCAAAAGCATCGACTAGAACTTTCCACGGGAAGAAAACTGTATCATCATCGACAAACTCCGCCAGATATTCTTGACGCCAAACGTAATCAGGAGTTTTCGACTTTGCATTTTCGATTTCGTTTTGATCTAAAAATGGATTATCGTAAACGGTTGCATGGAAAGCAATTGTGTGATTGTTATTTTTTAACCCCCTTTGATATTCTTCATAAAAATAATTCATCCCATTGGGAGTCGATTCCAGTATCACCGGTGCTCCTGTATCCAGCTTCATGGGGATTATAACTTGTTCGTATACCGAATCTTTAATAAACGCCGCTTCGGTTAAAACCACTAAATTTACCTTCCGACCCCTGAGATATTTACCATTATGCGCGGTCGATCTGATAGTAATTGAAGAACCATTTTTAAAATATATTGTTGGAAACGGAGAATCTTTTGTTTTCTTAACAAATCCTTTCAATGGTGATATTTCCAGCGCTTCTGTTAACAGATCATAATAGATTTTCGCCTGATCTAACGACGGGCCGCCTACAATAATCTTGCTTTTTGGGTGGATGGATGCATAATAGAAGATCTTGCCTGCTACATAATTTGTCTTACCAAATCTTCTTCCGGCGCAGACTACCTGAGTCGAACCATTTAAATGTAGAAGCTCCCTTTGCTTAGGAGCTATTTCAGAGTATCCAAATAAAATTTTCGTAAAAGTTTCAATGTTCTTCAGCTTCCTCGCTATCATCTCCATTTGTGTCTTCGTCATTTTTTATCAACTCCATGAGTTTTGCAAATGGGTCTTCTATATCTTGATCGAGTTGTTTGAATTCTTCTGCAGCCGTGTATCTTACTTGATTGGTGGCCGTGTCATACAGGGATTGCATTGCTTTAAATGTTTCCGGATGGATCCTTTTCCAATCTCCTGTTTTAATCAAGTCAAAGAAAATCATTCTAAGTTGTTTTGCTAATTCAAAATTTTGTTCACGTTCTACCTTTAAAGTTTCAAGCCTTGAAAGACCTTTTTTTACTTCCTCTTCAAACAACTGTTCTGATTCTTTTTGTGCAGCTCGCTTTTTGATCTCCAGTCCAACGTTCCAATGGTTCTTTTTATGATTATGAATCGCGGTGTGAGAGATATGCTCGTTATATTTTTCTTTCAGCCAATCCGATATTCTCTTTACTCCCCATCCTTCTGTGAAAAGTTTTTCGATTTCGCTTCTATGTTCACTATTGCAAACTTTACAGTGTGAACTATGTTTAATGCTCATGCCACCACCTCTTTATCAAGTTTGTTGCAAGTTTATCAATCTTATCAACCTTTACCATCTTGTCAACCTTTACAGCCACCTTTCCCCTTTCAAGATCTCTTTCAACGCCCTATTCTGTTCTATGATCGTATTCTTCGTGTGCTTCAGTTTCTCGACAATAATCCGCCACTTGCCAAGTTAAGGTATTAAATTTCCAATGCGTTGTTTAGCTATTTCACAATATTTTGTGTCTATTTCAATCCCTATCCATTTGCGATTAAGTCTCTCGCAAGCTTCTAACGTTGTTCCAGAGCCAATAAATGGGTCTAAAACAATATCGCCTTCTTTACTCATAGCATTGATTAAATATATTGCTGGTTCAACTGATTGTTGCCATTTATGTAATTCACCAGTTTTTCTTTCAGGGCTTTTTGTAATATTTCTAACTCTGCGATAAGGCTTAGCTTTACCTTTAGTAAAAACCATTATTGTTTTACAACCGACTATAATATTGCGTGGAAAAAGCAATGTGTTTTGACCAGGTAATTCTAAATGGAATAAACCAAAATAATTTAAATAATTTAACATTTTAGGAAATATATCATCAAACCAATAATCAGATGCATAGTAAATTGCAAATGTATTGTTTTTTAAAATGGGTTGTATTAATCTCGCACTTTCATAATAAAGATGTTTAAATTTTGCAAGATAAGGTGGGTCTGTAAATACTAAATCTATGCTTTCTTTAGGGAAATCTTGCAATATTTCTAAACTATCACCACAATATAATATCCCATTTTCCGTCTCAAAAAATCTGTTCTCCTTTGGAAATTCATCTTTCCAACTCAATCTTTCACTCCCTTTTTATAAAGGCATTGTTCTCACCTCACTAAGCAAAAAGGCCTGCGGCGGGGGAGGACCGCAGGCAAAAGCACAACGTCTTTGTGGAAGGTTCGGGATTTGCACAAACAAAAACGGGAGCCTTTGCGGCTCCCGTTATCGTAGACTTTACCTATCATAGCATATTATACCCTGTTTTTATGGCACCGTCAAGACTTTTTCTCTTCTTTCATTAACATCGTCATAGATCCTTTCATCTGACACTTTCCACGATCTTGTTCAATGCCCTTTGGCAGAACCTCCAAACGCATTTTGGATCTGTGTTCATCTTCTTCGCGATCTCCTCATAGCTCAGAGTTGCGTACCGTCTTATATTGTCATCCAAATCTCTTTCAAAATCATGGTTCACGTACCTCCAGAATACCGCTTCCGCTTCGTCCACATCGAGAAGCTCAATCCACTCGTCGACAAGGCGGAGGAGCGCGACGGGCCTGATGAGCTCCTCTAAACCAAGGACGCGATAACTGAGCTGGTAGTACACGACTTTTTTGCTGTAGAAATTGCCCGACGCAGGTATTTCAAAGAGAATCTCTTTCTTTTCGCGACTGAAGGCAAGATTGACTTTGTTTCTGAAGATCTTTTGCGCTGATGGTTTGTACATCTGCAAGATTCTGATCACGTCCTCGACCGTGACCGGAACCTCTATGAGTTCCACCGTCACGTGACCGTCACCCTCTCGAAGAATTCCTTCCTTAGCTTCTCGACTCGATCCGCGTCCATAATGTAGAGACTTCCATCTTCCCGGTAAACCTTAAGCTTTCTCCAGCCGAAATACCACCTGATTTCTGCTCTTATTTGTCTCGCTGTTTCCCGTGTCAAAGTGCCCTCGTAAAACAGTGTTTTTTCTCCCCTGTCAATTACGTACACTCTCATTCGCAACCCCTCCCATCGTCCTTGTGTCTGCTTCGAAAATAATCGTCACACTAACATCGCGAATATTTTTGATCTCAATAATTTCACCGTTATACTCAACATAAAACGGACGTACGATGCTAAGTGCATTTAGAAGCCTCGTAGCCTCTTCTATATCTTCCGCGACAAAACACACTCTATCGTCCAGAATTGCCTTTTTCATGTTCTATCCTCCCTCTTAAATAGTTTGATAAATGTGTCAAGCTCCATTACCACCAAAACAGGCTTTCTATCAGCTTTCAGGAACAGGTAGCTGTTCCCTTCAAGCCATTTGTAGAGCTCTTTGAACCCATCTCGCCTCGCCTTGACTTCAGCCGTTTCACCTTCAATCAAGAGATCTCCCTTGAACCCTTCAACTGCTCCGCTCAACGGGACCCTTACCGCGTTGATTCCTTCTCGCTTAAGCAAAAGAGTCAACTCATGTTCAACTCGATACCCTTTGTTTTTACTCAGCCTCACATGCTTCACCACCCATGGCAATCTCAAGCAATTTCTTTCTAAGCAACTTCACTTCAGCCTCGTACTTTTCTTTTTCCATCTTGGCTATTGTCAGCTCTTGTTCAATGTCTGAATCCCCTGCCACCTTGCATAAGCTCAAAGCAAGTAGCATGCCAAGAAGTCCACAAATACAGCCTGCAAAAAACGAAAGCCAGTCCATTCACTCCACCTCCCGCACCAATACAGCTTTTCTCTTGTGCCTGCTTTCTACTTTTCTCTTGGCTTCATCAGGATCATGAGCATAAATTTCTGTATGAGAAACAGTATTTCTGTTTGGGCATTTGAGAATAACCTCAAATTTTCTCAGTTTCCATTTTTTTGTATCTCTCGGCTTTTTCAAGAATGTATTGGTAGATGTCTTCGTCTTCTATCTGGTCAAAAGGAACTCCATACTCTGACTGGGCAATAGCATCAAGAACCTCAAAATCCATGCCAACACCTCCTTTGGGTTTCGGAGCGGGGGGCGTCGCGCGTGTGTGTCATAGCCTTGTCTTTGTTCTTTCTCTACTCTTTTCTCTTAAAGGGGTTCTCTTAAAAGAACCCCTTTAAGAGATATATATATATTTACTATGTGCATTCAGATTTATCAAAAACACGCGCAAACCCGCTCCACACTTGCACTTTTCACACTTGGGTCATGCAAAAATGCCAAAATTCGAACCAAACCCGCACCAGAACCGAAAAATCATTCATGGGTCATTTTTTGGGTCATGCATTTTTACAGCGATGTTAAAATCGAACAGAAAACTGCTTCTTTACTGCATTCTCGCGCATGGGTCATGTTTTTGGGTCATGGGTCACGGCATGGGTCAAAATTCACTTCAAAAATCCTTTCACATGCATCAAACCCGCTTCAATTGTCAAAGACCGTTCATGGGTCAAAATTTGGGTCATGCATGGGTCAAAGTTTGAAAATCAAGAATTCATCGTGGGTCACGTAATGTGTCATAGCTCACCAACAAGATTGTGAAATCAAAATGGTACATCACTTTGTGTTGTCAACTTCCACTTACCGTCTTCGGTTGTGTCCACGATTTCACGACGCTTGAGAGATTTAAGGACGTTCCACACTTCATTTTTCGAGAGCCCGAGTTTTACGATGGTGTCAACTGTGCTTGGTCCATTCTTTGCCAAGAAGCTTCTGACCATCTGTGACTTTGTGACCTCATCTGTTGTGACGTCTGGTTCTGAGAGGAACACATAGATGTTTGATCCTTCAAAGACGATCTTGAATCCAATGTCATTTGGTCGCTTGAAGTTACATTTGCGGACAAACAGGGCTATATTCAAGGTTTCTTCGCGAAACTCGTATTTCAGTTCCCATGTCAATCGTGGAAAATTTTCAAAATACACCGAGCCTATTGGAGTCGCGTCGTCTTTTTCTTTTGCGGCTTTGCTGACATGGGACAAGAGGAGAACTGTTGCACCCAAGGACGTTATTTGACGAATACATGAGAAGTACTCTACGACACTACTTGCATCATTGATATCTGATCCCAAGGATGGCCCAACTGAGTCGATGACGACGAACTGAATCGAATGCTGAGCAATCATTAAAAGAATTGCATCAAGCTCATCTCTTAGAGGCAAAACACATCTTCTATAAAAAGGTGTTTGCAAACTTTGGTTTTCAAAATTCACGCTCAAGCCTTTGGCTCTTCTATCGGCTTCTTGTCTGTCAACTTCCCAGTCTAAGTAAAGGCTTTCAACTGGATCGGTCTTCTCTTTCTCAAGCCTCATCCCGTTTTGCAGCAACATCGCAAAGTACAGGGCGAGCAGACTTTTTCCAGATCCGCCGGGAGCGTACACTAATGTGCAGTGATTTTTTGGCAAAATTGGATACATGAGATACTCGATCTCGGAACTTGTAAGTGTTAGACGCTCAGGTTTTTCATCCACGTTGTAAAAGCTTTCAATTACGTGTTGACATGCACTTTCAATGATGTCATCCCAAGGCTCGTTCTTGAGAAGTTCTGCTCTTTCCCTGACGTACTTAGATAAGGTCTTACGAGTGTTAGTTGCAGAAATATTAAAGTTTCCCATGAACGGGACGAAGTTACCAAAAGTCGGGTGAAGAATAGTCACCGTCAGAAAGGACTTGAGTGCCTCGCCATCCTCGTGCACTTTCCTGAATTCAAATCGTGCAGAGGCATTCTTTAGTTGAACTTCATAGACAAAACCGGTTGGCGTTTTCTGGATTACCTGCGAAGCCATTTCATACCAGCCTCCTCATCGCCGTCATCTTTTCGGGCATTCTTACTGCCTTTCTGGAGGGATGAAACCAAGTCAATAAGCGTTTCAAGCAATTCCTGAATCGTGTGTTGTGTTTCTCGTATCTCGTGGTATAATCGTTTTAGGTCAGGATCTCCTCGACCTGAACCATAAGGTGTTAGGCCACGCTTGTGGTAATGGTCGAGCCAGTCGTAGCTACAGGGGAAGTCAATCATGTCATCATGCATCGGTATTCCTCCTTTCAAGAAGCGAGAGAGTCAATTAACTTTTCAAAGACCGAAGGGCAGGTGCTTATGCCTGCCCATTCAGTTGCATTTGGATCTGTTCAATTTGTTTTTGAAGTTCTTCAATAAGTTTGCTTGCTTGTTCGATCGTCAGATCTTTTGAGCTGGAAACTCCATATCTTTGTTTAATCTCGTTTGCAAGCTCATCGCGTGGGGTTTCTGTGAGTCTGCAGATTTCGGTAATGAGTGTATGTATCATCTTGATTTGTTTTTCGGTAGCCTTCCTCTGTTCCACTTCAGGCTGAGTTTCTGGTAGCTGAGGCGGAGTGATTTCCTTCTGAGACATCTCGGTGTGATTTTCGTCACGCAGTTCTTCTTGAGCTACGAGACCACTTATGTTGAATTGTCTTCTTAACGCGGCAACTTCGGCAACTTTTTGTATCATCGCGCTTGGGTATTGCTCCCACACAGCAGTCGTTTGGCAGTACTCCTTGAAGTCAACGAATACTATGACGGGTGGTCTCTTCTTATGTCTTGCAATTGCCCAAGCTCCAATTATCTGCCCGCGTTTCGAACCGAACCTGTGTTTCACCTCGAGTTTTCCCGCGTCCACTTCAAATTCGTCACCTTCTTTGACAACGAAGCTGACTACTCCGTCAAAATCAGGGTCACTCATGGCTATCTTTAGGTATCCATCTCTCGTTGTTATGAAGCTTGTCTTTGGTCCATTCTTTGTGTTGTACTTGGTCATGACTATCTCTTTTGTGAATGGGTCTAAGTTGTACTTTTTGCTTAGAAGGACAAACAGTTTGATTTCGTCTTCTGTGGCATTGCTCGGTAAGATTGTGGATTTCAGTAGATTTAATTCTTGATCAGAAAACGTTCTTGTTGCTAATTTCTCGCCCATTGTTTCTCTCCCCCTTTTATGCTCTGGGGATCAACCCCAGAGCCTTTTTTCGATTTGAGTCACTTCCGAGGCAGTCAGTTGAACAGTTTGCGGCTGCAGTTTTGGAAATTTCTTTAAGAACCGAATAACCTCTTGGGATATGCTTGCATCAATGAATTCAGGAGAGGACACAGTTATACCTCGATTGTCGGCACATTTGCGAATGTATCTGGCGGTCTCTCGGCTTACTGTTCGAAATCTCTCTTCTGATTTAGCGAGAAGGTAGATATTCAGCGCTTCAGATACAACTTCTACAGGCTGATCGTAAACTTCAACAAAAAGGTCTTCTAATGTGATGTCCACGTCCTCAGACTTCTGTTCTGTGCTAAAATATTTGTTGAAGAGGAGTCGCGCAAAGATCTCTTTTGTGTTTTTTGCGTACTTGTCTACTACCTCACACCATTGTTTCATTTCCATACTTATTCCCCCTTTTGGCGGCGATGGCCGCTGTTTTCTTTCTCTCGACATCGTAGGGTTTTAGTATCTGGATGAGCAACTCAGCAAGAGCGCGGTAATTCACGCCTTCACCTCCTCTTTCTCTTTTGTTTCCTTTGTTTCAGGTTCGAGTAGTATATCTATGGGTACGTTTAGAGCCTTTGCGATGCGTACAAGAGCACGAAAACTCGGCATAGCTTTACCTCGCTCGTAGCACGAAATTGTTTTTGGAGAAAGGTTTGCTCTCTTTGCCAGTGCTTCTTGCGTTAGGTCTTTTTGCTCTCTTAGTTCTCGGATTCTCAACACAGTAGAGTCACCTCCTTGTACTCTATTAAGATTAGAACACAAGATAACTCTGTTGTCAATAGAGTTATGTAAAGAAGATGAAACATCGTGATTACAACTCTTGAATTTGTTACTACTGGCAGAAAGGGGGTACAGGCTTATGTACAATCTGAGTGGTGATGAAATTGGGACTTCTTTTTGAAAGGCGATATCTCGAACGAGTAAGTTCCTGTCTGCTTTAACTCAGCGTTTTTGAGGACTTCTAAACCTTCCTTGAGTTGCTCAAGGGGGATTGAGAAAGTCTCGCCCAAATGCTTGATCTCTGCTTCGTTAATCTGTTTGATCCGTTCTCTCTCCTTCTGGACGTATTTCCACACAATGGAAAACAAAACAAGCAGCGTTGAAGGCTGCTTTTGTGCGATATATTCAATTGTCTGTGTGACAAGGCTAATAACGTCAATCGCTACTGTGACTTCTTTAGTCAGTTTTTTTGCTCTTCATCAGGAGTTGCATTGATTATCGCGTTACCAAGTTCCACTAAGAGTCGCCCTATTTCGTTTTCGACCTTGTTCCTCGCTTCCTCGTTTTTCAAGACTTTCGCAAGCATCTTTGAAAGCCAACTTGCGAACTTTGCTGGATTGATCTTTGCGAAAATCCAAGAGAGAATGAAGGGAATTACAAAACCAACAATTGCCCACAAAAGTTCCATCATGCCAAACACCTCCTTATAATTGACTAACTTATTTGCATATATATAAAGTAAAGCAAATGCGCTTATTTATGCGATTATCAACACGTTCTATTTTTGGCTGTAAACCATCTAACTTTTACTTACCCAGTATTTCATAC
>Ga0209720_1001377_pt1 | contig 20811 bp, 17 predicted proteins | sample AD_JPNMR3_MetaG_FD_184426 | JGI IMG/M metagenome (GOLD analysis project Ga0209720, IMG submission 184426) | Active sludge microbial communities of municipal wastewater-treating anaerobic digesters from Japan - AD_JPNMR3_MetaG (SPAdes) (version 2) | ecosystem: Engineered > Bioreactor > Anaerobic...
TTTGTGTTGTTAATACCACAATTGGGCATGGGAATGACTATTATATTAATTGAATCATCATGCAGTAGTGAGGGGTTTATTTTTGTGAGTGCATTAATAAAATGCTCTACACCCGATGGCGATTTGTCAATAGCAATATATGAATTTTCAGCATCAAAACATGGTACAGTTACAGCATGTTGTACGGTGTGAGCCAAATGCTTTTCCAGAAGCCACTCAATGCAGTGTTTAAAAAAAGCACTGTTATCGCCAGCATGTATTCCAACCTTGCCATCGCCATTCCAGAACATCTCGCTATCACCCACCACAAGCATTTTGCCTTTGCCATACCTGCATCCACCAGCAATAATGTTATCTGTTTCATCATCACGCAATAACACCTCAAAAGAATCAGCAGTTCCCGATAGCGAAGCTGAAAGCATGTGCAAAACATTTTTTAGTTTAAATTTTTTTGAATATGCCCTGTTATTCAAATCATCAAGCGATTGGAAAGCATCATTGTCTTTCCCGGCAGCATCGCTGTTTATTGTGATACCCATTTTATGCGTTACTGCATTTAAAAACGTTGCACTATTGTACATATTATCATGTTCAGCAATGACAAAAAGAAGACCCCCAGCATTAACAAAATTGCTGATGGCATCAATTTCACGATCATCAAACCGTTGATATTTAGCAACCGACAGCATCAGTATTGCATTGCTGTATCCCATGGAAGGCAACGAAGATATACACTCATCAAGTTTTTTCAAATTAACTGAAGCAGGGATACCATGCTGTTTTAGCACACCAGCAATATGCGAATACCCGCAATACCCATGATCCCACAATCCCCACACATTATTGTGTGATTGGTCATAGATTAGCTGTATAGTAAATGGTGTGTAATCCGTATATTTTTGGGAACAGCTGATAATAAAAAGCAGGATGAAAAGTATTCTTTTCATATTCCATAATGGTGGGGCGCACGGTAATGCGCCCCTCTAAGAACATTATTTACCAACTTTTGGCAAATCGTGCAAAGCCTTATCAATTAATTCTTTTGGATATTCGTAATCATCGAGCTCACCCGATAAAAACTTGTCATACGATGCCAGATCAAAATGACCGTGACCACTCAAATTAAATACTATAGTCTTTTGCTTGCCTTCTTCCTTTGCTTTCTGTGCTTCAATGATAGCAGCTCTTATAGCATGAGATGATTCAGGCGCAGGGATAATACCTTCAGTCTTTGAGAACAAAATTGCCGCTTCAAAGCATTCCTTTTGATGCAATGCCATTGCCGATATAAGTCCTTCATGATACAAGAAACTCACCAGTGGTGACATACCATGGTAACGCAATCCGCCAGCATGTATTGAAGGAGGGATAAATGAGTGACCTAATGTATACATTGGCATAATTGGCGTAAGTTTTGCAACATCACCATAATCATACGTATACATGCCTTTTGTTAATGTAGGACATGCTGCAGGTTCTACTGCAATGATATCGATATTTTTACCGTTCATTTTATCCCTTACAAATGGAAATGCAAGCCCAGCAAAGTTTGAACCGCCACCAACACAACCAATAACAACATCAGGATAATCATCAACCATCTCAAACTGTTTTAATGTTTCAAGGCCAATAATTGTCTGATGCAGGCACACATGATTTAACACACTGCCTAAAGAATAATTGGTATCTTTGCTGTTTGCAGCTTCTTCCACTGCCTCACTGATTGCAATTCCCAAACTGCCAGGACTATCAGGATCCTGTTTTAATATTTCCCGCCCGCTGTTAGTAAGATTGCTTGGACTTGGTGTAACCGTTGCTCCCCACGTTTCCATCATAAACTTTCGATAAGGCTTTTGTTCATAGCTTACCCGTACCATATACACATGCACATCAATGCCAAAGAAATTGCCAGCAAGTGACAGAGCACTACCCCACTGTCCCGCTCCAGTTTCAGTGGCTAATTTCTTAATGCCTTCAAGTTTATTATAATACGCCTGAGCAACTGCTGTATTAAGCTTATGGCTTCCCGCAGGCGAAACACCTTCATATTTATAATAAATATTGGCAGGGGTTCCTAAAGCTGCTTCTAACCGACGAGCCCTGAAAAGCGGTGAAGGTCTCCACAAACGATAAATATGCAATATGTCTTCGGGGATATCAATATATTTTTTGGGACTAACTTCCTGTTCTATTAATCCCATGGGGAAAATAGCATGCAATTCATCAGGTGTTACCGGTTTACCGGTTGCAGGGCTTATAGGCGGGTCCATAGACTTGGGTAAATCAGCCAGAATATTATACCATTGCCGTGGCATCTCCTTTTCGGGTAACTGTATTTTAGTTGAATCCTTTGCCATTGTATCCTCCTATTTGAATCATTTAATTTTTAAAAAATATTGCGTACTACAAATAAAAAGGCTACGGTTAACACATATTATCCGTAGCCTTTAAGGATTTCCCTATTATAAATTAATTACCTCAAGCGCCCGGATATATGTTATCCTGGCGCCGCCACCACCAAACTAAAATAGCTATTATATTAAGTTTACCCACTACCATATAAATAACGTTTAATTTTCTTACATCTTCAACCATGCATCAATCATACAACAAATGTCAACAATTTTTTTATTTACCTTTGTTACTTTCCAAAAAGCTTTTGTGCCTGAGAAACCAGAAGATCATATATGCCATCAAATCCCCCATTACTCATAACCACCATAACTGTATGCTTATTCTGAATCTGTTTGAATGCTTCATGAACTATCTCATCAACAGAATCAAATACATAAGCTGTAATGCTCTGACCCTTTATGTCATCAATGACCCTGTCAATATTAATCTGCTCTTGCTCTGGCACCTTATTCAGACGGTATGGCCGTTTCATCACGACACAATCTGCATCAGAAAATGCCAGCGGTAGTTCCTGCTGAAATACATTGCGTCTGCTTGTGGCAGATCGTGGTTCATAAATTGCAATAATTTTTGATTGGGGATAGTGCTCTGACACCTCGTGTAAAATGTTGTATATTGCTGTTGGGTGGTGTGCAAAATCCTCAATAATTGTGAGATAGTTACTGGCATAGAGGATCTCCTGCCTGCGTTTTACTCCTTCAAATGATTCAATAGCAGAAACTATCGCACCCTCAGATACCCCAAGGGTCAGAGCTATTGCTGACGCTGCAGCAATATTCTGATAGTTAAAGTTGCCAAAAATCTTTGGCTTTGCATGTATTGTTATTCCATCCATAGAAATTGTGAGAATGCCATCCTTATAATGATAAGTACAGTCAGCATCTGACATTCCGTAACTTTTAGTAAGCGATAGTGGCTTTTCATTAATTGCGCACAAATGCGGATACATACGATTATACACAATGCATCCATTGGCAGGAATAAGGTTTTTAAGGTGAGTAAACCATACTGCAATCTCATCAACATTTTTATATATATCTGCATGATCAAATTCAAGTGACGTCATGATACAGTGTGTTGGCCGATACACCATAAATTTGGGAATCTTTTCAAAATAAGCTGAATCGTATTCATCCGCTTCTATGACAAAATATTTACCTCTCCCAACATGATAATTTTTTCCATAATTTTTGAGAATGCCGCCAATAAAAAATGATGGCTCCATACCAGCAATATCCAGAATATATGCCAAAAGCGAAGTTGTTGTTGTTTTTCCATGGGTACCAGCTACACCAATGACTTCTTTATTATAAAGAAAGAAATTGTACAGGCTCTGAGCCATTGAAAGATATGGAATTCGTTTGTTAAGCAAAGCTTCAACTTCAGGATTACCACGGCTGATAGCATTGCCTATAATAACAAGATCAGGCTGTATTTTTTCTATGGTGTCAGAGCTGTACCCTTTAAAAAGAGCTATATTTAACATTTCAAGCTGAGTGCTGATAGGTGGATACATATCGGTGTCAGAGCCTGAAACGTTATGACCCAGGGAAAGCAGCATGCCAGCAAGAGCACTCATTCCCACCCCACAGATGCCTACCATATGAATATTTAAAACCGATTTTTTAAATATATCTAACATCGCCAGTACACCCAATATAAGTTTGCTCTTGTTTCATACAAAAAATAATCAATATGATTCCCTACAATAATTTACAAAAGTAATTTTTCTGTAAATTGAAAAATAAATTTTTAAACACTAAATCAATAATTCACCCTTTACGTATGCGTAAAATCTCTCAATACACTCTTCCAATGTGTTACCTAACTCTAAAAAATATTGATGGAAGGTAATTTTTATAGTAGGGCGATAGTTCCTGTCAAAGTAAGCCCTTGACCCACCAAAATAGCTTTCAAAAGGGCTTCTCACCTTGCCTGCACGCACCGGATTGTTGGCAAAATACCAGAGTAAGTTGAATAAATACATACGAGGATTGTCCGCAAACTCTACAATGCTGTCTTTAAAACGTTCATTCCATACAGGACCGGTTCGCTGCATCATGCGATTAAACCGTTGTGCAAACCGTGACTTTATATACTGCACAATACGGGATATGGAAGCACCACCTTCCACAGTATGAATAAGCAGATGAATGTGATTATCCATAATCTGATAGTTGATGAGTTCAAAGGAATATTTTTCCAGAGCCACTGTAATGCAGTATTCAAACAGTGCTTTGATAGAATCTTCTTCCATCATGTTTCTGCATTCAATGATACGGCTGGTGACATGGTAGGTAATGTTCGGTGCAATGAAACGAGGTTTTCGCATGGTATTTCCTCCTAAAGTAACTGTGGTAAAAAACCTTTTGTGTATATACAACGCAAGAATGTGAAAAATAGTGCAGGAAGTGATAAAAATTTTTCAGAAAAATAGTGAAAAAATTTAAAACTCAGTGTCAGAGCATATCTTAAAGGATATATGGTGTCAGAGCAATAATGGTTGTCACACGGAAAGAGACGTTCATAGCAGCACATATCAATACTGCAATATGCAAACTCCGTGTAAGCATGTGCACTGTATACGGTGTCAGAGCCATCATCAGTAACTATCGCCCAAAGGTGACAGAGCATAATAATTATTGTGTTAAATGAATTAAGTCCTTATGCAAGTATGGTGTCAGAGTAAGATACTCCTACGCCAAATATGAAGTCTCGTATGCAGGTTTGGTGTCAGAGCAATTAAATTCTTGACAGCACAATTATTACCCCCTATACACAACATAAACACTTTAATATTAATGTGAGGGTCCAATGAAGTCCAATGTAAAAAGCAAGGATTACCAGGATTTTCTGGATGATTTAAAAGGGTATTATGAAAAACATGACCAAAAAGAAGAAAATATACCGGTAGGGACCCGTATACGAAAGATCAGAGAAATACAGGGAATGGATATTGAATCATTAGCCTCAATAGCTGGTATTGATGCTAAATATTTGCAGGACATTGAATCGCTCAAAGCATTTCCCGATCTGGGAACAATTATTCGTTTATCCAAAGCGCTCAAGATATCAACAGGACTTATCATTGATGAACAATCAGGCCTACCATATGTGGTTATACGTAAAAATGAAAGACGAAAAATAACCCGAAAAATCTCAGGTAAAAAAGACCACCCTCATTATGAATACATCTCATTATCTTCTGGTGTGATTTCTCGGCATATGGAATCATTTATCGTCAGATTAACCAGCAATGTATATTATACCCAGGATCTATCGGCACATGAAGGCGAGGAATTCCTTTATGTCCTTGAAGGAGCAATGAAGATTAAATTAGCTTATAAAGAGGAAACACTGCATACTGGTGACAGCATCTTCTATCACTCAACAATCCCGCATACCTTAAAAAGCATTAGCCCCAAGCCTGCTGTGATTTTAGCAGTGCTCTATACTGGATAATACTTTTTATTCGCAGCAAAATCCGTATGCACTAGATTGTTTTTTAAGCAACACCATAACTATATTTGAACCAATTATCAGTAACTATCGCACATCATTTTATCGTTTCAGTACCCACCTGTATACAACAATGTTAAACGCTTTCTGAATGGAATTGATAATAAAAAGAAAAGCATCGCGCACATCAAACATTGGGCTTGGCAGTCCAAACAAAAGTGGTACAGGAATAAAGAGATTGCGTGCGCCAATGGGGCACCCTTTGATTCGCAAAACTCTTTTGGCAACAAGCTTCCCTTCAACTTTAGTACAATCACCCACCAGCAATACACTACCACCGGGGATAATCACATCACCTTTGTATATTCCCGTAACAATAGCTCCTTTCTTTGCGTTTTTAAGTGAACCAGGCCTTCGTTTTTCAATGGTGCCCAGACATCCTTTGACAGCAGCCTCACAGCCGCCATCGCAGATTATATCTGTACTGGGAGCATACCCTGAATAAAACTTGAGTGGCGTATCAAGCTCCTGTAATATCTGAAACAACCTGCTCTGACCCTTGGGTTTTTTCCTGAGCTTTTCAATATCAACATCACCACTTATTGCAATATCCTTGATATTGCATGAACCATAGCCACGCTCAGCTGCAAGCCTCAAATGCAATACATCCTGAGGGCGATAGTTCATGATATACGCTGCAACCACATCAGCAGCCAGTGGATTGTTGGAAATAATAAGTGCTCCCAGCCTCACAGGATACGGAGCCGATTCAAACCCATAGGTAATGTCAATGGCATCTGAAACAACCAGGTCAGGATAGCCAGCTTCCAGAAGGTCAACTATCTTTTCATGGATGCGATAGTCATGGTAAAGCATCCTTTCTTTGTGCGTGAGTATGCCAATATTTAGCTTCAAGGCATTGGTGATTGATGCAAAGATATGATACTTTAACTTTGGCATCCAGATCTTGAAGTTTGCCTGTGCAATGTAGGTAGAAAGATCTATTTCCTTATGCCATTTTCCCTTAGTAAGCTTCACTCTAACGACTGGATGCTCATTCAAATCAATCACAGGAACATGTAACTTCTGTGCTAAATCAAAATAGCCCGCTTCCTTTAAAAATAAGCGTGATGGAATGCCATACCCGCCCGATTCACCTATGGTAATATTATTGATACTGTTATTTCGTAAAACATTAACCATTGCCTCAACGACGGCTGGATGAGTATATGAGTTAAAGATATACTGTTTGTTTGCTGTAACAACATTTGGTTTGATAAAGACTGGATCCTTTAGCTGTATGTTAAGGTCTTTAATTGACTCCTGGATAATGCTTTCAATCTTTTTGACATCATAATCTTCACATTGTTTTACTATTACTTTTGGTTTTTTCATAGCATTTACCTCAAAAATTGTATTGCAACATTTTATAGTATTATTGTTAATATAATAACTATTGTCAATTAAAATAAACTGTCTTATAAATACTTTTTACAGCTCATTAGTATTCCATACAGTTCTATCACTACCATAAAATTTATTGGAAGAGACTTCCTTATTTTAAAAAATAAATTCAATTCTATTGTACAGGTTGTTGTTGATTTTATCAAAGTATGCAATAATCAGGATAGTGATGATTTATTTTTAATATCTGTAAGTAAATATATTTCAGTATTTATCGCGTAGCTTTTTCAAGGCAAGAAATGCTTGATTACAAAAGCCTTATTCCGCACGAATGATATGAAATTTATTATAGTAAACAAAAAAATAATTTTTTAAGGAATTATTACTGAATGTGTTTTTATATGTAGTTCTACTTCAGATTATAATATGTATGCTTTTTTATTTTAATTAAAAATTATCAAGATATGATAATTGTATCACAAAACTCTAATTTTTAGTAAAATGTTTAACCAGCAAAACCTGATTGCCTTTTTTATTAAATTTGACCTCATCAAATATATTGAATGCCATCCGCAAACCCCTGCCATGTGCCAGCATATCCTCATCCACCGTATTTTGTATTTTTTGTATTATTTCCCTGTAATTGAATCCGTTTCCTTCATCTTCTATTTTATACATTACCTTATTACTGTTTAACAAAAATTCTATGGTTACCTTTTTGTCCTTATAATTGGGATCTTTTTGCCTGCTCAATACAAATTCAAGGTAATTACCATCATTAGTAGCTTTTGATTTTTCTTCAAAGCTAATATTTAAATTCCCATGTTCAATTGCATTGATAATAATTTCACGCAATCCCAATTTTATTGCACTGCTAATCTGTTTGTTGACATATTTTGGCAAATTAAGCACCAGCCTGTTGCAAATTTCTTCTGCAGCTATAAGATAGTTTCCTATAGAAAGGCGCATCTTTTCAGCTTCTACGTACTTCAGCATATTTTCATCCAGTACCGACGCTGCCTTCATCAATATTTCATTGCGGTCGTCAATAGTAATGTGTTCAATACGTATGTTATATTCGCGTGGCTCCAGGGTTCCTCGTGATTTTAACTGTGTTTTTAGATTAATAGGTTTTCCTTCAGTAAACAACATGTTAATTTTTTCTTTTATAATCTGCAAGCTAAGATCGCTTTCACCTTCAGGCAAATATAAAAGATCATACAACGATGTTGAAGATTCTTTGCCTTTTATAATAGCCAGTTGTTCATAGGCGGTTCGGTTGGCTGTTGTAATGTTTAAATTTGCATCAAATGATATAATGCAATCATTTGTGCCCTCAACAAGGAAACGGTATTTCTTTTCGGAAATACTTATAATCTTATGAGCTATCTCCAGTTCCTGTGCATACGTGATGAACATGCGGGTTACTGATGACATGAAAAATACTATTGCCAGCGTAATCCCAAGGCTGAAACGCGAAAAGTACACAGTGGGGAAAAAATCATAAAATACATGTGTATGAACATGCAATGTATCAATTGCAGCACCAGCAAATGCACAGAAGAACCCTAACGAAGGAAAAAGAAGGTATTTATAATTACGCTGGACAATCATATCAGTGATAACTGCAATTATACTGTAAACAATATATATTCCCAGCAATGCATCACGAAGTGCATACAGGATGCCTTCCTGCCCTCTTCCATAATCTGCTTCATAATGCATCCAGGTACTTTTTGGTTTGGTTAGTGAAATAAAAAGATCAGGATACAGATATGCACATAATGCCGCAATCACAGCATACGCTAGACCCACATATGCCAGTAGCTCATTTATTTTTTGCCACCGCTTATTCAGAATAAGCAATTTATTTAATGAATAAGGAAGAGCAAAGAGATAGAAAAGCCCTGCAACCTGTTCTAAACGGTGGAAGTGAACAGATACAGATCGATTATGCAGCCATCCGCCAAACGACAATATCATTGTTTCACTGCCAACAAATAGCATTCCCAAAAAAGCAAAGAACGCAACAGCAAAATACAGCGAATTTTTATATCTCCAGTACATATACACATATAAAATAAATCCACCAAGAAGTATTCCAAAGCAAATTGGTGGCAATAAAAACTGAACCAGACTTACAGGCACTTCAAAACTCATACTCTTCCTTTGATTTCATTTTATATTTTATTGTATGCTTTAATATGTTATTTCACTTCAAATCTCACCATCGTAACAACGTTACTTGTTGAGAGGATAATATCAAAATACTTATCCGGCTCTAAATACGTTATACGGGTCCGGCCATCATTCTATGCCACTTCTTCTTCGGGCGTGCCCATAATTTTAATAACCTGGTCTTTAGTCATACCTATATTTATATTCTTAATCTTTCCACCTTTCCATTCAGGATAAAACAGGACCTGCCGTATCATTTCTCTGTGAAACACAAAACCAAACTGCAAGTAGTCAAAGATGATGTAATCTTCTTCTTTAGTTGGACCCCTATCAATATGCATTTTGATTGGAACGCCATACTTACAAAAAACCTTTGAGTGACGCGCACCAAGCTGATCAATTAATTCATCTGCTGATGGTGTTTTGTCTGCAGCAATAAAAATGAAAGCTATCGCCACAACGGCAATTACGCCTAATGCACGCTTCATAAGAAGCCTCCTTAAAATTTTATTATAATAAACAACATATTTCGGTATTGTGCCATAAATGATTATTAATAGCAAGTAATAATTTTATTTTTTTTGGGCGATAGTTACTGAAGTAATATTTTTATTTATACAATATGATATGTATAAGAGGTTGTCCAAAATGGCTGTTATGCTATAAATCCTAAAACAGGAATTGAATAACTTTAACAAAAGTTATAGCATAATCACCTGAAAATGAAAAATAGACAATAACGATTTATGATATTCAAGCAATAAAATTTTTTAAACAACCTCTCATGAACATATACCTATGTTACATACTTTACATATTCATCCCAACACCAACCAGTATGGCAGCATCGTACATGGTTCTTGGCATCAAATATGCTTTCATATCTCCACCAGGGCTATTGGTTTTTAAACTAGAAAACTGATTATTTGTTAAGTTATACCCAAAACGTCCCTGCACATCCAGGTATAATCCCTGATTAATACTTATGATATACCCCACTATTGTGATACTCCAGAAATCAAGCTTCTTATCAAACTCCAGAGAGAAATCATAGCCATTATCCGGCTTAACTTTTTCTGTTACTGCAAGATATTTCAGTGCAATACCGGTACCCATGTAAAAACCAGATGCTGTCAGGTATTTAATGGTAACACTTGGCATCATATACTGGTTCAAGTATGTTTTTAATTTAATTGTTTCATACACTCCTCCTCCTATATCCTGAAAAACAGAGAACTTATCCCATAAAAGCTGGTATTCAAAACCAAAAGAAAATAAAAGGGGATTTGTATTGAAATTATATTCTATGTTCAATGCAGCACCCTGAGATTTGTGCTCCAGTACAACGAAATTCGGATTCCATCCGTTTTCACTATCAATTGCTGAAAAATCGTACCCTGTTGCTGCAATTGGGACATAACCCAGGTGAGCTATAATAAAACTGCCTGATGGTGCTTCAGCTGCAATGGGAACTGCAAAGAATGAAATTACAGTTACTATTGCCATAATAACAACTAATTGAGTACCCTTACGCATAATAAAACCTCCATAAATTTTTTGATTATAGCAGGTAATGTAGCTGCATGTACAGAATTTAAAATCAACTGCGTATTGCTACAGGACTGCTATTAATCAGCATGGTACTGTTTCTTTGGCTTATGTCAATACAGCGTAAGGTGACACCATAAAATGTACAATCATTGGGGTCGCAATTGGTTGTAGTATAGACTTCGGAAACGTTAAAATATCTATATATCTGTATAATGGTACTCAGACGTGCTGTAACCTGTGCATTTTCAATTCGCGCAATAGTATTACGGTGAATACCCGTAGCCAATGAAAGCTTATCACGGGATATATTGTGTTTTAATCGAAGTGAATCAATAAAAAACCCTATCTTGTCATTAATGATGGAGCTTTCCAATAAATCAACAAAAGGGACACCCGTAATCATTTGTAAGTGACAGTTATTGTGATCGATAATAAAGCGCTGAATTCCAAAAGCCATAAAAATATTTGTCAATGTAACTATTGTTGGATCACTTTCCCCTAACTCTAATACAGCAATTGTGTTTCGATGTACCTTACAAAGCTCTGCAAGATATTCCTGGGATATGCCCAGTGCATGACGTTGTTCAACAACAAGCTTTGAAATTTTACTAAGATATGTAGAAATATAATCCAATTTTCACCTTTTTACAATTGTAAAACCATACAATTAAATTTTTCAAGTAATTAAAAAAAATAACCATGCATTTTAATCAAGGATGTCAGAGTACATGGTATTTTTTTATTTCTCTTAAATTATTATATATATTTATAGTACGATACGATCACCGAGTGCGTTCTAAGCACGTTTATCGAATTCCCGGTCACTGAGTACACGCAAACCACGTGTATCGGATTTTCGGTCACTGAGTACACGCAAACCACGTGTATCGGATTCCCGGTCACCGAGTGCATGCAAAGCACATTTATCGAATTCCCGGTCACTGAGTGCACGCAAAGCGTGTGTATCGAAGTGACCGACCGCTTCTTTCAGCTTTGGGTGGCATTTATGCTACTGGGTCATTCTTCGGTCGTCCCAATTGGATCGGGACTCAAGATGACCTTCCCCGCAAAGTCATTGCGAGTCCCGATGCAATCGGGACGAAGCAATCTCATTACTTAAAAAGATAATGCTTCTTTATCCCGATAAAATCAGGACGAAGAATATCGACGTTTTTTAGGATTCTTCGCTTTATTCAAAATGACATGTCACTCTTACTCAGTAACTATCGCTCAAATTATATTTTATATAATGCATAATATTAGTCTTGACTAATTATATTATATTCAGTAAATTGTATTATACTATAATAGAAAAATGTAATATCGCCATGAGAATGAGACGAAGACAGGGAAATCCTTTTAATGTTACCGATAACTCCAGTACCTCAATTGATACTCCACTTTCGCCCAATATGGAAGATTATATGGAAAACATCTCAATGCTTTTAAAAGAGCATGATGTTGTCCGTGTTAAAGATATTGCTAAAAAGCTCAATATAAAGATGCCCAGCGTCACTGCAGCATTACAAAAGCTTAAAGACAAAGGGCTTGTTGACTATGAAAAATATGGGCATGTGCAGCTTACTGCTAAAGGCAAAGAAGTGGCCGACACTATTTATGAAAAGCATTCATTTCTTACTGAGTTTTTTAAAGACATTCTTGGCATGAATACACAGGAAGCAGAACAACAGGCCTGTAAATTAGAGCATCATCTGAGCAGTGACGCCAGTAACCGCATGCAGCGCTTTGTTGAATTTTACAAACAGGAACAGCTTGATAGCCAGCAATGGATTAACAGGCTTGACAGTGTACTTGAAGAAAAGCGCTTGAGTGATCTTAAAGAAGGTGAAAAAGCTGAAATTGTAAGGATTCTTGGAAGTGGCCCTTTAAAAAAGCGCTTGCTTGAAATGGGATTCAGAAAAGGCGAAATTATTCACGTTATAAAATATGCTCCTTTAAAAGATCCCATTGAAATTTCAATTAAGGATTTTTTACTTTCAATACGTGTCGAAGAAGCACATTCTATTATTGTAAAACCATTGCAAAACCATGACTAAAAAAAGCATAACCATTGGCCTTGTTGGCAATCCCAATTGTGGCAAAACTACCCTGTTTAATGCCCTGACCGGTGCGCGGCAGAAGGTTGCAAACTGGGCTGGCGTTACCGTGGAACGCCGGGAAGGTTTTTTCCATCACAAGGGATATACCATCAAGGTTGTGGATCTGCCTGGTGCATACAGCCTTACTTCATTCAGCATGGAAGAGCTGATAACGCGAAATTTTATTTTATTGGACAAACCAGATTTCATTGTCAATGTTGTTGATGCTGGCAATTTAGAACGCAATCTATATCTTACCACACAATTAATTGAGATTGAAGCTCCAGTTATTATTGCTCTTAACATGATTGATGAAGCGTATGATAAAGGGCTTACCATAAAAACCGAAAAGCTGAGTGAACTGTTTTCAATGCCTGTTGTTCCAACGGTTGGCACAAAAAATATTGGTATTGAACAACTTAAAAATACTATTGTCGATAGTTATGAAAAACAATCAACACACCGTAAAATTGTAATCCCCTATGGTAATGATATAGAGCAGGCAATTCATTCGTTACAGACAATTATCGAAAAAAATACTGTTGCGTACCCATCTCGATGGTTAGCTATAAGCCTGATAGAAGGTGACAGTGACGCTGAAAAGAAAATCAGTCATTTGCCCAATGGCGATGAGATACTGAAAACAACTGTATCTATTCGCAACAAGCTGATTGCTACCTTTAATGATGATATTGAAACAGTGCTATCAGATATGCGTTATGGATTCATAAGCGGAGCCTTGAAAGAAGCGGTCCACAAAAAGCCTGCAAAACGGTATGATATAACACAAAAGATAGATGCCATTGTACTGAATAGATACATTGGCTTTCCCCTCCTTTTTATCATGCTTTTTATTCTATTCCATTTAACATTCATTTTGGGGGAATACCCAAAACAGCTGATTGAAGCAGGTGTGGGGTGGATAAGCAATCTTTTTACCAGTATTATACCAGACGGGCAACTGCAAAATCTAATTGTCCAGGGAATTATTGGTGGCGTTGGTAGTGTTATCGTATTTTTGCCAAATATATTAATTTTATTTCTGGGTATCAGCTTCATGGAAGACACGGGATACATGGCACGTTCTGCATTCCTGATGGACAAAATAATGCACAGTTTAGGCTTGCATGGCAAATCTTTTATTCCACTTGTTATGGGCTTTGGATGCAATGTGCCCGCAATTATGGCAACTCGTTCGCTGGAAAATAAAAGAGACCGCATACTGACAGTACTTATTAATCCTTTTATGAGCTGCTCAGCCAGACTTCCGGTCTACATACTTTTTGCCGGCACTTTTTTCCCTGAACATGCTGGTATTATAATTCTTTTTATATACGCATCAGGTATTGTGCTGGCATTTATTTCGGCAAAACTATTTAACAATACCATCCTTAAAGGCAAATCAATGCCATTTGTTATGGAGCTTCCTCCATATCGTATGCCCACTATAAAAACCATGCTCATTCACATGTGGGATAGAGCCTCCAGTTATCTAAGAAAGATGGGTGGTATTATTTTAGCATTTTCAATTATTATATGGGTTTTAAGCGAATATCCAAAACCCTATCATATAGAACAGGAATATAACAACCGCATTCAACAGGTTAAGCAGGAATATAAAATATCACTATCATCATTACAAAAACAGCATGCAAATCAACAGGTTATTCAGGAATTGAATCAAAGGTATTCTACCATTCTGGAAGATTTAGAAATTCAGAAGCGACAGGAAATGGTTAAATATACGTTCATTGGGAAAACAGGCCTACTTATTTATCCACTGCTGAAACCTTTAGGATTTAACTGGCAAATGGGTGTTTCGCTTACTACAGGTTTTGTGGCAAAAGAAGTAGTAGTTAGCACCATGGGCGTTTTATACCATGCAACTGATGATGAAAGCAATCAGAACCTTTCACAAAAACTAAAAAATCCCCGGTACGGCATATCAAAAGCAAGTGCTCTTGCCTTCATGATATTTGTTATGATATACATTCCCTGCCTTGCAACCGTTATTGCCATTGCCCGTGAAATTGGCCTACGGTGGGCAGTTTTTTCAATTTTCTATCAGGTTTTTGTGGCATGGATTGTGAGCTTTGCATTGTATCATGTGGCACGATTGATTATATAATTATGTGCCCTTTCTGAAGACATCATGTGTATCTTTTATTTTTTTATTATATCCCATTCGCAAATAATTACCCATATATAGCCACTTAAGGCGCAAATATATTGGCTTCTTCTGATATTCTTGTAAAACTTCTTCTTCTATATGATATATATACCCTTTTCCCTCATCCTTTTTGTTCATTTTTTACCCTCTCCAGATATTCAACATCAATCTGATCATGTTTTCTATCGCTTTTTCGTTTCATGTCAATAAGATCGTCAATTGACACAACAGGTATAGTAATATCACCAACCGTAATAGCAACTGCATTGTTATAAGCATGTATATAATCAATTGGAGAATCTATGATAACATCAATTTCAGAAATTGCCCATTCAGGATTTATAAAAGTAAATGCTTTCATGTTTTTATTATGTATCCAATCTTTTCGTTTATCTTCATTTGCAAAATCATCAACGGAAACTGGTACTCTGGGTTTAAAACCCCATTCTTTAATAAGACCAATAAATTGCTTAATATTATGTTCACTCATTTCCAAAAGTATATCAATATCATATGTCATACGCGGTATGCCATATAGATTTACAGCAATTCCTCCAACCACAATATAGTGTATACCTCTATCATTAAATGCTTTAAATATCCCAAGATAATCCAGCATTATCAAATCACCCCAATGGCATGCAAAAATTCTTTTACCTGCTTTTCATATTCTTCGCTGTTTACTACAATTGATTTTGAATGTGTTGCGCCCGGGCAAATCCATATTCGTTTTATCCCTGTATACCTGTTATACAAACGTTGTGCATGTTCAACAGGGATATCAGTATCATTACCCCCATGGATAAACAATATTGGTGCTTTAATTTTGTTAATTATTGTCACAGGTGATATCTCAGAAAAAAACATTGCACCCCGTAACCCGCTTATCAGGCTTGCTGAATGCAATAATGGAAATGCCGGCAAACCAAAATCTTTTTTAAGACGATATGCCAGAAGTTCATGTAAATCAGCCATTGCTCCGTCAACAATGAAAAAGCTGCATTTTTCATCAATGGCAGCATATAATAAACAAATTGCCGATCCCATTGACTCGCCATGTATGCCAATAATGCTATATTCACCAGTTTTCTTGCTAATCCAGTCAACACAGGCTTTAACATCATATTTTTCATATTTACCAAATGTTGTATTGGAACCACCACTTTTGCCATGAAATCTACTATCAAACAACAATGCATTGAACCCCAATGAACGGAATATTTCCAGATACTTGATATCGCCCATTAAGGTATACGTATGTCCATGAATAAATATAACTGTTTTATTGCTACCTTTTGGTATATACATTGCATGCAGTTTATAGCCATTAGGCGAATCAATAAAGAATTCCTCTTTTGGCAAATTAGCATAATAGTGTTCAGTAAATCTTTTATATTGCAATTCATTACGGTACGTTTCTTCATAATTCCACACGTTAGGGGTAATAACCAAACCTGAAAAATAATACCCAGCAGCAAAAAGAAATGAAATTACGACGATGACTATTATAATGAGCCATACAATTCTTTTTTTCATGTACTATCTCCTAAACTGTTTTAATAAAACGCGATAGTAAATTTGGTACATTTGCTTTTGTACCATGTAATTTTGCTAAGAGCAACAACTTTACCGATTTTAAAGGAGACAGATTCACCAGCTTTAAAGGATTTACCTTCATCAACTTAAACATAGCAGCAGCCGAAGCAGCCAGGTCATTACATTGTCCACTGACATATACATTACCTTTGCCCAATTGTTGTACCAGCATGGTATAAGTTTCTTCAATTGCACAATGCCCAGCAATCAGTACTGGCTTACGAATACTTTTAATCAATTCTTTATTATGGCCTTTGCCAATAACAAGACTCCAGCCACCCTTGCCATTGTAATCATGGTATAATACCTGTAAAAGTGTTAAAGGATTATTGCGGCATCCTTCCTTACAGCACAACTCTTTTCCCATAATAATGTCAACGTCAGGAGGGAAGCTTTCATATAAGTCAGTGGGATAGCGTTTCTTATATTCCTTAATACTGCCATCTATCTTGATATCTTTAATAGATTTAACACCTTTTGCAAAACCCTTTTTCACTGCTATGTGAAGATGCGACACATCTTTAACATCCAGCCCAAAAATACGGGAAGCAACAATATCTGCAGCCACTACATTATCACCACCTATTAACACTTTAAATGGTATGACACAGGTATCAGCCAATTTTGTTGCGGGATAGTGCCCGTAGATTGTACCTTCAATCCCTTCAATGAGCGTAAAATCAGGCTGCACATATCCAAGAATATCCACAAGCTTATAATGAAGATTATAGTTATGATCGTACCTTCTGTCATTATGCCGTGGGAAAGCCCACTGATTCTTTACACCCAATGTTACAATAGCCATTGAGTGAGTCTTAAGTTTTGGCACATTTATATATAGATTTTCGTTTTTACCGTTAATAAGCTTATCTACAACTGTTACTGGCATTTCAAATTTAGTCAGGTCATAGCCATCATGATTATACTGCGATGAAGATTTCCCCTTAAATTCAAAAAGAACTGTTTTATCCTCATCCAGATAGATAGGCCTGGCACCTGTTTTACGGCATATATCTGCATAGCCTGTTATTTCAAAAACAAGACGAGTAAAATTACACTGCGTTGAGTTTTCCATTATGTAGACATTACGAGCACCAGCTTCAAACCAGTAGCGAACAGTTGCATCTACAACCTCAGGCCGTGTAAAACAATATGGTTTGCCATCAATTCCGTTTGGCTTAATATACACATCCTTACTGCTTTTAAGAAGTGATTTTCCACCAGCTTTGTCAAAAATTTCTTTTACTGTTGCCTGTATTTCCTGACGCAGTTCATTATTCAGCGGCTTAAAAATAGTAAAGCTTTCATTCTGATGTGGTGCTTTAAGTTTACGAACATACACTGTTGTCATGGCTTATGTTCCCATAAATCAAATTTTTATTAGATAGTACTGGTTTTACATACATCATTCAAAACATTTTTTAATCATTCCCTGTTATTATGTTTTTCTTTTTTGCCTTGCTTGAAGGCTCGCTTGAATGCATACATTCGCCGGTCGGCTTCTTTCAGCAGTTCATCCAGGACCTGTTCATCCGCCGGATCATATACCACCGGGACGATGCCATACGAAAGTGATGCAATTTCACTGATATTACAAAACTCACGCTGCAAACGCTGTAAAATAGTATCCGCCCCGCGCTCATCGGCACCAACAAACAGCAACAAGAATTCATCGCCACCCATACGAAATGCATAGTCCACATCGCGCCGGGTGAATTGCTGCACCAAACGGGCAAAGGCCACCAGGAGTTGATCACCAGCATCGTGACCTAGCGTATCATTAACCTGCTTGAAATCATTAAGATCAATTAGTGCCAATGTCAAAGGGATCCCAAACCGGCGTGATTTGGCCAACTCACGAGTGACTATGGTTTGCAATGGTCGGCGAGAGAACATCCCGGTTAACGGATCATGTAACGCCAATTCCTCTAGTCTGTGGTTTGCTTCTGTTAATTGTTGATTTTTCTTGGCAAGTTCGCGCTGCAAATTTACCAGTTCATTGTTCAGACGCGAGATCTCATTTAGCGCTTCAAGGTATCGGGACTGAAGTTCTTTTTGCTGTCCGACCACTTCTTTGAGCGTTTGGCGCAAAAAGTTGGCCTGTTCATTGTTGATTCGAAGCAATCCTTCTTCCAGTGTATCCAACGGTAACATGCCCTGTGTAATCAACACCAGGTTGCCATCTGCAGCCTGTATACCCGTCAGAAAAAATGTTTCTGGAGAATTGCCCCGCAGCAAATTGATATCAAGGAAAACTACCGGTTTTCCCTGCGAAACCTGAAACAAAAATTTAATCATCTTTGTATGATTTGCCGGATCAGAGATATCAAGCATAGATGTGGGATTGTCAACGAACAGTGCAAAATCATCAAGTACCGTTTCCAAAATTCGTCCCTGCTCATCAATCCGTACAATGCTTTTGGAAAATATTGGCGCCTCCATTTTCAATTGCCTCCGGCAAGAATCCTGGATACAGCTTCAGCATCTGTTGCAAAGTAATCAGCACCAATCGCCCGGTACAAATTATTATCGAGATAAAACGGACGTCCCCCCACAATAATGGGCACAGCCTTTGTCCGTGGATCTTCCTTGATGGATGTAATCATCGCTTGCAAATTGTTCAAATGTACCGACAAAGTCACAGAAAGCAAAATGGCATCAGCTGCCTGCCCTGCGGCATAGTCGATCAGGGAACGCACAGGTGTATTTGCACCCAGGTAATGGGTATCGAAACCATCCATTTCAAGCAAATCACATACCAGGCGGATCCCTATCTCATGTAATTCGCCCGTGGCACATGCACCAACAACAACCTTACCTGACAACGCTGATTTTTGGGAAAAGATATGCGGGTACAGATGGGATATCACCTGTTGTGTTGCGGCAGTAATATAGTGCTCTTGCGCCACATTGATTTTTCCAATCTGCCAGAGTAAACCTACCTGATAAAGCACGTTGCGAAATAGAGTGTAAATCCGGCGAATATCACCATACTTTGCAAGAAGTTCCTGAACCAGGTGAAGAGCCTCCATGCGCTGCCCTTGCAGAAGAAAATCCATATACTGCTTCTCTTCCGGCTGTAAAGAGGGCATGGACCATTGCGGTGGTGTGGCTTTATGCACAGCCTCATTTACAATGCGTTTGGCCTGTTCAGCGCTTTGTGGGCTCAATTCGTCTGCAATTGCTGTGACAATGGCATGCAAGCTGGTTACAAAGGATTCGCGAGAAATACCCAAAGCGGCAAACAGTTCTAAAACCCAGTGCACATAATCATCAAAAATAATAGGGCGATCAAGTGAGATAGCCTGCAGTAAATAGGCCGTATGATAGACTACATCCTGGCGGCATTTTTCCAGGCCGTCAGCGTTCAAGCGCTGCACAAACTCAGGATAATCGGAAGAAAACAGGTCAAATGCTTTCCTGCCAATACTATCAGCAACCTGAGAAATTGCTGCCATTGTGCACCTCCTGGTTTTGTAAGGGGCCGCGCAAGTGTCGTATTATTAATACCTAACATTTATATTTTTCAAGAAGTTTTTTAGGAAGGTTAAATGAAAACTTTTATTTTACAACACGTCACTCCTCAGCATTCCCAGCCTTTTTTGGACAACGAATGATCTTGCTTTTTAATATATACTCCTGCCCTTACCCGAGACTGCCACGCTTCGCTCGCAGTGACGTGTACCAAATGTCATTCGAAGTCACAGCGAAATACCCACACTGTCATCCTGAGGAGTCCCGGCCTTTATGGGACGACGAAGGATCTTGCTGTTCCAATCATTAAATAACATTTAACAATCTGTATTTTGTTACAACACCGCAGGCGCTCAAGCGCTTGAGCGCCTGCGATTGGTATATCATTCCACATTAAGGCAAAAAAAATCCCCTATTAGCGGGGTGCTTCGACAAGCGCTATGTGTATCAGCTAAACGTGCTCAG
>Ga0209720_1001378_pt1 | contig 20802 bp, 18 predicted proteins | sample AD_JPNMR3_MetaG_FD_184426 | JGI IMG/M metagenome (GOLD analysis project Ga0209720, IMG submission 184426) | Active sludge microbial communities of municipal wastewater-treating anaerobic digesters from Japan - AD_JPNMR3_MetaG (SPAdes) (version 2) | ecosystem: Engineered > Bioreactor > Anaerobic...
GTATACTTCATATTGGATGCCTCCTGTTTTATTTGATTTGTGGTTACTCGCGGCAACTCACATTTCAAATTCTACAGCCTGGCATCTTCTTTTTCAAAGATCATTTTGTTTCATTACAGGAATGCTCCTTGGTGAACTTAAATTCTTTCTGCTTTTTGAAAAACAGAAAGTAAATTAACATAAATCTTATTTCGGCTTCTCATTTGATAATCATAAGATGAAAAGCTAAAATTGGAAAAAAGTTTGCTTTTGATTTAGCACCAGAAGCAAAAGTACGGCTGATACTAGAAAATAAACCTCCCTTCTGTTTTTTATTATAATAAATTTTAAATTATGCTAAAACTAAATAATAATGCCCACATTTAATTTAATTTTTTTCCATTCGTTATTATATCATAGAGGATATTAAAAAATATCATTCAGCGATTATTTTTTTTATATTTCCCATTATTTTAATCGCTTAATCAGCTTGAAACTTTTTAACTTTTCTTTGTCCGAAACCAATATGTAAACGTCGGTAATAAGCAACAAGACGATACTTACAATGAGAACAATAATAATACCGGGGTATTTACCGCCAAAGCCGCTGTCGGAAGTATGCCTTATCAAAATACCGATGAAGGCCCAGATAATGGAAAGACCATAAGCAAAGTCCTGATTTTTGAATATTATGATGCCGCAAACTAAAAGAGTAACAATCAAAACAAGTGTGGTATAGATAGATTCGGAAATGCCGAACCAATTCCATTGAATGCTTGAAAGAAATGTAATGGTATTGGCGATTGCCGCCATTGTAATCCATCCGAAATAAATACTGAAAGGAAGTCTTAAGAAGAGCTTTTCTATCGATGCAAGATTTGCTTTTCTAAGCTTTAGATTAATGTAAATCAAGCATATCAGCGTAATGGCAATTAATATTAGGGACATGCTGATGGCGTTGTAATGCCATGCGAATATCCATGCAGTATTTGCAATGGATGAAATTGAGAAGAAAACTCCTATATGTTCAATTAAATCTTTGCTAAAGACCCTGTCATTTTTCTTTAAAAAGCCGAACTGATAAATTGTATATGCCGCAAGTAAAAGATAAATAACTCTCCATATTAAAAAGGCCATACCTGCGGGGGCAAAAAGATTCGGATAGAGCTCGGATATTTCTCCTGTTGTCATTTTGTTAAAGGGAATGGCATTGGCTAAAAAACTTACGAAAACCATTACAATAAACGAAACGGTGGTATGAACCTTTGTAAAAGTACTTACACTACTGTTCTCCATGCTGCTGTCCATGCGGATTTCTCCCGGAGCTTCAGAAGAATTTTCAACAGAACCGTCTCCATTGTTTTCTAAATTGCTTTCGATTTTACCCTCCATATTTTCTTCCATATTTTACACTCCTTGTACGAGCAGGTATTAAAGGACATAAAAATGCTCTTTTTTATTTATTTAGACATAAAATATAATTATCCCGTGCTTATACTAACATATTTTATGATATAATACAATAAAATTGTAATATTATAATGCCCTGATATCGCAATAATTTCACAAATAATATTGATTATTATCTCCATATATAATAAAATAGATTTTGAAAATAATAGAAAATATATATTATCTTATTGTCCTTTCTAAGCTGTTCATAATATAATAAGAATAATGTATATGATATAGCTTCATTTCTTGAGGAGTTGATTTTATTGAGTGACAAAATGACAAGGAATCTCATAATTGTCATTACATATGCAGTGGCATTGGTTCTCATTGTTATCAATTTTACACCGATAATGCAGGCCGTATGGAAATTTATTGTTTTGTTCAAGCCTTTTTTTATCGGAATTGCCATTGCTTTTGTTTTAAACAAGCCGTGTATGGCAGTTGAAAAGTTTTTGAATAAAAGATTATTCAAGAACCGGTTAAAGAGTGTTGCAAGGGGACTGGCAATTACGATTACATATTTACTGGTATTTTTGATGATTACGCTGATAATAAGCTTTATAATACCGGAGCTCATAAAAAGTATACAGGTATTCTTAAACAATATGGGAGCGTATATCGACAATTTCTGTGATTTGACCAATGAAGTATCTGAGCTTTTGGGCCTTGAAAAGATTGACCTTTCTTCTTTGGACAAATTAATTCTTGAATATACAAACAAGCTGGGAAGCAGTATAACCGAGCTTATGCCGAAGATTATCAGCATTACGACAGGAGTGGTGTCATTCATTGCAACATTGGTAATAACAGTGGTATTCTCCATATATATTTTAGCGGGAAAAGAAAGGCTTATGGGGCAATGCAAAAAAGTTTTCGGCACATATTTGCCCAAAGGCTTGTATAATAAGGGAGCTTATGTATATCGTGTTGTAGTGGATGTGTTTAACAAATATATATATGGACAGCTGGCAGAGGCCTTTATTTTAGGTTCTCTATGTTTTATCGGGATGATTATTCTCAGGTTCGAATATGCGCTGCTCATAAGTGTTTTAATTGCGATTACCGCACTGGTGCCGTATTTTGGGGCATATATAGGAGGATTTTGCGCCTTCATGCTCCTGTTAATGATTTCGCCAACCAAAGCCATATGGTTTTTGGTTTACCTGATAGTATTGCAGCAGCTGGAAAACAATTTAATATATCCAAGGGTGGCGGGAAGCAGTCTCGGTCTTCCCGGAATATGGGTTGTTCTGGCGGTAATTGTGGGCGCCGGAGTTGGAGGTTCGGTTGGCGTTTTGCTAGGAGTACCGATTGCAACAGTTATTTTTACTTTGGTGAAAAATGATGTTTTAAGAAGAGCTCAAAAACAGAATATTAATTCAAAATAAATATAAATAAAGAGCAAAACAGCCTTCATTCATTTTGAAAGCTTGTGGAATAGATGAATGAAGGCTTGTTTTATTCGAAAAATATAATGGCTTTTAAACGGCTAAGCCGTTTTTCAAATTAAAAGAGCTTTCCACCATGGGTGAAATGCTTTCATACCACTGGCGGCATACCTGGCTTGAGGATAAATAGTTATTGGCATACTCGATGTTGTCGCATTCAAATACAAAAAAGAACTGATTGCCGTTGTTGAAAAAAGAAGAATTTTTATATCCTGCCTTTCTTTGCTCTTGGAGGATTTCTTCCGAAGGCTTTAAATGCAATTCCAAAAAGTCGTTCATAAATTCCTCTTTTACACTCCATGTCCAGGCATATTTTTTACCGGGAGCCCTTTCCACTACTTTAACGGGTACTTTGAAGTTATAAATAACTCTGGTGTCGCACAGTATGTCATGAAGTCCGCGTTTTTGCTCGTCAATTGCAATCAGGAAATAACCTACAAACATAACAACTCCCGACAAGTATTTACCGATGGTTTCTCTATATAGTACATTGATAAATGTTAATTTTTCGCCGCTGGCACTCACCACTTTAAGATTGAGATATTTTTTTCCCAGTGTCGAGCCGGAGTAATATGTCATTAGAGTATAATACAGAATGCTTAGCAAATAAATAACAATGTCAAAGATATTGAACTCAAACAGTATCGGTTTTGTAATAAAACTCGAAGATCCAAAAAGATAAGCTATAAGCATCGGTATCCGCACAACTAAAAGCCCAATTCCCACCAGCAAGGAATCAATAAGATATGCTGACAGCCGGGCTCCAAAACCTGCATAAATGGTCTTAGTATTGTCCTGGCATTGCATAATACATTGGCACCCCATTTCCATTGGCCTTTATTAATTCGGATATTATTTCCGCATCAGAGCGAGGTCTTAAGCTGCTTATATAACCGAATAAGGAGCTTAGCCCGAAAGGATCGTTCTTTTCAGGTGTATAGACTTCAACATCTCCCAGCTCCGTACTGAAAGCTTCTTTTACTTCTTCATATGTGGCTATTTCGTCGATAAGGTTGAGTTCGAGGGCCTGTTTTGCGGAAAGAATCCTGCCGTCGGCAATTTTTTTCACCTCATCTACGGTCATTTTTCTGCCTTCGGCCACAATTTCAACAAATTGCTCATATGCTTCGTCTACGAGACTTTGCAATATGTCACGCTGCTCATCCGTTAAATCCAGGTCGGCAGCACCCATTGCTTTGTTTTTGCCGCTTGTGATATAAATACCTTTAATTCCGATGTTATCATACAACTCTTTAAGATTTGTCAGGGAAATGATAACACCGATGGAGCCGGTCCAAGTGTTTCTATTTGAGTATACTTTGTCGGATGCCATTGAAATGTAATAACCGCCGGAGCATGCCTGATTTGACATATATGTCCATACCGGCCTTCCGGTTTCTTCTTTGTATTCTTTCAATTTCAAGTATAATTCATCGCTTTCGTAAACGCCGCCGCCGGGGGAATCTACATACAACAGGATACCTTTGTTGCTTGATGAGTTTTTCATATCCTCAATAAGCTCCAGCGTTTCTTTATGGTTGTATCCGCTTCCCATAAAGCTTGCGGTTGAATCGCTGTCCGCTATAGTACCTTCCACACTTATCACACCAATATATGGACTAAGAGGAAGGCTGTTTTCGATATTACTGAGATTTAGAGATGATCCTAGTTTTTTTGAAACAGTGTTCATTAAAATGCTTGAAGAACAAACAAAAACAAATACTACTCCTGCTACAATTAATCCTATTAGCTGTTTCTTGTTCATTTTTCGACCCCTTTTCTAAATAATTGCATTTTTACGAAAATAATTATCTCATACTCTATTTTAGTAGTAAAGTGTCAATTCAATGACAGATATCTGTAGGAAAAAGGAGGGTTTTACGATAAATATGGATGTTGTATAAAGCCTAAAGTAATTGTATAAAATTTGATATTGAAGTCGGCAAAAATTATCTATGCAATTTATTGAAATTATGCTAGTATAAATATTATTGAAATTTCAGGTGGGTTTGTACAGTGCTTGTTATACGCCAAGTTGACATACAAAGGAGCATAAAAGAATGGGAAATATAGAATTGCTGATTATTGCAGTGGGACTTTCGATGGATGCTTTTGCAGTTGCAATCTGTAAGGGCTTGTCAATGAAAAAAATGAGTTATAGGAACGCAATTATAACCGGTTGCTTTTTCGGAGGGTTCCAGGCCTTTATGCCCCTATTGGGCTACCTTTTGGGAACACAGTTTAAAAGCTACATAACCTCAATCGACCACTGGATTGCTTTTGGATTGCTTTCGATTATCGGTATTAATATGATAAAGGAATCCCGAAACACCTGCGAAGTATATGATGAAGACGACTCTTTTAGCCTTAAGAGTCTTACAATGATGGCATTTGCCACAAGTGTTGATGCCCTGGCAATAGGTGTGACCTTTGCCTTTTTACAGGTAAATATTATTCCTGCGGTTACAATGATAGGAATAACCACTTTTACTTTTTCATTTGCAGGAGTAAAGATTGGCAATGTGTTCGGAGAAAAGTTTCAGTCAAAAGCAGAAGTTGCAGGTGGGTTTATTCTAATTGCAATGGGGTGTAAAATCCTTCTTGAGCACCTCGGTATTCTTCCTTTCTAAAGGAGCAATCTTCTTCTGGAGGAAATTTTGCTGTTGACAAAATTAGTTATTTGATGATATACTAATCATAATAACATAAATAAACCTATGAGCAAGAGTAGTAGGTACAACTGCTTGCACAAAGAGAGCTGCCGGTTGCTGGGAGTGCAGTTGCAAAGGTTGTTCCGAATGGACTTGTGAGGGAAGCCCGAAATTGAAAAAAGAGTAGGCGCTTACGGGAACCCTGTCCGTTATCAGTGGGGTGTATATGTTAGTATACAAAAATGAGAGGACGATTTATTCGTCAATTTGGGTGGCACCACAGAAGTTGAAGGCTTTTGTCCCTATCGAGGGATAAAGGCGTTTTTTATTTTGTATAGTTTATTTTTAAAAAGGAGGGTGACGTATATGTCAAAAGGAAGATTTGGAATCCACGGCGGGCAATACATTCCGGAACTGTTGATGAAAGCCGTGATTGAATTGGAAGAGGCATATAATCACTTTAAAAACGATCCTCAGTTTATAGCAGAACTTAATGACTTGTTGAAAAACTATGCAGGACGTCCGTCTCTGCTATATTATGCGGAGAAGATGACGAAGGACCTTAACGGAGCAAAGATTTATTTTAAACGTGAGGACCTCAATCATACAGGTTCCCATAAAATAAACAATGTTTTGGGACAGGTGCTTCTTGCAAAACGCATGGGTAAAACCCGTGTAATTGCCGAGACCGGTGCCGGACAGCATGGTGTTGCAACGGCAACGGCTGCAGCGCTTATGGGACTGGAATGTGAAATATTCATGGGCAAGGAGGACACGGAGCGTCAGGCATTGAACGTGTTTAGAATGGAGCTTTTGGGAGCCAAGGTTCATGCTGTTACAAGCGGTACCCAGACGTTGAAGGATGCCGTAAATGAAACTATGAGAGAATGGTCAAGGAGGGTTGATGACACCCACTATGTGCTGGGCTCCGTCATGGGACCGCATCCGTTCCCGACCATTGTGAGAGATTTTCAGAGCGTAATCAGCCGGGAGATAAAAAAGCAGATTATCGAGAAAGAAGGAAGGCTTCCCGACGTTGTTATGGCCTGTGTTGGCGGAGGCAGCAATGCAATAGGAGCGTTTTATGATTTTATTGAAGACCCAAGTGTTCGCCTTATCGGATGTGAGGCTGCAGGAAAAGGAGTGGACACCGACAAGCATGCGGCAACAATGACCAAGGGTACTCTGGGAATTTTCCACGGTATGAAGTCTTATTTCTGCCAGGATGAGTATGGACAGATTGCACCGGTTTATTCCATTTCGGCAGGGCTGGACTACCCGGGTGTGGGACCGGAGCATGCGCACCTAAAGGATATTGGAAGGGCTCAATATGTAGCTGTTACCGACGATGAAGCTGTGGAGGCTTTTGAATACCTCTCCCGTACAGAGGGTATAATTCCTGCAATTGAGAGCTCCCATGCTGTGGCGTATGCCAAGAAGCTTGCGCCGGCGATGGGCAAGGATCAAATCATTGTTGTATGTCTTTCAGGAAGAGGAGATAAAGATGTTGCGGCTATAGCGCGTTACAGGGGGGTGCAAATTTATGAATAAATTAGAGAGGGCATTTGGCTGCGGGAAAGCATTTATTCCTTTTATCACAGCGGGAGACCCGTCATTGGAGATAACCGAACAATTGGTATACACGATGGCAAAAGCCGGGGCGGATTTGATTGAGCTGGGAATACCGTTTTCCGACCCGGTTGCGGAAGGACCGGTTATTCAGGAAGCGGATTGCCGTGCTTTATCGGCCGGTGCGACAACGGACAGGATTTTTGAAATGGTGGGACGCATTCGCAAATCATGCGATGTACCTATTGCTTTTATGACATATGCAAATCCAATCTTTACTTACGGGACTGAAAAGTTTTTGAGAAAATGCAGCGAAACAGGAATTGATGCCCTCATTGTTCCCGATATTCCCTTTGAGGAAAAGGAGGAATTGGCTCCTTTCTGCAAAGAATATGATGTCCGGCTTATTTCAATGATAGCACCCACGTCGAAGGAACGCATTCGAATGATTGCCAAGGAAGCCGAGGGCTTTATTTACTGTGTATCTTCCATGGGTGTTACCGGTGTCAGGGACAAAATCGGCGATGATGCCAAAGAAATGATACAGGTTGTAAAAGAGGTTAAAGACATTCCGTGTGCCATTGGATTTGGCATTTCCACCCCGGAGCAGGCTGCCGAAATGGCCGGATTCTCCGATGGGGTAATAGTTGGAAGTGCAATTGTAAAAATTGTAGCTCAATACGGTGAAAAATGTATACCCCATGTCGAAGAGTATGTGCGTAAAATGAAAAGTGCGATAAAATAATACCTCGATTTTTTAAACAGTATTTAGAAAATTAAATTACAAGACGATTAATTTATAAGGAAACTCCACTGCTCAAGAGAATTTAACTGTGGAGCACATAAACACATCTGTGGGAAGGGGTATTCCGCAGATGTGTTTTTTGCACTCTGTAGAATATACTAATTATATGGGTAAATAATTTTTATAAGCATCGCCAATTTGAAATGGAGGTCTAAAATTGATTAAACTTTTAATTAAGTGGTGTATTAAGGATTATCAAAATGTGGAGGATAAAAAGGTAAGGGAATCCTACGGAGTGTTGTCGGGAGTAATAGGAATTATTTGCAATGTGTTTTTATTTAGTTTAAAAATAACCACGGGACTCTTCATAAACAGTATTGCAGTAATCTCCGATGCCTTTAACAATTTGAGCGACTTAGGTTCATCAGTGGTTGCGATACTGGGGGTAAAGCTCAGCAACCGGCCTCCAGACGATGAGCATCCCCATGGGCACGGAAGGTATGAGTATATATCTTCTCTTGTGGTGTCGTTTATTATATTTGCGGTTGGCCTTGAGCTTTTAAGAAATTCCTTTGGGAAAATAATCAAACCCGAAGAAGTGACATTTAACGCAATATCTATTTCAATGCTTATCATCTCGATACTTGTAAAATTGTGGATGTTTTCATACAATAGATACATAGGGAGAATAATCAATTCGAGCATTAATAAAGCGACGGCTCAAGACAGCCTCAATGATGCCGTTGCCACAACTGCAGTGGTGGCCGGAACATTAATCGGAAGAGTTGTCGCCTTTCCGTTAGATGGAATTATGGGTCTGATCATATCCGCGTTGATTATGTATACGGGATTTAGTATTGCGAAAGATGCGGTGGACCTGCTTTTGGGCTTATGTCCCGATGAAGAACTCACTAAAAAGATAAAAGCATATTTCAACACAGATGAAATAAAGGGCATCCATGACCTTAAAGTTCATGATTACGGCCCCGGAAGAATAAGCGCATCAATTCATGCCGAAGTATATGAAGGGGAGAATATAGTTAAAATACATTCGATAATTGATGAAATTGAGCAAAAAATAAAAAATGAGCTTGGGGTTGATATAGTAGTCCATATGGACCCTATTGAAGAGAAAAAAGAGGGTTCATAAATATAATTCATACTGCGGAAAAGGTGATGCAACATTAATGAAAAAATTCATAAATCAGAGGTAGAGAGAAATGTAAAAGAAAATTGCTCTTGGAGTATCGGTAGCTGTTTTTGCTTTGGCGTTGTTTTTTGGTGGCAGGTATTTATATCAAACATGGGAGTATAAAAAAATTGTATCGGAGATTAAAATCCAAAACCCTGATTTGTCAACTATAGAGCATGGTGTTTATAGAGGGTTCTTTGATGCAATTTTGGTGGCTGCGGATGTCAGCGTTACAGTTGAAGGAAATAGAATTGAAAGTATTAAAATAGAAAAGCATAAAAATGAAAAGGGCAAAAGCGCAGAAGCAATAACCGACAGAGTGATAGCTGAGCAATCTATTGAGGTTGACGCTATATCGGGAGCCACAAACAGCAGTAAGGTAATATTAAAAGCTATTGAAAATGCATTGACGCAAAATAATAAATAGGATAACAAGTAAGCCGTATAATTTAAAGACAAATCAAAGGTTAATATGAGTCGATAGAGATTTTTGATGAATAGAATTATTTAGCTAAAGCTTTTAGGAGCGTTTAATAGGAAGCACAATGGTAAACACTGCACCGGATTCTGAGTTCTTGGCGGTGATTTTTCCGTTGTGTCTTTCAATAATGTTTTTGCTGATGGCAAGACCAAGACCGACATTGCCTTTTTTGCCTTTGTAAAACCTTTCAAAGATGTTGGGAAGATCATTGGAATCAATTCCGGGACCGTCATCCCGGATAATGACTTCAATTTGGCAGCGGTCGATAATTTTCGGAACAATGCTTACAATGTTATTGGCATATCTAATGCAGTTGCCAATGATATTTGTAAAGGCACGAAAAAGCTTTTCCTCGTCAGCATATACCATGACTATATCATTTATGTTTTTGACATCAAGAGTGATTCCGCTTTTTGATGCTATACCATACATACGCTCCTGACAGGCATTTATAAAATCCCTGAAATCAATGCCGGCAAAACGGTAGTTTTCCTCGATTGTATCAAGGCGTGAAAGGTACAGTAAATCTTCCACAAGGTGGGTCATCCGCTTTGTTTCGTCAATGATAATATCGGCAGCAGTATTTTTGTCCACTACTTCATATTTTATTCCCTCTGCATAGCTTTGGATGGACATGAGAGGAGTTCTAAACTCATGGGAAGCATTTTGAAAAAAGGTCTTCTGGGCTTTATCATAGGACTCCAGTTTTTCAGACATTATATTTATGCTGTTTACCAGCTCCTGCAGTTCGGCATCCACCGGCATTTCGATTTTTACACCAAAATTCCTCTCGGCAATAGCTCGGATGTGTTGATTTAAAGAAGAAAAGGGTGCCGATATTTTTTTGGCCGAAAGAGAAGAAAATATGGCAAAAATCAATGCCGATAAAAGCACAATGACAAAGAGTATCACATTTATACCCAGCTGCAGCTGATTGACTTTTTGAAGGCTCGAATAAATAACCAACCATCCCAAGCCAAAGGAATTCTTGTCGGAAACGGGCTTGACGATGGAAATATAATCGGTGTTGTTTAAATTAAAGTAAACATACTCCTGGCCTTTGGAGCTGTCCATTTTTTTAATTTTATTTGTTATTTCGTTTGCTATTTCGCTTGAAGGGGTGAAATAATCTCCTTCCGGAGGCGTGATGATTTCCATGTTGTTGTCAAGAAGTATAAAATCGGCGTTCAGAATCGAAAGTGGTTCTCTTAAGGAACGGTCCAAGAAGAAATAGAACCCAAACAAATCATTGTTTCCCCTCGGCATGCCATTTTGTCTGCCCGGAAGAATGGGTGGCTTTTGCAATCCTTGAGGCAGAAAAAAGTCGGGACCTCTGAACAATGCAGTAGCTTCAGCCCGTTGAGCAATTGTACTCAACTGTTCTTTGATGTCGTTTTCGATATAGGATTGGATGGTAATGTTAAATACAATAGTCGTTAATGTCAATAGAACCGAAATTGCAATAATATTGTATTTGAAAATTCTCCAAGCAATTGTATTTTTCTTCATACAATCATCCTTTTTCATTTACTTTAAAACCAAAACCCCATACGGTTTCAATCTTGAGAGAAGAACCGCTGTCGGAAAGCTTTTTTCTAAGTCTCTTTATTGTGTCATCCGTGGCACGCGTTTCTACGTAATTTTCAAAGCCCCATACCTTGTCTAAAAGTTCGGTGCGGCTTACTGCTTTGTCTTTGTTTTGAGCAAGATAGTACAAAAGATTAAACTCCATGCCGGTAAGCCCGATATTTTTACCGTTAAACTCAGCCTGTTTTTTATCGGCATTTATAATAATGTCGCCAATCCTAATTTCTTGCACTGTGTCATTTTTAATTTTGTCCAGTTCTATTCTTCGGAATATGCTTTTTATCCTGGCAATGAGTTCCATGGGGCTGAAAGGCTTTGTAAGGTAATCGTCGCTTCCTAAAGTAAGACCGGCTATTTTGTCCGGCTCAGTGTCTTTGGCGGATACAATTATAATAGGTACGGTACTTTGCCGGCGGATTGCTGAGCAAAGAGAAAATCCGTCTATTTCCGGCATCATTATATCAATAACAAGTAAATCGGCAGGCTTTTCATTGAAGGCTTCGAGTATCGAACGTCCGTCGTTAAAGGTTTCAACGTCGTATCCCTCTTTTAGAAGAAAAGACTTTATAATGTTGCAAATATTTATCTCGTCATCGGCGATATAAATAAGTTTTTTATTTTCCATAGAAAATCCACCTCAAGATATATTTTATCACGGACAAAATGAAATATCATGTTTTTTAGCTTTGTGCCATATATTTGCCACATTTCTGCGGAGATTTATATTAATGCAAGGTGCTAAAATTATTTTGTAGACAAAAAGGGCTGATTATATGGTTTAAGGGGGGTGATTGGGTGAATAAAATAAAATTCCGCCATGAAATAAAGCATTATATCAATTCCGCCGATTGTCTGCTGCTGCAAAGGAAACTAAGGTGTGTTATGGAGCCGGATTTAAATGGAGGGCCTGACGGGTCTTACCTTATACGCAGCTTGTATTTTGATACTCCGGAGAACAAGGCGCTGATGGAGAAGATTGATGGGGTGGATAACCGCGAAAAAATCCGTATCCGTTTATACAACCATGACGATTCGCTTATAAAGCTTGAGAAAAAGATGAAGGTGAACGGCCTTACGGCCAAATTAAGCGTAAATATTTCAAAAGAGCAGTGCAAGGATATATTGGATGGAAATATTAAATGGATGAAAGACACAGATAATCCGGTATTGATTGAAATATACCATAAAATGATGCATCAGCACCTTAGGCCGCGCACCATTGTGGATTATACCAGGAATGCCTATGTCTATAGCCCCGGAAACGTAAGAGTTACAATCGACAAATCCATAAGGACGGGGCTTATGAGTAATGATTTATTTAGCAGGGAGCTTCCCACAGTGGAGACTCTTCCTAAACATCTAGCGGTACTTGAAGTAAAGTATGATGAATTTCTCCCTGAGGTAATCGGTGATATTCTGCAGATAGGTGACCGTCAAAAGCTTTCAGTGTCAAAATATGCTCTTTGCAGAATGTATTATTAGTAAAATAAGATTGTTGAGAAAATGAGGAGGAAAAAGCATGAGGAACCAGATAAATTTCAATGATATTTTCAAGTCAAACTTTTTGGAGAAGGTGTCGAGCATTTCACTGTTGGATGCCGCAATAGCCTTTGGATTGGCGTTTTGCATAGGACTATTCATATATTTTGTGTACAAGAAAACCTATAAAGGAGTTATGTATTCCAGAAGCTTTAGCATTTCATTGATAGCCCTTACAATGATAACCACTTTGGTGATACTTGCAGTGACTTCCAATGTTGTGCTGTCTTTGGGTATGGTTGGTGCTCTGTCAATTGTAAGATTCCGCTCCGCCATAAAGGATCCCATGGACATTGCATATCTTTTCTGGTCCATAGCCGTCGGTATCGTATTGGGTGCAGGACTCATACCTTTGGCTGTATTCGGTTCTCTCTTTATAGGAATAATACTGGTGTTGTTTGTAAACAAGAGCAATACTGACAATCCTTATATTTTGGTAGTGAACTGCGAGAATGAAAAAGCGGAAAGCAATGTAATGAACATAGTAAAAGACAAAGTGAAAAAGCATGTGGTAAAGTCAAAGACCATAACCGGAGGAAAAGGAATTGAGGTTGCAATTGAAGTACGTCTTAAGAGCATGGAAACGGAATTTGTAAATGAGATAAGCAGGCAGAACGGAGTTTTGAGTGCTGTTATGGTAAGCTATAATGGGGATTATATGAGTTAAGAATGATTTTTTAACTTGTATGAGGGAGAGGTGATATGTTTGGATGAAAATGTAAGTAAAAAAACGGTTCTAAAGATAGCGGTAACGATATTGTGCATAGCTCTCCTTATAACCGGTATGGCTCTTGTTCCGAGATTTTTTCCATATGCGGCACAGGTTAATGCACAGCCGGAGTATATTGACAAGATATTTAACAGTGACGTTGTGAACGAAATAAGCATTGAAATGGATGAGAATGACCTTGAATGGATGTTGGAAAATGCCACTTTGGAAGAGTATAGAACTTGCAACATAACAATTAACGGCGAGACATTTTATAACGTGGGTATCCGGCCAAAGGGAAATTCCAGCCTTTCACAGGTTGCAATGAGTAATTCGCCAAAACGCTATAGCTTCAAGCTTGATTTTAGCGAATATATCGACGGACAAACATTCCATGGAGCAGAGAAAATTGTTTTGAACAATATTATATCGGATAAAACGTATTTGAAGGAATATCTTTCTTATGAACTGTTTGACTTTATGGGTGTACCTTCATCGGCATGTGCTTATTCCAATATTAAGATAAATAATGAGGATTGGGGTTTGTATCTTGCTATTGAAGCAATTGATGAAAGCTATATTGAAAGGCATTTTGGAAGCGTAACCGGCAATCTCTATAAACCCGAGTCAATGGATATGGGAGGCGGCAGGGATAGACAGCAGAACGGCGGTTCCAACGCAATGCAATTTCCGGGAAGATGGAGAGACCAGATGCAAAATGATTCCGGTGAGGATCAGAGGCCAAATGGAGCAGGAATGCAACAGATGCCCAACGGAGCCGGAAGATGGCAGAGGCCAAATGGAGCAGAAATGCCACAGATGCCCAATGGAGGCGGAGGAGAGCAGAAGCCGAATGAGTCAGGAATGCCGCAGATGCCCGACGGAGGCGGAAGATGGCAGAGGCCAAATGGAGCCGAAATGCCTCAGATGCCAAATAAAGACAGTACAGAACAGGTGCAAAATGAAGCCGGAAAAGAGCAGACCTCAAATGCGTCCGGAATGGAGCAGATACCGGATGGAGACGGAGCTCAGGGAAGATTTAACGGAGGTTTTGGAGGCGGATTTCCAGGTGGATTTGGAGGAATGGGTGCAAGAGGCGGCGCCGACTTAAAATATATAGATGATTCCCCATCAAGCTATTATACCATAAGGGAAGGTGCAGTCTTTAAAACTACAACAGATGCTGACTTTGAAAAAGTAGTCGAGATGATTAAGAACCTTAATGAAGGAACCAACCTAGAGCAATACCTTGATGTGGATGAAATACTGAGATTTTGGGCAGTGAATACCTTCTTGGTTAATCTGGACGGCTATAGTGGTGGTATGTATCACAATTATTATCTCTACGAGGAAGACGGAGTATTTTCAATTTTGCCATGGGATTTCAACCTGTCATTCGCTGGCTTTGGAATGAATGACGCTTCCCGTGCGGTGAATTTTCCGATAGACAATCCTGTAACAGGAAGCTTGGAAAATGCACCCCTTATAGGCAAGCTTCTGGAAGTACCCGAATACAAGGAACGTTATCATGGCTATTTGAGAGAGATAGCGGAAAAGTATGTTTATAGCGGGGTATATGAAAATTCTATAAACAGAATAAATGCACTTATCGGCGATTATGTGAAAAATGATGCGACTGCGTTTTATACGTTTGAAGAGTACCAAAAGGGTGTAAAGGCGATTTTGACCTTCGGAAAGGACAGAGCTAAAAGTATTTTGGCTCAGCTTGAAGGAAGCCAGCCTTCAACTTCATATGGCAGTATAGAAACGACATTAAACCTGTCGGATATGGGCGGCATGGGAGGTATGGGAAGAGGCATGCAGATACCTGATGGGATGCAAATACCGGGAGGAATGCAAATGCCTGACGGAATGCAAATGCCTGACGGAATGCAAATACCTGACGGAATGCAGATACCGGAAGGAATGCAAATGCCTGAAGGTATGCAGATGCCGGAAGGAATGCAAATGCCTGAAGATATGCAGATGCCGAACGGAATGCGAATACCTGACGGAATGCAATTCCCGGAAGGTATGCAACCACCCGGCAATATGCAATTCCGTGGCGGCATGGAGAGGTTCCGAAACAACCAACAATCTAATAGTCAAAGCGTAGTTTTATTATTGTCGGTTGCCGCACTTATTCCGGGATTGATATTTGTCGCTACATTTAAAAGAAGAAAATATAGAACATAAGGAGAGCATAATACTCTCCTTATATTTTTAGATGCATAGGCAAATATATTTAAACCAGTGCCAAAAGTCTTGCCAAATTTGCAACTATGAAGCAAATCACAATACCTGACAAAGTTGGAACCAAAATCGAAATGAGCGTCCACTTCCAGCTCTGAGTTTCTTTTCTTATGGTCAGACAGGTGGTACTGCAGGGCCAGTGCATCAGGGAGAACAGCATGACGCACAGCGCTGTAACCCAAGTCCAGCCGTTGTCTAAAAGCAATTGCTTCAACTGGTTTAAGTTTTCAAGCTCCATCATACTTGTGGTTGACATATAGCTCATTATAATTATCGGAACCACAATTTCATTAGCAGGAAAACCGAGAATGAAAGCCATAAGAATGTAGCCGTCCAGGCCTATTAATTTGGCAAAGGGATCGAGAAAGCCTGCGCAAAGGGATAATAGACTTTGGCCTTCTACATGTATGTTTGCCATAATCCATATCACAAGACCGGCAGGGATGGCTACCGAAACAGCCCTTCCCAATACAAACAGAGTTCTGTCAAATATGGATCGTACAATAATCCTGCCTATTTGGGGCTTTCTGTAAGGTGGAAGCTCCAGGGCAAAGGAAGAAGGAAGCCCTTTTAATATTGTTTTGGACAACAGTTTTGAAACAAGCAATGTCATTACAATACCCAAAAGAATTACTCCGGTTAAAAAAAGTGTTGAAAATACAGATTGTGAAAATCCTATGAAATTTCCCACAAAGAACATGGTTATTATGGCAATCAACGTGGGAAAACGACCGTTGCATGGAACAAAATTGTTGGTGATTACAGCTATCAGCCTTTCCCGTGGAGAGTCAATTATTCTGCATCCGATAACACCGGCGGCATTGCACCCAAATCCCATGCACATGGTTAGAGATTGTTTGCCGTGGGCGCATGCTTTTTTAAAGAAATTGTCAAGGTTAAAAGCTACTCTCGGAAGATAACCTAAATCCTCGAGCAGTGTAAACAACGGGAAGAATATAGCCATTGGAGGAAGCATGACCGATACAACCCAAGCCACAGTTCGAAAGACTCCTAACACAAGCAAGCCATGAACCCATTCCGGAGTACCCGCCCAGGCAAAAAAGTCGGTTAGCCGTTCCTCAATCCAGGAAAAGAAATTTGAAAGCATTTGGGAAGGGTAGTTTGCTCCGGTAATTGTAATCCAAAAGATTACTCCAAGCATAGCAAGCATTACGGGTATTCCGAAAATTCTTGATGTTAGAATTTTGTCTATTTTTCTGTCAATATGGTCGTATTGCTTGTTTTCAAAGGTAATTACATTACGGCAGATTTCTTCCGCGATTTTCACCAGTTTTGTGACGATCCTGTCTCTGAGCTGTTCCTCCCCGATACCGTTATCGACAAGGTGCTTTTTGGCCATGTCAACAAGTCCGGAAAGTTCTTCATCATCCAAAAGGTTAAAACCAAGGAAATTATTCAATGATTCCAGCAAAGTATCATCACTGTCCAAAAGTTTGAGTGCGGCCCAACGGCTGTTAACTTTTTCCCCGGCTATTTCCTCAATTTTTGGCTTAACCATTTCAATTGCTTCTTCAATGATGCCGTCATAGGTTATTTTTATAGGATGAGATGCGGTATCTTTGGTTGAAATATCGTAGACCGCGTCCATTAACTTGTCAAGCCCTTTGTTGCTTCTGGCATTTGTGGGAATCACGGGTACACCCAGATGCTTTGAGAGCTTGCTGTAGTCAATTTTGATTTTTTTTCTTTCCGCTTCGTCAATTAAGTTGACGCAAACAACAACTTTGTTTGTGATTTCAAGGGTTTGAAGTACCAGGTTCAGATTTCTCTCAAGGCATGTAGCGTCGGTTACAACGACTGTGGCGTCAGGCTGTCCAAAGCAGACGAAATCCCTTGCCACTTCTTCTTCTATGGAGTTGGCCATGAGAGAATATGTACCCGGAATATCGACCATAATGAAATTTTTATCTTTATGCCTGTATCTTCCCTGAGCATTGGTAACGGTTTTGCCGGGCCAGTTTCCCGTATGCTGGTTTAATCCGGTAAGGCTGTTGAATACTGTGCTTTTGCCGACATTGGGGTTTCCGGCTAAGGCTATGACTTTGTCGACAGGTGTGCTTTTTACAATAGTAAGCTTATTCTCTAAGACACCTATACCTGTGGATTCACTCGTAAGTCCCATTTTTAAACCTCCTGAATATTCATTTGGGGGAGTTCTGCCAAGTCGAGAGAACTCCCCGAATCAGCTTAATTTACTTCGACCATGATTTTTTTAGCTTCTTCAGAACGAAGGGCAATTACTGCACCTCGGATGTGATAGGCAGTAGGGTCTCCGGAAGGACTTTTTTGCAAAGCCTCCACAACGGTATCCGAAACCAGCCCGAGGTCCAGCATTCTTCTGCGGATTGGTCCGTCTGATGTAAGGAATTTTACTTTTGCTTTTCTCCCTATAGGCAAAGAATCCAGGGTAATTTGCTCTCCAGTCATAATAAATACCTCCGAAATGTGTTATGTTTATTTGTTATATTCTCAAAATAAGCGGAGAGAAATTTTGTTTCTCAAGACTAATATATGAAATATAAAATAACTGTGTTACGAATATAATTAATTATATAAGAATATCCGCAAAACAGGATGGTGTTAAAATGGAAAGCAATGAATTTCACACAGTTAGAGGATATCAGCTCCTCGAGCAGGAGAAAAAGCTTTTGACTTCTGCAATGGAAGATTATCTTGAGATGATTTATAGAAATATAGGAAACGAAGGCTATATGCGCATCAACACACTTGCGGAGATGCTAAACGTAAGACCTTCATCGGCAACGAAAATGGTTCAAAAGCTATTCCAAAAGGGGTTTGTGGAGTATGAAAAATATGGTATCATTACCCTTACTGAGAAAGGAAAAGCATTGGGAGAGTTTCTTTTGAAAAGGCACAATATAATTGAGAAATTCCTAAGCAGTATCGGAATCCGTGACAACCTTTTGATAGAAACAGAGCTTATTGAGCATAATCTCAGCATTGATACTTTAAGGAGTATTGATCAATTAAACAGCTTTTTTGAAGAATACCCTGAGATTTTGAAAAAGTTTAAACAATATAGAAGCATGAAGAAATAATATTTGATTGATAATACTTCTTGTCTATCATAACTATAAAGGCAACAAATGCGGGACAAGCTGAAAACTGGAATTGTCGGCCATTACAGTTTATTCTGATAAACCCATAGGATATATTTTTCCAATGGGAACGGTAAACATAAATCCTATTCCCGGACTGGATACTTTTCCTATTACACTTTGAACAGCAGACACAGCTTTTTCGACTAATTCTTCATTTTCCAAAACAGTAAAGATGGTTTTGTTATATGGATGAATATTTTCAATGATGCTTTTTAACGCACTAAAGAGTGAGATTTTATTATTATCGCTGTTAACAATGGCACTTGCCATTCCCTGGCTATGCAAAATCGTTGCACCACTTACTCCAACATCAACAAATTTAGCCAAAATATCATCCAAATAATCGACTTCATTTAATACAATAAAAAGAGCGTAAATGTTGCAGCACCTTCCTTCTAATGATGTTTTATAAACTAATGTGAAGATAACACTAGAGTATCAAAAAGTCAATAGATTTTCTAGAGGTAAATTTTTAGTGTCAATATAACTCGTTTATGGTTGCTGATTTTGACTTTTGATATATGATATTCAGTAACGATATGTTATGTGACTTTGACATTGATTATACTATGGCAATGGGATTTAGGTTGTTATAGGAACAATAAAACAGCTAAGTTGATTCGGGCTCTTTAGATTCAGTTCTTGGTAGGTACGATCACTTCCTCATAGGTACGATAAAAATCCTATTAAACGTTTTGAGGATACCTTAAATGCTCTGTTTCAAATCCTTATAGGTACGATAAAAACACTCGGTGCTCCGGGCGTCGGAAAATCTGCAACTATGTTTCAATTCCTCATAGGTACGATAAAAACCACTATTGATTTAGAGCTTCTTGACGATGGGAAGCCGTTTCAATTCCTCATAGGTACGATAAAAAACTTGAGTTCTTCGCTAGAGTGCCATTCTTGATACACTGGTTTCAATTCCTCATAGGTACGATAAAAAACGGAATTGAGTATCGCAAATATTATGAAAACATATTGTTTCAATTCCTCATAGGTACGATAAAAAACAAGTTATGAGAGCAGGCTTAACGCTATAAGCCGTGAGAGTTTCAATTCCTCATAGGTACGATAAAAAACGTATATTCTGTGAATATGAATTAAGTGTTGTATATAGGTTTCAATTCCTCATAGGTACGATAAAAAACGTATATTCTGTGAATATGGATATGTATTTAATTTAGAGTTTCAATTCCTCATAGGTACGATAAAAAACTGGTTTCCAAAGCTGATTTGCCTGCATGAGCTTGTCAGTTTCAATTCCTCATAGGTACGATAAAAAACTTCATCCATTTCTTCCATCATAGTATCAAATACAGTGTTTCAATTCCTCATAGGTACGATAAAAAACAATGAAAAAAGTTCACGTTTACAAGCAAAAAAAGGCGTTTCAATTCCTCATAGGTACGATAAAAAACTACTCAGCCTATAGTTGTTTATGAACTTCCAGACGGGTTTCAATTCCTCATAGGTACGATAAAAAACCATATAGAGGGTCTTGCGGAATCCGTTTAGGGTCTCGAGTTTCAATTCCTCATAGGTACGATAAAAAACACAAGCCTTAGAAGATGCCGGATTGATGATTGTAGAGTTTCAATTCCTCATAGGTACGATAAAAAACACACAGGAAAGGCATGCACTGGTCTTTGCAACAGCGGGTTTCAATTCCTCATAGGTACGATAAAAAACGCCTCCGGTCCATAAGGCAGGTCCATAAGGCAGGTCCAGTTTCAATTCCTCATAGGTACGATAAAAAACGCCTCCGGTCCATAAGGCAGGTCCATAAGGCAGGTCCAGTTTCAATTCCTCATAGGTACGATAAAAAACTATTCCCTGGCCAAGCTATTCTATTTATTCCTTATAGTTTCAATTCCTCATAGGTACGATAAAAAATTCCATTTATGCAAATCGGTTGAAGCAGCAGGGCTCGTTTCAATTCCTCATAGGTACGATAAAAAACAAGTCAGGGCCAGGGTCAGGATGCAGGGCCAGGAAGTTTCAATTCCTCATAGGTACGATAAAAAACGGAGGCTTGGCAGCCTCTTTTT
>Ga0209720_1001388_pt1 | contig 20704 bp, 25 predicted proteins | sample AD_JPNMR3_MetaG_FD_184426 | JGI IMG/M metagenome (GOLD analysis project Ga0209720, IMG submission 184426) | Active sludge microbial communities of municipal wastewater-treating anaerobic digesters from Japan - AD_JPNMR3_MetaG (SPAdes) (version 2) | ecosystem: Engineered > Bioreactor > Anaerobic...
AGCCCCGCTTGAGGGTCCCGTAGACGAAGAGCCGCAACAATTGCGGATTGGGGATTTCGGATTGTGGATTAACAGAAAATGTCATATATTACCTCCATGAATGCCGATGAGTTCAAAAACAGAACCAAAGCCTTCGCGATCAGGGTGATCCGGTTGGTGGAAGCGATGCCGAAAAACCAGACCGCGAAAGTGATCGGAAACCAGTTGCTCCGATGCGGCACCTCGGTCGGTGCAAACTATCGCGCCGCTTGCCGTGCCAAATCTCCCGCCGACTTTGTTGCAAAGATGGCAATCGTCGAAGAAGAATGCGATGAATCCATCTACTGGATGGAACTGATCTCGGAAGCCGGGTTGATGGACGAAAAGCGCTTGGTCGACCTGAAAAACGAAGGAAACGAAATCCTTTCAATGGTTGTCGCCTCCATAAAAACCGCACGATCGCGCAAATAATCCGCAATCCCCAATTCGAAAACCGCAATCACATCTTCCCCCGTTTTCCCTGGGCGATGAAGGTGAACGACTCCCTGGAGAACTCCATGAGACTCTCGTGCCTGAACACGAGCATGGTCATGGGCTCCAGCGGGAGCGGCCGCCACCCTCGCTCGTCGGCCAGCACGGCGCCGAGGAAGGCCGGATCCGAGGCGTAGAGCGCCGCCCGTGGTGGCGATGAAGAGGAGCGCGTAGCGCCAGGTGAAGGGTCTGCCGGGGATGGACGTGGGCTCCGGGTTGTACCAGAGGAAGGACGGCCCGTAGTGCCCCCGGTTCCAGGCGGGATCGCCGCCACCGGTGACCAGGTTCCCGGTGCAGGCCGCATCCTCCGTGAAGGCGGCAGCAATGGTCTTCGGGTTGCACACGGCGGTCCTGAGACCGGCGATGTTGTAGGGCTGGTCGGGGACGTCCGGGTCCCAGTAGAGGATGCGCAGGCGGTCCGGGGCCTCGAGGGCGCAGACCACGTGGTAGCCGCTCTCCGCGATGCCGGAGACCTTCTTCTCGTTGTCCCAGGCGAGCCCGTCGTCGGAGAAGGCGCAGCTCATGCCGTCCCCGTCGCCGTAGTAGGCCACGAAGTCCCTGAGGCGGGTCCCGTCGTGGAAGCCGCCGGGTGCGCGGAGCACCCGCACGTAGTATGCGCGGTCGGCCGAAAGCGGCAGCACGTGCGGGTAGCGGTGCTCGAACAGCACCGGCGGCAGCCCGGGCGGCGGCTCGGCCCCGGAAGGGACCAGCAGGAGCCCTAGGTCCACGGCTCGCACGAGGTCTTCGGTCATGGCCGGTACGGTCACGGTCTTCCCGGGCCCGAGGGTGCCCGCCAGGCCGGGCCGTTCCAGGACGGTGTCCGTGTTGCTCTGGATGGTGATGCTCATGGTCATACTTCCTCTCCGTGTGCTATCCCGGCGTCCATCAGCTTCCGGTTGATCAGCCGCGTCTCCTGCTCCTCGCGCCGGATGCGCGCCATGACGCCGGCGAAGGCCCTCGCGCCTTCCTGCGGCAGACCGAGCGCCTCTTCGATACGGCGCAGCCGTGCGTCCAGGTTGGCGAGGAGCTCGAGCGCGTGGTCGCGTATCAGACCCTCCCGCTTCTCACGGGGCGAGGGGATGAACTCGGTCATGCCTCCTTGTCGCCGGACGATCATACGGCTCCCTCCGTCAGCTCAGCGTCGCCCCGAGCGTGTGAATCCGCGGGTAGACCAGGTTGTTGCCGGTCATCTCCGCCTTGTAGCGGACCTTGTTCCCCGTCGGGTCGGAGAAGGTCCGGGTCAGGGTGTACTCGGTCCATTCCTGGTCGATCTCCCGCGTGGACTCGATGGACATCGGCTCCCAGGTGGCGCCGCCGTCGGTGGAGTATTCCCATACGATGCCGGTCCCTTCCGGGATGGAGGAGTACTCGTCCAGGTTGAGGTCGGAGAACTGCACGCCGGTGACGGGCAGGAAGCGGACCTCGCCGGTGGGCTGGAAGTCGTAGCCGTAGATCTTCATGGTGAGGTCGGAGCCGTTGAGGGGCATCCAGGTCTCGGCGTTGGAGCTCTCCAGCAGCACGCCCGCGGCGTAGGTCTGGCGGGTGATGACGCCGTTCTGGCCCATCTGGCCAAGTGTGGCGATGCGCAGCGGTACTCGGTGCTGTTGGTCAGGAGCACCACCGCGTAGCTGGTGTTGGCCTCGGCGTAGAAGGGGTCGTCGAAGACCACCTTGGTCTCCGCGCCCAGGTTGACCTCGTCGGGCGAGACCACCTTCTCGGCCAGGACCACCTCGTTGGGCAGGCCCGTGGTCACGCCCCGGGTCTGGACGGTGATCGGGATGGAGGCGTCCTTGCGGGTGAAGTAGATCCCGATGGCGGAGATCACCCGGTTCTCGGTGAAGCTGAAGGGCTGCGCGAGGGGGTCGCGCCTGCGGGTCCGCCAGCGCCAGCGCCAGACGGTGCGGACCACCGGCACGCGGATGATGCGCGGCGGGATGCGCTGGATGATGGTCTGCCGGCGGACGATGGTCCGGTTCACCACGATGCGCTGGATACGGGTGATCACGAGGGGATCGTTGACCTGGAGGTTGGTCTGGGCGGAATAGGTCCCGTCGGTCACCTCGACGATCCGGTTGCCGTTGCGGACGTTGGACGGGATGACGAAGGACGCGGTCACCCGCCCGGCGGCGTCCGCGCTGACGCCGGAGACGACCACCCGACCGTCGCAGCGGATGGTGATGTCCGTGGCGTTGGGCATGAAGTTGGAGCCGGTCACCGCGATGCCGGTCTGGCCGCGGCGGCCGATGTTGGGCGTGACCTCCACCGAGGCCTCGGGCGCCGCGGTCAGGGAGACCAGCCCGCGTCTGGCCGCGGCCTCGATCTCCGGGGAGACGTCCTCCTCGCGGACCATCCGGCGCTCGCGTGGATTCAGATGGATGCCCCGGCCGCCACCCGCCAGGTGGAAGGTGAGCGGCTGGAAGAGCAGGTTCCTGATCTCGATCACTTGCGTTCCTCCTCGTCTCATGGCGTGTAGATCCGGTCCTCCTCGACCCCGTCGCGGAATTCGAACTTCCTGTCCCTGATCAGCGGGCCCGTCTCCACCAGCCCGTCGTAGACGGGACAATCCTCGATCCGGCAGCGCCCGGAGCTCTGGCGCAGGTCGGAGAGGTTCACCCGGCGCAGCCCGCCGAGGGGCACCAGCTCCGTGATGTTCAGGGTCCCGCGGTCTTCCCCTCCAGGACCGGGTGGACCTGGTAGAAGCGGGCGACCTTCTCCTGGAGCTTCAGCAGCTCCGCCTCGCGGGCGGCGGTCACGATCACGTCGAAGTCGAGGTGATAGAGCCGGGGGTGCCGCCACCGCTCGTAGGTCAGGTTTGGGATGTCCTTCTCCACGAGGTGCGCCTGGGTCCTGCGGTCGCCGTCCTCGACGAGGGTCGGGCCCTGCAGGATCAGGCTGGGCGTCCGCGGCACCTTGAACACGTCGTCCGGGAACACCAGCACGGTGTCCGGGTGGATGACCTGCTTGGCCAGGCGGATCAGTGTTTCTGTGACAGTCTGTATCGTGCTCAAGGGACGCCTCCGTTTTCTGCCTGGTTACTTACCGGAAGCGCTGGCGATGTGTCGGAGGCTCAAAGCGGAGGGTACTGCAGCGGGGCTCTTTCTTCATCATCAACAGTTTTTCAAAAAAAAACCGGTTGACAAAGCCCCTAGCAAGGAAATAAGATAGTAATCAATTACTCACTTAGATGGAGGCTCATATGAACTCAACAAACAAACATCTTCCGGCGGAGAAACGACGGGCAGTGACGGTAGAGGCGGTGGTCGAGTTGGCGGGTGAACAGAACCCGAGCGAGATTACCGCGGCTGCCATAGCCAAACGCATGGGACTCACCCAGGGTGCGCTTTTTCGTCATTTCCCAAACAAGGAGGCCATCTTGCAGGCTGTTATGGAATGGGTGGCCGAACGATTAATATCCCGCATAGAAAAAGCAGTTCAGAAAGAGTCTTCTCCTCTTGCCGCACTCGAAAGCATGTTTATGGCGCACGTGGAGTTTATAACAGAGTACCCCGGTATTCCCCGCATATTGTTTGGTGAATTGCAACGCTCTGGAGAAACCGCACCCAAGCGAATGGCTCAAACACTCATGCGCCTTTATGGGGATCGCCTCAATCGTTTGTTTGAACAAGGGAAGAGATGCGGTGAGCTTGACGAAAAGCTTGATAACGGGGCTGCGGCCATGCTCTTCATCGGCACTATTCAAGGATTGGTCATGCAATCGTTGATAGCTGGAGATATTAGTCATATGCGTCGCAATGCACCGAAAGTTTTTGCCATCTATCAACGGGGCATTAGGAGCGCATCATGAAAAAATTGCCCTTCCAGAGACGTACATTGGCGCTGATAGCTGTGCTTTTTCCTCTGTTTGCGCTTTTTGTCTATGTGGCCTTGCGTTCGGGGCCGCTTGCTCCGGTATCAGTTGTGTTAGCCACCGTCGAGAACAGGAACATCTCACCGAAACTGTTCGGCATCGGAACCATTGAGGCTCGTTACACCTACAAAATTGGCCCAACGTTTGCGGGGCGAGTCAAACGCTTGGACATAGACGTAGGTGAGTATGTCAAGGCCGGTCAAGTGCTTGGCGAAATGGACCCGGTGGATCTTGATGAACGTATCAAGGCTCAGGAAGCCGCGCTGAAACGCGCAAATGCTCAGTTAAAGGAAGCGCAGGCACGTAAGGATTATGCGCAAGCACAGGCCTTACGTTACGAGCAGTTGCTTAAAGCGGGATCTACCAGCGAGGAAGTGGTAGCCACTAAACAACACGAACTCTTGGTTGCGGAAGCAGGGCTGGCTGCGGCGCGGGAGGAACTATCTCGTGTACGTGCAGAACGAGAGGCATTAGAGGCGCAGCGCAGCAATTTGTCTCTGGTTGCGCCAGTTGACGGCTTGGTTGTCTCGCGTGATGCGGAGCCCGGGACCACCGTGGTCGCAGGTCAGTCTGTCGTAGAGCTGATCGACCCGAACACCCTGTGGGTCAATGTCCGCTTCGATCAGATTAGTGCGCGAGGTCTCGACGCGGGCTTACCGGCCCGGATTACATTACGTTCTCAGGCAGGTGAGCCGCTGGTCGGACATATTCTGAGAGTGGAGCCCCTGGCAGACGCGGTAACGGAAGAAACACTGGCCAAGGTTGTCTTCGATCACATTCCCGATCCGCTGCCACCCATAGGCGAATTGGCTGAAGTCACGATTACCTTACCAAAACTTGCACCAGCACCGGTTGTTCCAAATGCCGCTATCCATCATAAAAATGGCAAAACCGGCGTGTGGCAGGTCACTGATGGCGAACTTCATTTTGTACCGGTTTCACTGGGAATTGCCGATTTGGAAGGGCATGTTCAAATACGAGAAGGGCTCAAGGTTGGGGACCGGGTCGTGGTCTACAGCGAGAATGCCCTGAATGAACGCAGCAAGATCCACATCGTTGACCGCATTCCGGGGGTGACGCCATGATCAGTTTGGCAGGACGCGACATCTTGCACTCCTGGGGCAAATTCGTCTTCACCGGTATGGGGCTTGGGCTGCTCATCGGCGTCACCCTGTCTATGGCAGGGATTTACCGTGGCATGGTGGATGATGCCAAAGTGTTGCTCGACAGCAGCGACGCCGATCTCTGGGTGGTACAGAAAGACACTCTTGGTCCCTATGCCGAGTCATCAAGTCTCTACGATGATGTCTGGCGAAGGATTCGAGACATGCCGGAAGTGGAGCGGGCAGCAAATATCACCTATCTCACCATGCAGGTGGGAAAACAGGGTGGTGACGTACGCGCCATGGTTACCGGCATCACCCCCGGAGGACCCGGGACACCCGGGTGGCCGCCCTATCTCGTCGCGGGTCGCCATATTACCCGGAGCCATTACGAGGCCGTCGCCGACATCGCTTCCGGGTTTAAACTCGGCGACCGTATCAAGATCCGCCGCAATCACTACACCATTGTCGGCCTGACCAGAAGGATGGTCTCTTCCAATGGCGACCCGATGGTGTTCATTCCTCTCAAAGATGCCCAAGAAGCACAGTTCCTCAAGGACAATGACGCCATCTGGGAGCAGCGTCGACGCACGGCCGAAAACCCTGCCTTCAACCGGCCCGGAGTACCAGGCCTGCTCGATGCGGTTATTGCCTCGCAAAGCACCAACCCTTACGTCAATGCGGTTTTGGTGCGGGTTAAACCGGGGTATGCCCCGGAAGAAGTCGCTGAGTCGATCCGCCGCTGGAAGCGCTTAACCGTCTATACCCGCAGCCAAATGGAGGAGATTTTGGTTGGTAAGCTGATCGCTACCTCCGCCAGACAGATCTTCATGTTTCTGGTGATCCTTTCGATTGTCAGCTCCGCCATTGTGGCCTTCATCATCTACACCCTGACACTCGGAAAAATTCGTGAGATCGCTGTATTGAAACTGCTGGGCACTAAGAATCGCACCATTGTCGGCTGGATCATGCAACAGTCCATCGCTTTAGGCTTGATCGGCTTTGTGGTGGGGAAGATTTCGGCAACGTTATTGATGGCGCCGATCTTTCCCAAGTATGTGCTGCTGCAACCACTCGACTCCGTTATGGGTTTTATCGCCGTGGTTATGATCTGCGTACTGTCGAGCATTATCGCCATTCGTGCCGCGCTCAGGGTCGATCCGGCCGAAGCCATAGGGGGCTGACATGACTGCTAAAGGTATTCGTATCCAGGGGTTAAAAAAACGTTATGGAAGTGGCGATACCGCCGTTGATGCTTTAAAGAACGTCAATATGCATGTTGCACCGGGCGAGGTCGTTGGACTGATAGGTCCTTCCGGTTCCGGCAAAACTACGCTCCTTAAATGCTTGGGAGCGGTGATCGAGCCGACCGCCGGGAAAATGATACTCGGGGATGACGTCATTTATGATGACAGCTGGCAGGTCACAGATCTTCGTGCCTTGCGGCGGGACCGGATAGGCTTTGTATTCCAGGCACCCTATCTGATTCCTTTCCTCGATGTCACCGACAACGTCGCCCTTTTGCCCATGCTGGCGGGGGTGCCAAATGCCGAGGCGCGTAAACGGGCCATGGAATTGTTAAAGGCGCTTGATGTGGAGCATCGCGCCAAGGCCATGCCGTCTCAACTCTCCGGTGGAGAACAGCAACGAGTGGCAATAGCACGTGGCTTGGTGAATCGTCCCCCGGTCATACTGGCCGATGAACCGACCGCTCCGCTTGATAGTGAGCGCGCCCTGGCCGTAATCCGGATCTTGAACGATATGGCCAAGAAATTCGAGACCGCCATTATTGTCGTGACCCACGATGAAAAAATCATCCCCACCTTCAAACGCATATATCACATCCGTGACGGGGTAACCTATGAAGAAGAAGGCGAAGGACGGGGTTTCGAATGAGCTCAATACATGAGGTATTCAAAATGATAAAAAAACATATGCTCTTGATCCGTGACGGGATTTCGGTGAAACTCAAGGTTGTTTCTTATGCTCTGATGGGAATGTGTCTTCTGGCGTTGGCAGGATGTGCTGTTGGGCCTGGCTTCCAGCGCCCGGCACCCCCTGATGTGACTGGTTATACTCCCACCCCGCCGGCTACAACTTTGAATTCCTCCCCCACCATGCTCGGTGATCCACAAAACATAATTAAGGCGGATCAACCAACAAAATACTGGTGGCGAGCGATGGGCGGTGACAAACTGGACATGCTCATAAACGAGGCCCTGAAACGTAATCCAACCCTGATGGCGGCAGAGGCTACTTTGCGTCAGGCGCAGGAGCTATACTCGGCAAGGGCTGGTTCGACGCTTTATCCACAATTAGAGGGCAACTTGGGTGGCCAGCGCCAACGCTTCAATCCTGAAACATTAGGACAAACCGGAGAAGCACGGGAATTCAGTCTCTACAACGCTGGCGTGGGCGTTCGCTATACATTTGATCTGGCCGGGGGCAATCGCAGGGCATTGGAAGCCCTGGCGGCCAGAAGCGATTATCAGCGGTTTCAATTGGAAGGCGCTCGCTTGACATTGGCGGCAAATATCGTCACAACGGCCATCACTCAGGCAAGCCTGAAAAAACAGATTGAAATTATAGAAAAGATTTTGAAGTTACAGGAAAACCAACTGGAACTTACCCGTGAACAGATTCGCCTTGGTCATGGAGAGCCGGACGACGCATTAGCACTGCAGACACAGCTGGAGCAGACGCGCGCCAAACTGCCCTTGTTGCGTCAGCAGCTTCAACAGAACGAGCATCTTTTGGCCGTTCTTGCGGGTAAGGCTCCGGGAGACGGGTTGTTGCCGTCGTTTACCTTGGAGGATTTCACCCTGCCGGCGGATTTGCCGTTGCTGGTCCCTTCAAAGCTTGTGCGCGCAAGGCCGGATATTCTCGCTGCCGAAGAGTTGCTGCACGCCGCCAATGCGGAATACGGGGTCGCAATATCGAAACTATATCCCCAACTCAACCTTAGCGCCGATCTTGGATCGCAGGCACTGACGACCGGTGCGTTATTCGGGGCTGGATCTGCTGTTTGGAGCCTGGTGGGACAATTGACACAGCCTTTGTTCAACCCGGGTTTGCCCGCTGAAAAGAGAGCAGCTCTCGCCGCTTTCGACGCGGCTGCGGCAAACTACCAGTCCGTTGTTCTGGAAGCTTTTCGCAACGTAGCTGATGTGCTGCGGGCACTGGAGAATGATTCAAAAAGGCTAAAGGCCCTTGCTGCTGCTGATTCCGCTTCAGGGAAGTCTCTAGAGTCGATACAGCACCGGTATAAGCTTGGAACTGCAAGCTATTACGATCTGCTTATCGCACAGCAGCAACGGCTTCAAACAGAACTCGATCTGACAGAAGGCCAGGCAAAACGGCTGGTCAACACTGCCGCTTTTTACCAGGCGATGGGCGGCGGATTAAATGGCATTACCGGAAGCGCTGGCGATGTGTCGGAGGCTCAAAGTGCGGAGCGGATCGCCTCGCGGTAGTTTTCGATTACCTGCTCGCGATACTTCTCCATGACGGGGTGCAGAAAGGGACGCGGCGGTATGACGACCACCACCCCGTTCGGATGACGGATGGTGGCGCCGTATTCCATGACCGCCCCGATGTTGACCAGGTCCTCGCCGTCCTTGTTCACGGTGCCGCGCAGCAGCCCCACGAAGGCCTTGTCGGCCAGGATGCGTTGCGTGATGGCGTTGACCAGGAACCCGGTGTCGATCAGCGCCTTGCTGGAGCCCTTGCGCCGGATGGTGCTCTCGGCCAGCTTCACGAACGGTTTGCCGCCCGGGGCCTGGCTGCGGATGCCCCGCTTGATCTCGCGCACGAGCAGGAGGGCGTTCTTGATGGTGGCCTGCCTGAGGGCCAGCGCCAGGTGAAAGATCTGCCTTCGGCCGAGGCGGGCAGCGGATTGTACCAGAAGAACGACGGTCCGTAATGGCCGCGGTTCCAGACCTGGACGCTTCCCTCGGTCACCAGGTCCCCGGCGCACGAGGTATCGCCCGTGAACGCGGGGAGGTCGACCGACGGGTCGCAAACAGCCGTGCGCAGCCCGGCCATGGCGTATGGCTGGTTGGGAACGTCCGGGTTCCAGTAGAAGATGCGCAGCTGGTGAGCGGCCTCCAGCGCGCAGACCACGTGATAGCCGTTGGCCGCAATGCCCGTGACTTCTTTCTCCATGTCCCAGATGAGCCCGTCGTCGCAGAACGCGCAAGTCGTATCCGCCCCGTCGCCACTCGTTGCCGGTAGGCGGCCATGAAGCCGCTCTTCAGCCGCTCCTCGAGGCCAAGGCGCTCGACGATACACTGGACGATGTGAAGGCCATCACGCAAGTCGTCGGATATGCGGCCAATGATGGTATTGTATGGTGTATTCTTACCAATGGCATCAAGTGGGGGTGTATCGAAGCATGGAAAAATGCGCCGCACCGGAGAAACTGATGTTTGAGGTTAGCCTGGATCCTGATTCATCGGGAGGGATGTCAGTCGATCAAATCGCGAAAAAGCTGTGGCGGTTCTCACGTGACGAAATGGCGAAGGGAACTCTCGATGCCTTGGGTGAACAGACTTTCACGGACGGCAAGGTTCGCAAAGCTCTTCAACGCATCATGACGGTTCCGCCACGGCCCCTACTGAATCTTGTGCGAACTGCAGGCGAAGACGAAAGCCTTACCCCTCAACAAATCAGAGATAGTCTCATCCGTATCGCCAATGAATTAAGTGTCGGCGAAACGTCCATCGCGTTTGCTGGTTCGGACCCAAATGAATCGGGAGCTCCTATTCTCGAGTCCCGTTCTCTCGGGGCAAAGAAAGCATGGGAAACCAGACGGGCGAAGAAGGGAGAAAGCCCTTATGACGAAGGCCATCACCTGATGGGCAAGCCGCAGGAGGTTGTCTCATTGTATCGGGCCATCGACCACCTGTGCCTATCTTTCGAGCCCGCGAGCATTTCAATACGCTATTTGGCGAAAACCATCAACTACGAACGCAGTGAGCGTTGTTTCTGTAGCGTGCATGTTCTGCAAGGCGGTTTGAAAGTGTGGCTTCAATTGAAATACAGCCACATTCAAAACCCACCGGCATTTGCCCGTGATGTCGCCAATGTCGGGCATTGGGGAAATGGGGATGTGGAACTGAGTATCAGCAATCGCGATGAGCTTGACGAAGCCACGGAACTGATTAAGCGCTCGTTTGATGGAGTGGGTTAGTGCGACATTGGCCCCGCCCGAAAATGCATCGAGGACGCTCTCCACGTCCTTGGGGACATGGCTTTCGAGCCAGGCGAGCATCAGGTATTTGCTGCCGATGAAACCGGTGACGCGGACCGATTCCGCTTTCCCGGCCTAGCAGATCAAGAGGTCCAGCGATTCGCCCAGCGGCGCATCCGACAGAGTGATCAGGTTCTCCTCCACGCGCAGGGCGGCATCGACGGCCCGTCCGCACCGCAATCTCAGGACGTTAACTCGTGAATGAATGAAGGCTTGGGTGGCCCGGAATATCAAGGTGTTTCTCCGTAAACGCCTCAGATTCTTCAACTTGCGCCACATGCTCTGCCCCATTGCCGGAATCTGGGGCGATTCGGCGTCCGTTTCGATGGCGCATGTAACCCCGGGCAAGGATCGTAGCGATCTCCGATGTCACCTCGTCGAGAGAGATTGGGACGTGTTCGTTGGCCGGCATCCGGTCCTCCTCTTGCGGGAGGCCGCGTACGGGTTCCGTCATGGATGCCGCGGGACTGGATAGGCCTGACGTCGAGAAGACCGTTGGAGCCCGTCCGACACCACCCGAAGGCGATGCCGCCGGCACCCACAACGGTCTCCGATCTCACGGCCGTTTCCGCTGTCTGGTTATCCGCTTTCGCCGGACCCACTGGTCCGGCTTTCGTCGGATACCTACCGGAGGGGAGTTCGAAACGTCGAAGCGGGTGCCCGGATGCAACCGGGATGTTAAACTAGGCGACTCGAAAAACGGAGAACGGGAGAATTCGGAAGGGACATTTTCGGTGAGCGCCCGCAACCCCCAGGGTTGCACCCGGTCCCCGGACTGCGGGCTTCGAAATGGAGAATCAGGGTAAATGTGCAGGCGGGCGTAAGTCGGCGTGGGCACGCCGGAAACGACGAGACCCCGAGGGGATCACCCCACGGGGTCTTGCGTTAAACAAGAACCGCTGAAATCAGCGGATGGATTTTTGGCTCCGCGGGCAGGACTCGAACCTGCGGCCAAGTGGTTAACAGCCACCCGCTCTACCGACTGAGCTACCGCGGAATCTATGTGTGTGAAAATGCTAACAAAACATCCTATTTGATTTCAAGAGGAGGTATCCGTGCAGTACCTTCAGCGCTTTTTATCTTGGGTTGAGGAATTGAAGAGAGGATTTTACATGAAGGTTATTGAGAGGAAAGCGCTGACGCGTAGCATTTCCGAAGTACGTTTGAATTATTTACGAACTCTTTTGATCACTTGTGGTATTACTTCTTTTTTCGTACTACGGCCTTTTGCGCTATTGGCCGACCATTGTCATCACGAGGAGTGCCATAGGCACGACGTAGCAATCCCCTTGGGGATTCGAGGATGCCCCCGGCTCCGATTACGGTCTCTTGCGCAGCGCGGTTAAGGGGATTGCTTCGTCGCGTCGAAGACGCCTCTCCTCGCAATGACTACTGGCCGTATAAGCTTAGATCTACTCTTCGATGCACTGCCAAAACGTTTGTGTGCTTGTGTAGAGGATTGGGCTGACTAAAAGCTGCGAGATGGTAAGCAATTGAGTCGTTGGCATCTCCATTGCCTCGCCCGATTAACAGAGCAAGATCGAGAGGCAAGCAAGTCTGTAAGCCGAGTTCTGTCGTAGAGTGCGTTCCAGCACTCCGAGACGGCCATTACTCTAGGACACAGGTCGCCCTGTGTCTCCAGCTGCCAACCCGGACGCGACGCGGGCCACGTCTTGGCGTCCCTATTCGGCATTGCTCCCAGCGGGGTTTAGCCAGCCGACTTGTCACCAAGCCGCTGGTGCGCTCTTACCGCACCTTTTCACCATTGCCTGCCAATCCGAAGATTGACATAGGCTGTGTCGTTTCTGTGCCACTTTCCGTCGGGTCACCCCGCCTTCCCGTTAGGAAGCGCTGTGCCCTGTGGAGCTCGGACTTTCCTCACCGTTCCAAGTGTACGGCGCGGCCGTCCAACTTGCTTGCCTCTTCATGATTATACGACAAGAAGCTTTCAATTGCGTGTCCAAATCACATTTGCTAGTATCAGTGTTGTTTTTAAGAAAGGTTGTACGAATTATCTAGGAAAGGGTGAGACAATGGTTACAGCAGTTATTTTTGCGGCATTTGTTGGTGTGGGACAGGCGGCTACGCATGAAGCAGAACTGATTTTCCCCTTTGAACCGTTCCATAATCACGGCTCAAGCATTGTGCAAACGCCCGAGGGGGACTTTCTCGCCTGTTGGTTTCACGGAACGGGCGAGCGTAAAGCGGATGATGTACGGATTATGGGTGCTAGAAAACGGAAGGGGGACTCGCGCTGGAGTGAGCCATTCTTGATGGCGGACTCGCAGGATTTGCCGGACTGCAATCCGGTGCTATTTGTAGACCCGCGGGGTACCTTGTGGCTCTTTTGGATCGCCGTGCAGAACAACGAGTGGGGAGGATCGTTGCTCAAATATCGAACCTCCACGGATTATTCCCACGATGGACCACCGAAATGGAATTGGCAGGATGTGATCCATTGTAGGCCGACTCGATTGGAAGAACTTTTTCTGAAAACCGTGGAGGAAGTTGAGAAAAAGTACGCCGAGTTACTTTCTCAAAATGAGGAACTGAGAAAAGAGATTGACGAAGTGAAAGTGGCCGCAACAAAAAAACTTTCGCAGCGCCTCGGATGGATGACCCGGGTACATCCCATCATGACTTCGGACAAAAGAATCATGTTGGGACTCTACTCCGATGTTTTCAATTGTTCTTTGGCGGCATTTACGGAAGACTGGGGTGCAACGTGGCAATTCAGTGAACCCATTCTCACGGTCGACTTGGGCAATATCCAGCCCGCTTTCTTGAAAAAGAAGGACGGAACTATTGTTGCCCTGATGCGAGATAACGGCTTTCCGAAGCGCATTCGCCGTGCAGAATCCCACGATAACGGTGTCACATGGTCCGATGTCGTGCCTATGGACATCCCAAACCCCGGTTCCAGTGTGGATGCTACTGTGCTCCAGAATGGGCATTGGGTACTCATTTGCAACGATACGGTGCAAGGACGTCATATCTTAAGTGCCTATCTCTCGGAAGATGAGGGTACCACGTGGCCCTATAAGAAACGTTTGGAAGATTTTCCTCCGGAAAAGGGTTCGGGGGCATACCCCTCCGTAATTCAAGCGTCAGACGGCACGATCCATTGCACCTATTCGTACACCAACCGGGAGACGCCAGGCTCCTGTATCAAACACGCCTGGTTCAACGAAGAGTGGCTAAAGGAAAGCGGCCAATAGTTGTTTTCCAGCCGTCATAGGGAATAAGCAACAGAGAAATGGGCTGCCGCCTGAAGTTACTGTGCGGCAGCCTCCACGATAGTCGCTAACGCGTCGTCAAAACCCAACATTCTGGTTGACAGAAGGGACTGCGCCAACGAGTTATTTAGAGACACGTCCAGCGGACGGTTTGCTCTTCCCGGAAGTCCCGTTGGGTCGTTCGGATAAACCACATCAGGCGAGAAACCAAGTCGTTCGGCTAATCGCCGCATCATATCGTATCGGACCAAACGATCGTTACCCGACAAATGCAGTGGACCGCAAAAAGAGTGGGCGGCAAGTTCGAGCAACGCTTTGCTTAAGGTTACCACGTCGATGGGAGTTCGAACCTCATTCGTGGGGACACCGAGGGATTTGCCTTGCTTAAACATGGCGAGGGCTCGGCTCATGGAAGATCGCCCGATACCTAAGAGAGGAAAGCCGATGACCAGAGCGACCCGCGCAACGACAAAAGATGGCACATTTTCCATCACCACGTTTTCTGCCATGACTTTCGTCCTACCGTAATGATTCACTGGATCGGGAATGTCTGTCTCCGGATACATCCCCCGGACTCCATTAAAGACATTGTCGGTCGAAAGAAAAATCAGCCGCGTCCCATATTTTTTGCAAAACGAGGCAATCCTGCGGGTTACCTCCACATTGATCTGTTCTGCTTCGCGCGGATTTGCTTCACACCAATCGATATCTGCTGCGGCGGCAGCATGAATAATGGCATGAGGATGAATGGATTCTAGCGTTTCTTCCAGGATCGCTTCCTTCGATAAATCAAAACAGTGCCACGTGAGTTTGTGCCGACGCCATAAAGGACTACCTCGAGTACACGCGTGTATTTCCCATTCCTCCGGGGCGTTCCGCAACAAGGCGCCTCCCACAAAGCCCCCGGCTCCTGTAATTAACAGACGCACGAGCGCATTTCTCCACTAAGACATCGCACACTCATTCTGAGATAGGACAACTGGCTTGCAACAACGACAACCTTAATCGAGAACGTCGAAAAGGCGCTTGGGCTTAGGTATTTCACCGCCCGTAACCTTTTCGTTCAATACAGGACGGTAGAGCACGTGGATAGGTCCGGCTCTCTTTTCATCAATCCACTCGCCAAGCAATTCTAGACCTTCCGAAGCTGCTTCACGAACCGGCAACCACATGTGCGCGCAAGCCTCAGCAAGAACTGCGCCGTTGTCCGCATAAGTCCAAGATAAAACCTCAAAATCTTTACCCGGAACCTTCCCAGCACGACGGGCCCCTTCGCGAATGCTTGCTCCGTCTTCTACACCGCTGCAATCAAGCAGCGCCGTGACATCTGACTGCGCCAACAGGCGATGTACAACATTGGCAATGTTCCGACTTCCGAAGGTGACAGAACGAATCAGATTCTCGTCCGGAGTCAATCCTGCTTCCTCCAAAGCCCTTAAATACCCGCGGCGCCTTTCCAATCCAGGCTCATAACCTGAAAATGCCTTGAGCATAGCTATACGCTTATGGCCACGTTTTATGAGAAACTTTGTGCTCTCATAACAACCTTCTTCGTAATCAACCGTTGCATAGCTGCACTCCGGAAAACCATCGAGGCGTCCAAAGACCACGTACGGTACGCCACTTTCGTGGATGCGAAATATAGTCTTATCTTCCAACGCCAAAGGGCCGACTACGATACAAGCTTTGTACAATTGTTGCCACAGACCTCTCGCGTAATCGGGCTTGGGTTGTGCCGCAAACGGATTCATGTCAAAACACAAATACTCCCCGCGCGGACTAAACAGACGAAACAATTCACCGAAAAGCCAAATGAAAAAACTCTGACTAAGCGGCGCCACATTCAACGGAGCAGGAACCGTAATACCGATGCAACCTTGGCGCTTTCCTCGAAGGGCACGGGCGCCCATATGGGGATGATATTGCACCTTGCGCATGATATCGAGAATTTTTGCGCGCGTAGTCTCTTTGACTCCCGGCTTATCGTTGAGCACACGACTCACCGTTTTTGCGGAGACGCGAGCCTCTCTTGCAATATCGTAAATGGTCCAGTTCATATTATTTTGTTTCATATTCTCTTTCATACTTTTAATTTATACCAGTACGCCAACGAATAACAACCTTTTTGTGGACGTTTTACAGAAAATAATACCATCGGTGACATCATATACAAAAATACGTCCAGTTCAAGAAAAATATGTCGTGGGTGGAACAACAGATCATATGAGAAAAATATTAAAAAATGTCAATAATTCTAGCTTCTGCATTTTTGCCTCTTGACAAAAAAACTCGTTTCGGGTATCATTTGAAAAAGGTAATCGGTTGAACTTTGGCTGCTTTTTGGGTGAGGTCATAAGTTGGGCCGTCTATTCAGCCGAAAACCTGCAGTCGTCAAATGGGTAGCACATTATTAACAAAATGAGGAGAACAACAATGAAGCGAAAAGGTTTCACCCTGATCGAATTGCTGGTGGTAATTGCAATCATTGCCATTTTGGCGGCAATTCTTCTGCCGGCATTGGCACGAGCCCGCGAAGCCGCACGTCGAGCAAGTTGCCAGAACAACCTCAAACAATGGGGTCTGATATACAAGATGTTCAGCGGCGAAAATAAAGACATGTTCCCACGCATTGGAACGGAGCAAAGCTGCGATGATCCCACCATCTTGGGTTGGGTCGCTGCCCCGGATGGTCCTTCGATTTATCCGGAGTACTGCACAGACATGAATATCTATTTCTGTCCATCAGACAGTACCGGTGAACCCAAGGACTTTCTGGAATGCCCCAATGGGGATTGGTGCCAGCAGGCGGCTAACAGCGGTTCCTGCGTGAATCAAGGCAAACTTGATCCGAAGGAGTTCGACGATCGCAGTTACATGTATTACGGCTATCTGCAAGAAAACGAAAGTGTGTTTACCACACGCTATCTTGAAAGTCTTGCGTGCGCGGTTGGTGGTGGAGCAGGCCTTCCAGCACCGTATAACACGGTTTTCACTACGGATGCGGAGTATGCGAATTATGCAAACAGCGACATCAGCATCCGCAATTTGGCGGTGTTGCAGGCTACCGTAAACGCCATTTGGGAGCCCGTTCTCGGCATGCCGGCACCGCCCCCGACTCTTTCCGGCAATGCCAATGGCACCAAGATCCTCCGGCTCAAGGAAGGTATTGAGCGCTTCCTGATCACGGACATCAACAATCCCGCCGGCAGCACCCAAGCCCAGAGCACAAGCCCTGTCATGTGGGACCAGGTCAACAAGAACGTGAAAGACTTCTTCCACGTTCCGGGCGGCGCCAATGTCTTGTACATGGATGGTCACGTGGAGTTCAAACGGTACAATACGGGACGCCCGAATAATGCCGGCTATCCGGTGTGCGAAGGAGTGGCCATTTTAGGCCGTGCGATTGACTGATTTTTTTGACCTCACCCAAAACTGGCCCGCAGCGTAAGACGGACAACTGCAAGACCCCTCGAGTGAATCAATAGCACTCGAGGGGTCATTATTTCATCAGTTAACGATTTGATAAAAATCCTTTCAATGCTGAGCAAATCTATACTCGCAGAAAAACGAATATGCATCTTGTGTAGTAATTGTGTCACAATGTAACACTCCCTACGTCTTGCCTCAACGCGGAAAAGAACGGCAAACCGAAAGAAAGGAGATAACGTGATCGTTATTGTGGATTATAAGGCGGGTAACTTGACGAGTGTTCGCCTTGCACTGGAACATTTGAAGGTGGAAGCAAAAGTGACGCAAAATCAGGCGGATATTCTTGCAGCCGATCGGGTAATTTTCCCTGGCGTGGGCGCAGCCGGCGCCGCGATGAAAAGTTTGAATGAACTGAATCTTGTGGATACGATCCGAACAGTCGTTGCGCGTGGCACCCCGTTTCTCGGTATATGCCTCGGAACGCAGGTGATCTTTGAGTACTCCGAAGAAGACGGTGGCACACCGTGTATCGGACTCATCCCCGGCAAAGTGAGGAAGTTCCAACCTAAAGACCCTGCATGCAAAATACCCCAAATCGGTTGGAACGAAGTGAAATTTACCAGAGGTCACCCGCTGTTTGCCGGTATAGAAGACGAAAGCGAGTTTTATTTCGTGCACAGCTACTACCCTGTCCCCACTGAGGCAGATTATGTACTGGCAACCACCGAGTATGCTGATGTGAGATTTGCTTCCATTGTCGGGAGGGACAATCTTGTAGCGACACAATTTCACCCAGAACGGTCGGGACGAATCGGACTTAGGCTGTTACGTAACTTTTGCGATTGGGATGGAACATGTTAAGAAAACGAATCATACCTTGCTTGGATGTCAGAAATCGGAAAGTCACGAAGGGTATCCGATTTCAAAATAATGTTGATTTGGGAGATCCGGTTGAAATGGCAGTTGCCTACAGTGAGGGCGGTTGCGACGAGCTGGTCTTTTACGACATTACGGCATCGGCGGAAGGTAGACGCATCGATTTAGATATGGTCAAAGAAGTCGGGCGAGCAGTACGAATACCTTTTGCTGTCGGTGGCGGCATTCGCAACCTTCAGGATATGTATGACGTGTTGTGGGCTGGAGCCGAAAAAGTGTCCGTAAATACACTTGCGGTGGAGCATCCAGAAATCATCTCTGATGGAGCGCGACAATTTGGGAGACAGTGCATTGTATTGGGCATGGACCCCGTTCGAACAGATGACCCACGTTGCCCCAGCGGTTACGAAATTACAACCCGAGGATTTCGGCAACGAACCGGTATAGACGCAATCGAGTGGGCAAAACGGGCAGTTGATCTGGGAGTGGGGGAGATTGTTGTAAACTCGGTGGATGCCGACGGCACACGTGAAGGCTATGAACTTGTCCTAACCAGGCTGGTTGCAGAAGCAGTGAGCGTACCCGTAGTTGCTTCGGGCGGCGCCGGCACCCCTCAACATTTGATTGATGTTTTTCAAAAAGCCCTCGCAGATGCCGCTATTGTGGCCAGTATGGTGCACATGGGACACTATACCATCCAACAAATCAAAGAAGAGCTGGACAAAGCGGGGGTCCCAGTCAGGAAAAAATGGTGATTTACTTAAGTCAATCGCTGAATTATTTGCTATGATTCTGACAGTAACGCCCAATCCCTGCGTAGACAAGACCGTGTACGTTGATACCCTCAGGCTGGGTACGTTCATCCGTTCCCCAAAGTATACTTGTATTCCCGGCGGCAAAGGCACAAACGTGTCACGTGCAGTGAAACAACTTGGGGGAGAAACCGCTGCCTTCGTAGTCGTGGGCGGGCACACGGGCAGACATGTCGTCGAAATGATAGAAAACCAAGACGGGGTGGAATGCATACCCGCATGGGTACGTGATGCAACACGGACCATCACCACCGTGTTGGAGACATCCAACCATCGTCAAACCGCTTTATTTGAACCGGGACCCAGACTAACCCCCGAAGAAGTGCGCAGGATTTTGAACCAGTTTGAGCAAGTATTGCCTCGTGCCACGTTGGTCACCTTTAACGGAACCGTTTCTGACCCCATAGCAAAGCATCTTTATCAAGAGATGATAGCCCTCGCTAAAGCCCAAGGTATCTTAACGTTGTTGGATTCACACGGCGAAGAAATGGCTTTAGGCATCGAGGCAGTACCGCACATGGTAAAGCCTAATATCGCTGAACTGGAAGAACTTTGGGGTGAGCCATTGCCTTCCATCAAAGAGATAGGAAAAGCTGCGGAAGCGCTGCATCAAAAAGGAATCGAACTTGTTGTCGTTTCTCGAGGTAAAGAGCCGCTACTCATCTCCTCCATAACAGGCGAACGATTAATCGCTTATCCGCCCGAAATAAAAGAAGTCAACCCAGTGGGAAGCGGCGACGCATTGGTCGCTGCCTTTGCGATGGGACTGGCGGAAGGAAAGACACTCGAGCACATGGCAAAACTGGGATGCGCCGCCGGCGCCGCCAATGCGATGTCCTGGGACATTGGCCACTTTTCTTCAGAAGAAATTAACCGACTCTTGCCATTGGTGCGTGTTGAACATCTGAAAAGCGATTGACCACACGAAAGAACGCTATTTCTTCTCTTCTTGTTGGTTAGACGTTCCGCCTGTGGCTCCTGATTTAACGGTGCGAGGCGACTCCACCTTCTCTTCTTTAAAAGACTCGACTTCTATCGTCATCTGGGAAAAGGATATTTTCCCGGAGGCAGAAACGCTCTTGCCGTTGAGTTTTTCCAACGCTGCCTTATGCGGACCACAGACTTCCAGTCTTTTCCTGCCAAGTCTTTTTAACTCAGCCAAAGCATTTACGGAGAGTTTTGTTTCATCCTCCGCCTTGACCTTGCCGATAATGTAAACTACATTCTCTTCCTTATCTTCAACCTGTTTTTTCAGCACGACAGCCCTTCCGACGATTTCTCCGGGAAAAACCTCCGCATCGCCGCCCTGCTTTTGATCAGCGGTTGCAACAGGCTCGGAATTGGGAGGGGAGGATGTACTTTCCTTGGCGGCAGTATCCGTATCTGCAAAAGCAAGACACGCTACTATAGAAATTGAGAACACAGCAGACAACAACCAACCAACTTTTTGCTTACCAAACATAAACTTGTTCCCCTTTCTAAATTTCTTGCCTTATACCTTATCCCCATTCAGTTGTATTCAGTATATCACAACATGTCCTTCAAGCGGACAACAAGAGAGTAGACATTTTCGCCCACTTGTTTGAGACGCACCGCATCTTTTTCTGTAGTCAAGACAA